>Ga0116229_10000422_pt1 | contig 55522 bp, 49 predicted proteins | sample S1TSphgellanicum_3_FD_87313 | JGI IMG/M metagenome (GOLD analysis project Ga0116229, IMG submission 87313) | Host-associated microbial communities from peat moss isolated from Minnesota, USA - S1T2_Fc - Sphagnum magellanicum MG | ecosystem: Host-associated > Plants > Peat moss > Unclassified...
TCTGCTATTTGACGATACTCATCAGCTAGCCGTTCTAAGGCGTTAGCTATTGCGTGCTCTTTGTTCTGACCATAGTACTGTCTATCTTCTCTAGCAGAATCGCTCAGGGATGGTGACATCTGACAGATATACTGTCCATTCTCTTGAGGTAGTACTGAGATCGTAATGGTTCCATTGATGAAATCAGAATTTGCTTTATTCATATTAAAAAGCGCTTGAAAAGTTGCAAAAAGTTTTATAATTTTTCCTGAAGAATGCTACTTAATTGACAATGGCTTATATAATCAAGGTATAATATTTTTATGTATTTGTCAATGAACATTAATATCTCAATTAATCAAACTCTGATTCAAGAAGCTTTAGCATTTGAAAATCAAGAAACTAAACAGGATGTAGTTGAGAAGGAATAAAGATGTTGATCCGATTAGCAAAGACTGACTCTGAAATATTAGAATGTTTTCCTGTTATGCTTCAGTTACGCCTGCACCTTGAGCAGCCTAAGTTTGTAGAACAAATTCGACAACAAATGAAAGAAGGATACCAACTTGCTTTCTTGGGAGTGGAGGGGACAACAGTAGGAGTTGCTGGATTTCGGATTTCTACGTGTCTAGCATCAGGAAAGTTTTTATACGTAGATGATCTAGTTGTTGATAAGTTGAATCGGTCTCATGGCTACGGTCAACAATTATTTCAGTGGTTAGTTAAGTATGCAAAAGAACACGATTGTCAGGAGTTAAATCTTGATTCTGGTGTGCAGCGATTTGATGCTCATAGATTTTATTTAATGCAGCGTATGAGTATTACTGGTCATCACTTTTTAATAAAGCTATGGTAACTGAAGAATCATTACCACCAAATTGCTGTATGAGAAAAGCTGTTTCGGATAAGTTCATTTCCTGAGCTACATTTTGCATCCAACTATCTTCTCTAGGAGCAGCTAAAACACAGACAGCTGCTGGATTACCTGTAAATGGTTTATTGGTAAAAGCGTCTACTTGAATAATTACTTCTGACATCAAATTACACTTCTATCTTTTGCTAACGACTTTGAGGATAATCTGTTTCAATCATATTCAACAAAATCCCGAACAGTCCAGCTAAATCACCGACAAAATGCTCTCCTGCTTCAATATCGACCCGTTTTTCTACCAATCTCAAAAACTTCCAATTACTTCCTGTCGTAATCGCACCATAAATATAAGGAATGCGATTTTGCTTGCGTTCATTAAAAATCTGAGCAGCTACCATTTCTGCAATACATTGAGGAATTCCAGATTTAATATTATCGTTTTTCGCTTCTACTAATGTTACTACTGGAGCCGTTATCTCCAACTGTTTTGGTGAATAACTGATAATAAAATCACACCGCCCTGTTAATCCTCTGTCCTTTTCTACGTTAAAGTCTACTCCAGAGAAAAAGCTGATTTGACGTTTAAAATATTTTCTCAGATCGACCATAATTGGAGCAATAATTAACTCAGACCTAGCTTTTTCTGTATCAATCTCTAATGCTAATGGTATATTTTCCTCTAAAATCTCCCTTAATAACTGACTTGGTGTAACAGGCTTAATCTCTGGGAAAATTTCTACCCGCTCATTCAGGGTCAAGTTAAACTCAGATTCTAATTGTGATAAAGTAAAATCGCTGTAAGCCATACTTTAAGACCAATCCAGAACATTTTGCCCAATTATATACCAAATTTACTACTCCATAATGTTATATTAGGAACTAGGACTAATAATTAAGCATTGATCGCCACTCTGTATTCGTAATTCTGACTGATGATGGATGTACAAATACGTTTAGCTAATTCTGAAGATTTTGCCAGTATTTTAGAATTACAAGCAATTTCGTTGAAACTAAATATAAAACCTGATGGGTATAGCGTTGAACAAGTGGATTCGTTAATTAGAAGTCAGAAACCATTGGAACCTAAATCCTTATGTACAACCTTTGTTGCAGATTATCAGTCACAGATAGTGGGATTTGCTTGTTTAAGTACTTTTAAGGCTCAAATCACTGGAATCTACGTTCATCCTAATTTTATCCGTTTAGGAATTGGTAGCAAGCTACTCCAAGCTTTGGAGGATAAAGCTATACAGCAGAATCGTCCTAGTATCCATGTTTTGGCTGCATTACCAGCAGAGGATTTCTACCTAGCTAGAGGTTATGATTCACAGAAAGAAGTAGGATTTTGGTCAGAGGGAACAGTCTGGATACCTTGTATCCAAATGCAAAAAATCTTCCGTTCTCCCACATTAGTTGAGCAATTGATTAAGTATTTGACATATTTTATTTTTGGCTTAATTATTTTCCGTTGGTTATATTTACTCCTATTATATTTGTTTCGGTAGGCTGGATATTGCCAAGCTCTCTCCCCCCAGACCCGCACGGGCCCAGAGGGAGAGAGCACATGTCCAGGAATGCTCTCTCTTTAGAACTTCTAAAATTGAGAGAGACCATTGCTTGAACTTTTCTATATAGTAACTACAGCCTCGACCATTGTTCCTCTATCTATGGACAGAAAAAAAGGAATTATTTCATTACTGAAACTAGTGCTTCCGGTTGATAGCGAATTCCTGCTTGTTCAAACCGCCGCAAAGCTTCTCCCAGGCGATCGCTATCTGCAATGAGACTAATCCGCACATAACCATCCCCTGCGATACCAAAAGCATTACCAGGCGTTACCACCACACCAGTTTGTTGTAAAACTTGTAAAGCAAAATCTGTGGAACCCATACCTGGAGGACAATCGACCCAGAGATACATCGTTGCTTTAGTCTTGGGAATGTTCCAACCTAACTTACCCAAACCGGCAATTAAAAAATCTCTCCGGGTACGGTAGCGTTGTTGGACAGCCTCTAAATAAACATCTGGTAATTGTAAAGCTGTTTCCGCCGCAGATTGTAAAGCGGCGAATATACCGTAATCCAAATTAGTTTTCAACGTCCGTAAGCCTTGAATGATATGGCGATTACCTACAACAAATCCTACACGCCAACCAGCCATATTGTAAGTTTTGGATAAGGTATGAAACTCGACACCAATATCTTTAGCACCAGGAATTTCTAACAAGCTCGTGGGTTGATAACCATCAAATGCTAATTCTGCATAGCATAGGTCATGAACTAAGAGAATCTCGTATTTACGAGCAAAGGCGACAATCTCCTCGAAAAATTCTCTGGGTGCGGTAGCAGCGGTGGGATTATTCGGATAATTGAAGTAAAGCATTTTAGCTCTCGTAGCTACTTCATCCGGAATAGCAGCTAAATCGATTAACCAGTTATTTTCTGCGGTGAGAACTAAGTTATGGATGACTCCACCCGCAATTATCGGTCCGCGAAAATGCACTGGATAAGCTGGTGAAGGGACAAGTACAAGATCATTAGGATTAATGTAGGCGATCGCCAAATGTCCCAGCCCCTCCTTCGATCCCATCAGAGGTAATACTTCGCTGTCTGGGTCAAGTACGACCCCATAACGACGATTATACCATTTAGTAATAGCAGAACGAAAACTAGCAGTACCTTCAAAAGGTGGATAACCATGATTAGCAGGATTTTGCAAAGCGGTCAACGCTGCTTCAATCACTGGTTGTGGTGTAGCTCCATCAGGGTTTCCCATACCCAAATCTATCAAGTCCAGTCCTTGTTCCCTTGCCTTTGTCTTCAATTCATCCAGACGCGCAAATACATAAGGTGGTAATTTTTTGACACGTTCTGCAGGAGTAATCCAACTCAAACTCATTTTTCAACCTCGTCGCTCGTCGCCCTAGTAGAAACACGATTAACATCTATCATAGGTGCAGTCGTGGAGATCATCGCCGCCATTAATTGCTCCAAATCCACGTTAAATGGTAGTCGATGGATATCAGAATTAGGAGCTAAGGTAATTTGGGCGGCTGTTTGTAATTCGCTTAAAGTTATATTACCTAAGCCCAAATCTTGTAACTTTCTTGGCAATCCAATCTCTGCGTAGAATTTGAGCAATTGCTGTCTGGCTGCGGCGGCTAATTGATTACCCACAATCATTTCTTCTAATCGCAACTGCACCAAAATACCATAAGCCACTTTTTCGCCATGTAAACTCTGATGTCCTGAGATATGGGTCAAGCCATTGTGGACTGCATGAGCCGCAACAGTACGACACTGCGCTCCACCTAGTCCACCAATTACACCAGCAAGCAATACAGTTCCATCTACTACCTCTCGCCAAACTTCACTTCCTGGTGTGAGTATCGCTTGAGCAGATTTTTGGAATAAGATATCTCTTAGGATTCTGGCTTGTTGTACAGCAGCAATGATTAAAGTTGATTCTGAGTGTCCGCTACTGACTGAGGCTTCATACCACTTGGCGATCGCATCGCCAATCCCCGCAACCAAAGTCCGATCGGGAGCAGTTAGCAATAAATCATAATCCAGCAGGAGTAAATCTGGACAATGAGACAACGCCACATCATAAAGGAAAGCTCCAGTTTCCGAATAAACGTTAGACAAAGCAGTCCAAGCTGCGCAAGTAGCAGATGATGTGGGAATTGTTACTACTGGTAACCCCAATTGATGGGCAACCAGTTTAGCTGTATCCAAGGCTTTACCACCACCGACACCAATAATGACATCGGCTTGATGTTCTTTGGCTGCTTTGTGTAAAATTTGCAAACTTGCTTCACAGCAATCTAGTCCATAAGAAGCTGACGCAACTTGTAATTGCGCTGATTGTAAAATCGGCTGTAAACTATCTCGAATTGTGACAAGCGTGCTATCTCCTGCCACAATCAAGGGACGAGTTCCTAAACGAGAGATTTCCGCGACTGCTGCGGTTAAGATTCCCACACCCCGAATAACTTTAGCAGGTGCAACAGCCAGGGTGAGTAGCGCAGGTGAAATTGGAGTAGACAAGGTTGAAGTAGAAGATTGAATCAGCATAGTTTCTAGTTTGCCAAAAATTTTCCTATTTCTGCAGCAAATTCATGTGTTTAACCCCCTTAATAACCTAATAATCCTGTTTTTCTGTCTGCGTCCCCCGCAATTCCCATTTCCAGAGAACAACCATCAGAATAACTAATCCCACCTGAATTGCCAAGTTAGGTAAAGTTGATTCTACATTTCTCCCAGCTAGTAATTGGCAAAAGCAGATAAATCCACCAATGAAGCCAGAAGCCCCCATACCAAAATAAATAAATTGTCTGAGACCACGATAAGGCGACATCATCTCACGTTTCAGGCGTTTTTCTAATTTTGGGTCTATCATGAGTAAGTAATGCTATAATCTAAAATTGTATGTTGCCGGTGTAGCTCAGTGGTAGAGCAGCTGATTCGTAACCAGCAGGTCGTGGGTTCAAATCCCGTCATCGGCTTTTAGTCTATTAATGTACATATTAATTTACATAATCAATCTACATCATGATAATTTGGCGATCAACAATTTTTAGGGGAGGGAGGTTTAAAGTTAAAGAGTAATGGTAATATAGCACCTTACAGCTGAATTAACTCAATAAAATCTGACCACCGTGCTTTAAACCTGACTGAATTAACAAAATTGGCTTTTGTGCTTTGGCAGAAATTAGTGCGGTTTTTGCCTAATCTTTATCATCTACAAAATTAAACAAAGCTCCTCGCGCTTGTAAATCTTTCTTTTGTATAGTAGTTAATCCTATACCCAAACCAAGTTTACAACCATCTACCAGTGCATCTAACCAAATAGCCTGACTAACAGTAGCTCCTATTAAATCCGCATTTCTGAGGTCGGCTCCAGTAAAATTGGTAAATATTAGATTGGCATTACGTAAGCTACTGTTTTGTAAATTTGCATATGATAAGTTTCCCTGCATAAAGTTCACACTATCTAAGTTCAACTTAGATAAGTCTGCGCCTATAAGAATAGGATATTTCAATTGATCGGGATTTTGCAAAAACTGCATTATGCAGATAAGATTAGTCTCGTTAAAAACCAATTTAGTTAAGAAACCATAACGTGCGATACCCAATTCTTCAAGTATTGCTAATCTGTTTTCAGGAGATTGCTCTAAAAAATGAATGGCTGTATAACGAAGGTATTGATTTTCTCTGTTCAGCATAATCATGTTATTTGCCTTGTGCATGTGAGGCGTTGGAGAATAAGGATAGGTAGGCAATTCCTATCCTGTGAATTTGTCAAAATTTTAGAGTTTATCGTCCTCCTAATAATGCTTTACTGGATGACTCACCTAAAATTTTTAACTGCCTGTTTAGTTGAAAATTCAACAGTACTGCAATAGTAAATTCAGTGAGAATGGCTAGATAAACTGTTGCATTGGTAGAGTGTTTTAAACCTGCCCAAGGAAACGGTGAAAATAGCCAGATAAAACTAGTACTGTTATAATCACCAAGTACTAGAGGGACAATTCCAGAAAATAGCATCAGAAAAATTAAAGTAGTCCCTGACCAAACATAGCGCTTCTTACTTTTGGATGACAGGATCAATTGCGCTATACCTGCATAAATCATGACTATTGTGATGGATAAAGTTATAGCTTGGAAGCATTGAGTTTGATTTAACCAATCACTTTCTAAGCTTGGTAGGAAGAAATTCCAAATAACTAATGGTATAAGGGCAATAGCTAAATTGATAGCGATCGCCACTATAGCGGGACTTTTTTCACCATAGATTAAATCTTGCCATAAAGATTTATGAACGTTATTTTGGTGACGGTATCTTGCCCAGTCCTGCAAAGTTTGGCGCTGGGGTGAAAGAGCAAAGATCAATATGAGAAATATGGCAATATTCAAAAGTATTTGTGTAACTATTAATTCCAACTTAGATTCTCTTTCAGATGTTTGTGCAGACAATCCGATAAAAAATACTTGACAATAAACCATAAGACAATAACTTTGTCTCTTACTGATTATGGTATGATTAACATAGCCAAAAATCCGTTTGATTACTTGCCAAATACCATGAGTACAAATGGCATAATTAAGCAAATGGAATCCTAACAAACTAAACAAACTATTTCCTACAGGGATATAGAAAAATTCTAATTGACTTATAGCTAAAGAATTTAGCCGTGAATATCTCACTACGTGAAACAGATTTGGGAACAAATAATTTACCATTTCCCAAGGAGCTAGCAATCTAAACCAAACCAGAGGATTTTCATAATTACTATGATAATTATAAGACGATGAAATTAAACCCGCTGTCATAGACAAAAAACTGAAAACTGCTACACTTCCTAGCCAAGGTTGAAAACTACTAAACCAGCGACTAAATAAACCGAAAAGAATAGCAAAACTATAGAAAAAATAGCAGCTTGCTAACAGAATAGCGTAGTAACTAATTATGTTTGTTAAGGCAATGTTAGCGGCAATTCCAGACCATAAATGTAGTGGAACAGATAGGATAATAAAGAGATAAACTAAACTAGGTACTCCCAGCATTTTGCCGAATAATATACTTTGTTCAGTTTGAGGACTTAGACGAATAAAGTTCAAAGTACCACGTTGCTCTTCTTTAGCTAAATCATTGATCAGTATATAAGTCCCAACAACTAATAATGTAAAGATGAAAATTACACTAAAAATCAGGAAAAAATGCTCCCAAGTATCTCGCCTCCATAATTGCCAATTTATTGATTCTGGCGGACAAAGATCTTGAGATAAAGATTCCGATTTTCCTAAGCTGCAATATTCAGAGTATTTATCAACTTCAATAACTCTGTTTACCTGCATTAAAAATACTACTAGCTGTAGCAACAATGAACAAGTAACTGTAATAATTATATTGACTGGCTTAAATCTTCCTTTAATCTCTCGAAACAATTGGGGGTTCCAATCACCTATAGCATCTAGAAAATTACTCATCATTGGAAAATCTCCTGTTAATAACACAAACAAAATTAAGTAAATTCAAACTTTTCAATTACACGGATAATTTCAACAGAAAATCATGATGCTTGTTTATGACCCAATTTGAGAAATATCGCTTCTAAATCTTCTTGAATACAATGAAAGTCTTTTAAAGGAATACCCATCATGACTAGCGATCGCAACAAGTCAGTACAATCTTGCTCAGTACCGGAAAAATTTACTCGTACACTATTATTATGATTCATAATCTCCAATTCCTGGACTAAAGGATGTTGTTTTAGTTCGCTGACTAAAGCTTCTAGACTCCCCAATGTTGATAGTAAAATTTGTTGTTGAGCTAGGCGTTGGTATAATTCCCGTATAGAAGTACTTTCTACCAGAAATCCCAACTCCATAATTCCTACAGATGTACAAAGTTCTGCTAAATCGCTCAGAACATGAGAAGATATCAATATTGTCATTCCAGCTTCTCGCAGGATCTTGATAATTTCCCGGAATTGCATTCTCGCAATGGGGTCAAGCCCAGAAACTGGCTCATCTAGCAGCAATAGAATTGGTTCGTGGATGATTGTGCGTGCTAAACTCAGCCGCTGTTTCATCCCTCGTGAAAGTGTTGCGATTAAGCTTTTACGTTTATTACCTAGTTGAACTAGATCTAAAACTTCGTGTAAGCGTTGTGTCCGACGCGGTTCCCGTAAATAGTAAAGACGCGCAAAATAATCTAGGTAATCCCAAACTGTGAGGTCTTCATATAATGGGTAGTCGTCAGGTAAGTAGCCTAGTTGACGCTTGAGAGAAGAGTTATTTCTATCGCTCAGTAGGCGATCGCCATGGAGATAAATTTCTCCTATGGTTGGTGCTTCAGCCGCAGCTAACATCCTGATCAGGGTAGTTTTTCCTGCGCCATTGGGACCGATTAGTCCATATACCTCGCCCCCATAGATTTCTAAGTCAACATTATTAACTGCAAAGCGTTGATCAAATTGCTTAGTTAGTCCACAGGTACGAATTGCCAATTCTTTTACCATAATCTAATCAGAATCATAAGGGTTAAGTGGTCAAACTCCTATGTTGAGAAACCGCGATCAAGAACTAAACTAATTGAGGAATACAGTAGCCCAATATCATATTTCGGAAAATCACATCACCTAAATTAGCACAAAAGTAGTATTATCTTACCCAATTCCTGCTAAATTAATAGCGATCAACGGTGAGAAAAAGTTTAATAATGTACATTTTGCTGGCTATGATATTTAATTGTAAAAATTCATAATTAAAAATTTAGCCAACAAATTAGACTATGACTCAAAACTACCGAATTACACTCCTCCCTGGTGATGGTATTGGTCCGGAAATCATTTCTGTCGCGGTGGATGTGTTGAAAATTGTAGAAAAGCGTTTCGATCTACATTTTGAATACCAAACAGCTTTAATTGGTGGAGCCGCTATTGATGCTACAGGTTCACCTCTACCAGATGCTACTCTGGATTTATGCAGGAATAGTGATGCTGTTTTGCTCGCTGCGATTGGTGGTTACAAATGGGATACACTCCCATCACACCTCCGTCCAGAAGCAGGATTGTTAGGATTAAGAGCGGGATTACATTTATTTGCTAATTTGCGCCCCGCCAAGATTTTACCGCAATTAATCGAAGCATCTACATTAAAGCGGTCTGTTGTGGAAGGGGTTGATATTATGGTAGTGCGCGAGTTGACTGGCGGTATTTATTTTGGTAAGCCTAAGGGAATTTTTGCGACGGAGACTGGCGAGAAAAGAGGTGTGAATACAATGGTTTACACTGAATCAGAAATTGATAGAATTGCTAGAGTAGCTTTTGCCACAGCCCGCAAGCGCTCCAAGAAACTATGCTCTGTAGATAAGGCTAATGTGTTAGAAGTATCACAACTCTGGCGCGATCGCCTGACTCAAATAGCCTCAGATTACCCAGATGTAGAACTCACTCATTTGTATGTTGATAACGCTGCCATGCAGTTATTGCGTGCGCCCAAGCAATTTGATACAATTGTCACTGGTAATTTATTTGGGGATATTCTCTCTGATGCTGCCGCTATGCTAACGGGTAGTATAGGAATGTTACCTTCTGCAAGTTTACCTAGTTCTGGACCAGGTGTATTTGAGCCAGTTCATGGTTCTGCTCCAGATATCGCAGGACAAGATAAAGCCAATCCTCTAGCACAAGTTTTCAGTGCATCAATGATGCTAAGATATGGCTTAAATCAACCAGAAGCAGCTGACTGGATTGAAAATGGTGTGTTAGAAGTTTTACAGCAAGGTTACCGGACAGGGGACATTATCTCTGAAGGAATGAAATTATTAGGTTGTCGTGCTATGGGTGATGTTTTGATCCAAACTCTCACAGCTGAGTGACTTGCTTGGTTCAGGTAATTAGTAAATTTAGTAAATGGCTATTTTAGCATTTACAGTACTTTATTTCAGACTTTCGGATAGACTAGAGACAAATCTGTAAACCACATACATAGTAGCTAAATAGTGTACGCTTTAAAACAAGGACAAGAAAATTTTGCCGCTCACAAAAATCAGCACCCCTTGAGCGACCCTGCTTTGCTCAAGGCTGCAAGCAAAATTTATTACACTTATTGCGAGGTACATCCTGAAATGGCTGGACATATTTCAGGAGTAGCAATTAGTCGCGTTACGTACCGAGGTAAAGTTATTTTTACCCAGCATCCAGTAATTTTGCCTCAAGAATGTTTCGTACCTTTGAACCAAATTGAGTCGTATATGTATTAATACAGAAGCATCTCTATTGCTTTTGCATTAGTATTTCATTCATCAGTTAAGGTACATAAAGACGACGCTATGGACATATTGTTTTCCATCGCTATAAGCATAATTATTTTTGTCCTGGGTGCTTCTATTGGCAGCTTTATTAATGTTGTGGTTTATCGACTACCTGCTAAAATATCTATACTGCGTCCGCCTTCTCGCTGCCCAAATTGCTTGAAAAGGTTAAAACCTTATGATAATATACCTTTATTAGGTTGGATATGGTTAAGAGGACTGTGTCGTTACTGCCAGAGTCCTATTGCACTGCGTTATCCTTTGGTAGAAGGCTTCACCGGGATTGTGTTTTTGATCGTATTTTGGTTTTTTCAGTTTTCAATTCTCACAATAGGTTATTGGATTTTCTGTAGCTGGCTATTAATATTAGCTTTAATAGATCTAGATACAATGACATTACCAGAACCATTAACCAAATCTGGTTTAGTCTTGGGTCTAGTCTTTCAGATAATTGTAGGGTGCGGATTAGAAGCTAACTCGGTAGGAGCAATCCGACACCTGATGTCGGGAATTGGTGGGAGTGTAGTTGGGTTATGGCTATTTGATACCATAGCGCTGGTTGGTGCTTTAATTTTTAGTAAAGCGGCTCTTGGTGCGGGTGATACTAAATTAGTAGCCATGATGGGCGCTTGGATTGGTTGGAGGTATTTACTAATTGCCATCTTAATTGCTTGTATCTCAGGAGTGTTAGTTGGTGGTTCAGCAATTGTTATGGCAAAACATAGTTTAGGTAAAAGGATGCCTTTTGGTCCATTCTTAGCTTTTGGCGGGACTCTCAGCATCTTTTGCGGTGAGGCGATACTATCACAGTATTTGCATTTATTTTTCCCCATGGTGTAAGACTTTTACTGGAGAATTAAACAACACGGATTTTCCCTGACTGTTATTTCAATTACCCAATTTGCTTTTCATATTTTGGTAATATGAGCCTGAATGAAACATGCAAAATAAAGCCTTAATTATACCTACCCGAATAAGATAAAAATGGTGAACAACGAAGAATCGCGTGGTTTAAAATCTCTACTTGATTGGTTTGCTAATCGTCGTAAGTCAGGATCTCTCAATATTGAACGCCAAGAAAGGGAAATTGCTGATGGTTTATGGCATAAATGCCCTGAATGTGGTGTTTTGACTTATACCAAAGACTTACGAGTCAATCAAATGGTTTGTGTGGAATGTGGTTATCATAATCGCGTGGATAGTGATGAACGAATTCGCCAGTTAATTGATCACAACACTTGGAGTCCCCTGGATGAGCATTTACGTCCTACAGATCCTCTCCAGTTCCGCGATCGCAAACCCTACATAGATCGATTGCGAGATATCCATGAAAAAATTGGCTTAATTGATGCTGTCAAAACAGGAATTGGTCAAATTAATAGTCTACCGATAGCTTTAGCGGTAATGGATTTCCGTTTTATGGGTGGGAGCATGGGTTCAGTTGTCGGTGAAAAAATCACCCGTCTGATTGAATTAGCCATTCAACGCCGTTATTCAGTGGTCATAGTTTGTACTTCTGGTGGAGCCAGAATGCAAGAAGGAATGCTCTCCCTCATGCAAATGGCGAAAATTTCTGCAGCTTTGCAACACCATCAAGAAGCTCGGTTACTATACATCCCCGTTTTGACTAATCCCACAACAGGTGGTGTGACTGCAAGTTTTGCTATGTTGGGTGATATAATTATTGCTGAACCAAAGGCGACTATTGGTTTTGCTGGTAGACGGGTTATTGAGCAAACAATCCGCGAGAAACTACCAGATGATTTCCAAACAGCAGAGGATTTGCTTAAGCATGGATTTATTGATGATATTGTACCTCGGACTCAACTAAAAGCGACTTTATCCCAACTAATAGCACTACACCAACCTCAACCCACCACACCAAATATGGTTCTCTGGGAAACCATGTCATTAAGCTCTAGTACAGCCGAATAAGGGGGTTTGTAGGGGCGCAAGGCCTTGCGCCCCTAGCATCAGGGTTCTTGGAGAAAAAATAGGGGAGCGATCGCCACTAATCGACATATGCTGGAAATCACAAATAATCCAACTAAACCACCAAAATAGGGTGATTGAGCGATAAGTCCCCCAAGCGTCGTCCCTAAAGCACCACAGCAACCAGCTACTGATGCAACGATCCCTATATATATTGACTGATTTTTCATGGGAGCAATTTCTAACTGTATATTATTAATACACAGATCGCTAGCTGACACAGTACACCCCGAAAAAATATGCAGCATGGGTAACCATACCCACAGGTCAAAATTACTTTTACCAATAGCTAGCCAACATAAAGGCTGAAACACTACTAATAGACCAACAAGAATTAAAATATAGCGATTACCTACCTTATCTGCTAATCTACCCCAAAAAATTACTGATACCATGCTTATACTCATCATTAAGCTACTATAGAGAGCCACTAAGCTAACTGGTAGATCTAGGTTATCCAGCATATAGAGGTTGAAAAAAGGATTACTCAGATTAACAGCTAACATCGAGCCGCCTAAGTAAAGGAGAAAAATCAGGAAATTGGAGTTTCGCCAAAAAGGTATTTGTTGATCAAATTGCACAGGACTTGTTTCACAAATCCCATTTTCACAAATTTTATTCAGCTTGATTACATGTGAATTCTGTACTTGCGGATCAATATCTATTTTGAAATATTGACAAGCTATGCCAATTAATCCAAACACAATACCTATAGACAAGACTAATCCATAACCTTGAATAGCACCACCAGTCCAATATGATACAATCATACCCCCAAAGGGTATACAGAGCAAATTAGTTAGGCTAGCCGCAGAATTACGAAAACCAAAGTATCTTCCCCGTAATTTCCTTGGGACTATTGCTGCTAACCAACTTAACCAAGAAGCACTTCCTAGCCCTCCCACAAGATTGCTTAACAACACAATAAACAGAGTCAGTTGGATTAATTGCTGGTAATTCAAAATTCCTTTACTTGTGCAAACAATACCAATCGGCAAAATTAGCCATACTAGCCTAGATGTACCGTAGATTAACAGCGAATATTGAAAGCGGCTAGTTGTCCGTTCTGATAAATAGGCTCCTAAAGGTTGAATTAAGTTCACCAACATCGGTAACGCAGAAAGCATCCCAAATGCGATGGGAGTAGCATCTAACCTCACCAGAAAGTCACTGAGTAAAATTCCACCAGTAGTCAGGGAAAAGATGCCTGAAAAAATAGCATCTGCGGTGGAAGCTCTCAGACTAGTGCGGATAGCATCTTTGGTAAATTTTAAATTGGTACGAGAATTAGAAACAACAATAGTTGCAGGACTAATTTGGGGAATTTCTAGCTCCAAAGACGCAGTTACTTCAATTGGTATAGCATCCATAATTTCTAGCTAATAATGTACCGAGCAGTTATAAATAAAGAAAGAAAAAGCCCAAAAGAGAAGTTTATTTTTTGTGAACAAAGGCAAATTGCAAGTTGTTTGTGGTTGGCTGATGGCGATCTCAATTATCCTCGTAAGTTGCTATAATTTACGGCAACATAGCACACCATTAGTCACAATTAAATTGAGTAGTTGGGGAAGTTCACCTGTAGAACAAAGACTCTTATTAAAAACCCTAGAGGATTTTGAGGTTAAGCATCCTCAAATTAAAGTTATTTATGAGCTAATTGCCGAGCAATACATGGACGTAATTAAAACTCGTTTGATCGGGGAAGCTGCTCCTGATGTTTTTTACCTAGATGCGCTGGAGGCTCCATTTTTCATGAGTCAAAATGTTCTAGAACCCTTAGAAAATTATATCAAACCAGAGTTTGACATAGGAGATTTTCGGGAGAATCTACTTAGCATATTTAGATACAAAAACCACATTTACGGTTTTCCGAAAGATTATTCTACCCTGGTTCTATTTTATAACAAAAAATACTTTACATTGATGGGGTTAGACCATCCGCCGATCGCATGGGAACAACTACGAGCCTACTCTGATAAATTAACCTCCGGTTCAGACATACATAAAAATTACGGCTTTGGTGACAGTACCCAGTTATCACATCAATTTTATAAGATGCAAGATTTTGGGGGTAGTCTTATAGATAGTCAAGGTCGCGTAGTTTTTAACAGCTGTAGCAATTTGCTAGGATTGCAGTTGTCCTTAGATATGTATCTCAAGGATAGATCCTCAGCCCTGAAGTCCGATCTTGGTGTGAGTTCCACTACTGAAATGTTTGGTGAAGGAAAGGTAGCTATGATCGTTGATGGTAATTGGGCTATTCCTTATCTCCAGGAAACTTTTCCCGATCTAGATTTTGGTACTGCTGAGTTACCCAGTATTAATGGTAATAAGTCTACAGTGATTTTTACTGTGGCATATGTGATGAATCATCAGACAAAACATAAAACAGCAGCTTGGGAATTAATTTCCTATCTGACAGGAAAAGAAGGTATGTCTCAGTGGGCAAGGTCAGGTTTTGGTTTACCAACTAGGAAGTCTGTACTTCAGCAATTAGGTTATCATAAAGATCCATTAAGATTACCTCTAATTAGGGGAACTGAGTATGGTGTACCTTGGCAACTAAGTAAGTATCCAGCAGCAATAATAGATAGTTTTGAAAATCAGTATATTAGTGCTTTCCTGGGAAAACAAACCTTAAAGCAAGCAATGCTAAAAGCAGAAAGTTCAGCCAATAGCAAAATTCAAGCTATGGAATGAGATCATAGCAGAACTGAACACAAATTTACAGATGATTATTGGCTAAATTATAATGGTGTTTGGGCGTTCAAATTTTAGAGTCTACTGAGGATATGTCAGTCCCTTGCGTGAATACCAAACTTTAAAAACAACTACTAGATCTCAAATCCAGCAAAATTTATCTGGATACATTTTCATGATGCCTAGTATTTTAGTTTTGGGCTGTTTTGTCTTATTACCTATTCTTTACGCTGCCTTTTTATCGCTACATAAGGTGCAATTGCTTGGCGCTATAAAATATCAATTTACGGGATTGCAAAACTATATGCGCTTATTAGAAGATAATGAGGTTGCTATAGCATTAAGCAATACAGTACAATATGTAGCGGTTGTTGTACCAACTCAAACTATCTTAGCCTTAGTTCTAGCGATTACTTTAAATTCGGGTATTCGGGGGCAGGGTTGGTGGCGTATTATCTTTTTCTTACCGACAATTACATCTTCAGCCGTTTTAACGCTGATTTTTATGTGGATATATCGGACTAACGGCTTACTCAACTATGTTCTCTCTCTAGTCAGGCTCCCTACTTACAACTGGTTAGGTGATCCCTTGGTTGCGCTCAAGGGCATCATGATTATGAATATTTGGTCAACAGTACCTTTCTATATGTTGATTTACTTGGCAGCATTACAAGATGTTCCCCAATCTCTTTATGAAGCAGCTGATTTAGATGGGGCGAATGGTTGGGAAAAATTACTCCACATTACTATTCCTGTTTTACATCCTGTAACTTTTTTTGTGGTGGTAGTAGGCATAATCGGGACTTTTCAATTATTTGACCAATCTTATATTTTCTCTGGTGGTACTGGTGGACCTGATAACGCCACTCTCACATTGGTTTTGCTGATTTATCAATCTGTATTCCGCAATTTACACCTGGGTTATGCAGCAGCGATCGCCTTCTTATTGGCTAGCATCATTATGACTGTCACTTTGATTCAGCAGAAGATCTTTGGAGGGGAAAGGATGTGATTGTTGACTTCTGGTATCGACACTGGTGGAAAGCTTTAGCTTATATTTTGTTAATCATCTATGCAGTTCTTACACTGATACCATTTCTCTGGGCGTTTTCAGCCTCTTTACAACCCCTCTCAGAAATCCTGACTGGAATTAACTTGATCCCCCAACAGCCCACTTGGGAAAATTATCGGCAAATTTTCCAGCAAGAACCCTTATTTGGACGTTGGTTCGGTAATAGTGTGGCGATCGCAGTTAGTGTCACTCTGCTGAATCTAGTTTTCAATTCTATGGCTGGCTATGCTTTATCCAAAATCAACTTTCTTGGTAAACGCTTTTGCTTTTTTCTGATCTTCACAATACTAGCCGTCCCCGCACAGATTACGCTCATTCCCACATTCTTAATTTTAAAAGCGATTGGTTGGCTAAATTCCTATCAAGGCATGATTGTACCTAGTATGGTTAATGCTACGTTCATTTTCATGATGCGAGAATTTTTCCGCTATTTTCCCCAAGAACTGGAAGAAGCGGCAAAATTAGACGGATTAAGTAATTTAGAAATTTTTCAGCAGATTGTCCTACCTTTAGCAAAACCAGCATTAGCGGCGCAGGCTATATTTGTTTTCATGGGTAGTTGGAATAATTTTTTGCTACCGCTAGTAGTCCTGTTTGACCCAGAAATGTTTACCTTACCTTTAGGGCTGAATACATTTAAAGGCCAATATATCAGCTATTGGAACTATATGATGGCTGCTTCTGTGATGCTTACATTACCGATGTTATTTATTTACATATTTTTCCATCGTTACTTAATTCAAGGTATCACCTTTACGGGAAGTAAAGAGTAGAAGAGACAAAAGAGAAGTCTATGGGAGTAACTCTTCTAGCAAAACCGTATTTTCAGCAACAAATTGGACTCCTAACATGATATTGGTATTACAGTGGCTCAATTTCTATCTATTTAGTTAATCGATGTTATAGGTTTTGCAAACCTATGAAAAGACAGAGATAGCATCGGACTACAGCCCTCCTGTGGAAAAAGGTTTTCTCTGTAATTAGCAGTGTAGAGATTGAGCATCCTGATTTTAGCTGTGTTGAGATCAAAATCTTTCAGGGAAATCATGTTTAGAAGACTAATTGGTGTTTTTGTAATTAGTATTTTGCTAAGTTTTCATCTGCTGGTTGGCAGCGCTACGGCTGTCGAGTTAAATATAGAGACTCGAACAGTACCTTTAAATACACAGGGAGATACTATTGTCATTACCCTGCAACAAGTTCAAAAGGGCAAGCGCTTATTTAATGCTATTTGTGCTCAATGCCATGCTGGTGGGGTTACCAAAACAAATCAGAATGTCGGCTTAGATGAAGCATCTTTGGCTGGAGCTATACCCCCTCGGAATAATATTCAGGGATTGGTGGACTATCTGAAGAATCCCACTACCTATGATGGTGAAGAAGAAATCTCTGAAATACACCCCAGCATCAAGAGTGCTGACATTTTCACCGAAATGCGCAATTTAAATGATCAAGATTTGACTGCGATCGCTGGTCATATCCTCATACAGCCCAAAATTCAGGGCACTCGGTGGGGTGGTGGAAAGATTTACTACTAAGTAGATTTTTCCTTACCCAGGGAAGAAGGAGAGGGAGAAGGAGCAGGGGGTACCCCATAACTTTTCTTCCGCCTTCTGCCTTATGAGAGTGAAAACTTTATATCAGTAAAGTAAATTTCCCTGTTCCGATATCATAATAACCACCCAAAATTTTGAGTTTTCCTAACGCAATCAAACTTCCTAAAATCGAGGGGCTTTCCTCTAATTTTTGTACCTGATATTTCACATTAGATATAACTGAATTCAGTTCCAAATCTCCTGGCTGATTTTTTACTAGCTCAACTGCTGGCTTGATGTCTTCAGCAAATGAGCTAATTCTTCCAGGTAATGGCTGGTTTTCTACTGCTGCATGTACTGCTCCACATTTTGTGTGACCAACTACCATAATCAGTTGAGTTCCCAAATTTGCTGTAGCATATTCCAAGCTACCAATAGCTTCATTAGATGCAACATTACCAGCTACTCTGACAACAAATAAATCTCCAATACCTTGATCGAAAACAATTTCTGCAGGAACGCGAGAATCTGCACAACCTAATATTGCTGCAAATGGGTATTGAGCAGATGCTGTTTCTAGAATACGTAATCTTGTCTGATGGGGTAACAAGCGTTTCTGCTCTATGAATCGCTCATTTCCCTGAATCAATCTAGACAAAGCCTCATGAGGACGAACTGGTTGAGGTTTAGTGCTACCCGATGGAGTCGCTGCATAACTTGTGCCTTCTTTGTTAAGTGTAAAACTCCCAACTGTAGCTCCCAAGCCTATACTACCTACACCTGCTAATTTTAAAAAGTTGCGCCGCCCAGTAAACCCATTAATTCGGCTCATTAATCTATTTCTCCCTTTTTTTGTGCAGTTATCAACTTTGTCTAAGTTAAAATCTGTAGATCTTTCTCTAGGAAAATCTCCAGTTTTCAATATAGATTGGGTATAAACTTCTAAATCCTACCATCTATACTGTTAATAGCAGAGGAATTATCTAACCAAACTTCTAACTCGATACCTTACTTTGTCTCATCCAACTAATGAAAATTGGATTAATATAGATTTAGTAGTTCAACATCTGCGATGCTTGTTATGATTCACCACATATCGATCGCCGCCCATAACCCCCAACATGTTGCAGAAGTTTTAGCTAGAGTTTTAGGTGGAAAAGCTGTTCCATTTAATGCTCATTTTGGTAGCTATATGGCATCATCATTAGATGAGTATGGAACAATGATTGAAGTCTATCCTGCTGACATTGAATTAGCTCCTGGTAATCAAGATCAGGAACAAACCCAATTTCATAAAAATGCCAATTTGCACCAATTTAGTCCTTTTCATGCGGCTATTAGCGTATCCCTTGATGCAGAGGAAATTACCCAAATAGCTACTCAAGCAGGTTGGAGGGTATTACGTTGTAATCGAGGTAGCTTTGAAGTGATGGAATTTTGGATCGAAAACCATCAGCTGTTAGAGTTGCTCACACCAGAAATGGCTTCTCAGTATCTCAATTATACGCGGAACAGAAATTTGGTAGAAACGTTAACTCATTCAGCAACTCGTGTTTAATCATCAAAATGCCAAATTCAGAAGAACTTATACCTCAACCAACAGGTGATGGTTCTTATACTTTTATTTCTCAAGAATTCGGTGAAGCATTTCATAGCCATTATGGAGCGAAGCAGGAAAGCTTGCTCAAATTTGTTGTTCCGACACAATTGGCTAATTTGACACATAAGCCAACATTGCGTATATTAGATGTTTGCTATGGGTTGGGATATAACACAGCATCGGCTTTACAAACTATCTGGGATGTCAATCCTGATTGTCAGGTTGAGGTGATGGCGCTAGAAATTAATCCACTAGTACCACAAGCAGCGATCGCCCAGGAAATTTTCGCTACTTGGGATGATCAATATATAGATATTTTATCTCAATTAGCATTTGAGCATCAAGTAGCGACAAGACGTTTAAAAGCGAAACTCATGATTGACGATGCCAGGAAATCCATCCAGATAGTAAATAGATCTGATTTCTTAGCGGATGCTATTTTTCTCGACCCCTTTTCTCCACCACAATGTCCGCAATTGTGGACAATAGAGTTTATCCAACAAGTTGCTCTATGTTTACATTCAGATGGATTACTGGCGACTTATTCCTGTGCTGCTGCTGTTCGTGTTGCATTATTAGCAGCTTCATTAGCTATAGGTTCTACTCCTCCAGTGGGCAGACGAACACCTGGTACACTAGCAGCGCATCGAAAAGCAATAGAAAATGCAACTTTTTCTTATTTGTCTTTTCCGCCCCTACCCCTATCCAAAGCAGAGCAGGAACATTTATTGACGCGGGCTGCTATTCCTTACCGCGACCCCGATCTGAGCGATTCTGCTCCAGCAATATTAATGCGCAGACAACAAGAACAACAAACAAGTTCCTTAGAGCCTACTTCTCGATGGCGAAAAAGATGGTACGAAAATATTGCATTATGATAATTACCTGATATGATTTGAGCCTGTATATCCAAACAAGATTATAGAAAATTCAGATCGTCAAAACAATTCATCGCTATTTACTTTTATCTCATCATGGTTGTTGTAGCAATTCTCGCAGCCGGAAAAGGCACAAGGATGAAATCTAGCCTACCCAAGGTATTACATTTTTTAGGTGGGAAATCTCTAGTTGAAAGAGTTGTGGATAGTGTCGCACCACTTTCACCATCTCGGCGGTTGGTCATTGTGGGATATCATTCCCAGCAAGTTAAAACTGCTTTGGACGCAATTTCTGGATTGGAGTTTGTGGAACAGACTGAACAATTGGGAACCGGTCACGCTGTCCAACAATTACTCCCCTATCTTGAGGGATATACTGGGGATTTACTGGTACTAAATGGTGATGTACCGTTGTTACGTACAGAAACTCTACAATATATGTGGCAAACTCACCAAGAAAATCACAACAACGCTACTATTCTTTGTGCATCTTTGTCCAACCCCAAAGGTTACGGGCGGGTTTTTTGTCATCAAGAGAATATTGTCCAGAAAATTGTGGAGGATAAGGACTGTACACCTGAACAGAAACAAAATAATCGGGTTAATGCAGGTATTTATTGTTTTCGCTGGAGTGCATTAGAGAGAATTTTACCCCATTTACAAACCAATAATGCTCAAGGCGAATACTATATTACTGATGCTGTAGCTCAGGTAGGCAAAGTTATGGCGATTGATGTGGAAGATGAGCAAGAAATTTTGGGAATTAACGATCGCCTCCAATTAGCCACAGCCCACGATATTCTCCAACACAGAATCAAGCAAAAATGGATGCGTTTGGGTGTGACTATGATTGATCCCGCTAGCATTACGATTGATGAAACTGTAGAGTTAGAACCAGATGTGATTATCGAACCCCAAACTCATCTACGGGGTAAGACAATAATCCAGTCTGGTAGTCGGATTGGTCCGGGAAGTTTGCTGGAAAATGCTCATCTGGGTCAAGATGTAACAGTCCTATATTCAGTCGTGACAGATAGTATCGTACAAGCAGGAACTCGTATTGGTCCCTATGCCCATTTACGCGGTCATGCGGAAATAGGCAGTAACTGTCGGATTGGTAATTTTGTCGAATTGAAAAATACTCAATTAGGCGATCGGGTAAACGTAGCTCACCTTTCCTATTTGGGCGATACAACTGCTGGTAATCAAGTGAATATTGGTGCTGGGACAATCACAGCCAATTATGACGGAGTCAAGAAACACCGGACAAAGATTGGCGATCGCACCAAAACTGGTTCTAACAGTGTTTTAGTAGCACCTGTAACTCTGGGAGATGATGTTTATGTAGCAGCTGGTTCAACAATTACAGAAGATGTAGCCGATGATTGTTTGGTAATTGCTCGCAGTCGCCAGGTAGTCAAACCAGGCTGGAGAAGCAGGGAAGCAGGGGAGTAGGAAAAATACTTAGTAGGCGTATGTAGTTCAGACTTATGTAGTTCAGACTTAACCACTTAAGCATCAATTTCTTCTCCCTCTGCCTCCTGCCTCCTGCCCCCTGCCTCTATTTGCACAACAGCTAGACAGTATTGTTTGATTATTCCCAAACGCTCTATAGTTTGATTTAATCTCTTATCAAACGTGCTTGAATGTCTTGCTCCTCGCAGAAACATGACATCTATTTCTAACAAACGCAATTGCTTGCTAATTTCTGTGCGGTAAGACCGCTCTTTAGCATCTGTATCTGGTAAAGGTGCGATTTGCTGTCCAAAAAACTTTTGCGACTCAACCAAAGCCAGTCTTAGCTTACTTACATCTACTGCTTCTATAGCGCTTTGGGATTGTAAGCCATCGATCAATCCTAATAATTCTAGATATTTATCATATTTTTGCGACATCTGCTGCTAGTTAAGATAATATTAGTGTCAAGAAAATTTTCTCTCACGCTAGACCATTTTGGTCTCAAACAGGAATTGCGAGCCTCAATTTGCATTTTAGGGCTTTTATTTTTCTATACAACTGACTTGTTATGCTTCCATGAGTCTTGTCATTTAGTGACAAATTTAAACCACAGGCAACTAGGAAATCATTCTCAGATTTGACGCTAATTATATCTGAGCTGCAGCAATTCTCCCAAAGCACTTGCTGTAGTCTTGGTTCATTTCATCCACGATCACCTCCAGTTCCAATTGTATGAGCAGTTTACTTGTCGATTCCCCAACTGAAATTATTCTTCCAGATTGGTTGAGCAAATGTTTACGTTCATTGTCTGTGCGTGACCAACAAACCAGCCGAACCCATAGCGATAATGAATTAATTTGTCGAGCCTTTCAATTTGCCTATGAATTACATGCAGGTCAATTTCGCAAATCAGGAGAACCATATATTTGTCACCCCGTAGCTGTAGCTAGTTTGCTCCGAGACTTAGGGGGTAGTTCTGCTATGATAGCAGCTGGATTTCTCCATGATGTAGTGGAAGATACACATATCACAGTTGGAGATATAGAAGAACGCTTTGGACCAGAAGTGCGCTGCTTAGTGGAAGGCGTAACCAAACTGTCTAAAATTAATTTTAAAAGCAAAACAGAAAGTCAAGCAGAAAACTTCCGCCGGATGTTTTTAGCTATGGCGCAAGATATCCGCGTCATTGTCGTCAAATTGGCAGATCGACTGCATAATATGCGAACTTTGCAATTTATGCCAGAAGAAAAACGCCGTTTAATTGCCCAAGAGACACGAGATATATTCGCTCCTTTAGCTAATCGGTTAGGAATTTGGCAGATTAAATGGGAATTAGAAGATTTAGCCTTTAAGTATTTGGAATCAGAAGCTTTTCGCCAAATTCAGAACCATGTAGCTGAAAAAAGGGCAGCTAGAGAGGAGAAACTGGCAAAAATTACCAAGTCTCTGCGGGAAAGATTACAGCAAACCGGAATTAACTGTATTGATATTAGTGGTCGTCCTAAACATCTTTATAGCATTTATCAAAAAATGCACCGTCAGCAAAAAGAATTTCATGAAATTTATGATTTAGCTGCGTTGCGCATTATTGTACAAACTAATGAAGAATGTTATCGTGCTTTAGCAATTGTTCATGATGCTTTTCGTCCTATTCCAGGAAGATTTAAGGATTATATTGGCTTACCAAAACCGAATCGTTATCAATCGCTGCATACTGGGGTAATAGGACTAGGGGGAAATCCTTTAGAAGTCCAAATTCGTACCTTGGAAATGCACCATATTGCCGAATACGGGATTGCGGCTCACTGGAAATACAAAGAAACAGGTGGCTCTCATAGTCTGCATGTGACAGCTACAGATGAGAAGTTTGCTTGGTTGCGTCAATTGTTAGAGTGGCAAAGCGATTTAAAAGACGCTCAAGAATATTTGGATAGTGTTAAAGATAATTTATTTGAAGATGATGTTTATGTCTTCACCCCTAAGGGAGATGTTGTTCCGTTAAGCCCAGGTTCCACTAGTGTTGATTTCGCTTACCATATCCATACAGAGGTGGGAAATCACTGTGCTGGAGTACGGGTGAATGGGCGGATGGTACCACTCTCTACCCAATTACAAAATGGCGATATAGTAGAAATAGTTACCCAAAAGAATAGTCATCCTAGTTTAGACTGGCTAAATTTTGCTAGAACTTCAGCCGCCAAATATCGGATTAAGCAATGGTACAAGCGATCGCGGCGAGAAGAAAATGTGACGCGGGGACGGGAAATGTTAGAGAAGGAGTTAGGTAAAGCTGGTTTTGATAATTTGCTCAAATCAGATGCGATGAATACTGTAGCCCAAAAGTGTAATTATCATAGCGTAGAAGATTTACTGGCGGGTTTGGGCTATGGAGAAGTTACCTTGAATTTAGTCTTGAATCGCTGGCGAGATGTGGTGAAAGCGGATCAACCAGTAGCTGATATTTTACCGTTTTTCCCCAAAGATCCCCATCAGAAAGTTCTCCGAGAAGTTTCCCATAATTGTCGGGTCAACAATTCGCCTATTATCGGTATAGAAGGCTTAGTTTACTATATAGCCAAATGTTGTAGTCCTATTCCCGGCGAGCCGATTATGGGTGTAGTCACCAGAGGAAGAGGTATTTCTATACATCGCCAGGGTTGTTGTAATATAGATCACATAGAATGTGAACGTTTAGTTCCAGTTAGCTGGAATCTCACTATAGAAAGCAATTATTGTCCTCGAACCTATGCTGTTAATATTCAAATCGAAGCACTTGATCGTGTGGGAATCTTAAAAGATGTTTTATCCAGATTAAGCGATCAAGGAATTAATGTCAGCCATGCTCATGTCAAAACGGCTATTGGACAACCTGCATTAATGGACTTAGGTATAGAGATTCGCGATCGCCATCAGCTAGAAAACCTATTTATCCAGATCAAGAAAATGAGCGATATTCTCAACATCTGTCGCGTAGGACAAGTAGAGGAGTGAGGAAGCAGGGGAGTTCTCAGGAGTTACTTTATTGGTTGCTTGGTTCCAGATTTACCTTGGAATTTATTTGATGAATCGTCAACCGCCAAATCAACCCAACAGCAATTAATCCTATCCCAGTTAACCAATATTGCCATTCCACACAAAAAATCAGCAGCACAGAAGATAAAAAAGATAACCAAGTCATCCATTTTGGATACAACCTTTCCTCATCGGCAAGCTGCAAAGCAGCTAAACTAGCAATAGTACTTCGGGACAAAGCACCGAATGTACCTAATGACCAAGTTGTTTTCACATTACCAATCAAAACTAAAAGTGTGATGATCATCCCCACAGACAAAACCGCCCAATAAGGTGTTGTTCCTGATTGGTTTAAAGTGCTGAGAAAACTAGGCATATCTCCCCGCCGTCCCATGGCTAAAAGCAACCTGGACACACCCAGAATTGTCGTGAGGAGGATACTCAGCATGGAAGTAATAGCCCCAATAGTCAAGATGTTTCCCGCACCTGGAATACCAAAACTATTAGCTACGGCTTGTAAAGGTGCTGCTTGTTCTAATGTCACATCGGCAAAAGCTTTTGCACCAATTGTGCCTATACTAGCTATAGCTACGCCTACGTAGAGCAGCATTGTGACCCCTATAGTAAGACCAACAGCTTTAGGAATGCTCTGGCGCGGGTCTACTATTTCTTCTCCCACCATAGTTATCCGAGCCGCACCATTATACGAAACGAACATCAACGCCACTGACTGAAAAAAGCTTATATTTGAATAACTTGTAGGTATTCCCGACGAAATCAGTTTGTCAAATCCATGACTAATAGAAATAAATAGCCCGACAACAATCAAGAAAAGTAGCGACAGGATTGTCAGAAAAACAACCAACAACGTCGAAACTTTAGACACTTTCATGCCGCTTAGAACAATTAAAGTAATGATGACTACAGCAACTTCCGCTACAGGGATTAAAAAGTTAGTTTCATTTATTCCTAGAGCATTCAATAAATAACCTGAAAACCCAAGAGCGGCTGTTGCTGCTACAGCAGTTTTACTCAAAAGATAGATCCAGCCCACAATAAAACCCATCCAAGGGTTTAAGTATTTATAGGTATATTCATAGATACCACCGCTTACAGGATGGTTAACAGCAAGTTGAGCAAGGTTGAGACTATTACAGGCTGCTAATAGTCCTGTGACAACTAATGCACTAATCACAAAGGAACCCGATATACCAGATGCGATGCCAAGGCTAACAAAAATTCCCGCTCCGATTACTGAAGCCAATCCCATTACAGCCGCATTAAACCAGTCCAACTCTCGTTTGAGTTGTTTAGGATGATCTTCATCGGACATATTTTTGTCTCCTGTGCATTTACTTTAAATTCCATGTCCGTGAATGAAATTTTATGAACGAGCGAACGAACCACCGGAATTTTGCTCCCCTGCTCCCCTACTCCCCTACTCCCCTGCTCCCCTGCTCATTCTACCCTCCTGTTGCTTGTTTAACTTTTGCCATAGGAATTAATTGAGTCAAATTCTCTAATGCAGTAGCGTATTGGGGATCTGATGGAGTTGCTAAAGTACGCTTGAGGAATAATTTCTGCCACTCGGTAGGAGTGAGTACTACGTTGATATCAGGAGTGATACCAACGTGGTTAATATCTTTTCCTTTAGGAGTGTAGTACTTAGCAATAGTGTATTTCAGCGCCGAACCATCTGCTAGAGGTTCTACAGATTGGACTAAACCCTTACCAAAAGTGCGAGTTCCAATTAACTTGGCTCGACTATCATCTTGCAGGGCTCCTGCTAGAATCTCACTGGCGCTAGCAGATTCTTGATTGACTAATATTACCAAAGGTTTATCAGTTAATACATGTCCTGTTACATCATAGCGCTGCTTAACTTGTTGGCGATTCACCAAAGAAACAATTTGTCCATGTTTGAGCCACATGCTAGTTATTTGCAAGCAAGATTCTAACAACCCACCTGGATCGGAACGCAAATCTAAAATATAGCCTTGTACAGATTGTTTCTCTAATGCTTCTATTGCTGTCTGAGTTTCTTTAGGCGCTGTTTCTGTAAATTCAGGAATTTGGATATAACCTATCTTTCCATGAGATGTTTCTTTCGCCTGGTAAGTCACAGGACTAGTGAGGATTTTAGCTCTAGTAATTTTGAAAACGTGCGTTTGTGTACCACGCTTAATAGTCAGTACAACTGGAGTCCCTACAGAACCTTGAATTCGCTTGACAGCTTCCTGTAAGCTCATCCCTTGAGTCGATTTTCCATCAATCTTAATAATTATGTCTTCTGGCATAATCCCCACAAGAAAAGCTGGACTATCTTTGATTGGGGTAATAATTGTTAATGCCTTGGTCTTTTGATTTTCCGTTAGCTCTACGCCAATACCGCTCAGACTACCAGAAAGTTCTCCATCTAGTGCTTTAAATTCCTGAGGGTCAAAAAATTCTGTATAGCGATCGCCCAACTTAGCTACCATCTGGCGAATTGCTGTGTATGCTGCTTTTTTCGAGGTATAAGACTGGTGAAGATATTTCTGGCGCACAAATTGCCAGTTCTGATGATTAAAACTACCATCAACATAATTGTGATTCAGTATTTGCCACACTTCATCTACGAGATTCTTAGGACTAGTCTGGATTTCGCTGAGGCTCTTTGAACTATTTATACCAACTCCCAAAATGATTGTAGCAGTAGTAGCCAGTATAACTCTGAATAACAGTTTTTGTTGAAGCATAATTTCTTATTTTAATTAGATGGAGGGTTCAAGATTCCAAGGAACTTACTTAGAAGTATAGATGAGGAAACCTATGAGATAAAAATGACGAAAGTCATATTTTAACCATGACTTTTGGACATTTGGCTATATATCATACTGATTGACAACATTTCATACTCATAAAATTCTCATTTATCTCAGATTTGCAGCTGATTGCACCTGCAATGCTTTTATCTTTTACCTCAAAACCTCCATAATCAAGATAACGGGAAAAGTCAGAATTTACAACCTGTTCCGTCTTAAACTAACAGCCTCACAAAGCTAGAGAATTTTAATACTTTCTTTAGATATAAATATCTTCAATAATCATAAGATTTATACTGAAAATGCATAGTGAGTTTTCGGTTAAGTCCAATGTATTATCTTTTGTACCTAGTTTTTAATGTGTTAAAGTAAGCAGGTGATTCATCGCTACTATACCAAACATCTATTTGGAGCTAAAAATGTCTTGTAAACAAAAATTCACTACTTCAATCAGCTTAATTACTCTAGGAGTAACTTTTACTCTTGCTTTTTCACATCGCGCTGAGGCTTTAACCTTCGATCTCAGCTATGACTCCAGCGTTACCAGTTCTGCAAACGCCTCCGAAATCGAAAGTGCTACTCAATTTGTCGCAGACGAGTATTCGAGTCTATTTAGTAACAATGTGACGCTGAATATTGACGTTGTAGCTAGTACTTCTGCTGGACTTGGTGACAGTGAATCCTCTGGCTACTATGACACAACATACAGCCAAGTCAGGAGCGCACTGATTAAAAATGACCCCGCACTCGCTAGTAGTTTACCTGCGACTAATCCCGACATCAGCACTGGATACTTTATACCTAATGCCGAAGCTAAAGCCTTGGGATTATTCCAGCAAGATGCCTTCGTGCAAGGATCTAATGGACAAAATTATGATGGTATCTTCACCTTTAATCCAAGTTCTTCCTATTCGTTCAATGAGGCAGCTGCTCCCCCAAGTAATGGGTACGATTTCATTGGTTTAGCAGAACATGAGTTCTCCGAAATCATGGGGCGGGTAAGTGGAGTCACTGTTGATGGAACGTTTTATGCTTCGCCTTACGATCTTTATAGCTATACAGCTCCAGGAGTCAGAAGCTATAATGCTGATGTGACAGGAGCGTATTTTTCCCTTGACCAAGGTACTACAAACCTGAACACTTTTAATAATCATGGGAATGGTGGTGACGCACGAGATTGGGCTGGAAACACCCTTGATGCTTTTAACGCCTTTGGTACTACAGGTGTGCTAGACCCTTTAGTATCCGATACGCCCGTTGATATTGAAGCGATGAACGCCATCGGCTGGACATCAACACAATCTGTCCCCTTTAACATCCCTGGTGGTGCAACTATTCCCACATTTGGTTCTGTTCTAGCTCTAGGTGTGATGAGGAAAGTGAGAAAGTTGATATCAAATAACCATTAGGCTCACCTGAAAAATTGATGTCAGAAGTAATTATTCAAGTAGATGCTTTTACTAATAAACCATTTACAGGTAATCCAGCAGCTGTCTGTGTTTTAGATACTCCCAGAGGAGACAGTTGGATGCAAAATGTAGCTGAGGAAATGAACTTATCCGAAACAGCTTTTCTGATACAGCAAGAGGACAGCTACCATCTACGTTGGTTCACACCCACAACAGAAGTACCTCTTTGCGGTCATGCTACTTTAGCTAGTGCCCATGTACTCTGGACAGAAGGATATTTATCTGTAGAGCAAGTAGCCCGCTTCTCAACTCAGAGTGGTTTACTAACTGCGACAAAAAAAGGTGATTGGATTGAGTTGGATTTTCCGGTAATTCGCTCAATCCCTATAACTCCACCACCTGAATTAGAGGACGTTTTGGCTATACCCTACCAAGCTGTTTACCAGAATAGTTTGGGATATTTGGTTGAATTAGAGTCGGAAGAATTGGTCAAGCAATTCCAGCCAAACTTTCCCCAAATCCGAACTTTGTCAGTAAATCATTTAATTGTGACTAGTTTAGCTCAGTCAGAATACGATTTTGTCTCCAGGTTTTTTGCACCAAAGTTAGGTATCGATGAAGACCCTGTTACAGGTATAGCTCATTGCTGTTTGGCAGCTTTTTGGCGCGATACCTCCGGCGATCGCAGCGATCGCTTAAAAAAAGATGAGTTTTTAGCATATCAAGCATCTCAAAGGGGTGGAGTGGTAAAAGTAGGTTATACGGGAGGCGATCGAGTTTTTTTAGCAGGACAAGCAGTTACAGTTATGCGAGGTAAATTAAGTTAATCACGAGGAAAGCAACTTGGATAATTTATTCAAATTTTGCCTTAATAGGTACTGTTACCCGCAGTACTGATTCTTGATGAAATTGTTGCTTATATTCAGCGATGATCTCATCTATCGCTTGACTGTGCTTCTGAGCATTAGAATCATTTTTATAGAAAATATGAATAACTTTACTAGTTTCCTGAGCTAAAACTCCTGAATGTTCCAAATATTGTCCCTTAGCTAGAATTACGGTTAATCCTTCGGGAAATCGTGGAGTAACTACCTCATTTAGGAAAGTTTGCCATTGTTCATCAGTAACAGTCCCTCCTCCTGGTATTGATAAACCAAAGTATAGTTCTTCCTGAATAAAATTTATGGGGCTTTCTTTGTTTGCAATATAGGTGTTTGTTAGATGACTATGCTGTGAATTGGGAATTTTAGCTATCGATGAACCTATATTTAATAGACTAAAATTCAGAAAAATCAAAAAATACACAGGAAATCTAGAAGGACGCATAGGTAAATGGAATTAAAAATGAGTTAGAACCCCCCGGACTTATCCGTAGGGTAGTTCAGTTTTTTGCATTTTACTCTTCATATCTAATATACTACTAATTACCATATAGCGAAAGATATACTCTAATAATTCAATATAATTACGAGATTTTTCTCCTGAAGCAGCCCAAACTGTAATACCATGATCGCGAATTAATAATGCTGGTATTTGCGGTGGCGTTACAGCAAAGCGTTTTTCAATATCAATAGCAATCTGGGAAACTTGCAGATGATTTGTAAAAACTGGCACTGTAACACTAGAATTTTCTTGCCCAACGCCCAAACCTTTCAGCATTTCCAATGGTGGTAAAGGTAAACTATCACTTGAAAACAGACGAGAAACCACATTACCTTCAACTGAATGTATATGATAACAAGCTTGTGATTCTGGAAACAGGCGATAAAGTACCTGATGAATACATGTTTCAGATGAAGGCTGTAAATTTGCAGCTGATGCTTCTACTTTACCATCTGAAGTAATGCGAACAAAATCGCTCAGTAATAATTCACCCTTAGATCTACCACTGGCTGTAATCCAGAAGCTACCATCAGGTAAACGTGCTGAGAGGTTACCAGCAGTTCCTAGCATCCAACCTTGTTGGTAAAAATAATGACTAGTGGCAATTAGCTGCAAACGAGGATCTGCTGGGCTGTTCATAGGATTAACTCTACAATGATTTCACTAAATGATTGCGTATTTCTTTAACTCTAATTCTGACCCCCTTTCATCTTTCGCTGGGTGGAAAATCCGAATTTCTCTACCTGTATATTGAGGAGTCCAACCTTCTATGGTCGTGAAATAGCGTACCGCTTTCACCCGTTTTGCTGGAGTTAAATAAAACCAATGTTCAGTTCCAGCCGGGACATTAATATATTCTTCTGATTGAACTATTAGTTCGACTTGATCACCATTAGGAAGTACAAAGCCAAAAATCCCCTCTCCATCAATGATATACCGAACTTCATCATCTACATGGGTGTGGATTTGGTCAAATTTTGCTACTAAAGCATCAAGATTGGAAATCCCTGGATGCAGAACAACTAAATCACGAGTTATATAACCTGCTATCTGTTTTAGCTGCTCAAAGTAACCATCTAAAGCTCCCAGAACTCGTTCTTTTTCATCTTCGTTGAGGCTATCTTGTGCCAATAATCTTTTAATATCGGGGTTATCTGTAATAGTCCAGCGATTAATTTGAATATTCAGAGGGGCTAATTCCTGCGCAATGTTAATTAAATTGCTGTGAAAAGTACCGTTTTCTAGTTTGAGAACTGCCATTTTAAAACTCCAAAGAAATATTAAAATACATATAATCCTGGACGGTCTTGTAGTCAATAAATTACTTTTAGCAAGTTTATGCTAAAATATTTTAGCATAAGTATTAAACTTGTTTTCATATTTTTATAATAAGTCTAGAGGAATTTGTGAGAAATCTCTTACATATATAAAATCATGGGATACAGGTATAGTCTGTCTATTTAATCCACAAACGTTAAAGTTAGCAATACTCGCAGCAGCTAACTCCTTAGAAGAATCAGATAAGAATAAAATCTCTTGCGGAAGGACAAGTAAATTATTTTTAATGGTAATGTAAGATTGACTTTCTATTTTACTGCCTATATTTGTATCGAAATAATGCGAGAATAATGGGGTTAAATCCCCCATCAAAGTATGTTTAAACAATAGTTTTTGCGCCCAAACAGATCCAGAAGAATAAATAGCTAGAATTAAACCCTCAGAATACCAACGTTGAAGATATTCAGCAGCATCAGGATATATGTGAGCTTTTAGCTCACCGAGCTTATACCCTTCTTCCCAAATTAACCCTTGCAAGGTTTTTAATGGAGTAATTTTGCGGTCTTCGCTGTGCCAAATCATCAACTTGCTTAGACAGCTTTCCACATCCAGATTTGGGTACTCACTGATTTCTCTAACTTGTTGGAGAATATCCTGAACAATAGGCAATTCTAAGTGGTTATGTACCCATTCTGATAAATGTTTGACAAAATATGGAAAAAGAACCTCATGTACAAAACTAATATTGGTTGTAGTACCTTCAATATCTGTCAGAATAATTTTAACTTGATTGCTTTGGTAAGTAAATTTCATAAGCTTTCTTGATTAGGGGTAAATATAGCGAAGCTATCATAAAAGGTAGGATAGTATAGGTATAACTACATTATACTTATAGCATAGCTAAAACCCTTATTCTTTCGTAAAAATCTTCTGCTATTATTGTGTAATAGGAAGTAAGCAGGACTTTGATGAATACTGTAAAGTAACAAACAAAAGAACTATGGATTAAAGCTTTCAGCTTATCTTACACCTCCTGATAGCTTCGTTGACCTTACCCCAATTTAGCAAAAATGCCAGAATTTTGGATGACAAAATCACAATTTTTGATCAATAGCTGCTCACAGCTTCCTGTAGCAGTGCATATCCGCACAACCCCGGAGGCGATCGCCCTCTCCACCTGTATGTATCGCCAGATTTACGTTAAGCTAGTTAGCAAGAAAGATTCTTTAACACAGACGTAAATATATATGGTTCAAACAATACAAGCTAAAGATATCACCTTGCTTGAATTAGAAACCAGATTTAAAATGGAACTGGCTAAAGACGAAGATTTTTTTCCAGAATGGTTGATTAACTTACCAGAAATCACAGAATTAGAAAAACACCAGCTTAATAGAGTCAAAGCTTGTTATGATAACTTACTCAAGTATCCACCTCTCCTGGAAAACTCTGTAAAGATGGTAGTGTTATCCCCATTATTGGATTTAGCAGGATTTTATCTAGCTCCATTTCATATCAAGTCGGAGAAATCTGTAGAAATCACCTCTGAAGATGTGGGGGAAATTGTTAAAGGACAAATAGATATCTTAGTTTTGTTTGCACAACTAGTAGTAGTAGTTATTGAATCAAAACAAGTAGCCTTTTCGGTAGAAGTCGGTAAGGCGCAGATTTTACCTTATATGTTAGCACTTTCTCCACAGAAATTACCTGTGTATGGATTAATCACCAATGGTGGTAGTTTTATCTTCGTCAAATTGAGCGATACTGTTGGCGGAGTGTCTGGAAGAGAAGAAGGGCGCAGCCATCTCCATAATTTCCAATATGCATTTTCTCGTTTATTCTATATTTTTAATCCAGGAAATGAGTGGTATACCGTTTTAGCCATGATGTTATAAACCGATATTCTGTACTTTAGCTTCTGGATTTGGAATATCATCCTCAAGATAGAGGGTAGACGATATTTCAACATCTACTATAAAGACATGGTTCGACAAATGCTTTTTCCTAATTTGAGTTACTCAAGCTAGGGAACATTGTCGATACTAAACTCCTTCCCTTCGGGGCCGTGCGGCTCTGGGGGGAAGGAGTTTGGCAAAACACATTTGTAGGGGCGCAAGGCCTTACGCCCCTACGAGTTTCACCAATTTTAAATAACTTCATACGCTTAACAAAATGACCCAATTAATGAGCTAATACTATATACAAACAATCAGGGGAGTACTTTTGCTTCATTGTTACTCCCCCAAAGTTTCTCCTCCTCAAATTTCATTGACTATGGGGGATACGTTCGATTTCAGCATAACCGCTAAAGATCAGTCGGTCTCCCTCAGTTTCTAAGCGATTGAGTCGCATTTTGACACCATCTAGGTCAAACCGGTCTAGGTCAACCATATTATCTAAAATCTCTACCAGAGCCATGCTTAAATTCCGGGATATCTCTTTTTGGGCTTCTGGGACTTCTTCCAGTAAAACTTGGGGATTTGTGAAAGAAACTCGCCGTCTTTTCTCAATACCTATGCTGAGACTCATCTTCAATGGTATGAGTTCACCATTGTTTAAATCCGCTTTTGCTGAAAGTTGTATATGGTTATTTGCTAATAATTGTACTTGAACTGACTCAAAGGAAACTGGCTGACCATGAGAAATTTCGATTAAAGATGGTTCAGTCAGGTTTAATAGGCGTTTTTTGACTAATTGAGCCTGAAACGCTTGATTAATCCCTGCTTCCGATAAAATTACTTGTGCGATCGCCTGAGTAGTTTTCTTTAATTTGAGTTTTCCACTTAACACTGATGCAAAGTCTATTGCTACAGTATCAGTTTCAAAGGACATTTCTTCTACTGCAAAATCTTTACGAATAACTAAGCCATGTCCCCTCATCTTGAAGCTATCAATACTACCTTGTAATAATTTATTTGAGGGATAGCAGCGTACTAAGACTTCTACTGACTCGCTCTGGCTGAATAGATGACGAATCGTTTGACTAGCGACTGTGTTGAGCATCTGCTCTCCCCAATCCGTGTCTTTCAGATCTGATAAACCAGTAAGTCCGCCTAACATTAGGGTTTTGGTCTCTAGAAGTTCTTTGTACTTTTGTAACAAATTGTGAACTATTTTGCAAGTCTCAGATGATTAAATATGCTAATAGTTAGATATGAGTTAGCTAATCAGAGATAAATACCTATATTCCTAGAGAAGGGATATCAGCCCGAAAAAACCCTGATTTATCCAAAAAATAAAACCAGGGTCGAGTTTTTTAACTAATTCGCCACAAGTTAAACTCGCGCAGCTACCATTTTTTCAACCGCTTCTACGATTTGTTCTGGTTGAACAATGGTCAATCGCTCTAAATTACCGTTGTATGGTGTAGGAATATCTTGAGACGAAAGCCTGAGTACAGGAGCATCTAGTTCATCAAATAGACGATCATTAATCGAGGCGATGACTTCAGATCCAATACCTGCTGTGCGCATAGCTTCTTCTACAACAATTACGCGATGGGTTTTTCTGATAGAAGCGCCTATAGTATCAAAATCTAAAGGCTTCAGTGAGATTAAATCAATTACTTCTGGATCATAACCCTGTTTCTCTAATTCTTTCACGGCTTGCAATACATGATATCTCATCCGCGAATAAGTAATGATTGTTACATCTTTACCAGAACGGACAACTTCTGCTTTACCTAAAGGAACTAAATATTCTTCTTCTGGTAAGTCTTCTTTTAAGTTATATAGCAGTACATGCTCAAAGAATAGTACTGGATTATTGTCACGAATAGCAGATTTTAACAGTCCTTTGGCGTTATAGGGGGTGGAGCAAGCGACTATTTTTAATCCCGGAACAGCCTGAAAGTAAGTTTCTAACCGTTGAGAATGTTCTGCTCCTAACTGTCTTCCTACACCTCCTGGTCCGCGAATCACCATAGGAATTTTAAAGTTACCGCCAGAAGTGTAACGTAACATTCCGGCGTTATTCGATATTTGGTTGAAAGCCAGTAATAAAAATCCCATATTCATACCTTCAACAATGGGGCGCAACCCTGTCATTGCAGCACCCACCGCTAAACCAGTAAAGCTATTTTCTGCAATCGGAGTATCTAAAATTCGCAAATCCCCATATTTTTTGCATAGGTCTTTGGCAACTTTGTAGGAACCGCCATAGTGTCCTACGTCTTCACCCAGAACAAATACGCTAGAGTCACGCGCCATTTCTTCGTCGATGGCTTCCCGTAAAGCGTTGAAAAATAGTGTTTCTGCCATTTAGAACCTTAGTTTAAAATAGTCGTTTTAAAATCTTATCCTGTCATTATCACCAATATAGTGAGCGATCGCACTAGTTATAAAGTGGGGAGAGCAAGCTCCCCTGTTTATCCTAACTGAGCCACCTAGCTAAATCCTTAGCATGATAGGTCAAAATTAAATCGGCTCCAGCGCGTTTTAGCCCAGTCATTGTTTCTAGCACTATACGTTGCTCGTCAATCCAACCATTGAGAGCAGCAGCTTTGATCATTGCGTATTCACCGGACACGTTGTAAGCTGCAACAGGTAGATTGGTTGCTTGCTTGACACGCCAAATTATATCCATATACGCCAATGCTGGTTTAACCATTAACATATCCGCACCTTCAGCAATATCCAGTTCAATTTCTTTAATTGCTTCTTTGGCGTTAGCTGGGTCCATTTGGTAAGTGCGGCGATCGCCAAATTGGGGTGTTGAGTCAGCAGCATCCCTAAATGGTCCATAATAAGCCGAAGCGTATTTAGCTGCATAGGACAAAATAGGGGTGTCAATAAATCCTGCTGCATCCAAAGCACTGCGAATTGCTTGGACAAAACCATCCATCATCCCAGATGGCGCAATCACATCAGCCCCAGCTTTGGCTTGAGCAACTGCTGTTTTGCCCAACAATTCTAATGTCGGATCGTTTAAAACCCGTCCGGTTAAATCTCCTACTTGTAAATAGCCACAATGTCCGTGGCTGGTATACTCACACAAACAAGTATCAGCAATCACAACTAAATCGGGAACTGCCGCTTTGACTGCTGATGCTGCCTTTTGCACAATTCCACAATCATGCCAAGCACCGGTAGCATCAACATCCTTATCTTCAGGAATACCAAAGAGAATGATGGAGGGAATACCTAAGTCGTAAACTTCTTTGGCTTCTTCCACTATTTTATCTACCGATAGTTGGTAAACTCCTGGCATGGATCTAACCTCATTAGCGATACGTTCTCCCGGTACAGCAAATAGAGGATAAATTAAATCGCTTGTTGTCAAGACAGTTTCGCGTACCATTCGGCGGAGTTGTGGATGAGTGCGTAAGCGGCGAGGACGATGGTGAGGAAACATAAACGTTTATCAAGAGAAACAACACAAGGGACACAAAATAAAGCGTCACAAAAGCGAGATTTTCACTGGCTTTCTTCAGACACACTACAAACAGTGCTTAACTGTCTTTTGCCCTACTTGTTGATGCAGCCGTAGGGCAATTTTATATTTTACAATTTGCCTAGCACAAACTTCGCTGGCATTTTTATCAATACGTCTGAGAGCTAGAGTATAAAAAACAACACATCCTATAAAAACCGGAAAATGAATGGGTAGCGGAAGGATGTTTCAGGATTGGCTAAGACACCTAAAATGGCGGCGATCGTCAAGCCCCAATGGAGTAAATACCCTAAACCTAAGACTAACCACAATAATGGTAGCAGCAACCCCAAGGTAATAAAAGCCAAAGTGCCGAAAAAGAATCCTAAGACAATTGCATAAAACCAAACGTTAAAATGGAAATTAATCGATTCTTTGGCATTTTCTTTCACTACAGGGTCATCACTGACAATCAGCACAGCAATAGGTAAGCCAACAGATATCACTGATGTGCTGAAAAATATGGCTCCGTGAGACAAGGCGGAGAGTATTTTTCTTTTATCTTGATCGTACATAGGTTACTCCTGATGAATTTAGGTGATTGATTTATATTAAAAACCTTTTAGGGACATTGATTTCTTAAGTTGTTTTAAGATGAGGAAATACAGCCAGAGCGAAAAAGAACAAGTCATATTATTAAAGTAACCAAAAAATCATAATTATGTCCACTGAAATGCAATCAGAATTAGGTCAAGCGGTAGAGTTACGTCGTAACTTTGCGATTATCTCCCACCCTGACGCTGGTAAGACTACTTTAACAGAGAAGTTGCTGTTGTACGGAGGCGCAATTCACGAAGCTGGAGCAGTAAAAGCTAGGCGAGCCCAACGGAAAGCTACTTCTGACTGGATGGCGATGGAACAACAACGGGGTATTTCCATTACTTCTACAGTACTGCAATTTTCCTATCACAATTGTCAAATCAATCTACTAGATACTCCTGGTCACCAAGATTTTAGTGAGGATACTTATCGGACTTTAGCCGCTGCTGATAATGCGGTTATGCTAATTGATGTGGCTAAGGGGCTAGAACCTCAAACTCGCAAACTGTTTGAAGTATGTAAGTTAAGAGGAATTCCCATTTTTACTTTTGTGAATAAACTCGATCGTCCAGGGAGGGAAGCTCTCGATCTCCTGGACGAAATCGAACAGGAATTAAAATTACAGACTTATGCGGTTAATTGGCCTATTGGGATGGGCGATCGCTTTAAAGGTGTATTTGACCGGCAAAAGCAGCAAATCCATTTATTTGAACGGACTTCTCATGGTAGTCGGGAAGCCCGCGATACAATCGTGGAATTAGGTGATCCAAAAATAGAGGAACTACTAGAGCAAAACTTGTACCACCAACTCAAAGAGGATTTAGAGCTTTTAGCCGGAGTTGGTCCAGAGCTAGATTTGGAGTTGGTTCATGCAGGAAAGATGACTCCTGTGTTTTTTGGTAGTGCTATGACTAACTTCGGTGTGGAGTTATTCTTGAACTACTTCTTGGAATATGCTCTTAAACCAGGTAAACACCTGACTAGCTTAGGTGAAGTTCCGCCAACTTACCCAGATTTTTCCGGTTTTGTGTTCAAGCTCCAAGCCAATATGGATCCAAAACATCGAGATCGCGTTGCTTTTATCCGGGTCTGTACAGGTAAGTTTGAAAAAGATATGACAGTCAACCATGCTCGCACTGGTAAAGCTGTCCGTTTATCTCGCCCACAAAAACTCTTTGCCCAAGAACGAGAATCAATTGATGTCGCTTATCCAGGTGATGTCATTGGACTCAATAATCCTGGTGTATTTGCTATTGGTGACACTATTTATACGGGACCAAAGCTGGAATATGAGGGCATTCCTTATTTCTCTCCAGAATTGTTTGCTACACTCAGAAATCCCAATCCTTCCAAATTTAAACAATTTCAAAAAGGTGTTGAGGAGTTACGAGAAGAGGGAGCCGTACAAATTATGTACTCTACTGATGAAGCCAAGCGCGACCCAATTTTGGCAGCAGTAGGACAATTACAGTTTGAAGTCGTGCAATTCCGCTTACAAAATGAATATGGTGTGGAAACTTTGCTGGAAGTGTTACCCTACAGCGTTGCTCGTTGGGTAACAGGAGGCTGGGACGCACTACATAAACTGGGACGCTTATTCAATACTACAGCTGTCAAAGATAGCATGGGAAGACCGGTGTTACTTTTCCGCAATGAATGGAATTGTCAACAATTGGCAGGCGATCATCCTGAGTTGCAGTTAAGTGCGATCGCTCCTGTATTTTCTAGTCAAAAAGCACTGGAATCAGACTAAGTATAGTGGAGATAAATGCAACTTTTTAGGACTTTGGTGGAAATTTGGTGGAATTTACTATGCCGACCAATCCTGAATCCGATTTGGAAGCTGGTTTAACTGCTTTGAAATTAGGCAATTACTACGCAGCAATCAGACAACTTGAACCGATAGCTCATAATCAAAGTCGGGAAGATGCTTGTTTGCGAGCGCAAGTTGGTCTAGTTATGGCTTATGCTCATACTGGCAAACTTGCTAAGGCCATTGCCTGGGGTGAAAAACTGCATAAAAGTGCTAATCCCCAAGTTCAAGCATGGGCACTCCGCGCTCTCAAACACTTGAAATTGAAATATCAACGACAAATACGCAAGATAGCTCAGAATCCACAATCGTCCTCAGGCTTGGTGGATAAACCGGATAAAACCGGATTTATCCCCCTAGATACGTCTAGTTTAGATAATACTCAAGATCGTTCTCCAGACACTTTACCATCAGATGCTGTTGCAGAATCTCATCAATCGATAAATGAGCATCCTGAGAGCGAAGAACAGATTATTTCTCCTAATTTGTCAACCGAAGATCCGCTTGTGTATAGTAATGAAATTTATCATAGCACCACTAATCCCATTGCTATACGTTGGCGACAGGCTAAACGGGCTAAAGTATGGCAACCTCTACAAAAACCTAACTTAATCCCCTCGCGAATTTTAGCTTTTAGCACATTCATGGCTCTGTATTGGGTATTGCTCACCACAGCCAATTTTTTTGCTAGTTTAGTTGTCCTGGTTGTGAGCCGAGTGCCTTTTGTCAGAAATTTTCCTTTGATATATGCTGATTTCAGTACATTTACTTGGATCTTATTACTAGTTTTGCTAGGATTATCTCCTTGGTTGTTAGATTGGCTGTTGACTGAATTTTATGGTCAGAAAGAGTTGACCAAAGAAACTCTCAATACCCATAGTCGTGAAGCCACTCGCGTCCTCCATCGCATTTGTCAACAGCAACATTGGCAAACACCCCAGTTACGCATTTTACCTATAACAGTGCCCATCATTTTTACTTATGGAAACCTACCTCGTACAGCTCACATTACTATTAGTCAAGGATTATTAGACCAATTAGCAGAGGATGAAATAGCTGTACTTTATGCTCTTTCATTGGTACAAATCAAAAGATGGGATTTGGCGGTGATGTCATTACTGCTAGGATTAACTCTGCCTTTATACATTCTGTATCAGAAAGTTTTAGAGCGTGGTAACAAGTTAAAAGGTAAAGTTGGGCGTGAAATAGCTAGCATATTGGCTAGCTTGTGTTACGGAATTTGGTGTTTACTGACGGGAGCAGTTTTGGTGAACTCTCGGTTAAGGTGGGAGTACTGCGATCGCCTAGCCGTGGAAATTACAGGAAATCCCAATGGGCTAGTGCGGGCATTTCTGAAAATAGCTAGAGGAATTGCCGCAGATACTAGCAAAAATGAGCAGACTAATTGGCAATTGGAGAGTTTGAATATTGTAGCTCCCATTGGCTACCAACAAAGTCTATCTTTGGGTAGTATTATGGGTCATCTTCCTTGCGAGTCTTTTTTAGAATGGGAAAGAACCAATCCTTATCGTCATTGGTTGACACTGAATCAAACACATCCATTGATGGGCGATCGCATTGAGCAGCTTTGTCACATAGCCCGTCAATGGCATTTAGACACCGAACTTTATTTCAGTCAATCCCCATCTCCATCAAAGACTAGACATACATCTCCGCAAGACTTCTTCTTACAAATAGCTCCTTGGCTAGGTATTCCCTTAGGTTATTTGCTAGCAGTGCTGTTTTGGCTAATTTGGCAAGTAGCTTATGGGCTACACTTGTTAAATTTAAAGTGGATTTATGTGAATTGGTCGTTTGTTCCAGGATTTTTACTCATTGGCTTTAGTATCGGGACATTAATGCGAATTAATTCTCTATTCCCTGACATTACGCCCAAAACTTGGCAAGCAGATCCTCACCTACCTCATCTTTTGGCTGAACCATTTGTTTTACCAATTAATAGCTCTGGTGTACGGATTAGGGGGAAACTTCTAGGTCGTCGAGGAGTGGGTAATTATTTTGCACCAGACCTAATTTTGCAATCAAGTACAGGTCTCGTCAAATTACACCATATTCCTTTACCAGGACAATCCTCCAATCCGCAAAACTGGATTGGGAGACAAATTATCGTCACTGGTTGGTTACGACGAGGCGCAACGCCCTGGATAGATATTGAAACTTTAGAAACTCAAAATGGCAAAACTATCAATAGTACTCATCCTATCCTATCTATTGTATTGGCCGTAATTGCTATGCTTATTGGCGCTTATATCATTCTTACTGGCTGAATCATGGCTGAGGGACGAATTACCTGGATGTGGCGATATCGCCGCCATCCAAAATGGGATAATGTAAATAAATATTGCATTTATTGAGTAAAAGTGTTACATTTATTTACGAAATCAATAGCAATTGACATAACTGGTGCAATCTAGCTCAGTTATTGCTCTTTATGCTGGTAATTCCATCCCCTATTTCATTGCCAACACAGCAGTAATCGACCAGCCAAAGGCTGGTTTTTGTTTATCGATGTTTATTCAACGGAATCTTTTGCCCAAAAATATGTGTTTTATGCTACGATGCATTCATCCTAGCGGCGGAAATGTATTTGCTGAACTAGCTACGTAGAAAATACCGTGATAATGTTAAGAGATGGTATTTCGTTGTTGCGAAGCAGAAGTTAGGAAGAATTCATTGGCTGTGGTGGAAATTGGGCTACTAAATTGACAACTGGTGAGAATTAAGGTGTTATTAGCCAAGTGTAGTGGCACTTTTGTCTTCAATAAGCTTGATCCCAACGAAAGACTATATTGTAAAAGGTTGACAGTTTGGATTAACAGGATTGGTTTATGGCGATTTTATGCAATAGCATCTATGTTAAAAGCTAAAGCCAAACCATTGTTTTTTGCCTTGCTATACTCATTTAAAACTTTGGAGGTAGTTCATGTCCGTTCGCCTATATATAGGTAATTTGCCGAAAGAAGAGATTGATCGCCAAGATTTACAAGCAGTGTTCGCCGCTGAAGGCGATGCTGTCACGACAAAGCTAATTAAAGATCGCAAGACAGGTAAATGTCGTGGATTCGGCTTTCTCACAGTTAACAACGATGAGCAAGCAGACCAAATTATTGAGAAATATAATGGTCAGTTGTTCAAAGAAACGCCAATTAAACTAGAAAAGGCATTACCACGTACCAAAGCTGATGATAGCGATGAGGTAGCAGCTCCCAAGCCAGCAGCGCCAATTCAAGCTAGTAGTCACCCTGCTCCTGCTCCACACAAAGAAGGTGGTAGCAGCAGCCGTCGAGAAAAATCTAAAAAATCTCGTCGTGGTGGTGGTGGTGGTACACGAGAAACAGCTACTACTGCGAGCGATGAAGCAATTCGTCCAGATCCCCGGTGGGCATCGGAGCTAGAAAAGCTAAAGCAGATGTTAGCAGCACAAACTACAAACTAATCAGTTCAAAAGACTGTAGTACCTACCACCACTCGTTAAATCGATTGGTGGTCAATCAATTTTTGCTTTGCTGAAATCAAAACTTGATTATAAAGGAAAAAACGCATTGGGGAGGGGAAGAGTGTCCGATGAGAATTACTAATCCCTTCACTCTCGATATGTCAGAAAATACTTAAATGTTCTTCCTCAGGGTGTACCACTATCCTGACTAAATCAACCCGGTTTTCGATGAAATATCCTGAAGTGAGGTATTTACTAACGAAAAAATTATCTAAGTAGTTAGGAAAAATTTATATGGTGCAACTAAATAGAGAATCATTTCGTCATTTCTGGGTAATTGCCAAAATTTATTTTTGGGGGAATGAAAAATATAGTGCGTTAGGTCAGTTATTAGTATTAGGGATTCTGCTAATTATCTATACAGCACTTGGTGTAGTATTAAATACACAACAAGGAAATATTATTTCGGGATTAGCGGCAAAAGCACCTACACGTTTTTGGAGAGCCATATTAGAATTTGTCATAATTTTAGCTATTTATGCTCCTCTCCTAGCCAGTTTCAACTATATAAGTGATAGGTTAGGCAATTCTTGGCGTAAGAATTTAAGTCGAAATTTCATCAGTAAATACTTAGAAAATCAAAGTTTCTATCATCTCTGTTCGCATCAGGAATTAGATAATCCAGATCAACGTATAGCTGAAGATATTAAAGGGTTTACTCAAGGCTCTCTCAGTCTTTTTCTGAATACCTTAAGTTCTATTTTTCAAATTATAGCATTTAGTAGCGTACTCTGGAGAATTTATCAACCTCTATTTTTCCTGATAATTATTTATAGTTTTGTTGGTAATTTTGTAACTTGGGTTGTATTTGCCAAGCCATTATTCAGATTGCGTTTTGAGAAAATTAAAAAAGAGGCAAATTTCCGATCTGGACTAATTCATATCCGGGAAAATGCCGAATCAATAGCATTTTACTCTGGTGAAAGTTATGAACGTAAAACTGCAAATAAATTGTTTCAAGAGGTATTTGATAATTTTAATTCCCTCATAGCTTGGCAATTGGTTTTAAACTTGTTAAGCAATATATATAGTTTTATTCCGTATATTTTACCAGCCGTTATTATGGCACCTCAAGTCTTTTCAGGAAAATTAGAAGTGGGTAAAGTTTCTGAATCTGTCGGTGCTTTAATTTCTATATTTTCCGGACTTAACTTTATTGTTCAGCAGTTTGATTCATTAACAAGTTTTGCAGTCGGAATTGAGCGATTACAAAGCTTTTTACTGTTTCTAGAAAAACCACACCAAGATAAAATAAAAAGTCCAATTATTAGTCAATCTGATACACAAACAAAACTTGTAACTAAGATAGAAACCATTTATGACAAGCAATTAACTATTGAAAAACTCACTTTGCTGACTCCTGAGGGCTCAAGAACTTTGTTGAGAGATCTATCCTTAGAGCTAGAAACGGGAAAAGGATTACTCGTAATTGGAGCTAGTGGTTGTGGTAAGAGTTCTTTACTCAGAGCGATCGCAGGCTTATGGAATTCTGGTACAGGTAAAATTACCAGACCAAAACCTGATGAAATAATCTTTCTACCCCAACAGCCTTACATGACTTTCGATTCTCTGTATAATCAACTCGTTTATCCCAATATTCACCTAGAGATTGATGATGAATATCTACATTCAGTCTTGGAGCAAGTTAATTTACTTTATTTAGTTGAGCAATTTGGCGATTTAAAGACTAAACTATTATGGAGTGATATCCTATCCCAAGGAGAACAACAACGCGTTGCGTTCGCCCGCATTTTCATCAACAAACCTGAATATGTTATTCTGGATGAAGCAACAAGTGCTTTGGATATAAATAATGAGAACCAGCTTTATCATCATCTTTCAAAGTCTGGTGTTACGTACATAAGTGTAGGACATCGTACTAATCTGGAGAAGTACCATCAGTTAGTGTTAAATATTATGGGAGATGAAAAGTGGGAATTCAAACAATTAGTCAACTGATCAGGTGCGAGCCAGTCAGCCTAAAACTTTACTCTTCCCTGGAACATAATTTGAATCCCACCTGCTAGAGCCACAAAAGAAATGAAAAACTTCCAAAGGCTTGTGGGTTTCAGTATCACACCACCACTGAGGAAAACCAAGAGTACGCCAAAACCCAAGAGCATCCAGCCGAAACGACCTGTTTGTCTAGGAAAGAAAATCAATAATACAATTCCAGTCATCATCGCTAGGACTGAACCGGATGCGGGAATAGAGCGCCACCAGATAGATGGATAATAATGTGATGTAAAGATGATATCTTGACAGAGAAAATACATCCCAGTGATAAATAATCCCAAACCTAGAACTTTACTCATTTTTTCGGTCTTTCTTGTGACTTGTACACATTTTTCCAATATGACACCCAGGGTTACCAGAAAAGCGTGAGGGTGAGTCCCATGGAAAAATGCGACTCACCCTCACCCTCAATTATTAGTGCGCTGGAGTTGGGCTTGGGCTTGGGCTTCCATGCTTATGAGTTCCTTTATGAGCTCCTTTATGGGTTCCTTTATGAGCTCCTTTATGGGCTGGAGTTGGTGCTGGAGTTTGTGCGTTTGCAGAACTATATACTGCCGCACCTAGTATTGTCATAGCGGAGATAGCTACTGTAACACCTAGTTTTTTGATCAATGCTGTTGTATTCATTTTTATTTCTCCTCACCTGTTATTTTTGGTTCGATTTTTCCGAATTAGATTACCGTGGAATCCAGGAGACTACGGTGATCGTCAGTATGAGTATAACATTGCACGATTTTTTTTTCAATCCTTGTGTGTAACTATTTCGGTAGGCTAGTCACTGCTTCTGCGAAGACAGGAAACTTAAAAAAAGGCTTTTACCATGGTACTTTCATCATGCTGCGATCGCGTTGAGTCAGAAATTATTTTTCGTCACAAAAAGTGTTATTTCTTACTCAAGAATGTCTAAGTCTTTCTATAGATAAAATAGAAATATGATTGCTCAAATAATCTTTTTTTGCCAAATGTCAGCAGAATTTAGTAAGATGAATGAGTCATACAAATCTGGTTAAATGCACATAGGTTAAATCCTGTAGTAACAAGGATTGTAGACCATTTGTGATTGTTCTGACGGATTTGATATCATGTCAATAACTTTGGTTCTGACCAGCCTTCTAACTTGACATAAGCTTACTGTTTAAACCCGCTCTCAGATATGACTCAAGCCTACAATCATCAAGAAATCGAGCCAAAGTGGCAGCAATATTGGGAAAATAACCACACTTTTACAGTAAAAAATCAGGGAAATCGCCCTAAATATTATGTTCTAGATATGTTCCCTTATCCATCCGGACAGGGTTTGCACGTTGGTCATCCCAAAGGCTATGTTGGCAGTGACGTTATTGCACGCTACAAAAGAATGCAAGGCTATGATGTACTGCATCCAATGGGTTGGGATGCTTTTGGTCTACCGACAGAAAGACAAGCTAGTAAAGAAGGTATTCACCCGACAATTGTTACAGAACGAAACACCAATACTTTTCGTCAACAGCTGCAAAAACTGGGATTAAGTTACGATTGGGGTCGAGAAATTTGTACAAGCAATCCTAATTATTACCGTTGGACACAGTGGATTTTTTTAAAACTATATGAAAAAGGATTAGCGTATCAAGCTGAAATTCCCGTAAACTGGTGTCCTGCATTAAATACTGTTTTAGCAAATGAAGAAGTGAAAGACGGTGTTTACGTTGAGACTGGTGATCCAGTCGAACGACGGTTAATGCGTCAATGGATGTTACGCATTACAGATTATGCTGAACGCTTAATTGCTGATTTGGAATTAGTCGATTGGCCAGAAAGTCTCAAAGAAATGCAGAGAAATTGGATCGGGCGTTCTGCAGGAGCAAAAATTAAATTTGAGATTGCTAATAGTTCTGAGGTATTTGAGGTATTCACAACACGCCCAGATACGCTATTTGGTTGTACTTACTGTGTTTTAGCTCCAGAGCATCCCTTAATCAATAAGATTGTATCAGCAGAACAATCTCCAGCAGTTACTGAATATGTAGAACAAGCCAAGCGTAAATCTGAGCGTGAACGAATCGCTCAAGAAGAAGCCAAAACTGGTATTTTTTCTGGTGCTTATGCAATTTGTCCAGTTAATCAGCAACCAGTTCCTATTTGGATTTCTGACTATGTGCTGATGAACTATGGGACAGGCGCAGTGTTTGGTTGTCCAGCACATGATGAGCGTGACTATGCTTTTGCCAAAAAATTTGGTTTAGCAATTGTGGAAGTGGTGAGTGGGGGTAATATTGCAGAGCAAGCTTATACAGGAGATGGTGCGCATATAAACTCTGATTTCCTCAATGGATTAAACACAGAAGAAGCAAAGCTGCGGATAATTGATTGGCTAGAGAAACATAATTATGGTCATAGTCAGATAACTTATCGCCTCAGGGACTGGCTGTTTAGTCGTCAGCGTTATTGGGGTGAACCAATACCAACCCTATATCTGGAAGATGGGACTGTCAAACCTGTTTCCGAAAATGATCTTCCTGTGATACTGCCATATTTGGAGGAAGTTTCTGCTACCTCAGATGGAAAACCTCCTCTATCAAAAGCTACAGACTGGATTAATGTCCAAGAACCTGAAAGTGGTCAAACTGCATTCCGTGAAACTAACACAATGCCCCAATGGGCCGGTTCTTGTTGGTATTATTTGCGCTTTCTTGACCCTGAAAACGATCAAGAGCCGTGGTCTGTAGCAGCAGAAAAGCGTTGGATGCCTGTAGATCTTTATTTAGGCGGTGCAGAACACGCAACACTGCATCTGCTTTATGCTCGATTTTGGCATAAAGTATTGTATGACCTTGGTTACGTTTCTACTCCCGAACCCTTTCATCGCTTATTTAATCAAGGAATGATTTTGTCTCGCAGCTTTCGTGATCTACGGGGTAAGTATCACTACCCACATGAGGTAGAAGAAAGAGATGGTCAATGGTTTAGTCGCAGTACAGGCGAACTATTAGAAACCAGAATCGAGAAAATGAGCAAAAGTAAGTGTAATGGTATTACTCCCGATGAAGTGATCGCAGAATACGGTGCTGATAGCTTACGGTTATATGAAATGTTCCTTGGACCATTAGAAAGCGAAGCTATATGGCAAACTGAACAGATTATTGGTGTTAGACGCTTTTTAGAGCGTGTTTGGAGACTTGTTGATTCTCAGTTATCTTCTCCATCTAGTGACATTAACAAAAATGACAAAGCACTAGAAGCGATTATCCATAAAACCATTAAACAAGTTACAGAAAGTATTGACAATCTGCGCTTGAATACGGCGATTAGTCATTTAATGTCTTTTGTTAACGAACTGACACAAAACAATTATTACTCCGTCAATGCTTTGAGTGTGTTAGTGAGACTTTTAGCACCATTCGCACCTCATATCGCAGAAGAATTATGGAGAAAACTGGGGAATCAAGAGACAATAGTTTTTGCTGATTGGCCTCAATTTGATCTCGCAAAAACTATTGATGATCAAGTGAGCGTGGCTATTCAAATAAATGGCAAGTTGCGTACCGTAATTCAAGCCAATCGGGGTTTATCAGAAGCAGAAATCAAAGCAATTGTTTTAGCAGATACTAAAATTCAACCATTCCTAGAGGGGAAATCTATTGTTAAAAGCTTCTTTGTCCCAGATAAACTTTTCAACTTGGTGATTCGTAGCTAAAAACAATAACTTATCTGTAGTTTTATCAAACAAGATAACTAGTATTTGGCACAATTGGGAATATTGCATATTCATACCAAACAGTCCAGATAAAACTGCGAATCCATCGCTGACGTTTTTCTGGACTTAATTCATATTCAAATGCACCAGAGGATATATCAATAGAGGATAGATGAGATTTACAACCACAGCCATGCTGATAGGTAAAACCGTACTTAGAAGCTATACTTTGTATTTTCATTTGTATAGCAAACACTTTCCCCCCATGTAATATGGCATCCCAAGCACGCTTATGTTCTATATCACGCTGATCAAATCTTAAAGACCGCTCTTCAAACACATGATCCCGATAAATCGGAGCTAAATGGACATGATAGAAACTAGCTGGTAGTTCATAACCAAATTCCTGAAAAAGTTCTAATCCAATGTGAGCTACTTTTATTTCGTTAGTATATTCAGATCCTTTTGATTCAAGATGATCTAGAAGTTCTGGAAAGTTAGGATAATTATGAGACATAAAATCATAACCATAAAATTCCAGTGTTTCCCATGCCATTTTGCCAAATAGTTCTTTGAATGCAGGTGTTAGGTGAGATAAATATGGGCTATCTGTAAATAAATCAACATCACCATATTGCAATTTGTACTGAAATAACTGCGCCATCTCAACATAGGTTTGTATATCATCAAACCTAACATTTGCCCTTCCTTGAGCAATATCTTGCCAAACGGAGGGTAGTTGAGCAACGCTAACTGCATTTTCACCAGCAATAATTGCAATATTTTGGGTTTCTTGAAGTTGCATACACAATTCACACAAATATTTCAATTAATATAATATACGATAATTAATGCTTGTGCAAGTTTGACAAGTCGTAGAATTGGTTTTGGAATTGTACCTCTGTCGATTAACTTCCAAACGGGAGAAGCTTCTATAATAAAGTCACAAGCTATTTTTGTCAAAATTCTATACGCCCAACTCTTGTTTTAGAGTCCTTACAACATCAATTGCTTGTTGAATTTCTCCGATGTAAGTTTGAGTGATTCCTGCATGATTGAGGGGATTCATGATTAACGACCGATATAGCTCAATATTGTTTTTGGTGTTTTGACTGACGAATTTTGTCCCATCATCTCTTTGGCGAGAAAAAGTAGGTTGCCAAAATTCTTCTGATCCTAGTTTTTTAGCATCTTCCTTATATTTTATGAGTAACCCATGTTTATCACAGAATTTTTTGATAATGACTTCAAATGCGGTACGTAAATAGACAGCAGATGCTTTAATATCAGGGGCTTTAGGCGGACTAGGAGTAAGGTATTGTTGAGCTTTGTCTAAATAGTCAATATCTTGCTTCCAGACGGGAATTTCTAAATCTTGACCAGTTTCGTCACAATAAACCCCGCAATAAAGTTCCTGAAAGACCCATTTATTACCATCAAGTCTCTGTTTGAGGATTTCATACCATTCATGGTCATAGGTCATTAAAAATATTTGGTATTCGCTAAATTTATCTTTGATAATATCAATAAGTGGTAAGCGGTTAGACATATCTAACCCAATGAAAATATCATCTAATACTAGTATTTTTAGCTTTGGTTTGGGTGCTACGAGTAAAGAGCTAAAATAAAGAGCGATCGCAATTGCAGATAATTTCGCTTCATTCAAGAAATGATGAGGACTAGGTATATCTCGATCTAGGAACTTAACATTTAATAGAATTTTGGGACTATCATCTGTCTCTTTTTTGTCTTTTATATATTTAATAAGCTTTGATAAGCTTATGTTTCTAACTTCAAAGGAAATAATTATTTTATAGCCAAAGTAATTCATTAAGTTATTAATACTTTGCTCTAATTCATTTAATTTAGCTTGTATTCCTTGGTTAAATATTTGAAGTTCAGACTCAAAGGAAGCTATTTTTCGGTTATAATTTTTTCGTATTGGTACAATTTCTAACAAATCTCTCCAGTTATTGGAAAAGGTTTTTTGGTCAGGATGAATGTCGTTGATACATTTTGCTAATAAGTTTTTAATTAATAAATCAAAAAAATTAATTTTAGATTGTTGACGATGAACAAAATGAACTTCGAGTAAATGTTTATAATCCAAAATTCCTTTAGCTTGAGATGCAGCAATTATATCTGGGTCGTTTGTAGTCTTTGTCGTAGACGACCATTCATGAACGATTTGAGGTGCGTGTAGCCGTTCTCGTAAAATGAACTTGATATATCCTTCGTCATTTGGGTGGGAAAAAATATTTTTGAATTGAGCAAAATGTATATTATTGACTCCAGATTCTAAAAAATACTGAATTGCTAAAAAAAGAGATGATTTACCACTACCATTTTCACCATAAATTAGTAAATTTTGCTTACCGCGTTCCCCATTCTTTGCCAATTCAATAACATGATGATTATAGAAAGCACGGAAATTCTTAATTTCGATCTTAATAATCCTCATGATAATCCTCTGATAATTCTCACTACTTCTAAACTATTTAAGAAGTATATACTAACACGTATTGGATGTTCTTTGTCAAATAGCCGTTTAAAGATTTGTCTAAGCGCTGAAATTTTGTCATCTGTGATTTTATCTAGCTTGGGGAGGTTTTCGGCTAAGATGTGACGCATGAAGTATTTGTCATAACTATGTAACTCTTCAGGTAAATATAGCTCCATAACAAGTGCATCAACAATTTGCTCAAAATAACTCAGCATGAGTTTGTCTTCTGCTTTCTCTACCATTTTTTCACCATGACTAGGAATATCCTTGAGTTGGGCGGTAAGGTAGATAATGTAATCAACTAGAATTTCAATTATTTCCAAGTTGTTTGATTTGATTATAGGAATTTTTGAAACGTACATCGGCTTTAACTCATAAAAATCTCCTTGTTTTGTAGCAGTAGTTTTTTGGATAAACCACCACATTAATCGTGAATTCAGGATACCAAGAATATAGAGAACATTTTCTACAACACAGATAGAGGTTTTATCATCGCTGTAATAACCAAGGAAATCAGCGGCGTATTCCGCATTTTCCATAATTGCAGGAATAATAATTTTAGGTTTTTCAAATTCTTCCCAATAAACTATGTTATCGTGAATTTCATACCATTTATAACTACCAGCTTTGCGCTCACCTTGAATACCAGGCATTAATCTGGTTTTAAACTGATTTAGATATTTTTCAATAGCTGGATATTTTGTGATATCAATCCCCCTGCGAGTAACAATTAGCCATAAATCTTGATATTCAACTCTCCACCGTTTGACATCCTGACCGCGCAAGAAAGGTTTAAGGATTTCAGCAGAAGATGGATGTTCAGCAATAAGTCTATCTCGTGTGGCGCTATCTACAACAAAAGCTTCGTTAAAACCTGTTAAAATTCCCCGATAAAATCTACCATTTACATATTCTCCTAGAGGTGTACCAGATGTTCGTAGTTTTTCTACCAGTTTTAGCACTGGTATGGACTCTAACCGCCAACCATCAGGTTTTAGTTCAGATTGAGGAATCAGAAAGCTTTGGGCGGTAACAATTTCTGGAAACTCATTCAGGGATTGGCTTTTTTCCCAAGAAAACACCCGTGTTCTGGTTTCCTGGTTAGGCTGCTCTTTACTCAGAATGATGATACTGGGATAAGCGATCGCCTTAAAAACAGGAACATCACCAAAATCGATTAGCTGATGAATTTTGGTTTGTTCACCTAAAAAATCGCGCAATTTTTCACCATAACTAGAGCGAAAATACTTGTTTGGGGAAATATAACTCAGAACACCTCCAGAATTAAGCAGTTGATAAGCACGCTCATAAAAGTAAACATAAAGCTCCGCAGTTCCGGTATAACAGTAATATGCTTCCTTAAGAGCTGGTTTTAACTCCTTAATTTTTGCTTGACTCACATAAGGCGGATTGCTAATGATAATATCAAAACCATTACTTAAGCCAAACATCCACTCTGGGTCAAAAAATTTAGCTGAAGTGTTCTGATCGTAAGGGTTCCATTGAGTAAGAGTTTCTGCGATCGCCCCATCTAAGCCCAGATTTTTGAGTAGTTCACAAACTTCCTCACGTAATTTCTGATCGCGCTCACAGTATTTTTGTTGAGTTTTTTGTGTACAAGCTGTAAAATACTTCCTTCTAACTTCTGCTAATGCTGCTTGTTGATCAAAAACCGTTTGACTATTTAAAGTTAACTGTATTTTGATTGGTAGCAAAGCATTAGCAGCAATAAAATTTGTGTCTAAGTTAGGTAATGGTAAAATATCTCTATTAGGTTGTCCGCGATCAATCTTCTGATCCACGATCAAAGAGATCAAAAAACGTAACTTAGTGATTTCAACAGCTATAGGTTGAATATCTACCCCATAAATGCAATTTTTAATTAAGCACAACTTGCGCGGGTAGTTCATCTCATTTTTAGCGAAATTCTGGTCAATTTCCTGTAATTTCTCTTGTAATTGTTGAATAGCTTGCTCTCTGGCTAATTCATAGCTAATCTTTTCAGCAGTTTGCATATTTTGCAATAGCGGCTGAATTTCCCTTTCCTTTTGTTGTTGTTTCCATCCTTCGTTATGGGGATCTATCTTACCCAGAATGAAAACCAGTTTGTGGAGAATCCCCATAGGGAAGGCTCCTGAGCCACAAGCAGGGTCGAGGAAATTAAGTGAATCAATAGCTACAATTAATCGAATAACTTCAGGATCTGAGAACTGGTGTGAATTTTCAGTATAAGAACATAAGTGTCGCAAACGTTGATTAAGATTTTTTCGCTGTTCCTCACTATCATGTTTATTGGTTAATTTAGTTTCCAAGTAGATAATTAGTGACTCATCCACCATGTAATTAACTATTTCACGAGGAATATAGAAGAAACCAGTTTTTTTACGTGCCCTTGTCTGAGTTTCTTCGTTATAAGATGCTAACAAGCTTTCAAAAACTTTCCCTAGTAGTTCTGGGTCGAGAGCTATTTATTGTTCAATGGGTGTATTTTCCGTAATAGTAAATTTATAGCGATTAAATATATGAATTAAACCCCGCACTTTATATTTTTTATTTCTAGTTCCATAAGCATGATTTAAATCGATATCTTGCTCTTCAGAAAAGAATAAAAAATTGGGAACAACAGCAGCATACCTGGAATTATCGGAGAAACCATCAATTCTTATGTCAATATTTACACATTTTTCTTCAACACGCTGATCTAAACACTCAAATAATCCACCATTGAGAAAGGGAATTTCCTCAAATAGGTTTAAATCATTTGAGGAATTGATAAAATAATTTTCATAACGGTATAAATCAGTAATTTTGTCATTAAACAATGAACGTTCGATCAATCCTTTTTCTACTAAAAACCAAACAAAAATTAATCGAGTAATCAGACGAATTATACTCACAGAATTGCGCATACTTTCATCTTTTTCTGCTCTATCAGGGAACTTAACATGTTCAATTGCCCAAAAATACCAGTTAGCTAACTCGTTGAAAAACTTGTTGTTAAGTTCAGAAATATCAAGTGTTTTTTGCCAAGCATCATGAAGTTGATCGAAATTAGCAAATTGATATTTTTTATATAGCTGTTTTAAGGAAAGATCAAAAAGAATTTCCAGATGAGCATGATCAGGGTGAGCGATCACCACATCTTTAATTAAAGTAATCTTTTGCAGAACATCCTGGGATCTTTCCCGTTGATCAGGACGGCGATTAATTATGGAGAAACTAAAATATTCACCATATCGAAATAACACCATAATGGGAATATCGGACTGACGATTAATTGCGCGGGTAATATTCGCTAGCTGAGTACGAGTGTAAACATTTCCGCGTAGTCCAACCGACAAGAAAATATAAGATTGTAAATAATTTCGATCAATTTGGCTATTAAAAAGTTTCCTCTGCGGATTAGCACGAATTTCAGCTTCGGTTAACTGAAAGAGGAAATCAACTGACTTCCACTCCCAAAACATAGCTCGTTCCTGGTCAACTTCTCCAAATCCGAACGTATTCAGGAAATTTTTAGGGTCATTGCTTGCTAAATCAAATTTTCTTTCTGTAGAATACCCTAATGTTTGAAATAACGCTTCTATCTTTTGACTTATATTACCGCTATATAAATCCTCTATTGCTTGCTTGATTGTATCTCGTGTCTGTTGTTCATTCATCTTTAATCACCAACCAAGTAATTAAACAGCAGTAACCCTTGAATAATCAATGCTTCCATCATGGGTAACAGGAACAGGGTCGTCATCCGGTTTAAACACAAGCCGATTACTACGGGCGCAGGGAATTGCTGGGGGAAATACTAATGTACTCATGCTGGATTGGGCAAAATGGCTAGGTTAAGTAAATGAACAATCATTTCCTAGAAGAAATTGAAGAACCATAGTACGAAGTTCTGTCATTCTAGCATAGTATTTCTGTACTAGCTTCTTGGCTCCCCCAAGCTCTGGATGCGCCCATCCCTTAGCTAACTCAAATCCTTATAGAGTAAGCGATCCGTGGGGGTCTAGGCAAGAATAAGGGTTTCAGCCTTCATGCTACCCCCTCAGTTTACATTTCTTAACAAAGTCGTTACAGGCAACCTACCATTCCGTAACGTAGGAAGCTTTATTCAATTTTCAATGTTTAGTTCTTCTTGTAGAGAATACCATGAAAACTGCCAAACAGCAATACGTGAATTAAGGTTTCCAAATTATTGGTCGTTTCTATTATATCGAAGATTCACTTGTGTTAAAGA
>Ga0116229_10000423_pt1 | contig 55487 bp, 50 predicted proteins | sample S1TSphgellanicum_3_FD_87313 | JGI IMG/M metagenome (GOLD analysis project Ga0116229, IMG submission 87313) | Host-associated microbial communities from peat moss isolated from Minnesota, USA - S1T2_Fc - Sphagnum magellanicum MG | ecosystem: Host-associated > Plants > Peat moss > Unclassified...
AGAGTTCACGGGCGGATACCCCGGCTTCAGCCTCGCGGAGAATACTGATGATCTGTTGGTCGGAAAAACGCTTCTTCATGGGGATGTCCTCATGTGGCTTATGAAGACATTACTAACATCGCGGTGTGTTAATCAACGGGGAGCAGGTCAAAGTTATGCAATATTTAATTCTGCAAAAAATACCCTGCAAAGAATAACAATTACGCTATGATTTTCTAAGCAGGGCTTGAAGTAGTAAAAATTAATGCTTTTAAACTTGCTTAATATTACTCGTTTTCACGAACCAATGTGAATATTTCTTTGTTGATGAAGCTGACTACTTTTTGTTCAATGTAGTTAAATCTATCATTTACATAGATAGCATATCCTAAACGATCATCTGAATTTCTAAGCCCTTGTATTGAACGTGGTAGGCCAAATGACTTCTGACGTACAAATTCATCATCGAGAAGTTTGAAGTTATTCACGAAGCCTGGTTTATCATCAACAACGAAAGCAATTCCAGCAAAGCTGTGTTTTGTCGGAATTGACTCATTTAACAACGGAAGACCAAGGTTCGTCCGTACCATCATTCTGATCGGATCATAACCTCGTGCTAACGTCATTAATTCCGCTATCATATCGCCACCTGGTCGAGGATTAACTTCAATTATATAAAAACGTCCTTCACTTACCTTGAATTCCACATGTGCAAACGTATTACGTAGCCCAATTAAATTCATGACATCATGTAATCCTCTTGAAACTTCTCCCCAGATCTCAGCATCAAATTTATATGGAAAAATGTGTCCAAGCTCAACACAGTGAGGTGGTTGTGTGACAAATTTCTTTGTTATGCCTAAAATAATCCATTCATCGGTAGCAGTATCCCAGACCATTTCTGCACTGAACTCTTCACCACCAATATATTCTTCAACGATAAACTTCCTTGAAGATGAATAGCCTCGGCTGTTCACCGTCGGTAATCCGAGAATTACATCGACTGCATCTTGTAAATTTTCACAATTATAACAAATTCTCACTGCAACGCTGCCGTTCTCATCAACAGGTTTGATTACGCATGGAAATCCAAATAGTGGTTCATCAAGAGCTGCCGGAGCTGTGGACTCGTTAAAGATTGTATGCCTCAGTTCATAGCGCGTTCCGGCTAGTTTTTTACGTAGTACGCTTTTGAAACGGCATGCGAGTAATGCTGGTAATGAAGGGTGAACTTGATTGCCCAAATATTGGTTAACAATAGACGATTGCAATACTCTAAAATCATCAAAGGCAAGACAAACGACAAATTTACCATCATAACTGTTGATAAAATCGAGAATTTTACCAATATCATAAGTATCAACTATAGCAATCTCATCAGCTACTTCCATAGGATTTGTCACAGAGTTTTTATATTCACTAAGAGCCCGACTCATAAAAACCGTGTAATAACCCATTTCTTTTAGATACTGAATTGCAGAATAACTGTATCCTGATAAATTCGATTCTAAAATTAAAACTGAATCTTTCATATAATGCCCCTTTAGAAAAATAATTTAAATTTTGTCTAACAAACTCTAGGGATAGTCATGCACCTATCAGTTTTTCTGCATATTTCTCGAGTTCAGGTAGAATCACTACCTCATTATGTGCAGCTGTGACCCAGTCAAGATAAGACGGACGGGACAATACAAAATCAAGATAGGTACGAACCGAAACAGGGATGCTATTAAGATCGAGATATGTCGATGCCCGTGACATCATTGGTAGAACCATCGCGTCAACAATTGAATACTCACCAAATAAAAATGGCCCCCCTGTTTCATCAAGTGCTCGTGACAGCGCGCTAATCAAACGCTCCCACTCTATCTGCACGGTAAAAGGAAGAATCACTTTCTTTTCTGCCTGTTTAGTGCACCAGAATGGCAGCGTCGAGCGAATTAGTGCAAATTCACTTTGCACTTCGGTAGCAAGTGATTGAGCGAAGGCCCGTGCCATCCGCTCACGTGGCCACAAACTGTCATCACAATATTCACGAGAAACATACTCACAGATTGCAAGCGTCTCCCACACAATGATTTTTCCATCATGTAACACTGGCACCCGCGATGACGGATGTACTTGTGATGCCTTTAATTTGAACGCATCGGTAAATTCTCGAAAACCTGGAATAGCCTCAAATGGGATCACTATATCTTCAAACTCAATGCCAACTTCACGAAGCAGCGACCAAGGTCGTAGAGACCATGAAGAATATTTCTTTGTACCAGTATATAAAGTTAACATGATCCTCTTACCCACCAATTTCTACGCCGACGGCACAAACTACATCCCCTTTATTTATTGCAAGCGTATTGACCATGAACAACACAATACCCTCATCCTTTGCAAAGGGTGTGTATCCCCCTTCACCAATAATCGGTTCCAATCGGCCAAGCACTTCACCGTAGGAAACAGAGTTACCCGCCTCAATTTTTGGGTACCATAGGCCATCTAATTCAGAAGTCATCACCCTGAGCTCGAGCTCTTTAGGCAACTGAGATGCCGGCGGAGCTTCACCACAAAGGCCAAGATACTTCATTACTCGTTCAATGCCGTCAACCAACTGCTGTACATTGTGTTCATCAACACGACCTGAATGCCCCGCTTCGACAAGAATAGATGGCACCCCAGCGGAAGTACCCGCTAGACAGCTAAACCCAGCTCGCGTTGCCCCAACCATATAAGGCAACCCAAAAATAGCTGCCAATAGTCGGCTTCTATCGTTAGTAGGATCAAAGAACGTAAATGGCGTTAGACATTCACCAATGTCACCTGAGTGCACGTCGATAAGAGCATCTGAAATCGATATTACTTTCGAAAATAAAGAATAGGCGAGCTGCTCGCTTGCACTTCCAGCCGGATTCCCAGGAAAGAGTCGATTAAGATTTTTGCCATCAATTGGGTTTTCGGAAACACTTCTCTTTTTGTAGCCAGCCATATTTACAACAGGTACTACTATCAATGTTCCGCATCTTAGAGGTTGTTCCAGTTTCGAAAGTCTTACAACAGCTTCAATCCCAGTGTATTCACTAGCGTGTACACCACCAGTGACCGTCAACACTGGGCCAGGTACATCAGAGCGGATCACAGTGAAAGGAATTGGATTCTTCATATCGTCACCGACTACTAAATAGCCAGTGCTTGTCATACCTGTAGGAAACAGGTTCAAGTCAAAATCATTGAAATTGATAACGTTCATTTTTATCTCTATGTAATAGCTGATTATTCAGCAATCTTTCTTACTTAATTAGCTGCTTCACTTAATAAGTATCGGGCGCAACACTTAAATTCTTTCTTCTTGCCACTGTGTTCAAAATAAGAACAAATAAACATAACACTGCTAATATGCTAAATAGACCAACTCCACCGCCATATTGTAACATTACTCCACCAAGCAATGGCGCAACCGCACTTCCTAATGCATAAAGGCTACCTGCACCAAAAAAACTGCCTCGTAAGTCGCTCGGCGTTAGCCTATCAATTTTCACACTAAAAGTTGGGAAAACAATTAACTCTCCAATACTAAGAATCACTGTCGCGAGTATTAGTAACCACAAATTATTAGTACCCGCCATTGCAAATAAAATTTGTGCGAAAAACATCAGTGCAATGCCAAAATTTAATCTGCTATCAATCGAACGAGATTCCAGCAAACGTAATGCAGGAAATTGTGCGATAATCACTGTTACTGCATTTACTGCTATTAACCACCCGACAAGCCTCCGCCCTCCTTCGGGGTTCCATCGAGCAATGTATTGTACTAAAGTTGAGTCGAAATTGGCGTAAACAAGCGCGATTAACATATTACAAATCAATAATATAATGAAGGTTCGGTTCCCCAATATATGCTTGCATGTCTCACTGAAACTCTGTTGCACTGAGCTCACATTTAACTTAGGACGCATATCCGCGTTGCCGAGAAGAAACCAGAGTATTATTCCATATATAAGGTGAATAACCCCTACTGATAAGAAAGTTATAAACGGATTACTAATACCGAATGTAACGCCTAGCAATGCTCCCACTGAAACGCCAACATTTAAGGCAAAATAGCGAAAGTACAAACAAAACTCGCGATCGTTTTTATCAGCGATACGATCGCCAATGAGAGCCTTGCAACAGGATTCCAAATGCGAACACCCCATACTCACTGCAATAATTGAAACACCATAACCCTCAATTGTATGACTCATACTTAGCAGCAAAAAGCCCAGTGCGACTAGAAATGCACTTAGAGTAATGATCTTCTTGCGTCCATACCGGTCTGAGAGATATCCAGCATAAGTCCCGCTGAGCGCACCACATGCAGTGGCTACAGCTAGAAATGTCCCAATAGAAACAGCTGATAAATTAAATTTTTGGAACAGAGTTATCGAAAAGAACGGCCACGCCATATAATATCCACCACGTGTCAACAGCGTGCCGAGTAGCATCACATGAATTTCAGGCGGAAATCGAGTATAACGAGTTATGTCGAAGAATTTCATTCCCACTGCAACACCTCTTTATCACAGCTAAACATACTCAAAGATCTCCGATACACATGTCGATCATGTCGATACACTGCTCAAGTAACGATGTAGGTATTTTAAGAGACGGCATGAGTTTCAATACTTCATTACGTGGCCCTGACATTTCCATCACAATTTTTCTCTCGAACATTGCACGCCGAACACGTATCACATCTTCGGGGTGTTTAAATTCGAGCCCTTGAAACAGACCTCGACCTTTTTTTCTCACCAGATGTTTTGTATATTTTTTCAAGACTATTTCCAGCCTGAGATCCATCACCTCAATATTCTCTCTAAGCTGTTTCAGGAATGCCTCATCTTCCCAATAGGATAATGCTGTTTTGGCAGCAACAAATGCCAGATTATTACCACGGAAAGTGCCGTTGTGTTCACCAGGGGCCCATATATCGAACTCAGGTTTAAGCAACACAATTGCCATCGGCAAGCCATTGCCACTAATAGATTTTGACAAACAGATCAGATCTGGCTTGATACCAAATGGTTCGAAACTGAAGAATGTGCCAGTGCGACCACAACCTGCTTGGATATCATCCACAATCAGCAACGCACCCAGATCCTTCGCAAGGGATTGCAATGCTTGCAACCAAGAACTTGAAGCGACATTTAAGCCACCTTCACCCTGGACGACTTCAACAATGAATGCAGCTGGTTTCTCAATACCTGAGCTTGGATCTTCAAACAGCTTGCGTGCATAGCCAATAGAGTCAAAATCACCATCAACGTAGTTGTCGTAAGGAAGTCGGATAACATCATTCAAAGACACCCCCGCTGCAGAGCGTTTGAAGTCATTACCAGTAGCTGCAAGCGCCCCCAGTGAGGCACCATGAAATCCATTAGTAAAAGACGCTATAGTGCGACGTCCTGTTAGTTTTCTGGCAAGCTTGAACGCAGCCTCAACTGAATTTGCCCCTGTAGGGCCAGTGAACTGCACTCGGTAGTCCATATCACGGGGCACAAGAATTACTCGTTCAAATTCGCGTAAGAACGCAACCTTGGCGGTCGTCGCAAGGTCTAGCCCTTGGACAATCCCGTTATTATTCAAATAATCGATTACTGCCAGCTTTATACGTTCATCATTGTGACCATAATTCACCGATCCAGCACCCATCAGTAAATCGATATAACCATTACCCAGCTCGTCATAAAGCATGGGGCCTTTAGCTTTCGAAAATACGGTGGGGAAACCACGAGAATACGAACGCACATTCGATTCCATGCGCTCAATTAGAGATAAATCATTTTCTTGTTCGTCGGTGAATTTTTTATCTTGTTGTACTTCTTCATCAACACTTGAATCTTTGGTATACATATTAATTCCATTAAAAATTATGTTAATTGAGTTCTAGATAATCTTGACGGCGGTAATACATACTTATGAGTGGGGCAAGTTTTCCCCCCATCCAATTAACTGTCGAAGCTCTGATAGAATGGGAGAAGAATGGGCAATCCTGATATTGTCCATTTTGGATATAACGTGCCAAAGTAAAACCAGCTGACACAGAAGTCGGAACGCCATGACCGCAGTACCCCCCAGCAAATAGGATACGTTCAGTAACCTTGCCAACTAGTGGCGTCCGGTCCCGTGTAAAAGCAAGCCGTCCTCCCCAACACTTTGCGATCTCTGGGATATCTATTACATCTCCAAAGAGTTCATGTGCAGCTAGCCTAAGCTCTTTACTGATCACATCTAAATCACCATTAGAGGTCAGCGACTTACGTCCACCAAACAGGAGCGTCCCATCTTTAAGCAAACGAAAATAATTCGAGAAATTGCTGATCGTGGATGAAACTTTGCCTGTAGGCAGCAAGAGTTTTTGGGCTTCTAATGAAAGGGGGTCGGTGGCAACGATAAAACTCCCAAGTGGAATCGTAAAATTGTTTGCACTAATACCCATAGGTTCGGTGTACCCGTTGGTCGCTATAACGACCTGACGTGCACGAAGTACACCATGCTTATGGTGTACTTCAACATCAAATGAAGATTCTTTGAGCTTAATCACTGGGGTATTTTCGTGAATGCTTGCACCTTCTCGCTTAGCAATCCTCAATAGCTCATCAACGAGCTTAAGTGGATTGAGGCAAGCACTGACATTGTCAGAGATGGCAGATACGAATCCACGTGCGCAAATATGTTCTTGAAGTTCATCTCCTTCGATAAATTCCCCAGGGAACTTAAAATGTTCTCGCTGGATCTGGAAATTACGTTTCAGCCGTTCAGACTGTCGTGCAGATCTTGCAAGCGAAAGCCTACCACTGACGGTCCAATCAACATCGAGAGCTTCATTAATAATTAGCGCCTCGATTTTTTCGACAGCTTTTAGAAACCAATGAAAATATTGTTTACCTTCATTAATCCCATAGGTATCAAGTACTGAAGATGCTGAAGCCGATGGCCCAATCGTACAAAAACCAGCATTGCGCGCGCTCGCACCATATCCAACATAACTTGATTCAAGCAGAACAACATTTCGTCCGTTTTTTGCCAATTCGAACGCAACTGACAATCCAGTAAATCCGCCACCAATGACTACAATATCTGCGTCACATGGAATATCACTATCGGACAATGTGATTCTATTGTGCCCATCCCAAATAGGTGATCCGAATAATAATTCAGATCCCCCTCGCTGGGATTTTATATCAGCACTCAATAGCCACCTCCGGCAGACTTTGTAATAACTCCTGTAACGCACAGGTTATTTCAACTGCACGCAGTGATAAAATGCTAAAAGAACCAGCATCACCAAATCCATGTGATGATTCACATAGACCATTCATAAAGAACGGAGGCGTCACATCTGAATCTTTTGGCTGAAGTGAATAGTTTCGGTTTATCTTCAAGCCTCCATTTTTGTCAGCAACAAATTCATTTTTAATACCTAACATCAAAGGATGAATCGGTTCTTCCGATAGTCCTCGGCCAAAATTCTTAAATCCTGTGGCAAGCACTACTGCATCTACTTCAAGAGAAGAGCATTCTTGTGTCAAACGCTCTGTAATATCCAGTCGATAACGCTCTGCTTTAATTTCACAAGCCCTCACATCGTGGCTTCGATGCATATATATAGTTTGCTTGCCTTCCAGTTTTTGTGCATACAACTTTAGATACAGCTTATGAATTACATCTTCGTCAGCAGATGAATAATTAGTAGCCTTTAGCTCAGTATTAAGAAGCCGTTTCCCCTCTTCGCTAGCGTTATAGTAATAGTCAACGAACTCAGGAAAATACACTTCCTCACTAAATGGGCTTGTATCCTTGAGTTTGTACGAATATGCTCGATGGATAGCATGTACTTCCGCTTCTGGGAACTGAGCAGCCAAGTCTAGGACCAGCTCAACAGAACTTTGGCTGCCACCAACAACCGCAACTGAACCGCCTGCTTTAAGTCGTGATGCAACACGTGCCATTTTTCGCGAGTAATCGGTTAAGTGAAATACACCTTCTCCTAAAGTAGAATCAAACACGTGGGGAATATTGGGAGTGCGCCCTGGGCCAAGGATCACACTACGGGCAAAAAAGATCCCATTATTTGTTACCAGTCGGTAGACCTGCCCTTCGACAATTTCGACAGAGAATACAGTGATACCATACCGTACTTGATCCGAGAAATGATTTGCCACCCAGACAACATACTCTGCATTTTCTCGTCGTAACGGAAAAGTAATGCCCAGATTGAGGAAATCAAAAAACCGGTCATGGACATGCAGGAAATTGGTAAAAGAGTAGTAGCTACGAGGATTAGCAGGTGTAACCAGATCTCGCAATGGATGGTTTTGAATATCGGAGTCAGCAAGCAGCATTTCACGTTGCCACCCAGGCGAAGAATGGCGCTCTAGGAAAAGACCATTACCCACAAAATTTTTTTCTTCAAGCGCCACTGCTAACGCTATATTTGCTGGTCCAAATCCAATTCCTATAAAATCCAGAATATTAATATCATTCATAATTTCCTCCAAAATCCTTATTAAATTAAGTCGCTCAACGGCTTAACACAGTTCCATCTAAGGTTGATAATTTCTGGTTGTATTTGCCAACGAATAACAGGTAATAATCCCAAAGCATTCCGAATAGATTCAGACATTTCAGGCATGAGTGGTCCGAAAATGACGGGTAGCACCATTGCAAGCAACGCGTACACAAATCCAATTCTCTTTTGAACATCAACTGCTAAATCAGACTCAAGATAATTCCCAGCATAAATAAGTAACGCGCTAATCTGCTCTGCGATACGTTGAGGGCTGAATTTCTCAACTTCATAGAATTGTTCGAAACGATCCAGAATAGTTTGAAGTTCACTCCAATGCGCATCTGTTACTTCTAAACAGTCTCCAATGCATACACCTGCCTCTAATGCAGCGCTCGTTAAAGTTTCGTTCAGTTTTCGCCACGGAGTTAACAGGCGCACTTCTAGTAACTTATCCATAGAGGATCGTGTGAAATTCACCTTCTGAAATTCAGGATTACTAAGTGCTAGATAGTATCGGACTCGGTCCTTGGGAACCTCGTTAAGAAGGTCTCGTCCCCAAATTAAATTACGCTTACTGGTAGAAAACTTGAAATTTTCAAATTCATAAAATTCATTGGTTACAATGAAGTCAGGTTGTCGTAACTCACCATCTGCGAATGACAATGCAAGATGTACTAATGCAAAGAAGAATGAGTTGTCATAACCAAGAAATTGAACGATACGAGTATCGCTAGCAGTATCCCAATGCAGTACACCATCTGAACGCTTACCCACGGCTACCTCTGCTGCATGAACAAGACCTGGCATCATTTCCGCCCAAACATTCAGAACCTGCCCCTCATGTCCATGAAATGGAGCAGGAATCCCCCAGTCAGAGACATAAGTGATGGGATAGTCTGGAAGCGGGCGTGCAAGCAACTCATCGACAAGTTGTAATAAATGAGGGCGCCAGTGTTTTGATTTATCAGCAAAGAAATTCTTAATTTTTTCACGATAATGTTCTAGTTCAAGTACTACTAGTTTTACTTCGGACTTAATAAGACCATTTTCGGGTGCAATTGCATTGCATGGCATTTTGATGTTAGCAGCATCATTAGGATGACCGCAGTTCTCGCAAATAGCACCCGCTGTTTGCGCAAAGCAGACTGAACAGTAACCACTCAGATAAGATTCAAAGATCATTGTTTTATTGACAGCGTCCATCCAAACGCTCTTAGTCTTCGTCGTTAATTTTCCAGCATCATATAATTTCCTGAAAAACTCTTGGACAAAAACTGAGTGTTCATTATCGGGATTGTGGAAAGTATCAGCCTTGATTCCGGCCATAGATAAAGTTTCACGAATTTTATCTGCATAATCATTAGCAAGTTCAGTAGGCTTAGCATTTATTTTCGCTGCTGTAGAGACAACATAAGTTTGATTATGATCGGAATAGGATACATAGGTGGATGATTCACCTTTCATTTTTAAAAAGCGGTTATAAATGTCTGCCCCAAGATAAGGGCCACAAATATGTCCTACATGAAGATCACCATTTGGCGTAGGAGGGGTTGCAGTAATAATTGTTTTTCTTGCCATTTAAGATAGTCTCAACTTATTAAAATACTTCAGAAAAAGTAAAAGGTTTACTTTAAGTAAAAATTTTTAAATTATCATGAAATAGTTGATTCTGGAGCTCCCCACCAAATAGTTAACAATTCAAGTGATTCAGTCTCAGAAATATTGCGAAGTTTGTGAGTGCTGAACCGTGGTAGATAAATTAAATCCCCTTTCTCAACAAGTCTTTTCTCTCCATCTATATTCATTTCCCCCTCTCCTGATATGATAATAAATGTCTCCTCTTCATCGTGATCATGTGGGTAAGATGATTGCTGTGGTGCAATTGTCATCCATGCACTTCCCCAAGGAGGTGTTGCGACATCTTTCCAAGGATAAAGACGGCGAAAATCACCCCCATATTCAGATTTAATTATATCTGTTTCTGATTTTCTTATTTTCATGTTTTACCCAATTTTCTTAAAATGAATGATCCACAGAAGTAGATGATAGTAAGCCCCACGCGCTCATTTGATCTTCCGAGTCAATAACGGATGTATGCCGAGTTCCATAAATACGTTTCAACCAACGCCAGTCGTTAACATCTCCTCTGCCATGAATACATCTATTATTGTTGAAAATTAGTAGCTCACCCGGTTTCAAGATGATTTTACGGCAATGTTCATGTGCAAGTGTCTTTAGTTCTTTTATTGCTTCTTGAGCTAGCTCATTTGTTGACAAAGTAAATACTGCCCACCTTATTTCATCGAATCCTTCAATATTTTTTATGATAGGGGACTCAGTGGAAAATATTTTGTATTTATTTAAATTAAAGGAATCTGCATGCCTGAATTCATACAGTTTTTCACGCAATAAATTTAGTGTTTTCGGAGAAAGCTGTCTTTTGATATCCCCCATAGTCAATAGATGTGTAGCCGCTTCTGAATCATTATTGATACTAATTAAGGTAAGAACTTCTGGTCGTCCGACCCTAGGTAGAAAAGGATTATCTACATGAAATCCAAATTCAATTCTACCGGCATTAGATTGTGATTTCTCTTGACCAGATATGGGGAAAACATCATGCAGTATGGCCCCCTCTTTTTCTTCTCGGTAACCAAAATTACTGAGTCCAATACTACCAGTAAGCCCTGTAAGGATAGCTGATGCGAAGGGGGCTTCACTCACTTGCCATTTGTTTTCAGGGACATCAACTGGTAAGTTCCTAATAATAAAAAAAGGTTCTTCTGTTTCGAAGAGTTGCTTTCGGATCTTCTCTATCGGAATGCCTGAATTAACTATAATATCAATAAGTTTTGAACTTTTTCTATTAAAACCTCCGGAAACTTCTTTTGATAATTCATTTCTTAATTCATCTCTATTGTCATCACTAAGTGAATACTCTAAGAGGGATTCGTGAGTATAGGAAACATGTGGGTTACTATCAGTTAATGTGTTCATGTCTTTCTCAATTGTTGAAATTAGATGAAAAAATATTTTCAAAAATAAAAGTTACACTAAAAAGTAGCGATTTCACGTGAGAATTACCTATGTGTGTTTTTTTAATTTCAAATACTAACCTCTCTTTATTGAAAGGGCTTAATTAAAACGCCAAGCCGGTTAAACTAGAATGACTGTAGTTAACTAAAAACATGAATAATAAAAATTGACATGGTTTTAATTTAATTTCTCATGCTAACTTTCTTTCATTGAAGAAAGAAAATGATCATAATAATTAGCACACAAATTTAGTCTAAGGTATGCACCCAAGAATATTTCATTCGCTGAGCTTTTGTCATATTTCAATAGAAGAAATATCACTCTGCTAAGCCATCCATCAGCATGCTCAACATCAATAGAAATATGCTCAGCATAATATTTTGCATGTTCTTCATTCATACCTAATGTTTTTATCCAATGGATAAGTTTAGTATATTTGAGTGAATCTAATAATTCAGTCATGGCCATGGTGACAATGGATTTATAGTAATGCAGCCTATTAGAAGCACCAAGCATAAATACATTATATCCAGTAAGTCCCTGCCAAGAGTAAAGATTGTTAAAGTGATCCTGAGGCAAGTCAATATCCCGGTACTTTAACAATGATTTATAAAATCCTGCATGTGTTTTATGGTTATTACCATTTCCAGCCTCATCCCATAGACAAGTCATCGGCAATATAGGCCTGAAAAAGTTGCAAACAACATTGCTGATGAATGTTGATTTCTAAATCGTTTTTTACCGACAACCAAACAGTCAAATCTTGCTGATTTATCAGTATAGAAATAACTTGACTAAAAGGTGTATTAGCAATTTCACTGCTACAAGAACGCATCTTATGATTCCATTCAATCCAATGAATCATAAGATATCAGAATGATTAATTTACGCAACAGTAAAAAACCACAATTCATTAACATAATAAAACTTAATTAACTAATTGTTTTTAAATTAAATTAAGCCAAAACATGCACAAAAACAAACTTAGTAATTGGTAAGAATTTGTAATGTTACCCTTTAAGGTTCTTCATTTTTCGTCAACGAAAATGCCTTGAACGACTTCCATGCCCAATCGATTGCGTTTCGTTCACAATTAAGCGAAGGGCATAGAGATGCGGCTATTGCCCATCACTCATCATCATGGCATAACGTTCTGATGGGGGGCAGTTTGGATATCGGAAATTATTGTACGTTAAGGCTGTTTTTTGACCTTCTCTACTTTGGCTGGTCTCAGCCGACGAAACTTTCCGGAAGCCGGTATCCGGTTGCTTTTCCAGATATGATCGCCTGTCAGATTGATGTGCTCCCAGCCTAACGGCGACAAATGCGATAGCAGTTGCTCGTTGATCTTCACCCCTTTACGCTTCAGGGCATCGACCGCTCTTTCCATATAGACGGTATTCCACAGGGATATGGCAGCTGTCAGGAGCGTCAGTCCACTGGCGCGATAGCTCTGATTTTCCGGTTTTCGGTCCCTGATTTCACCCAGGTGGTGCAGGAATACCGCACGCGCCAGCGCGTTACGGGCTTCTCCTTTATTCAGTCCCGCCTGTACCCGCCGACGAAGTCCCGGATCGCGGAACCAGTCGAGCATAAACAGAGTTCGTTCAATACGGCTAATTTCCCTCAATGCTTTGGCAAGTCCGTTTTGCTTGGGGTAGCTGGCAAGCTTTTTTAGCATCAAGGATGCCGTCACGGTTCCCTGTTTTATCGAGGTGGCCAGACGCAGCACTTCACGCCAGTGAATTTCGATCTCTTTCAGGTTCAGGCTGGTCGTTGATATCAGTGACTGAAGCGCCGGGTATTGGTCTGTTTTCCCTTTGATAAACAGCTTTTTGTCGTGGAGATCCCTGATTCGCGGACAGAACGCAAATCCCAGCAGATGCATCAGGGCAAAAACATGATCAGTGAAACCAGCGGTATCAGTGTAATGCTCCCTGATTTCCAGGTCGCTTTCGTGGTACAGCAAGCCATCGAGAACATGGGTTGAATCCCTGACCCGGCTGATTATGCAGGTGTAAAACGGGCTGTATTGATCCGAAATATGGGTATAAAACTGCAGTCCAGGCTCCTGCCCATATTTCGGGTTAACCTGCCCTGCGTAGCGGCCTGAGCTGCCTGTTCTGAAATTTTGTCCGTCTGATGATGACGTTGTCCCGTCACCCCAGAATGCCGCCAGCGGCCTTTTCCCCTGCGCATTTACCAGCTCTGCAAGAGCGGCTGAATAGGCTTGTCACGGATGTACCATGCCTGAATATCTTCGAGTGATGATTGGTGCTCCCGGGGCAGGCTTCTGCCATTTTGGTAAGGCCAGGATTGATGCCATCCGCAAGAATGGTGGTGAGAAGCAGCCGGGGATCGGGACGGGTAAGGTCATTTTTTATATGCGAAAAATGTCGGGTAAACGTCGTCCAGCTGTTTACCTCATCGAGAATTTCCGTGATTTTAGGTCGCGGTAGCATGCTGTAAACCAGCTCTGCCAGCGGTGAAACCTGCGCCGGAATGCAATTATCCAGCGGAGAGACTTTTACGCCCCTGCCAGATATTTCCACATCGGGCAGTTCACCAAGGGCAGCCATGGCATTGACCTCTTCAAGTCTGGACTGAAGCAGGGTCATACGGCTGGTAATGTACTCATGATAATCAGCAGATACGGGCAGTGGCAGCGCCGGTGTGAGTTTGTCAAAATCCTTTTCTGGCATGAGGTAATCATCAAAATTTTTGTAGCGGCGCGAGCCTTTAACCCAGATATCCCCAGATCGCAACGCACCTTTAAGCTCGCTGAGAGCAAAAAATTCATAGAACTGCCTGTCAATACCCGCAGGTGTAATCACCACCTTGCGCCAGCTTTCAGGAACAAACTCAAGCGGCGCTGTCACCGGAACTTTACGTGACTGCTTCCGGTACATATCCTTAATCACAACCAACGCATCAGCCAGAGGTTGCGCTGCCGGGGTTGCGACTAACTGTAAAGCAGACAACATGCGTGGGGCATATTTCCGTAATGTGCTGTATTTCTAGGTAATAATATGCAGCGGGTCAAAATTATTTTTCCTGGCGAGGTGGCGTGTTTCCTCCAGACTGGCGACAAATTCAGGCCATGGCAGTATGTTTTCTATTGCGAGCCATGGATCGCCACCGGAATCACGGGCTTCAGACAGAGTCTGGCCGACATCGATATATTGCTTCAGTTTGGAGTGGATCAGCTTTCCGGTCTGCTGAAGGCGCTCAGCCTGTGTTCTTTTGGCTTTGCTGAAAAGGCTGTTCAGCATTCGCTCATGCAGTTCAATCACTTCGTCTGTCATAGTGGCTCTGGCTTCTTCCAGTACGCACACCAGGATCGCATGACGCCGGGCTGCTGAAAATCGGGTCAAATCCCGGCTACTCATCTTTCGGCCTTCCCGTGCCATTTTAAGCAACCGGTTCTGGTGAATGGTACGATCGATATCTTCCGGTAATGCCAGCGATTCAATGCAACTGAGCCGGAGTTAACGGGGCATTCAGAGTCTGAAATACGATTTTATCGCCGCCTGTCATGGCCTCCGCACAGGTACGCTCCACTACATCAATCGCGGGGATTATCACGTTGTTCTGCCGGAGATAGATCAGTAACTCTTCGGCCAGGAGAATACCTTTATCGGTGCACGTCGCCATCGACAGCAGGTGTGTAATTCAGTCCTGCTGTATTTTGCCGGTGAATGTCTTTACGCCAAGATAGCGGTACAGTTCGGTTAAATGCTCACGCCGGGTTGTATCCCTGCCGGAAAGGTAAGCGGGCCAGAGATCCCCGGTGAGTTTTAGCCTGCTGGCGATATGCTTCAGTGGTGCATCAGATGGGGAGATTTTTTATCCGGAGCAAAACCGACATTTTTCAGATAGCAAAGAAGGACGGCAAAACCAAAACGGCTGGCAGGTTTACGGTGAGCACTGATAAGCGCCAGATCATGTTCACTGAAATAGGCCATTCGGGTCAGCGTTAATTCACCGTCCGGTAATGCCAGTAATGATTCTCTTTCCGACAGAGAAAGAATCTGCCTCCTTGCCATATGGTTTCCCTCATAAATTATTCGATATGGTATTTTTAACAAAAATTGTTCTCGCATAAGGGTACACCCTATTGCGATAACATACCCTGCTCAAAAAACAGTCTTACCGTACAATAATTTCCGATATCCAAACTGACCCTTTGCTAGTTGTATCGTATGATGAGTACTTTCTGACGGGCATGTTTTTTGGAAGAGTTACTGCGTTATACAATCCGATTTACTATGTTTAACGGAAAATTTATCCCTATAAAAAGAAAATATAACTAATTTTGTTGCATACTTGTCTACAGTAAATCGATGAACTATTCGTTAATGATTGTTTTTATTGAGTTTGATCATAGAAGTAGCTGGTTATGTCGCGAATATTAACAAATTAATTTAAATAGTTAGATTATGGTGAAACGATATAATTTTTCTTGTAAATCAATGCTTATGGAAATCTGGGAGTCTTGAATTGGTCGAACCAAAAGCCTTAGCGTGCGAACACTGTCAGGCAACAACCGGGCTAGTGCTGATGCCCACTAAAACTGAAAGATTCAACGCTGAACGTAATGAGTATATCGAGATCGATAAGAAAGTGATGTTTTGCTTAAGTTGCAGGAAATGCACCACAGTGTCAGCTGCAAACAACATATCTATCTCATAGTGCTCAACAGCCAGAAATAAGGCTCTGAGTGACTTGTAACGCCCTGGATTTGGGGTTGACAGAAGCTCACCGCAAGTTCTATCACAACGCCACGATCTTTGTGTGAGCGTGCCCGGCGAAGCCGGTTCGGATGTTAATTAGGTCTCCCCCCCCTCTTCCTGCTAAGCAATGCAGACTTACCGCGATAAATTTATACATTGCGCGATCGGAGTGGCCTCGGCAAAGCCGGGGCGTATCTCCGCGTGCGACCGGAACGGGAGCTTACGAGCGTGTATTCTTTAGTTACAGCATCATCATAATGAAACGACTGGAATAGCTGGAACCACTTGCCCGCCTTTAGGCGGGTGCTATCTATAAGCCGCTTTGCGGCGTTATACATCCGGCAAGAGCTTTGCTCCCTGCGAGGTTGAGCGTAAATTTTCTGTCCACAGGACAGAACTTGAATAGGTATTTTATTTAATAGATAAAGATTTAAGTTCTTTAACAGATTTATTGCGGTTTTAAGTCTCCACGAGTGTAACCTTACTGGGTATCTCTCTTGCAGTTAACCTTGAGTAACTAGTTGATGATCCAAAACTGGCCTAAGTTTTCGATTTCGCGGTATGAAAAACAGGGAACACTAAGGGAGCGAAGGCTGAAATATTGATGTGCGGGTCATAATTCGAGCTATCTGCTCAGTTAAGGCGTGCGTGGTCCTGAAGTAAGGGTTAAACAGGTAAAACAGCTAAGCGTGAATAGTTTCCACGAGATATTATCATTCGTTCTTTCACTCGCCTTTTAACCTCATCAAGGACGGCCTGTCTATCCGCTGGGAATGTGCCTCGAGATATTTCTCGAGTAATTTGCAGACGAACACTATTGGTGACTTCCGCATGAGAACGCTCAGCATCGCGTTTTGCTTGGGCACGTTTCTCACCCTGAACTTTACGTTTAAGGCGATACTCTTTAAATCGTTGATGGAAGCCTTGCCAGGCTTGACTGACCAGGTCGGCGATCTCTAATCGCGCGAGGCCTTTCTTCTCACGTTGGCTGTTTTTCCATTCGGCTCTGCTACGTCGCGCAGCTTTTACTGCTTCCGCAGAGATATCAAGGGCGTCAAAAAATGCGGTAGTAAGGGTGATGTCAGTTGGAATATGGCAGCCGATTTGCGGATCGAACATTGGTTCGGAATAGGTAATCAAACCGAAATCATCCGCAAGAGACTGGAGCGCACGAGTACAGCGTGTAATGGCTAGATTTCCTTTACTTGACTCTGTGGCCAAGCCACATTCTATGGCCAGCGTTGTTAGCGTTGCATTGACACGATTACTAAGCGGATCGTAATGAAAACACATAGCCTGAAGCAGCGCCTCGATGGCTCGCACTCTCAGTACCGGTGGTTTGCGAAAACGTTTACCTATAGATCGAGCGAAGGCGACATGCAGAGAAAAATCAAAACGGGATGTGAGACCGGCGGCCTTATCCATTAGCTTACGGTTAAACGGGAGTGTTGCCTTATCCTGTCCGTCACCATTTTTTTTAGGGACAATAAACTTAGGAAATGGATTCTTAACCTGTCGATACTGTTGGTAAAGATTAGTGGATTGGTCAGACACCACCGCCCGCGCTTATGGCGAGAAAGGGTCTTAATACTTGATTTGGGATTAACATAAGGTATAATTCCTTTAGTAACACCGTTATTAGAAAAACCCCTTTTCATATCGCCTCGCCAAAGTTGATGATGAATTGGGGTTTTTTGCTATCTGGCTTTCGCCATTCCCTGAACGACTTACCGGGTCGCCCTGCCGCATAATTTATTGCCTAGATCAGGCTTAACTTAGGTAGGAAAATACCACGCTGTTTCGAGCCGATCAATTGATAACGCAATAAAATTGCGAGAGCGCACAAATAATCGCCAGAAATTCCTTCCTCATGAAGATATTCATCAAGAAGGAGCTTAATAGTAACCCAATAATAAGACTTGGTGCTTACTCTTCGATTGCATTCACAACAACATCAGGAACGGTTGGGCGCCCGTTAACAAAGCAAGTCGCTACAAAAGTAGCTTCAGAACAAAGATCGCCATTGACCGTGATTTGCTGGACGAAGTTAACACGGTTTCTTTTTTCATTCTTCATAAGCTTACAAGTAACTTCCATATGGTCGCCTTTCTTGAGGCTTTTACGGAAATTAAGCTTATATTCCAGAATCATGTGTGTGCGGCCTTCTTTGAACTCTTGCTCAAGATCTAAGCCAAGAGATTCCTTCATGAAAGCATGACGAGTCCACTCCATGTAGAACGGGTAATACAGTCCATCGACAACACCTTGAAAATCAACGTGTTTATCATCCACTTCGTATTGTTTCGCAAACATCATAAATCCTTAAAAAAGTGCAACATCGTAAATCTCTGCGGCAGGATAATATCCTCAAATTCCTGCTTAGAGGTATCCTTACCAGTACAAACATTTATAGCCATGCTCATATCATCTGTAATGCCATAAATGAAACTTATACCATGATAGATATTATGATTTCTTCTTTCAATGTCTATTACATTATCAGGATCATGTTTTAGAACATCATCCCAAATAACGGTTGAAACATCGCCAGCCTTAATTTTAGTCAATTCAAGACCAACTTGAATCAACGTACTATCATTATATTTCCCGCCATAATAAAATTTAACATCCCATCCGTTATATCCATTACTCTGATGTGCAGAAAGCTCATTGTTTTCCACCAAAAGCGTAGACACATAAGTCACAGTTCTGACGTTATTTAAAAACTTAATAACTTCCGTACTGCAATCATTAAAGTCTACTTTTACTTTTTTTGTATCCACTTTATTTTCCTACACTCTAAGACATCTTCTTTTTTTATAATTAACCCTTCATTTCCTGGTATGAAAATACTGGACTCGTCCAATATAGAAACTTTGCCTATTTTAACGCCTGACTTATATCTAACATAACAAAGCTTATTATTATTTTCTTCAATGGAATTATGGTTTGAAATAATACAAAACTCTCCAAAGCTTACAAACGGGTCACCGTATGCACCGCCAACCTGGATAAGTTCTACACCTTCAATTGTTTTACTCGCCATGATGAAAAGGGTGTCTTCATCAAGATTTTTATATTCGGCAAACTGTGGAGGGAAACCTTCCCCCTTCAATATCCATTGAGCCTCAACATGCAGACCGTTATCTCTGAAAAATTCAGCAACAACGTCAACAAGCTCTAACTTACGTACAGGAACAGCACTACCCGATTCCCAGCGTGTGTATGAGACATAAGATAAATCCCCACCCTTTGATTGGATATAATTCACCACATCGTGCTGTGAAACGCCGGTTGCAGCCCTGCAACATTTCAGTCTCTTGGCAATGGTATCAAGCATTTTTGCTCCAAAGGCAGTTTTCAATTACAGGGCTGATTTTAAAGGAAAAAAAATAATTTCCACTCGTTATTATGTTGCGATATAAAATTATTAACGTAATTTTATTGCGTTAATTTACTCTCGTATGTTACTGTGTGGCTCTCGAACTCTATCATTGTAATATACTAACACAGTGATGGTCGCCATCGTTACTCGGCAACAAAATCTAACCCTTAGAAACATTTCTTCTACGGCGAAGAAATGGGCGAGTGTTCTCCAAAGGAAGCCATCACGATGAAAAATTGGTATCTCCTTCAGTGCCAAACCCAAAATTTCCAAAAGGTCGTAACAACTCTCGATTCGTTCGGCATTGAAAACTATCATCCCCTGGAAACAAAAATATCCAGGCGTAAGGATTGCAATAGCCAAAGGATCAGCCATAAACCGCTTTTTCCTGGTTACCTCTTCGTCCGTATAGATCCTGAAATCACACACACTTCCAAAATAACCGATGTTCCTGGCGCGTCTCATTTTGTTAAATTTGGTCAAACTCCACGACCAATTCCAGATGATGTGATTCTCGCGCTGCAATGTGCCCCATTACTTATAATGAATTCTGACGATAACTCTATAAGTTGCAGGAACCTCCCAACTCAGATTAGCGATAAAATAATTTTTATTTATAAAATTAAGAATAGCTTTGAAAGACAGGTTTCACTTCTCAATTTCTTAGAGAAGGACCTATCCGTACATAAATTCACAACAGAGGGTGGCAAGGTATTTTCAGCAATGCCAACGCATACGCCTCATCTTCCTCTAACGGCTTAAGGAACAAGAACCGGAGATATTAATGTCCCTTCCAGAAGAATCTACATCTCGTGTTATATATGTTGGCATACCTCGTAGACGTAAAATTGAAAAATTGGCAATAAAATTAAGTGCTATCTCTGGTACTCAGATAACCGCTGCTCAACTCTCCCAAGATATTATCGATACCTATTTAGAAGCATATGAGGCAAAAATGCTTTTAGAGATACAGGTCCGCGAAGAGTAATCGTAGTTTTACAGCAAATTTCATAGTTCCCGCTTAGTAATTTTCAATACCGCTACATAATCCTTTATCCCTCGTGGAGAATCCCATGAAAAAGACCCTTGTACTGCTTTTCCCCGCAGTACTGGCAGGCTGTGTCTCTCATCTGGACACTAAAGATGCCCCGGCATATGTGTATGTAGATGGGCTGATCGCTGACAGCGCGGCAACAATAAGCCATACGCAAACAGCTTTAAATCAAACGGGTCCCTGGCCCATTAAACCAACGTCACCAACCACAAGAATAACTATTCCCAGCGTATCCGTACCAGTATCTCGTTTGCCGGTATCTCCTGCTGTACCGGCCGAACCAACATTAAATCATGTGGTTTATAGTGGTCGCCCTGGTCCGCTCAATTTCCCGCCGCGCGCCGGCTACGTTCGTAATATTACCGTCGCACAGGCCACACAGCGCATCGTGCCGAACGGCTGGAGCATCAGTTGGGCACCGGGTACTGAGAAAGCAAGACGCCAGCGCGTCAGCCTGTCCCTTGACGACCAGTGGCCGCGTGTTCTGAATATGCTGATGGCCGATAAGTCACTTTATTCCACGGTAGATTGGTCAGTGTCACGCGTTATCGTCTCTCTCTACAATCCGCATCCTCTCTTTGGCGGGCACTGACCGGAGGGCACATGAAAGCTCTGGTACTGTTAATCACGACCCTGCTTTTTCTGCCCCAGGCAAACGCATTCTGTTTTAACTACGCGGCCGCGCGATACCACCAAAACCCGCTGATCGTCGAGTCGATCGCCATCTGGGAAAGCAGCTTCAATCCCCAGGCAATTGGTAACAATCGCGACAGCGCGGGCAACCTGCTCAGCCGTGACTACTGCCTGATGCAAATCAACACCGGGAACGTGGATCTGCTCAAAAAGATGGGCATCATCAATTCTGCCCAAGACTTGCTGAATGATCCCTGCCTTTGTGTGCAGGCGGGCACCTGGGTGCTGGCACGCCATCTGCAACAATGTGGCAATACCTGGAGTTGTCTGGGTTCCTATAACGCAGGATTTCGCAACACGCCGGCACAGGAAAAGAAACGCCTGGCCTATGCCACCCAAATCCACGCCATCTATGACCGTCTTCTGGCCAGAAACCTCAAACTGGCCAACCGTTAACGTCTAAGGACTCTTCGATGAAAAAAACACTGTGGGTCACGGCTGTGGCCACGTTGCTCCTGTCCGGCTGTCAGCAACCGGTGGCCACGCGCGTCACGCAGGCACCGGTTGCCCCGGAGGCCGAGGCGGCCAACGCCCAGCGTGTGGCCGTCGTCCGCGCGCAGCAATATCAGCTGTGGGATGAGAACGTGGTCAACACCCGCACGCCGCTGCCGGCAGACACCATTTATTCCAACAGTACCCGCGTCTCGCTTGACTGGGACGGCGACGCGGTCGAGCTGCTCGCACAGCTGGCGCGCCAGCGCGGCCTGAGCTTTAACTACAGCGGCGTGCGCCTGCCGCTTCCGCTCAACGTGCACGTGCGCGACATGACGTTCCAGAACCTGCTGCGCATCATCGTGTCGCAGACCCAGTGGCGCGCCACGCTGGAGCAGAACCCCGGCCAGCTGCAGCTGAATTTCATGCCTATCTCGAAACCCCAGCCTCAACCCCGGAGAATGCGCCGATGAAACGCACCGCACTCGCCCTGCTGGCCATGTTGCTGGCCGGGCCCGCCCTAGCCGAGGATACGCCGCCTGACGCCGCCCCGCCCGATATCCAGCACTACATGGACGCCGGCAACGGCGACAAAAATGACATCACCGACGCCCGCGCCGACATGATCCGCCAGGCCGGCCGCACGGTGGGCTATCAGGGCGGCAAGGCCCAGCGCGCCTGGGAACTCGGACAGGCGCTCAACACCCGTAACAGTACGCTGAACGCGCTCTACGATTTTCGCACGCTCATCAGCAACGACGGCTGGCTGCCGCCGATCATTGACGAAGCGCAAGACGTGGCGCACATCACCCCGGACCAGATCCGCACCGCCAGCCATGTGTATCAGATAATCGCCCCCGAACGGTTTGTCAGTAACCCGCCGTCCTGGCGGTCCTGGCTGCTGGCCGGCCTGGGCACCTCGGCGGCGGCGGGACCGGCCAACGGTATCCTGCCCAAGACCGGCGAGGAGAAAAAAATCTGGCACGCGGCCATCGAAAGCGGCTGGCTGGAAGGGCGCGCCGGCGCAGACCACATACTGGAAGCCAATTTCAATCGCCTGACCCGCGACTATCGCGGCATGGTGCTGTACTCCACGCTGCTGCGCCAGGGCTTTATCAGCCGCCCGCGCGTGTCGGACGAAGAACAGACCGTGACCGGCAATCGTCAGAAACTGGTCACCGGCGACCGCATTCGCCGCATCCGCGAGCACGCTGGCTTTACGCCGGACAAGCGCGCCTGGCAGCCGGTTATCAACACGGAGTCGCACCATGAACCCAACCAGTCCTTCTGATTTCGAGCCCTTTGCGTTCAAGGGCGCCATTGACGTGGAGGGTTTCAAACACTTCCTGGTCTGGGCCGCCTCGCAGAATGTCAGCGACATCCACGTGCAGGGTGGTAATCAGCTGGTCGTCAGCCGCCACGGTCGCCTGCTCAACGCCAGCACGTTCAAGCTGGCTGACGATCAGCTGTCCAAGCTGATTGACGGGGTGTTCAGCCCCGAGGTGCGCGCGCAGATACGCGGAGGCGAACCCCAGGACCGCCCGCTGCAGCTCGACGGCGACATGCACAATCGCTACGGCCTTGGGCGCGGCGAGCGCCTCCGCTTTCGCTGCAATTTTGTGCAGGCCACGGTGGGCAAGATTGATACCACCACGGCCCTGACCATGCGCGTGATCCCGACCGATATACCCGACCTGGAGAGGATGGGCATCGAGCCGGACCTCTTCGAGGCCCTGCTGCCGCACAAGGGGCTGGGGCTGGTCGGCGGAGAAACCGGGTCGGGCAAGAGCACGCTCCTGGCGGCGGTGTACCGCTACTGCGCGGACCGCTTCCCCGACCGCAAAATCACCACCGCCGAGGACCCGGTGGAGTACATCATTGCGCTGCCCAAGGACGTGCTGCCGGCGACGCAGCTGCAAATTCGTCGCGACGTCAAAAACTACGCCGACGCCCTGCGCGCCGCGCTCCGCCGTGCCCCCTCGATCATCGGCATCGGGGAAATGCGCGACCTGGAGACCATGCGCGCGGCCATCATGGCCGGGCAGCTGGGCCATCTGTGTCTGAGCACCCTGCACATCCATTCGCCGGGCGAGGGGATAAGCCGCATGTTGGCCGAGTTCCCGCACGAAATTCGCGAGGCCATGGCCCGCGATCTGCTCGGGGTATTGCAGTACATCGTGGTCCAGCGGCTGCTGCGAACCACCGACGGCAAACGCCTTGCCGTGCGCGAATACGTGGTCATAGATGATGCGATGCGCGACGTGCTGGCTGGCATGGATCACACGCGTTGGAGCCACCACATTGACGCCACGATCAAGCACGACCGGGGCCGCATCGCCGACAAAGCGTTTGCGCTGTACGGTGCCGGACGTATTGACCGCGCGGAAATGCTGACGGTGGTCCATCCCTGCCAGCTGCGCGGCATGGAGGCCACCGCATGAGACAACGTCCCTCCTACTGGCGAAACGCCGGGCGTCGCATGACGATTTACGGCATTCCCGCGCCGCTGTTTCTGCTTTACCTGTTCTGGTGCCGCTGGCCCTCAATGGTGACCCTATACGCCTGCACCGGCGTGCTGGCCTGCTTTGTGCTGCTGTCGCGCTACGGCTGGACGCTGCCGGTATTGATGCAGCGCATTCTGCACCGGCTACGCGGCAACAAAGTGTCGGGCCGCCCCTGGTGGTTTCGGCGCTTCTATGACTGACATTCATTGAGGAGAGACGCATGGCGCAACATGACGCCCTGACCGACCGCCGGATTTGGCTGGCGGTACCGCATGAAGAAAAGGATATGGCCGTACAACGCGGCGGCAAGCAGGAGAACGGCCAAAACCGTATTCATTGGGATAAGGAGGCCAAACTCTGGTACGCCGACCCCGGCACCCCGCAGGCGAACATTTCGCCCTGGCTACCGGACACCACGGCGCGCGCGACCGGGTCCGCCGACCCCCGCGAGGAGTTTGGCCAGGCGCTGCAGGCGGCCGGTCTGATACTGGACGGGCTGCCCGTCATGGACGGCAAAGTGCACCGCGTGGCCACTCTGGAGGATAAAAAGGGCAAAAAGACCGGCGGCGCCTATAAGGGGTTCAATGACCGCCGTCCCGGCGGCTGGTTCGTCAACTACCACCGCGCCACAAACGAGAAAGAGGTCACCAACTGGAAGGCGACCGGCGGCGAGACCGACGCGCTCACGACGTTACACATTCGCGCCGGGGCACGACAGGCGGCGGACGACAGCGAACGGGCCCGTGAGCAGAGGTATGCCGAGAACGCACAAAAGGCCCACGGGCTGTATGCGCGACTCGACCCGGCCACGAACGCGCACCCTTATCTGCAGGCCAAAGGCGTGAGCGTCGACCCGGCGCTGCGCCTGACGCACAACAACGCCCTGGTCATTCCCTTTAGAAATGTGGACGGCGAGTTTCGCAGCCTGCAGTACATCACCCCCGAGGGGGACAAGAGCCTGTTCAAGGAGGCCCCCAAGGCCGGGAACTTCTTCGTCACCGGCGGCGCGCTGGAAAACGGAGCCCCCGTGCTTTACGCCGAAGGCTATGCCACGGCGCGCAGTCTGCACATGGCGACGGGCCTGCCGGTCGTCATGACCGTGGACGCCGGCAACATGCGTACGGTCGCCGAGATCCTGGGTGAACGCTATCCCGACAGCCCGCATTTCTTTATGGCCGACCTGGACCACGCCAAGCAGGACAACAAGGGCTTGCTGATGGCGCTGGACGCCGCCGCGCGGGTGCCCAACGGTGCGGTGTTGCCCCCCGATTTCACCGACGCCGAAAAGGCCACGGGCCTGACCGACTTCAATGACCTGCACCAGTCGCGCGGACTGGAGGCCCTGAGCGACAAGCTCGCCCGAGACCTCGCCCAACATGCCGCATCCCAGCCGAATTCATCACCGGAGGACACCATGAGCAACGCCTCAGAGCACGACGCGGACAAACCGCCGCAGGCGGTACCGGAAAACGCCACGCCGGCACCTGCACAGCCCGTACAGGCAGAGCCGGAACCTGACAAAGCCCAGCCCGCACCTCAGCACGACGCCCCTGAAAAGCGCACGCAGGCCGGGCCGGCGCCCGGTACCGCCCAGAATGAAGACGGCTTTGCCTTCGGCCCGCGCGTCCCCGGCGGCGACGGCCCGCAGCCGGCGGCGACGTCGCCCCTGATCGACACCGACCGGCTGCTGCAGCGTGTCACCTGGAACGAACAAAAGGGTTCGGTGCAGTACCTCGTCGACCAGGTGCCGGCCTTTCGCGACCACGGTAACCGGATAACCATGGAATCCTCCGAGTCCAGCAAGAACCCGGAGCACGTCATGGCGGCTCTGTTGACCGCCGCTCGCCACTACGGCGGCAAGCTGGAAATCACCGGCAGCGACGAGTTCAAGCAGCGCGCCATTGACCTGATTGCCAGCCACGGCCTCAAGGTCACCATGAAAAACCCGGCCCAGCAGGCCATGCTCGATGACGCCCGCCTGCACCATCAGGCCGAAAACGTCGCACGCGCCACCGTGCACGCCTCGCCCGTCACGCCGGACGACCTGGCAAACCGAGCCGAACACGACGACCGGGCGACGCAGGCAAACGGCCCCACGGCATCGTCTGCCGGAGCAGACGACGGGCATGCGATGCTGCGTGACAGCGGGCAGCGATCACCGGGCGCTGCGGAGCAAGCCCCGCGCACAGCGGACAAGGAGACGCTGGATTTCAAACAAGGCGTCAAGGGGCAGATTGTCGAGCACGGCCCGGCCCCCTACGGCTTCGACAAGAATAACGCCGACAGCTATTTCATCCGGCTTCGCACCAAAAGCGGGGTCAAAACGGTCTGGGGCGTCGAGCTCGAGTCGGCCATGCGGCAAAGCCGCGTCTGCGAGGGCCAGGTGGTGAACCTGCAGCTCATGGACAAAAAGGCGGTAAACATTCAAAAACCGGTGCACGACGAACAGGGCAAGCTGCTGCGCTATGAGGCCGCCACCGTGCACCGCAACACCTGGAAAATCACCTCGATGACCCCGGTCAACGTCAGGCCGCACGACGCCCCCACCCTTGGCGAGACGCTGTCGGCCTATGACCTGCGCGCCTTTGAAACGTTGCAGGATAAGCTGTCGGTCAAGGAATTGATGGAACATATCCCCGAGATCCCTTCCACCAAGGACCGCCTGCTGTGGGTGCGCGGCGACGGGCGCGGCACCACCGAGCGGGGCGACGCCCTTACCGCGCAGCGGCCCCGTGAAGACGCCAACGCCGGCAAGCCGGTGCTGACCTCCTGGACCGAGGACGGGCGCGTGGCGCTCACGCTGATAAAAGGCCACGGCCCCTACCTGCAGGGCCTGGCGCTGATTAACGACCGCTATCACCACGTGCTCGCGGCCTTGCCCGGAAAGCACGAGGGCCCGAACCTGATCATTAACGCCGTCACGGCAGAAGGGCTCAAGTACGTGGGCTACGGCCGTGCCATCAACAAGGTGGAGGGTAAGCCAGTCCAGCGCGACGCCCTGGTCTTCAAGCTGGCCGGCGACCCGCTCGACACGACGCGCATCGCCAAGCTCGACCGCCCCGAACAGGTCCCGCCGCAGGTGCACGCCGCCCTGGGCTTTGACGAGCGATTCAGACCCGACACAGACCACCCAAAGTCCGCGCCCCGGGCCGACAATCATCACAAGGCCGCGCCGGGCGCGGGACGTCCGGGGTAAGTAAACTCACCAGACCATGAGGAATGTGCCATGCACATCAAGCAGACCCTGTTAGCCGGGGCCGTTGTCGCCCTGTTCATGCTCCCCCTGGCCTCGCAGGCCGCCACCTGCCGGGCCAGCACCGCCGCCGAAACCGGCAGTGCGACCGGCTATGCCGCCGCCCAGAAAGCGGCCGCCGCCTGGTACACCCGCGAGAGCAGCGCGTCCAGCAAACTGCAGGAGTGCCTCGACAAGATACGCACCCTGTCGCTGACCATGCCGAGCTTCACCAGTCTGTCCAGCATCCTGAACCAGTATGCTGACCAGATTTGCAGCACCGCCGTTACCGAGGTCAACAGCTACATCCCGTCCAGCATTGATCCCTGGGACAGCCTGACCGGCTAGTCCCGCGCGACACACAGCCTTTTCCCCCCTTATGGAACGCCACTATGAACGCATCGGTTACACCGGGCGCGCCCCCGGCTGCGCCCCACAACGCGCAGGAGTTTGATGACGCCCAGCTTGCGGCCTTTGCCGAAGCCCATCGCCTGCAGGAACAAAAAAACCTCGGGGCGGGGTTTGCCCGCAAGAGCCTGACCGTGAACATGCTGATCGGCGCCGCGTTAATCGGCTCGATAGGGCTGAACGCCTTTCAGGCTTGGCAGAACGCGCACCCAGACAACAAATACTTCTCGACGCAGGACGGGCGCATTACGCGCTTCTACCCGCTCAACAGGCCCGCCTGGTCGGTGCAGGACGTCAGCCAGTTCGGCGCCGACACCATCCAGCGGTCGTTCACCATGGACTTTGTGCATTACCGCAACCAGATGACCGACGTCATGCCGCGCTACTCAGACCAGGGGTACGCGGACTACTACAACGCCCTGACCAAATCCAACGTGCTGGCCATGGTGCGCGACAAACGCATGAACCTGTCCATCACCGTGTCGCCGGGCGTCATTAACAGCAAGGGCAAACTGCCCAACGGGGTCTACGCCTGGAAAATCCAGTACCCGGTCACACTGCAGCTGGACGGCCAGCAAAGCAGCCTGCCGGCGCAGCGCTACATCGTCGAGCTGCTTATTCAGCAGGCGGACCCGCGTGATAAACCGCTGGGGCTGGAAACGCGTCAGACCATCATGATGAACGCCAACTAACGGTATCCCTATGAAAACACGCTTTGTCATCTCCCTGCTTGCGCTGATGTGCAGTCAGGCATGGGCAGCCGAGACGCCGCCCGATGCGCCACAAACTGGCTGGCAGCAGGCGGTCGACCTGGCGGGCATGCAGCCGCAAAAGCCATCCACGGCCATGCCGCCGGCACCGCCTGCAGCACAGCCCGCCGCGCAGTCCCAGCCCTCAGCACCGGCCACCGGGCAGGCCACACCCGTGGACGGTGACGATCCCCTGCCGCCGCCCTCGCCGGTCTATCAGGCAGCGCAGGCCCAGGTTGCCCCGCTGTCGCCGGGCGAGGTGCGCGAACTGCGTGGCCAGCACGACCAGGTCAACCGGGCGCTGAAATCGCCCACCATGACTATCGTTCCGCGCATCAGTGCGCAGACGGTCGACTTGTCGCCGGGCTCCAGCCTGCCGCTGGTCCGGGCGGCGGTGAATTATACCAGTAACGTCTCCTTTACCGACGCCACCGGCGCGCCCTGGCCGCTCGCGGCCCCGGCGCTCAGCGCGAACGCCAACGACTTCGCGGTCTACAGCATTCCCAACGGGCCGATCATTACCCTGCAGGCCAAGCACGCCTACGCTTCGGGCAGCATCACCGTGTACCTCAAAGGCCTGTCGGTGCCGATTGTGCTGACGGTGTCGAGCGGCGACACGGACAGTAAAAAGAACATCTGGACCGTGGACAGCCGCCTGGATCTGCGCATCCCGCGTCGCGGCCCACAGGCACAGGCCATGGCGGCGCCGGAGTCAAAAATCGGGCTCTACGATAACGCGCTGCAGGCGTTTCTGGACGGTACCCCACCGCAGGGCGCGCAGCGGCTCAAAACCATCGGCGGCGTCCCGGACACCACGGTGTGGCAGATGGGCGACGACCTCTATATTCGCTCGCGTGCCGACGTCATGGACGAGTTTGATCAAACCCTGTCTTCCGCCGACGGCATGCACCTGTGGAAATTGCCCGTAACACCTTACGTTACGTTTTCTGTCATGGGACACGCCGTTCCCCTCAACATCACGCTGGAGTAAATCATGGCTACTGAAAAAGACGCCGGCCGCGACAAGCGCCTGGTGCTCGGGCTGGTCGCGGTCGCGGTGGGGATCGCGGTCGGGGCCGTTTATCTGGGGTACTCCTGGCTGCATTCGGCCCAGCCGACCCCGTCCAAAATCGACGTCAGCAACGTGGGCAACGCCAGCCACCGCAGCGCCCCCGAAACGCCGGCCTACCGCAATCTGCTGGCCGAGTACAACAGCGACGGGGCGCAGCGGGCGCAAAAGGATAACCAGAGCTTTATCGCCAGCATCGCGGTGGGCAACAGCACGCCGGTGAATGCACCGGCGCAAAACAAACCGCCGCGCCCCCACACGCCGGCGGCGCAGACGGCCAGGGCCAATGCAGCGACACAAAAAGGCGACGGACTGAGCGAGGCACAGCGTACCGCGCTCAAGAACGTGATGAGTCAGATCACCGACGACGGCACGCCGCCCGAGCAGACGGCGCTCCTGGGCGTCAGCACCGAACCGGGCGCCGAGCAAGGAAAAGGCAGCAGCAGCAAAACGCCGAGCGCCTTTGCCGGCTGGGCCAGTTCGGTCGTGCCGCAAACGGCCGCCTATGGCGGCATCGGCGGCGCGGCGACCTCCGCCCCGGCGATCGAGCTGATCCCGGCGTTCACCCGCGCCGCAGGCTCCATCACCCTCGGTGTGGATTCGGACAACAGCGGCACGCCGGTGATCGGCACCATCTGGTCGGGCCCGTACAGCGGCGCGACGTTCAAGGCGCCGCGCTCGCAGCTGGCCGGTGACGGCGTCGTGCTCCACTTCACCACCATGTACTGGAACCACAAGACCTACACCGTTGACGCCTACGCCCTGAAAGACACCACGCTGATGGCCAACGTGGCCACCGACGTCAATCACCGCTACTGGTCGCGCATTCTGCTGCCGGCGATTGCCAGCGGGATAGGCAAGGCCGGCCAGCTGTATCAGGACGCCAACACCGACATCCTGACCAACGGCTACAGCACAGTCACCAGTCACGCCAGCATGCCGAACGGCACCGCCGTGACCGGCGTTATCGCGGGCGGCACCGCCGCCGAGGCGGCCAACGTGCTCAAACAGGACGCGGCGAAGTTGCCGGCCACGCAGGTCACGGTCGACGCCGGCCAGCCGGTGTACATCCAGTTTATGGCCTCGGTCACCACGGCGGACGAGGTCAAGCCACGGGGCGACAGCGCGGCCACGACCACCACGACGCCCCCCCAGAGCACGCAACCCGTTAAACCTACCCTGGCCGAGCTGCGCGCGCAGACCCGCGAACGCATCGACAGCCAGCTGCCCAGCCAACCAGACGCCAACGCGCCGGAGTAAACCATGAACGAGTTCAATCCCAGTTCGTCGCACGAGACGGACCCCGTCGACCCGCCCGTCCCGCCGCACCGCGAGCAAGGCGGCGCCCGTTACCTGCTCCTCGAGCGCAAGTATGCCTTTGGCCTCACCGCCCCCTGGCTGCTCGGTTGTGGTGTTGTACTAATTGCCATGGCGCTGTACCTGTTTGGCAACGCCCAGCCGGCCAAACCCAGCGTCAACGACCTGGCGGGCTTTGACGACCAGACGGCCGCCGTGCCGGCCCCGTCCGTCACACCACAAAATGCGCTACCGAGCGCACCCGTGCGGGCAGGCGACGGACAAATGCGCGAGGACGTGGCCAACATGGTGAACGGCGTCCGGGACTATGCCCAGGCCAACCGCACCGCCATCACCCGGCTGTCTGACGCGGTGAAAGTGCTGTCGCAACAGGTGGCCAGCGAACAGCAGGTCGTCGGGCAATACCAGACGCAAATCCAGTCGCTGAACGAGCGCATCGCCGACCTGGAGGCCCAGCGCGTCAACGGCGCCGCTATGCGTCCCCCGGCCCGCCGCTCACCGACCGCCGGCATGCACCTCAACGCCGTCGAAAACGGCATGGCCTGGGTGCTGTGGAACCGCAAGACGTGGGCGGTCAAGGAAGGCGACCGCCTGGGCAACGTTACCGTCACCGGCATTGACGCAGAAAACCGCCAGGTCTTTACCTCGGCCGGCGTCATTCGCTAAGGAGGCGTCATGAGTACCGATGCCGTCAGTGCATTAGTCAGCTTTGCCGACAACGTCTTTTCCAGCGGCGTCAACTTCGTGGTGGTCATTGGCGGCCTGTGCGCGGTGCTCGGCGCCGTCGGCGTCCTGTCCAAGGAGTCCCGGCTGGCCAGGCAGGTGCCGGGCCACAACGGCAGCGGCAAGGTCATCGGCGTCCTGCTCCTGTGCGGCATGCTCGCCGCCGTGGAGGAGATGATTTCTCGCGGTGCCAGCCAGTTCGGCTGGTCGGGGGCGAGTTTCGACCAGGTCTCCTACGTCTCCGAGTCCACGTTCGGCGTCGGGGCCCAGGCCGCCAACGCCGTGCTCACCCTGGTGCGCCTGCTCGGCATGATTTACGTCGTCATGGGCCTGCTGCGCATCAAGCGGTCCATGAAGGACGGCCACACCGGCCTCTCCGCCGGCGAAGACGTCGGCACCGGCCTAGTGCGGTTCATTCTCGGCGTGTTCGCCGTGTGCAGTCCCTATTTACTAGATGCCCTGCAATCCTCGCTCGGCATCGCGTTTTAACCTCCCGCCGCATTCGCGGCACGTCTACACAACCTAAAGCAAGGAAACATTATGTCTATCTCTGATCTAGTTCTGAAAATGTCCGTTCGTACCCATGAAGCCCGCGTGAGCGTGAAGAAAAAGGCCCTGGGCGCCGTAGTGGCCTTTGCCGCCGCTAACCCGGTGTTAGCGCATGCCGACAGCGACATCGCCGCCATGGTCGACAGCGCCTCCACCGGCGCGTCGGACATGGAAAAGGACGCACTGATCATCGCCGAGTTTATCGGCGTCATTGCGGTGATTGGGGGGCTTATCGCCGCCAAAAACAAGAAGGACAACCCGCAGAACAAAACCTCGTACATCATGTCGGCCATCCTGTTCGGCGTGTGCCTAGTGAGCCTGTCTGAAATCGTTCGCCGTTCACAAAGCCAGGTCGGCCTGACCAACGTGACCGTCGGCAGCGGCAGCTAACCCCTACAGGGCAGCGGTTACCGCTGCCCCCCTTTTTCCCCTGGAGTGACGCGTGACACAGCATAATCCTTTCGACACCGCCTGGCTTGACGTCAGCGGCGACCTGACACCGCCGTCACCCGTGGACGCGGTGGCCCCGCAGTGTGCCCTTTGCCAGTGGCCGGCGGCGCGGCTGTTTGCGATCAATCGCCTGCTGCCGGAAACCGGCCAGAAGCACAACGCCGTGTGCACGTCCTGCTGGCTGTGCTTTAACCTCGACACCCCGTCGGCCGCCCTGGGTGCGCTGAGCTGGCTGCCGGGCATGACGCCCGCCGACGTCATCAACCTGCAACGCCTCGCCATCATCGCCTACTCGGCCGGCAACGACGCCCAGCGCAAGCGCGGCCGCGACGTGCTGAAATGGCTGCTGCGCCACAAGAAAGAGGCGGAGCACTACTGGAAAACGGTGCGTCCGGCCGAGTTTGCCCTGGCCCTGTCGCGCCAGCACCCCACCGAGCGCCTGGCCCTGCGCCGGCGCCTCGCCGGCACGCACCTGGTGATGTCAGCCGACGCCTTTACCGACCTGAGTTTGCTGCTCCCCGCCGGCCAGACCGCCGGCGAGCTGCTTGACACCGTTGCATTGCCCGCGCTGTAGGAGGCCATTATGTCCAAAATCATTAACGCGGTTGAGGAGGCGATCACCGCCCTCAGCCGCTTTGCCGTGTCCAGCAGCCTGCCGGACTACAGCGACCTGCGCACCGTCGTGCGCCTGACCGACACCGACCGTAACTACCGCCCCGACCTGACGCAGCCCTATATCGCCGTGACCGATAAGGGCGACTACTGCTCGACCTTCGAGGCCCAGGGCAACTTCTGCGAGATGGACGAACACGCGCCCGTGGATCAGAAGTTCTCGTTTGACGGCTTCATCAACCGGGTGAAAACGGCCCTGACCACCGACTTTAAAACGCCGGGGCACCGCATCAGCATGGTCATCGAAAACGACCCACAGCTCGGCCGCGCCGAGCTCGAGCGCCTGTTCGCCCACCAGTTCCGCTCGGTGAGCCGCACCGGCGTGGCCATGCAGGACCTGCTCAATGAAAAAATCGATAAGCTGGCCCCGTGGGTCAGCCGCGAACGCTGCTGGGTCACCTGCTGGAGCTCGCGCGCCGGCCTGTCGTCCCACGAACTCCGCAGCGAAAACCGCCGCATCGCGGCGCTGGCCAACGGCGCGCCGCCCGCCCGCTTTGGCCAGAACCCGGCGTTCTCCGAGCTGGCAGGGCTGAAAATTCGTCATGACGCCTTCCTGGACGTGGTAGAGCACGCCTTCAACGACGGCGGCGACGGGCTGTTGATGGACCTGATTGACGTGCCGACGCTCGGCAACCGCATACGCCAGCAGGTTGACCGCCAGGGCACGGCCGACGAGTGGGTGCCGGCCATTCCGGGCACCGTGCTCAGGCCACATGGGCGGCGCAAGGGCCAGGACGTGTCGCCCTTCATGGCGCCGTGGCTCAACTTCCAATTGATGAACGTCGACGCCGACGCCACCGACAACCTGGTGTTCATTAACGGCGTCTGGCACGCCACGCTTTCCGTGACGCTGGGCCCGCAGCAAATCATGAGCTTTGCCGAGCTCAAGGCGCGCATCCCGCGTTCCGTGCCCTATCGTCTGCGCTTTGACATCATGCCGGGCGGCATGGCCGCCCTCGGCTGGAAAAAGTTCGTGCTCGACTTCTCGGCGTTTCTGCCGAGCCTGCGCCCCATCTGGGAGTCGGTGGCCCGGCTGGAAAAGGCCGACGACACCGATCCGGTCTGCGTGATGACCATCTGCGCCTCAACCTGGGGCGACAGCAAACAGCAGGTGCAGCAAAACCTGACGCTGCTGCAAAAGGCGTTTCAGGGCTGGGGCGTGTGCGAAGTCACCACCACCTTCGGGGACCCGTACCGCGCCTGGGCGTCGACCCTGCTCGCCGCGCGCACCAGCGGCGGGTCGCACGCGCTGTACCCGCCGCTCAGCGACGCGTTGAGCATGCTGCCGGTCGGCCGCCCGGCCTCAGCCTGGCCGGACGACGCCAGCGTGGTGTTCCCGACCCCGGACGGCAAGCTGTTTCCGGTGGGGCTGGCTTCCTCCCAGCAGACCAAGCACACCGAAATCATCGCCGGCGAGCCCGGTACCGGGAAATCGCTGATGCTTAACATGCTCAACAACGCCATGGTCAGCAACGCTCAACAGCGGCTGCCGTTTATCGCCGTGGTCGACAAGGGCTACAGCGCCCAGGGACAGATCCAGCTTATCCGCGACAGCCTGCCTGACGCGCGCAAGGACGAGGCCATCGGCATCGTCCTACGCAACCATCCCGACCACTGCCGCAACATGTTCGACGTCCAGCTCGGCGCCCAGTACCCCATCGAACCGGAGCTCACCTGGATAGTCGGCGTGCTGGTCGCCATGTGTATCGAGCCAGTCACCGGCACGCCGCCGAGCGAGCGCGACACGCGCACGCTGATTGAGCGCGCGGTGATGCTGGCCTACCGGGACCGCGCGGAAGGTAACACCCGCAAGTACGCCGAGGGCGAGGCCCCGGACGTCGACCGGGCCCTGCGCGAGTCGGGCCTGCTGGAAAAGTACGACGCCGAGTGGTGGGAAATCTGCCCGTACTACGACGTGCGCGACATGCTGTTCGAGGCCGGCTACCCGCTGCAGGCGCAGCAGGCGCAGTTCATGGCGGTGCCCGAGCTCAACGACATGCAGGCCTACCTCAACTCAGACGAAATTCGCAGCACCTTCGGCAACGTGGCGCGCACCGGCACCACCGAAAGCCTGCTGGAGTACGTCAGCCGCTGCCTGGAGCAGGCGGTGTCCGAATTCAAAATGCTGGCCGGGCGCACCCGGTTCGTGATTAACCCAGACACTCGCATCATCGCCATCGACCTCAACAACGTCATGGGCGACAACACGCGGGCGGGCCAGTTGAAAACCGGCATCATGTACCTGTTTGCGGGGCAAATCAGCGGCGGACACTTCATCCTGCCGCAGTTCCGTCACGAGCTTATGGACGCCGTGGCCCCGATGTACCGGGACATCCATCAGGACCGCCTGGACCAGCTGGATCAGGAGATCAAGACCAAGCTGTACGACGAACTCCACAACGCCAAGGACGTGCCGTTTATCTTCGCCTCCTTGGAAACCCAGGATCGCGAACAGCGTAAGTTCGGTATTCGTACCGTATTCAGCTCGCAGTATCTTGGCGATTTCCCGGAGACCATCCTGAAATCGGCCAACTCGCTCTACCTGATGCACTGCCGCAGTGAGGACATTCCGCTGCTGAAAGACCACTTTGACGTCCCCGAAGTCACGATAAAGAAGTTCCTGCAAATCCCGAAAGGCCCGGCCCCGGACGGCAGCGGGACCAGCTTCTTGGCCGTTTTCCGCACCAAGCCCGGCCGCATTGCGCAGATCCTCAAAAACACCATGGGCCCGCGCGAACTCTGGGCGCTGAACTCCTCGCCGGCCGACACGGCCCTGCGCCGTAAGCTGTATGAAGAGCTCGACGGCACCACCGCCCGCGACGTGCTGGCCGAAGCGTTCCCCAAGGGAACCGCCGCCAAGGTGATTGATACCCGCCGCAAGCGCGCCGGCGACCGGGACGACGGCAACGTCACCCTGCAGCTGGCCGACGAGCTTATCCAGAACCGCGGCTACCGACTATAAGGACACCCTATGAAACGCACACTCCTGGCGGCCACCCTGGCCGTTGTCAGCGGTCACGCCCTCGCGGGTTACCCGGTTTCGGTATTGAGCAGCGTGCCGGTCACGACCCAGGTCGTGCCGGCACTGACCTCGATTGAAACCACCCTGGCCGAGATCCTGACCACCAATACCGAAATCGGCAGCGCCATTACCCAGGCAAGCGACAAAAACAGCGCCGTGGTCAGCGAAGGCTTCCAAGCTCAGCGCTCGGCGGACAACTTCGGACGAGAGACGGACCGGCTGGAAAAGGCCCGCGACAGCTTTACGGTCCCGGACAGTATCTGCAGCGAGTCCGCCTCCGGGGTCGCCAAGCAGGTGAGCAACACGGCGGCGGCGGCGCAGTCATCACTGGCCAGCGGGTCGGGGATCACCAACAGCGCCATCAAGACCGCCGTGTCGTCGGTCCCGCTCCTGCCGGCACAGGAGGATTACCGCAGCGCCGCCATCCACGCCAAGTATTGTACGTCCGAGGAATACGCGCTTTACGGCGGCACCGAGCTGTGCGAATCAACGTCCAGCCTGCCCGGCGGCGATACTGAAATTCGCTCCGTACTCCAGGGCGCGGGGGCGGTGGGCAAAGACCCGGATCTGACCTTTACCGATGACCAGGTGGATGCAGCCATGGCGTATCTGCGTAACTCGACGAAACATTCCGTCGGCCGCACGCTGGGCAAAGGGGAAATCAATACCGCGACGGGCTGGCGTTATCAGGGGCTGATGACGCAGTACAAAGCCATACAGAACGCCGCGATGCAGCCGCAGCTAGAAATGATCGCCGACAGCAAACCCAACGCCGACACCAAGACCGCGCTCGCCGAAGCGCTGCAAAACGCCTCGGCCAAGTCCTATTACGACGATACGGCGTCAAGCGAGGCGCAGAGCACCGGCGAAATGTCCAACCGCGAGTTTGAGTCCTTTGAAGTCGGCCGGCGGTACGCCAACACCGACTACGAGACGGACCTGCAGGCCATGGACGGCGACAACCTGATACGCGAACTCATTCGCGTACAGAGCCTGTCCAATTGGATACAGCTGGGCATTAAAAACGAAATTCGTGAATCCAATATCCTCGCCGGCCAGGCGCTCAGCCTGAACGCCGATCGCACCTACCAGCCCAAAATGGAAGGATTGATGTCGCAGATAAGTGCTGGAGTCGCAAAATGACCCATGATGAAACGCCCCGCCAGCATGAGACGGCGTCCAAACGGGGCATGGCGTCAAAGGTAGGCCGCACCTCTTATCGCGTGGCCAACGTGCTCATGCCGCTGGGTGAAATCACCGGGCTGGGCAAGCTCGCCGCCCGCTCGCTGGGGCACACGGCCAGGCGCGTCGCCCGGCTGCGTGAAGGGATACGCCAGGAAAAACAGACCCAGCTGACCTTTGAGGAGGCGGTGGCGGCCAGCGGCCGCACCGAGGCCCAGCTCGGCCGGAAATTTCTCCACCTGAAACGCCTGTGGTGGGTGGCGACGCTGGCCGGCGCCCTTATCACGCCGCTGCTGCTCGTCATGATTGTGCTGGCCGCACACACGCTGCCGGGCATGACGCTGATACGGGCCCTGACCTTTGTGCTGATTTTCGCGGCCATCACCGCCATTGCGGCGACCCGCGTGGTCATCAGCCAGTTTCGACGCTGGCAGCTGGCCACACGGCGCCTGACCCCGGAAGACAGGGGCACCTTTGCTGACTTCCGCCGCGAGACGGACTGGCTTGCCCAGTGCCTGACGCCGTTCTGAGTTCCCTTTTTCGCAAGCAGGTAATGCCATGAAACGTGTAAAAACGCTGTTCGCCACGCTGCTGTTGCTCGGCCTCTCACTGCCGGCCCTGGCCGACGACGTGACCTACAGCAGCATCACCAGCGCCGCCCAGAATACCAGCGACCTGTCCCGCCAGGCGCTGGTCACCATCTTCGGGGATGTCGTCACCTCGCCGTTTAGCACCACCGACACCACGGTGATCGGCTCGCTGTTCGGCATTCTCAACGGCGTGCTGTGCGCCGTGGCCCTGTTCTGGTTTTTGACCGTCACGCTCAAGGGGATTGTCAAATCCGGGTCCGAGGGCAAGGTGTTCGGCAACGCCCGCACCATGCTGGCTCCGGTGATGTCTTTTCTGGGCTTTATCTCCCTCGTGCCCACTGCCTCGGGCTGGTCGCTTTCCCAGCTGGTGATGCTGTGGGCCGCCTCCATCATGGGCGTCGGCAGCGCCAACCTGCTGACCGACAAGGCCGTGGACATGATGTCCGACGGCTACTCCCTTGTGACCCAGCCCACCTCGCCCGACACGCGCAGCGCCGCGCGCCAGATATTCGAGATGGACCTGTGCAAGTACGCGGTCAACGCGCAGCTGCAGACGCTGTACAACGATTCGGGCAGCGCCTCGACCGAGAGCATGAGCACCACGTCCAGCGACGGCAGCTACGTCACCGGCAACGGCAGCGCCATCTGTGGCACGGCATCGATCCCAACCACTACGCGCAGCAGCAGCTGGAGCGTTTTGTTCGATTCGGATGTTGATACCTCTTCCATCGTTGAAGCACAGAAAACCGCACTGGCCACCATGCAGAGCACGCTCGACAGCGCCGCGTCCAGTTTAGTGACCAGCTTTGTCAGCAAACGGGATGACGGCACGGGCAGTCTGAGCGACGTAGAGACCATCATCCAGAATGCGGCGAGCAGCTACGAAACGAAAATCAGCAGTGCTGTAAATAGCCTGAGTTATGAAAGTTCGCTGCAAAGCAGTTTGACCAGCAACATGAAGACCTACGGCTGGGCGTCGCTGGGCGCCTGGTATCAGACCTTCGCCACCGCCAACGCCAAGACCAACGACGTCGCGGCCTCGGCGCCGAAAACCAGCGGCCCGACCGGCGTCGGCGAGCTGGGCAGCGGCGAGCTCTATCAGGAAGTGTTTGCGGCCTACAAGGCGCAGCTGCAGAACAGCACCTATACCCCGACGCTCGGTACTCAAAGCGCGGCTGACGATATCAAGAGCGGGACTACCACAGATCCTAAGTCGGTGTTTGTGGGCCTGTTTAACAGTCCCATGCAGCAGATCACCAATGGCATTGCCACCATGAACATTGGTCAAGAAAACAGCACCAGTGACCAAGTTAATCCATTGTTGCAAATGAAAAAAATAGGTGATTACACCCTAGATGGAGTTGGGGCTGCACTTACCACATATGTAGGTATTCAGCTAACCACCGCATGGACCGGCAACAACATCGTCGGACGCATAACCGATGGACTCACAGGCTGGAAGGCCGCCATTGTGGCCGTGCTGCAGGCCGTATCCCCGCCGTTCTACTTCCTGCTGCTGATCATGTTCTCGGTGGGCTTTAGCCTGGCGGTCCTGCTGCCGGCCATTCCGTTTATCTGCTGGATGACCGGGTTCATTAACTGGATAGTCAGCGTCCTCGTTGGCTGTGCCGCCGGTCCGATGTGGGCCGCGACCCACCTCGGCGCCGAGGAGGACAAGGGCAGCCGCGCCGCCTACGGCTACGTGTTCCTGATTGACATGATGCTGCGCCCCTCGTTGATGGTGCTGGGCTTCTTCTTCGCCTCGGTCACCGTCGTCGCCGGCGGCACGGTGTTGAACCTGCTGTTTGCCTCGGCCATGGCCAACGCGCAGGTCGACTCAATGACCGGGCTGTTTATCGCGCTGGGCTGGCTGTTGGTGTACTCGCGCATCTGCACCCACGCGGTGACCAAGCTGTTTGGTCTGGTGGTGACGCTGCCGGATTACGTGATCAGTTTCCTCGGCGGACGTGACGGCGCCAACCTGATGGGCGGCATGGTGGAGGCGACAAACAATATCATCGCCGGCTTCGGCGGCGGGGCCAGGAAAACGCCGGGCATGAACGCCCAGGAACGTAACACCACGGGCGACAAAGACGGGTTAAAATAGCGACAAGATCAACGGCTTATGTTAAAATTATATTAACTTAACGCCCTAAATTAAGGACACATTATGGTTCAACGCGAACGCACCGGGTACGAGACAGTAAAAGGAATAGTCCAGGTACTGGCCTCCGTGTTTGTGATGCCACCGATACTATTCTTAGCGTGTTACTTCACTATTTCCTACGATCACAGCTCTCCCTACAATGGTAGAGCTGAACATTGGAAATGGGCTTTACTGTTTTGGATCCTGTTCCTGACGCCCATCATTATGCGTCTGCGCACCGTGCGTCGTCGCAAACGCACAATCAAGGGGATCGCGGCAATGGTGGAAGGTGAGTTGTATTCACCGGCAAAAAGCAACGTGGTAACCGAAGGCTGGCAAAACTACCTCGGCGTGGACGGTATTCGGGGCACCCTGCTTTATGTGCGCATGACCCGCGACGGCGTCTATGACGTCGTCGGCCTCGACATGCACGACCACGGCTGGACCCGCGTCGAGCGCGTCGGCGCCAAAATTAAGCTGTATACCAAAATCCCAGAATGCCCGTCGCTGGAAATCACGGCGCCGGGCGGGGAAAATGATGCCCTGAAACTCTACGACACAATCTGCGCCATGCAGCACCGCCTCTACGAATACAAGACCTCGTTCCCGGCCTGGGTTCGCCAGGCAGCCCAGCAGGATCAACAACGTCTCGGCGTGCACCTCAACGCCTTTATCTGACCGCTTAACGTAACTCTCTGAAAGAAAACGCCCCCCGTCCTCAGGGGGGTTTTGATGTTCGTCTCTCTGACGCCTTCTCTGTGCCCCTACTGTCCTGACAATCCCGGAGTGCCCATGTCTCAGGTAAAACCCGCCGGTTCGTTTGAAAGCGAACAGGCGATGGTGCTTATGTCGCTCGCCGGCTTCGCCTTTCTCGGCTGGCTCTGGTTCAACAAAGTCGTACTGATTTCCTGCACCGTGCTGTACTGGATCTGGCGCCTGGCCGATTTCCAGCGTATTCATGCCTACGCCGCCGCGCGCATCAACCTGCTGGCCGACACGGCCAACAGCGCGGACAGCGTCACCGGCCGCCAGCTGCTCGACGTGCTCAACCACACCACCGGTATCCTGTTTATCTTCCTTATCCCGATGGTTGTGGCCGGCGTGATTGGGCTGATCGGTCACCCTTCGCTGCCCTTTCGCAGCAAGCGCGTGGTCAACATCCATTCCCTGCCGCGCATCATGGCCCGCTTCTCGCCGGCCACCGCGCCGGTGCTGGCCGACAGCCTGACGCCGGATCTGCTGATGAACGATATCCGCCCGGAACACCGCTGGGGCCTGCACCCCGAGGAGTTTGCCGCCCTCCACGGCCTGATTGATACCCGCGTGCTAGATCGCGACAAGGCTAAAGACGCATTTATCGCCCAGCTCGGCGCACCGCTGCAGGGGCATGGTCAGCTGAAAGATTACGAGAAGGCACTGTTCACCGTGTTCGGCATGCAGCTGTTCCTGAACGACCGCAAAACGGCGCGCCAGCTGCTCGACCAGCTCAACCGCTCGTGCCTGGGCAAGCGGCGCAAGGGCAAGTCGGCCCTGCAGCGTCCGGCGTTTGCCCTCGCCGACAAACACTTTGCACAGGTCTGGAACGCGCCGCAGATGCGCGACATCAACGCCACGCACCGCTACGTGCGCACGGCGCTGGCCGGCATGCTGGCCCACGACATTCACCTGCCGACCTCACAGTTTCGTTGGCTGAAAGGCATCGATCGCACCCTGTGGTACGCACTGCACTCGGCGGACACGCAAAGCGTGTTTGTCGAGGGCGCCGGCGTACTGGCGCAGATGCGCTTCGAGCGCAGAGTGCGGGCCGAGGGTCTGGATCTGCGCATTGACTACGTCGACACGGCCGTCGACGGGCTGCAGCAGGACCTGGAAGGCATTGGCCTGGTGCACGAAAACCGCAAGGACGTGAAGGCACAGCCCGCCAAAGAGGCCGACTGGAAGCCCGCCACACTCGACGACAAGGCGTTTCTGGGGGAAGACGAGGCCAGCGTGGCCACGGCAGACGACGACGCGCCACCGGTTGCGGCCACAGAGGCTGAAAGCCCGAGCGTAATGCCAGATAGCACGCCGGAGAATGCCCCGGAACCGGTGATCACAATCGTCACGCCGGATAACGGCCCGCCGACACCGCCAGCCGGGGCGGAGGACGATGCCGTTGCCTTCGCCGACGAGGATGACGAAGACGAGGATGACGAAGACGAGGCCCACAGCCTGCAGGATCAATATATCAGTGGCTTTACCGACGACACGCCGCCGATATCCCCCCCAACCACACCACGCCGACCGGCCACCGCCCCGCGTGATGATGACCACTTTGACGAAATCTAGGAGTTACCATGACCGCCATCACCTTTAACGCCACCGTAAAAAACAACCAGCTCACCGCGTTTTCCACCTGGCAGGGCCGCCGCGCCCTTTTCGTGGTCAACCTGCACAACAGCCCGTCGTTTTACCTGACCAACGCCGCCCTGATGGCCCGCATGCAGTACGGGGAGGAGATCCTGCTGTGGTCCGGTCTGGCCTCGGACGAAGCCGAGCGCCTGCTCAACGCCGTCACGCACGCCCTGAAACAGGCGGCCCGCCGCCAGACGGCGCTGAAATCGGCCCTGACGCTGGTCGCAGCGGCCGTGGTGGCCACCGGCCTTTATGCCGGCACCCGCGCGATGAACGCGCCCGACGACGCGCCGGCGCCCTTTGTGCAACGCCAGGCGTTTGCCCACAATCCGGCCATGATGCAGGACCCGGCCATGCCCGACCTCACCGGGCTGCAGCCGCAAACCACGCGTCAGGCCATGATGCCGTCACCGCAAGCGGCGGCCCCGCAGGCCGGCGCACCGGTGCCCCCTCACGAGACGGCAGACCAGGTGCAGGCCGCCGAATCGCAGCTGGCAGCCAATCTGCAGAAGGCGGCCGGCCGCAGTCTGTTCACCGTCCCGCTGTCCAGCGGCCACACCCGCACGCTCTACGTCTTCGCCGATCCGAGCTGCCCGAACTGCCAGAACCTTGAGCCGCTGTTTGAGGCGCTGAGCACGCAATACAACGTCCTGGTGTTCCCGACGACCGCCTTTGGCGGCGACAAGTCCGCGCCGCTGATCAAGCCGGTGCTGTGCCTGCCGCCCGAGCAGCGCAAGGCGGCCTGGCAAAAACTGTTCGCCGTGGGTGACGGCATGCTGCACCTCGGCAAGGACAACGCCCCGGCGGCCGCGCCCACCGACTGCGATCTCGCCGGCAAGGCGCTGGGCGTCAATGATGTGGCGTTTAAAAGCTACCGCTTCCCCGGCACGCCGTGGGTCATTGCCGACGACGGCCGCCACGTGCCGCAGGCCGTGATGCGCAACCCTGACGACATGGTCAAGTTCATGAGCGAGCACCCGGAGAAATAGCCATGAAACGCATGAAGCCCGTCGACCGCATCAAGCTTGGTCGCAAGGTCTACCATACGCCGCTCGAAGACGTGGCGCTGAGTTCCGGCTGGCTGACGCTGGCTATCATGGCGTCACTGGTCGCCGGCGTGATTTGGCCGGTGACGCTGTGGGTCGCGCTGCCGGTGATGATATTTTGGCTGCCGACGTTCCTGTTCAACGAGTTCCGCATGCCGCTGCGCATGCCGACCGACATGGCGCGCGTCGACCCCTCCACCGAAATGCGCATACCCGGCAAGATGCTGGGGTTTTTGCCGGTCACGGTTATGCGCCGCACCATGAGCCGCGCGGGCGGCATTCTTTACTCGGGCTACGAACGCACCTTTGACGCCGGGCGCGAGCTCTGGCTGAGCATGGACGACCTGACGCGCCACCTCATTCTGATGGCCACCACGGGGGCCGGTAAGACCGAAATGCTGTTGGGCTACGTCCTCAACGCGCTGAGCTGGGGCAAGGGGCTGATCTTCTCCGACGGCAAGGCGCAGAACGACGTCTGGTTCGCCATTGCCTCCTTGGCCCGCCGCTTCGGGCGCGAGGACGACCTGCGCGTGATTAACTTCATCACCGGCGGCCAGAGCCGCTCGCAGCGCCTGCTCGACAACGATAAGTCGCGGCCGCAGTCCAACACCGTCAACCCGTTCTCCTTGGCGCAGGAAACCTACATCATCCAGCTGATGGACTCGATGCTGCCCGCCGCCGGCAACGACGGCGGCTGGCAGGAGAAGGCCAAGGCGATGATCCAGGCGCTGATCATGGGCCTGGTCTACCAGTGCCGCAAGGAAGGCAAAGTGATGTCGCAGCGCACCATTCAGGAATACCTGCCGCTGCGTGAGGTGGCCAAGCTCTATCAGCAGGCCGTGGCCGAAGACTGGCACGACGAGGCCAGGCTGCCGCTCAAGAACTACCTGAGCACGCTGGCCGGCTTCGACATGGCGCTGATTAACAGCCCATCGGACTGGGCGGCCGAGGCGCTCAATCAGCACGGCTACCTGATCCAGCAGTTCACCCGCATGCTTTCCTTGTTCAGCGACACCTACGGTCACGTGTTTGCCGCCGGCGCCGGTGATATCGACCTGCGCGACGTGGTGCACAACGACCGCATTCTGGTCCTGCTTATCCCCGCGCTCGAGCTCTCGTCCACCGAGGCCGCCACGCTGGGCCGCCTGACCGTGTCGCAGGCAGCGATGATTTTGAGCCAGGACCTCGGCGAAAAACTGGAGGGCCGGGCCCGCGACATCCTGGTGGTGAAAAAGTACAAGGACCGTTTTCCGTTCCTGTGGATAGCCGACGAGGTGGGCGCCTATTACACCGAGGTGTTTGGCCACCTGGCGACCCAGGTGCGCTCGCTGGGCTACTCCCTGGTGCTCGCCGGCCAGGATCTGCAGCGTCTGAAATCCGCCGCCGGCGATAAAATCTGGACGCTTATCGGCAATATGTTCACCCGCGTCGCGGGGACGCTCAACGACCCGAAAGAGACGCTGGAGATGTACCAGAAATCCGGCGGCACGGAGTACAAGGGCGTGCAGACCGCCATGCAGCGCGAGGCCGGCGCGTTCGGCGGCAGCAGCTTTCGCGACACCGACCAGATAACGCTCAAGGAGGACCAGCGCATCACCGTGGAGGAGGTGCAGCAGCTCAACAAGGGGGAGCAGATTACCCTCTTCCAGGGCGACGTGATCCGGGGCTCGTCGCTGTACATCGGCGACGACGACAAGATCACCGGCCAGGACATCCGCATCAACCGCTTTATCGAGGTGGCCGCGCCGACCGTCGAGACCCTGATGACGTTCATGCCGGTCAAGGTGCGCTGGACGGTGCCGCGCGCCGACGCCGTGACCCGCCTGCTCGCGGTCGGGCTCGATGAAAACAAGGGGGCGTCAAGTCACCACCATCCAAGCCACATCATCATCACCGACACCGTGCTGTTTTCCGTGGCCCAGGAAACGACCTTTATGGACGAGGTTGAAGACACCCCGCCGAGGGCCGTCGAGCGCGCCACGCGCCTGTATTCCCTTGTCGCCGCCGTGCTGGGCGAGACGCGCGGCCGCTATCAGGCAGAACACCCGCAGCCGGCAAAAATCACCGTCAAGCAGGCGGCGCTGCAGCAGTACGCCCGCTATCACCAGGCCATGGAGCCCGAAAAAGAACCGGGCCAGAAGTAACCCCCCTACGCCGCCGTCTGGCGGCGTCAATTCAACAACGAGGCACGCATTTTGCGCATCAAGACACTTTTCGCCACCCTCTCGGTGGCTTCACTATGCTCTACCGCCGCCCTGGCCAACCCGTCGGTGCAGGTCGGTTTTAGCCCGGAAGGCTCGGCCCGGACCCTGGTGCTGAACACCATCAACGGCGCGCAGCACACGATTCGCATGTCAGGCTACAGCTTCACGGCCGCCGACATTGCCAAAGCACTGGCCAATGCCGAAAGGCGTGGCGTCGATGTGAAAATTATCCTGGACGCCAAGGGAAACCGCAGCCGCTATTCCCAGGCAGCGATGAATGTTGTCACTAATGCTGGCGTAGGTGTGCGCACCACGGATGCCTATAAAATTCATCATGATAAGATACTGATTGCCGACAGCAATACGGTGGAAACTGGCTCATTCAACTATACCAAAGCAGCGGAGGAGTCGAATTCGGAGAATGCCGTGGTGCTGCAGGACATGCCGGGCGTCGCCGATATCTATTTAAAACACTGGGCGTCACGCTGGGAAACGGGGAAAGACTGGCACTCAACTTACTGACGGAGCAACGGATGACCCGAAGAACCCGCAAAAAAACCTTAGCGGCCCGTGACGCGACAGGCATCCTGAAAATCTCGACGCAGGAGTTTGCCCTGTTGCTCGGCACCGTCGAAAGCGTGCTGTATCGGGCGGTGACCTGCCCCCAGAATTAGCTATAACTCTCAGTTAGCAATATCAGTTCCTGACCCGCTCCCCGTATGTGATCCAGGCAACGGAACCATCAACCATCCAAACGCATACCTGAAAAACAAATTTGGCAATATCGATACCAACAACTCTGATCGTATTCATGTGGTGTTACTTCCAGATTAATTCAGTCCGTAGAAGTATGGCACTGACTACGTTAGAAAGGGGTGCCCAACACATCATTACATTGATTAGTTCCGTAAAAAGCTTGTCGGATGTCTCAGGACGTGAAACGGACAACAATGATCATAATGAATATGCTAACTTACAGGGAGGCTGATAAATATCCACAGCCAGCCAATACAAAATCCTATCGTTCATCACTTGGACTGACTTTATATAATTTTTTATAGCATCTTGAAAAATGTGAAAAATTCTTGAATCCGCACTGTGCAGCAACAGCTGTGATACTCAAGTCTTCATTTCTAATCATTTCACGAGCCGTTCGAAGCCTTAACGTTATCACATATCGCTCTGGTGTATAACCCGTAACGTTTTTAACCTGGCGGAACAGCGTTCTCCGGGAAATACCATGTTGACTGCACAATAATACCCAGTTTATATCCTCGCAATGATTTCTACGGACATCTTCCAGAATCCGCTCTATGGCAAGAACATGTTCCTCACTGATAAGCACATTATCCACATGAGTAAACAGAGAGAGCATCTGCAGTAGCAGCCCTTCACGCATTAACGCATCCGTTTTACACGTCCCAACAAGTTGAGCATCCAGTGTATTTAACAGGTTAAAGAATATTTCACGCTCTTTAATGCCGAGGCGAAGGTGGCTCTTTTCACATGCAGGAAATGCACTGTGCAAAATACTTTCAACAGAAGGAATGATAAGGAAATTAACTTCCGGTCGAATGAGGATATTCGTAAGTCCGAGTGATCCTGCGTTTCTGTAGTAGTGAAAATCTCGATTATTGACGTAAAAAACGTCACCTGACTGGATGAAATGGGCTTCACCATTCATCACATGGATCCCACTACCACGTTCAACGATAACCAGCTCTTCAAACTCGTGATTATGCTCGGTTTCATTTATCTCAGGTAACGTCCGGTGAACTGCAACGGGCTGTGAATCCTGTCTGAAATAGTTGTCCGGACGAATGGTGTACATGTGGGACTCCCATGTTTAGCGCTGACCTGGTTTCATATCGCCTTTAAACAAATTTTACAAAAGTGTGAAGGGTATTACCTCGTTGTTCCATGAGTGCCATCATTGCAATAAAGATGGCCTCCACAGCCGAGTGCATCTCATCATTTCACGATAGAACTTTAACATCATTCTGGCAGGGTTCTACATCATGAAATTGAGCGTGAAAACGAAAACGTGCTTTGGCTTCGGCGCGTTTGGCAAAGACATATTCAGTGTAGTCGTGATGTCGTACATCATGATTTTCTATACCGATGTTTTTGGCCTGACAGCCTCTTTCGCAGGGATGGTACTACTGATAACCCGGCTGATTGATGCTGTATCAAACCCATTCCTGGGCATCATGATGGACAAAACATCTACGCGCTGGGGCCGCTTCCGTCCCTATCTGTTCGTGGTGCCCATTCCGTTTGCGATGTTCACCGTGCTGATGTTCTGGCATCCCGACATGTCACCGATAATGATGTTTCTCTACGCCCTGGTGACATTCAATATTGCTGGCCTCTGCTTCACCTGCATTGATGTCGCTATCTGGGGGTTAATGCCAAACCTGACCCGCGATAAGCAGGAACGTAGCCAGTTAATTGCACTGAGCAGGGCCTTTTCCAATGTGGCAGGCATGCTGTTTGCACCTATGGTCATTCCGCTGGTCATCGTTTTTGGCAGCGGCGATGAACATCAGGGCTATCTATGGCTGGGCGTGGTAGTTGGTGCGCTAAGCATCATTTTCTGCTGGCTCATTTTTTTCAACACACGTGAAATCAGTGCGCCTGCGGCAGTGAAACCGGTGGCAATAAAGGAGACGCTGAGGACGGTAGTAAAGAATCGCTCGATAATCTGTGTGGTGCTTGCCATGACAACATTCGGTATGAGTGTTGGCCTGCAAAATGCAACCGGCATTTATTATTTGAAATATTACCTGCACCTTCCTGACTTTGTGCCGCTTTATATACTGCTGAGCTACACCTTCAAAGTTCTGGGCGCGCTCGTTGCGCCAGTCATTCTTCGGAAATATCACAACGCAAAAGCAGCATTTGTTACGTTTGCACTGATGGGGATCTGCAGTACGTTGCTGACCTTTTCTCCCGTGCATCTGCCGGTGGTGTATTTCGTTCTGGCTGCCTGTTTTAGCCTGGGGATCGGTGTCCTTCTGGTTTCGATTACCGGCATGATGGCAGAAGCCTCAGATATGCTGGAAATATATTCCGGTCAGCGCAATGACGGCATGCTGTTTTCGCTGAATGCACTTTCAATGCAAACAGGCTTTGCCTTATCCGCTGCATTAGCGGGCTTCGTACTCCAGTGGAGTGGATATCAGCCAAACGTTCCTAATCAGGGGCCTGATGCCTTACTCGCCATCAACTTGGTACGTTGTATCGCTCCCGCCGTTTTCTGCTTCGCTGTGCTGCTCGCATTTCGTCTGTGGCCAGCGGTGCCATCCATCCGAGCACCACACTCTTTCATTCGCCCACAGTCGCTACACAAAAATGGAGCCAGCCATGACTGAAATAACCCGAATAACCTGTTTCGACACTAACGCACTGCTGGGCGTTGCAAGAGAAAACATATTGCTGAGCTGGGAAATCTCCGCGCAACGTCGCGACGTGACTCAACATCAATATCAGTTGCAGCTGGCGATCAGAGCTGATTTCAGCAGTATTTGTTATGACAGTGGATGGATAGGATCTGCGCAGTCGGTTAACGTGGCGCTGCCTGCCTTTATTCCCTCGTCATGCCAGCGATACTGGTATCGCGTCCGAATCATTGATGACCGGCAAGAGCAGACAGACTGGAGCCCATCGGGGTGGTTTGAAACTGCGTTGCTGACTTCACGTGAATGGAAAGCGAACTGGGTGACACCCGAGTCTGAGGATGAGCCTGCAGAGTCAGTGTCTTATCTGCACCGTATGTTTGATATTGAAAAGCCACTCGTCTCAGCCCGGGTGTACGCAACTGCGCTTGGCATCTACCAGCTCACAGTCAATAAGCATGCTCTCGAAACAGACCTGTTCAGCCCAGGCTGGACCAGCTACGACGATCACTTACAGTTTCAGGTATGGGACCTCACTCCCCATCTGAAACAGGGTGAAAATGCGCTGATTGTCGCGCTGGCTGAGGGCTGGTTTAAAGGCGAACTGAGCTGGCTAAAAAAACGTGAGCTTTATGGCAATAAAAAGGCATTTTTGGGACAGATACATCTGAGATTTGCCGATGGTGAGGAGCGTGTTGTCTTTACCGATAGTCAGTGGCGATGCAGCACGGGACCGGTCGTAAAAAGCGGGTTTTATTCCGGGGAAGTGTTTGATGCCCGCCGACCAGACCCGGCTCAGCATCTTTGCGACGAAATGAAAAACGGGCCGCCGGCAAAAGAACTGAAGATGCAATATCGACTGGTTCCGCAGATATCGGAACCTGTACGCATAACTGAATCACTCAAGCCCGTTTCGGTCTTACACGATCCTGATGGGGTGCGTATCCTCGACCTGGGGCAAAATATGGTCGGGCGACTGCGTGTTCAAACCTGCCTCGATGACGGGCAGATGCTGACATTACGTCATGGAGAAGTACTGGACCAGGCGGGTAAATTATATACGGATAATCTGCGTAATGCGTTACAGACGGTGCAGATTACGGGTAACGGACAGAACATCGACTATGCCCCTGTGTTCAGTTTTCAGGGATTCCGATACGTCAGTGTTGAAGGTCTTGATGCGCTGACGGACGAGCAGTTGATCTCCTGTATTACGGGAGAAGTGTTACACACTGACATGATGCGCAGCGGTGATTTCAACTGCGATAATCCACTTATCAATCAGTTGTATCAAAATATTCTCTGGGGGCAGCGCGGGAATTTTGTGGACGTTCCCACCGATTGCCCTCAACGTGATGAAAGGCTGGGCTGGACGGGAGATGCACACATATTCATCCGCACGGGTGCCACTAACTACAACGTCCGTCGCTTCTTCCGTAAATGGCTGATGAGCGTAAGTGCCGATCAAAAAGCGAATGGAACGATCCCAATGGTCGTGCCGGATATTCTGCGCGAATACATCTCTAAAATCTGGGGAGATGAAACTTATACCTCTTCGGGCTGGGGTGATGCTGCGGTTATCTGTCCCTGGACGCTCTGGCAAATGTATGGCGACAGGCAGCTGCTCGCCGAGCAATATCCGGGTATGAAAGCATGGGTGCAGTATATTCATCAGACCGGAGCCGATCCGTGGCTTTGGAACAGTGGTTTTCAGTTTGGAGACTGGCTGGCTCTGGATGCAGAACCCGACAGTTATTTTGGGGCAACGCCTGTCTTTCTTGTCGCTACCGCCTTCTATGCATGGTCTGTCTCTCTTCTGAGCCGCGCAGCAGAGGCGTTAGGTTTTGCTGAAGACGCCGCACTCTATGGTGGGTGGGCGGAAAATGTATCAGAACGCTTCCGTCAGGTATTTATGCTGAATGGCGACATGATGGCAGATACCCAGACTGCTCATATCCTTCCGCTTGCTTTCGGACTCCTTCCGGAGGAACAACGTCAGTCGGTAGCTGACAGGCTGCATCAGCTTGTTAGAGAGAACGATTACCATCTCACCACCGGGTTTCTGGGTACGCCTTGGCTCTGTACTGTACTCTCTGCCCATGGTCATCATGAGACGGCCGTGAAGCTGGCCTGCCAGCGAACATTCCCTTCGTGGCTATTCTCAGTGGATCAAGGAGCGACCACAATCTGGGAGCACTGGGACGGTATCAAACCCGACGGAAGCTTCTGGAGCGCGAACATGAACTCATATAATCATTACGCCTATGGCGCGATAGGTGAATGGCTTTTTCGCTATATCGCCGGGCTTGATTACAGTGAGACAAGTGTCGCCTGGGACGATATCGTTTTTCGTCCGGATTTATCCGGCGCAGGTTTTCGACAGGCTTCCGCACATTACAATTCGGTCCGTGGCAGGGTTGCCATTGACTGGAGACTTAATAATGGTTCTGCTGAAATAAAAGTCCAAGTACCGGCAAACGCAAAAGCAATCATAATACTACCAGAAGGTGAAAACGTGATCTTCGAAAAAAACAATCATAACTCCTGGAAAGACATACATGACAATCATGTCAGATATATCCGGTTAGGGTCAGGTAATTATCACTTCATGATTGAAGATGAATTATTTGGTTCTAATAACTCGGCAGAGTTGATTTCTGAATTTTAAAAAAATGGGGCATTTTGCCCCATTTATTTTTAGTGTAGGGGTCTGAGGTCCAATGGAGCAGAAACGTACGTCATGAACGTAATTATATGATTTTAATTCTAGAAAGAAGTGATCGGTTCAGTCAGGTTTACGTTGAGTTTATAAACATGGGAAGTGCCGAAAAACGCATGGTCACTGGAATAACCGGAAAGAGTAAAGAAAAACTTGTTTTCTTTGCTCACCCACTGTGCTCAAAAAAACAGACTTAGCGTACACTTTCGTACAATTGGGCTTCAGACCCCGTAACCAACGAGGCGGCGTGCGGCGATCCGCGCCCTCGCCCACATCAAAAAACCGCCCTTGAGGCAGTTTTTTGCGTTGCAGACAGAGGCCTCGTTACGGTTTGAACGTTCCCCGATGTGAAGGGTTGTCATGCTCATCATCGACATAGCGTGTCTGTTCCCGCAGACGTTGTTCGTAACGGGCTTCTGCGGTCGCGACGTAGGCGGCATTGTCGGCCTGGTGAGCCCTAAGCGTTCTATCGTCCTGACGGATACGCTCAAGCTGATCGTCATTGGTCGGGACCACCATGCTGTCAGTGTGTACCTGGTTATGGCGGGCAGCAGCACCAATCGCCGAGGCAACAAAATACCCGCCGCCGTCAAACTCAACCTTCTCGCCGGATTTCCACGACACCATATCGATGGCAACGACAGTATTGATCCCACCATAGTCATGCGGGTGACGCACCTCAACGGTATCGCCTCGGTCAATAATCGCCTCACGACCTTTTTGAGAGTAAACCGCTGAGCCATCGCGGTGAACGCGCACGCTAAATCCGTCGGCTTTCAGGACCGGCGTATCGTCTGCCGGCGCACAATAGATGATGTTATCGCTCTCAAACGGCACACGGTTTTTACGCCCTTCACGATACGCCCAGCCGCGCAGCTGGCTCACCGCCGCCTGGCTTCCTTTTAGCGCTTCCTGCTCGGTCCAGACGCGATAGGTCATCGGCCGGGCCTTCCCTTCTTCACGCAGCTGTTCGCGTTCGGCTTTCAGCTGGATACGCAGCCCCGCCATCGCTTTTTCTCGCTCAAATTCCACCACGTTATACATCAGCTTGCGCATGTGCGGGTCGCCTACGCCGTGCCGTATCCGCACCTTCTGGGCTCGGAAACTATCGGCAATCTCTCGAGATCGTGCGGCTATGCGCAGGTCAGGTTTAACCCACGATTTGCGGTAGGCCTGGTAATCGTCTTTCAGCTTTTGACGTGCCTCGGCACGGGCAATGCGGCGGACCTGGCGTGCACCCTGGTCACGCATGTGCAGCTGGTCGTTGTAGGCCGCGTGCACGTGTTTGTCATGCACATCGGCGTCGTTAAGCGGCGACGGCGCGAACTCGCCTACTTTAGGCACAATACGGGAAAGCGTCATGGAAGTGTGCAGGCGCGAGGCCTTAATAGGCGTCTGGCCAGGGTTGAACCTGTCACGCACAATCATGCCTTCACCGCGTCGTTCCAGCTTGAGGCCGGCACGGTCGAACACGGCGTGCATGCGCTCCCACGTTGCCGATTTGTCGCGGAACATCGCATTGATGTCCTTGCGACAGTGCGTCACGGCGTAGGTGTACAGGCTTTCGCGGTCGCCGAAATGTTCCAGCGTTGCCGCACCGCGCGGGGCCTTCTTGTAGCCGCGTTTGGCGCGCACGATCTGGTTGTCGGCATCCCGAACCCAGCTGCCATTATCAACCTTGAAATTAAATTTAAGTTCCAGCTCACGGCAAATGCGCTGCATCTTATCGGCATCCCCGTGAACGGAAACGGCTTTGAACGTCAGGGGATTTACGCGGTTAGCGACAACATGAACGTGCACATTGTCGGTATCGCGGTGTATCGAGGCCATGTACTGATGAAGCTGCATATCCATACGGCGCAGGGCATACTGCGCCGACTTGAAAATCTGATCGTCTGTCGGATTTTCATCTTCCTGCCAGCTCAGAATGAAGTGATAAACCGGGTCCTTGATGCGGGAGTTTTGCATGGCCACGCCGTTCATTTCGGACGCTGCGCTCTCTAAGGAAAGTAAGTTGTGCTGGCTAATCACCCCGTCCACCGACACGCGGGATTCACCGCGTGCGTCAACGGAAATGAGCTGGGATTCTGCCAGACTCTCGGTGCGGTTCATGTATTCGACCAGGCGCTCGAACACCTTGCCGCGTGCGCGGGCCGGACGTTTAAAACGGGGGTCTTCCTTGATTTCATCTTTCAGGGAAATGTCATCACGCACGGAAACGTAGCCGACCAGCTGCACAAAGCTGGAGCGACCGTCGCGGCGTTTCGGTGGGATGATGATGTTCATTAATCGAATCGCTGGTCGATGCGTAAGATGGCTTTTTTCAGTTCCTGCAGCACCTCAGAATACTCCTTGCTGCCAATCCCCTTGCCCTGGGTGAACAGGTGTTTTTGCAAGCCGCCCAGTCGCGACAACTCCATGATCAGCTTATGGTCGGTCTGCGGCACAATCTTTCTCGACATCGCACAGCGCAGCATAAACGCACCCAAGCTTAGGCCGGCGTCGGTCGCCTTCTGGCGAATGGCGTCGCGTTCTTCCGGTAAACATCTGACCGGAGGAAGCGTGGCTGTACGGTTCCTTTTCTCGCTTTTGCTCATCTTTTTCGACGCCCGCTTGTCCAATTTAATGAGGAGTTTCCCAATTCCGGGGTGTCGGGGTCTACCCTGACCAGGTCCCTTTGTATTGCTGACACCGTGGTGGCGGTAATACAAAGTATATCCTGTCCCGTACTTAACATCTGTGAACTGGAGTATACCGCACTCACTTGGATTTGTCATGGTGTCGAAGAGAATGAGAGGCAAGGGATGACAGGGATTTTGTAGCGGGTATACTTTTAGAAATTTCTCAAGAAGAGCACCCGAAACCATGGCGAATACAAAGTTTTTCACGCAGGACCAGATTGATAACGCAAAATTGTCGCTGGCTGATCTCCCCGATTTAACCCCGAACAGAATTACCCGTGAAGCTATGCTATCTTCGTTGAGCGATGATATTGTCACGCTGTCGACTCATAAAGGGTACAGCGCCGCCGATATTAAGAAAGCACTGGAGGGTTTAGATATTCAGGTTAGCGAAAAAGCGATTGCGGAAATTTTGAAAAAGAGTACGGGCAAAACGACGCGTAGCCGGAAACCTTCGCGTTCATCGGCGAACGGCAATGCAGCCACGCAACTATCGCAAGAAACGCGGGCGATTTGATAACGTAGTAAATGAATAGCAAAGATACAAGGCAGGCCGGCCATTCATTACTTTTTGTATG
>Ga0116229_10000424_pt1 | contig 55468 bp, 25 predicted proteins | sample S1TSphgellanicum_3_FD_87313 | JGI IMG/M metagenome (GOLD analysis project Ga0116229, IMG submission 87313) | Host-associated microbial communities from peat moss isolated from Minnesota, USA - S1T2_Fc - Sphagnum magellanicum MG | ecosystem: Host-associated > Plants > Peat moss > Unclassified...
CAAATTTAAAAGAAGACACAAAACTCGTGTGGCATTCGTTCATTCATAGGTTCGTATTTCATCTATCAACACATTTATCCATGTGTCAAACATGTTTTCAATGCATAATATTCATGTGTAAAATGTATGAACCTATGCATGAACGAACTTCACACGATTTTCGTTCTTAATTTGTCATGTGCTAAATTTGTGATGATTATTTGCAAGGTAATGCACAGGTAAAATCAACCAGTAAAATGATCAAGGTGATGTTGACAAAATTGGCAAATGAAAATCTAAATGATTATGATGAACATTTATCTACAATATTTTTTTATTTATCATAAATCATTCAAAGTGGAAATCAATTACACATTTTACTAATTGGTGTACGGTTTACACCCATTATCATTGATCGAATATATTTTGTTTTAAATTTCAATGAAATTTCATTCAATGGCAGACCATGGGATATAATCATAATAGAGTGTTAACAAGCCATCTACATGAGTTGGAGAAGTTGCAAGAGTACAAGATGGAGGATTAGGATAACATTGTGGAAGTATAATGGAATTTAGATCATTATGGTGGCAACAATGTCATCTTGAGAAGACATTTAGGTTTGGTGTTTACATCTTGTGGTTCTCAAAAGAATCAAAATGAAAGGTTGGGAAATTTACTAGGGAGTGGTATGGACTTTATCATATACAATATGCATTCCTAACAATAATGTATTATTGGTTACATTGGGGAACTTTGAGCCACATCCAATGTTGGTGAATGTGAACAAGTTAAATCCTTACATGTATGTGGAAGAAATAATCAAACCTCAACCTGTTGTATGAATAACAGGTAATCAAAATGTGGGCCATGCCAATAATAGGAAGTAATTTGAATTTCACTCTATTTATTATAATAATATGTTAAAACAAGTATAATTTGATAGGGTTTGTTAATGATGAGGCACACAAAGCTATTATGGATGTGTGGACACTCTTGCATGAATGTCATCAATAAGCCACATTGAAAAAACTTCCCACACTTGTGTACATTGGTGGCCCATGTGGGGGTCATTACTATATTGCCAAGAAAAACAATTGTAGTTTCAAATGGTTTACTCGAATGCACTAAAAAAATGATGAGTGCATTGACTTTTGCCTACAAATGAAAATAGACATTCATGAGTTCTTAGTGTAGTCACAACAAATAGGCTACAACATGAATAATGAACTTGTTGTTTATAAAGATTAGGGTTCATTACAATAGAATGTCAGGTTAAGAGAAAGAAAATTTTAGAAGAGCAAAAATGAATAGATGTAAAAGAACATGCATCACCATTTCATGTCACACTATATGGGCATTGTCTCCAAGATGACATTTGCCATTGCCATTTAAAATTTATGAGGAATAGGAGGATGAAAGTGATCTTCATTACATTACTTAACAATGTGAGTTTGTCAAGAGCTTGAATGCATGTTAAAGAAACTTCACAAACAACAATGCTAGTAACAAATTGAACTCAATATGGTGGTACTTATCAACTTAGAAAACAAAACACTTGTTGTTGAGGAGTAGGTGGAAGATGAACCAATATGATGCCATTCATAATGTCTACAACATTAATAGCACAAGCACCGAAACCTTGTGTCACCCCTTATGTGCAATGTGTGGATCAAGCAAGTATGATAGGCCAACACATGCAATCAAGTTTGCATTCTACTAGGAAGCAAAACAAGAAGTTGTCAAAACCCATATTTCCAAAGGAGGAAAACAAATATTGTTTTGCACCAATATTGTAAAAGTATACATCAAAGTTTGAACACATACATGCATGGGTGAATATGAAAGGAAAAAAAAAAGCTTAGGTGAATGTTGGGTGTTGTTGGATTGTTTTTCATCGATTGAAAGACTATGTGACATGATCTTCTAGTCCATTTTTTGAACACTTAGAGGATTACCACAATTGATCAGATTTTTTCATGAGTGCAAAAGAAGGTGGTATGCATCAACAAACCTACCATTAAATAAAAAAGTTCAAGATTTTTAATACAAGCGACTTAAAGTTTAATATTTGCACAAAAGAGTGTGCAAAACATGCACTTGTAAATATAACAATTGAATCTCATGCGCATGTTGAGAAGGAGTAATGGGGTGTTTCCAATATGATGCATTAATATAATATCCAGTTTATAACCTTGTTGCAAATTATTTACTAGTGCGAGTGGGTAAGTTATTTCAACAATTAGAATGCAATTATGTATATAAAAATAAATAAGGGGGATTTGATTAATTGGGTTGACATCATGTTTAACCAAATGAATGAGTTGTAACATTGGTCAATAATTTGGACAATGATGTTGAAGGGTACTCCAATGAGATAGGAAAAAGTAAGGATATTTGCAATTTTGTTCCATTGATTGAAGTTTTCATGCAAGAATGGTTTCTTGGGGAAGAAACACCAAAACAAGTACCCCAATCATCATCAAGGCTAGTGCAAGTGGGCATACAATAGAACAAATTAGGCATCATTTGTGTAGTATTTGAAACCATTCCAAACATGTCAGTCACCTTGACACACAATACTTGAGGAGCAACAACATACACATAACCAACACCTAAATCTAGAGGCACACAACAACATATTTAGTCTCTAATATCACTTGTGGGCCACAGTCAACATGCATAAAAATTAAGGTAGTAGTGAATGCTAGTCTCTTACCCCTACAATTGATAAGGAGTTTGAATATTCCCCACCATAGGAACCCTTACATCAATGGGAGGTGTTTGAACAACCTGAACCACTTGTGTGACAGGAAACACCTGAAATGAAACTAGTTCATGAATAAGCACACCAAGTTAAACTACAAATGGTCCATTCAAGTAATGAGGACATGTTAAGATTTGTTGCAAGTATTTCAATTGCAGACATGTTTACTTATTACATATTTGGTATGTTTTCCAACATAAGTTCACAGGATGTCACACTTCATGATTTCACACACCAAGTGGCATATTAATGGGAAGAAACATTGATCCCCATCAGCAAGTAACAGGCATGTTCCAACTTGTGGCTAAGCATAGTCAACACATGTCTATTTTGTTGTTGAAATTGGTTAATTAAGTTGTGAAAGAAAAGTAATAAGTTCAATTTTCTTTGCAATAAACAATGGGCAAAAGCAAAAGTTCCAAAACTATAATAGGAGGTGAAGGATAAAGACAAGTAGGTTGTTGCCATGCACCAAAACTTGTTAATTATTTTGACAATGAAAGATCAACTATGATGAGCACATACAAGAATTTGAAATAATCAAACAAGAGAAGATTTATTTGCAATAAGAGTATGAGATTAAGAAGAATGAATATTGGTAGGTAAAGCAACAACAAGATGATTTGGTTATTTAGTAAGAAGGTTGGGAATTTTATACTTAACAAAGTTGCAAATCAAACCATACAAAGCAATATATTAATGTATTGTTATTTAATTCACAAAAGAACAATATGAATCCAAATCACAATAGGAGATCTAGGAATTGCAAATGGACATCATTAGGGTGATAATTGTTGTCACAAAGTTAAAAAGTTAAGAGCCTTATTCTATGTATTACATGTTGTTTGAATATGAAGACATCAAGGTAGAAAATGTATTGTTGAACCCACGTTGTGAAACATTGGGCATTTAAGAAAGCAAGTTAACAACATGGTGGGACAAAATGCAGGATACGTTTTGGGAGGATTTGTAGTAGGTGTTAAAATAAGTACAAGTTGATGAACAATTCTACCAACATTAATTGGAGGCATACAAGATTACCTTTCTTGACTTCCAATACGCTCCATTGGTATTGAACTTGGAGTCACCACCACATAGTTCTTTCTTTTAAGCAAGCCATAGTGGCATCAAATCAGATTCACCCCAAGATGAACAAGCACAACAAAAGATGCAAATATTTGTTACAATGAACCCACCAGCTAACCTCAATGGTGGTGGTCGTGTTTTTGATGACATAGAATTGGTGGAAAAATAAAATGATTTGGAGGGTTAAAATTTGCCTTATCAATCAATAGAGTCTAACACATTGTCTAAGACCTTGTAAGAACTGGAATAGACTCCATAAGAGTTGGAGCAATAACAATCGGTTGACCCAGTATTGGTCCAAGTTTGCAATGAACACATGTCATTATTACATCAGAGGGGGAATTACATGTTCTTGATTCACATTTGGTCAAGGTATGGCAATTGATAAAGAACAGGAGGTTGACAGGTCCATTCAATGTTGGGGTACACAAAAGGAATAATTTGCCCCCAAATCACTTTCAAGACATTACTTTGAATGAACATTACATTTACAAAATAATTTATTTGGTAGATTTTATTTCTTCATTATATACCCACATATTTTTTGATGAAAATGGTGTCGATTTTTTGTGAAATGGATCATTAACACATGTCCATAAGTGTCTTAAAAGATGGCTTAAGAATTGTGTCCCATTGTGCAAATTTATTGAATAGGAATCAATAGGATTAACAATATTTATTCCATATATTGACCAAAAATAAAATAAAATATGTTTTATATGATGGCATAATTTTTTTCTATCATAAATCACCAAAGTTTGTGGAATTGATGCTAGAATCTTGGATTTTTTTCATAAAAAAGGTTGCACTAGTAAGGACAATCAAATTATTATTTTTAATTAAAAAATTACATTATGAAGGTTTGGAAAGAAACATAGGAAACATGGGTGCCAAGAAAAGACATTATTTGTTGTTTTTAATAGGGTTTTGGCACTCCAAATGATAGTATGTCATTTTATAAATGTCTTGTCGTCTTGCATTCCTTTTTTGTTTCTATTTGAATAAGACATGAAAAAAAATTCAATTGATTTGGATCATTCCTATAACAATTATTCATTGAAAGCCTAAACATATATATCCCCCTTTCATTGTTTAACATGTCAGAACATTGGTTTTGCTCCAAAGCTTAACACACATGATAAAAGGGTGTCATGATTCATGTTGTGGTACCTTAATCGTGAATGCACCCTAACATAGATGTGTTATAAGAATCAACACAAGTTCCTTAGTAGGAGTAGATGTTGTGACTTTTGTAGTATTACTTTTCTTTCACATAGCAAGGATTTCAAGGACGAAATCCAAAGTACATAGGGGGTAATGTTATGAGACAAATAAACAAATTAAAACTTGACAAGTATAAATTTTTTAGTTACTAATTCGTATTTGAACATTGTGTAAAATTTTGAATTCTTGTTCTTTCTTTTCAAATGGGGTTTTAGAAGGAAATGGGGCAACCTTTCTTCTCCTCCTTGTTTGACTATGTATCAATTTTATCTGCAAGATTTGAAAACACTAACATTGTATGTTAAAACATGTAGATGTCATGGCAAATAAAATTAACAAAAGCTAATTGATAATTAAAACTTGTTAATATTTCTAGGTAGAGGATGACTTGTTAGGACTGTTAGTAATAAAGTTATTAGTAGATTTGAAACCCTATAATTAGAAACATCATTTTGATACTTTTTTTGATAATATTTGCATATAATTAGAATTAGTTATTATTGATGACCTAAGCTAGGTAAGGTAAGGTACTTAACCTAGGCTAATTTAAGGTAGGCCAAGTATTGCCATTTCTTCAACTTATCACTTGCCACATGTCAACATTTTAGTAGTCAACAAATCCTTATTTTTCGTTCAATTAAAACCAATCTAAGAGCTCAAGATGGTCCATGATTATGTGTTTTCCATGATTATGTCCACAATGATTACAATGATGGAGGCCTAGTTGTTAATGTCCTTTGTGATTACAACCTTCAAAATTAGTGGTAAAAATCACAAGGCCACATTGACTACTAACTTCATGGAATCGCATGTGTCTTAAATGATTACAAATGCAATTGAATATGGACTCATATATGCCATGTTTTGGTGTAATCTATTTTAGACACAAAACATTGATGACAATGTATAATATGTAATAAAAAAAAACAAAAAGCATGCACATAAAATATGAAGAACTTTGTACTACCTATGTAAGAAAGAACAATTGAACTTAAATAAAAATGTTCAATTGAACATGAAAGAAAGAAAACAAGGTGACAAACTTTTCAAATGCAATTCCAATAGTAAGAGGAGATTTTGGAGATAAAAAATGCAATTGAAGTTAATGGGGTGCAAATGGAATAACATGAATTGTGCACCTACCTATTTGGGTAACTACTAATGGGGTGTTTATTTTGGAATATTCTTAGAATATTTTGTACAAAAGTCTTTTTAAAAATCTTGAAAATTTCATCACACTATTATGTTATGGTTTACTTCAAAAAATCACTAAAAATTCTCATTAAAAAGAATCAAGTCCATTTGCAACTCCTTTTATTGTTTAAAAACACTAATTATAATGTTTTCAAATTTTTGATTTACACTCTTCCCTCATTAGAAGTTGAACCATGTTTACATGAGATTCTTTCCTAGTACAAAAAATTCAAGGATGTGTTTGAGAAAAAAAATGTAAACACTTTGATTAAGCATTGACCACACCATTGCACCATTGATCTTGAAGAAGGAATGCAACCTCCATTTAGACCCATCTACAATTTGTCAAAAGATAGACTTTCAAACTTCGTGAATACATTGATGAGAATTTGAAAAAAAAGGTTCCTTTGACATTCCAAAACTCTAATTAATGCCCCCATGTTTTTTATTTTTAAAAAAAAGGTTCTTTACAAATGTGTGTCGATTATCATGGATTGAATCAACTCACTATCAAGAATCAATACCCTTTGCCCTTGATCTTAAGCACTACAAGAAAACATGTATTTTTTAACTAGAATAATTAACCAAAAAAATCCCAAATGTCACCATGGTTAACTTGACCAAAATGTCATTTTGGACAAGTCAATTTGGACCTAGCCATTTTGATTGGGCCTTTTTGGTGGAAATTTGGTTGGTTTTTTTAATTGGATTTTTTACTAATCAACAATATTTTGACAACAACTATATATAATTATAATCATTTTTATTTGTTTATTTATTACTAAATTTAATAACCTACATTACTTAATAATTAACATAAAAAAATTAAATAAATTAAATTATCTACCTAGCTTATTTAACTTAGGTAGCCAATGTCATATGGGTGAGGACTTGAACTCTTCACCTCCATTTTGAGGAGTCAAGTTTTTGCCATTGGGTTACCATTCGAAAAGTTGAAAACTTTTGTCATCATATTATAATAAACTTGATTGAATTTTTTGTTTTGATGTATATTGTAACATTCATATATGAATTTCAATATTTTTATATTATTTAAGTAGGAGGTTATAACATGTACCAAATATCCACCTAGATAACATGTAGGTATTTACACTTATTAAACTACTACATGCTATTAACTCAATTAAAAACTAATTAATAAAAATAATTAACAATGATCGATTAATTACTAAAAATTATAAATAAATAAATAATATCAATGACTAATGATTGATTATTTCCTAAGAATTACTAAAAATTAAATAATGATTATTTATTATGAATTAATTAAAAATTATTTTACAAAATCACTTATCAATAATTATTATTAATTATATATTGAATACTATAAAATATTATAAAATATTAGCAAAGAAATTGATAATTGGATAATAATAATTAATCAATTAACACGTTGATGGATAAATTAGTTATTGGTTATTAATTAAGATTTATTTGGTGATTAACTAATTATATAAAATATTAATCATACATTATTGAGTATTAACTATCAATTATTAAATATCATGTAATTAATGTATTAAATTTAAATACTTACATGTGCTTAAAGGTAGCATGTAGGTAGCTTATTAAATTTTATAAGTACTTATATAAGTACTTACTAGGTGTAATATGCCTAACCTAAAGCCTATTAGTTATGAAAGTTTAGTACGTACCTTAAGTTAAATAAACTTGTAGGTTAAGTAGTCAAATTAGTATGGTTGATTTGACATATCGTTTTGATTAGAATGGCCGATTTGAGTAATTGTAATGGCCATTAAGTATGGTCAATTTGACTAAGCCATGGTCATCTAAATGGACCTCTAGTTTTTTTACTAGGTGTTTAGTTTGTTGCATGTTTTAAAACCTCACTTTAGTCAAATGTTTTAGTCAAAAGTAATACATGTTTTTCATGCTTCATGCCTTTAGTCAAAACAACCATCCCCTTTAATCAATGTGAACATTTTAGTCAAGTTGAAGCTTTTGAAAAACCATATTTCTTGTAGTGGGGGTTATTGGATTAGTCAAGTCATGACAAGGTGTACACCAAAATTGATTTATGTGGAACATATAACTTGGTGCACATTCGAGAAAACAAAGAAGGGAATACAACGTTCAAAACCCATTACAACGATTTTGAATATGTTGTGATGCCATTTGGTTTTATTAACACAACTATTGTCTTTTAACATCTAATGAACATTGTTTTTGATCAGTATTTGGATGATTTTGTGGTTTGTTACATTAATGACATCCTCACTTTCTTGAAGAACATGGAGGACCATGAGCACCACATACATTTAATTTTGGAGAAGCTTCAGGAAGTTGGACTTTATGCCAAATCAAAAAAAGTGTGAATTCCATCAATCTAAAGTGGAATTCTTAGGTTACATCAACTATGAAGCTGGCATTTGCATGGATCTTCGTAAGGTTCAGACCATTGTTTGAGATGTCCAATCCTTTCTTAGATTTGCCAACTTTTATCAACCTTTCATTACCTAATATTCTTCAATAATGGCCCCTCTTATTCATTTGACTTGGAAGGATCAACATCTTTTTTGGGAAATTGAAGGTAATAATATTTTTTTATCTTTAAAGGTTTTTGCCCCACTATTGATTCACACAAATCCTTCCAAACCTTTTTTTTGGAAATGAACATTTTTGACTTTGTAGTAGGTGTCATGCTGTCACAACTTGGAGAAATAATTTTCTTCATCTTGTTGGTTTCCATTTTTGTAATTTTTTTCTTGTGAATTTTTTTAAAATTATGAAATTCATGATAATGAACTTCTAGCCATCGTGGATGCTTTTGAAAAGTGATGTCATTTGCTTGAAAGAGCTCAATATAAAATCACTATGTATTCAGACCATGAAAACTTGCAATATTTTATGACAACTCATGTTTTGAATCAACATTAAATTCAATGGGCATTATTTTTGTTCGGATTTTGATTTTTCATCACATATTGCCTTGGGTGCCTAAAAGGAAACCTAATGTTTTCTCCCTTCGCTCGTACCTCGCGCTTAAAAAGGCAATGCAACCTATAAGCAACAATGTGATGTCATTCTGAAGTTTGAAAATCTTTGACTTCAAGCATTGTTGGTAATTCTTGATGACACAACCTTTTTTTGTCAAATCCATGAAGATTTGAAAAAGTACCCTCTTGCTGTTAGCATCCAAGGTTAATTAAAGAATCATCATCAAGTCCAAGATTTTTTCAATGATCATGTCGAGTTCAAAATCCAAGATGGTTTGTTATCATAATGGTTTTTTGTATGTTTTTGGTGGACCTTTGCAACATTAAGTTTTCTAGGCTAGGCATGATGTTTTGGCTATAAGCCATTTTGAATTCACCAAGACCATGGAATTAATGTCTTGAAATTATTAGTGGCCACAACTTTGGAAATATGTGAAGGAGTTTGTTGGATCTTGCGATGTTTGAGCTTGAGCAAAGAATCTTGGTCATTGCCCTCATGGTTTCCTTCAACCATTGTCGATTGTTACATCCCCATGGTATTCAATTTTCATGGACTTCATCACAAATCTTCCACTTTCTAACTCTTATGACTTCATCTTGATGGTGGTGGACCATTTGACGAAAATGGCTCATTTGATTCCTTATACCAAAACAATAATGGGCAAAGGAATAACCAAGTTATTCCTTCATCATATTTTTCAATATTGTGGTCTTCTTAAGGATATTATTTGTGATCGTGGACCTTAATTTGCATTTAAATTTTGAAGGTGACTCTTTGAACTTTTAGGTGTGAAGATGAAGTTGTCATCAACTTTCCACCCCTAGACAAATGGGCAAACAAACTAGTCAATCAAGTCTTGGAGCATATTTATAATGCACAACCAATTATTATCAATATAATTGGTCAAAACTTTTGGCCATGGTAGAGCTTGTTTACAGCAACACAATGCATTCATCAACCCAACAAATCTTTTCTTTGCAAATCATGGTTTGCACCCCAATTTTGACATTCAATGTGTGAACAAATTCATGAATCTAGAAGTTGAGGATCGAACCATGTGGTTAGTAGATGTTCGAGTTAAATTTGTATCTAACCTTGAAAAAACACAAAAGTGATACAAGGAGAATGTTGATGATCATCGAAAGGAACAACCCAATTTCAAGGTTAAAAACTAGGTTTGGTTTCAACAACATATCAAAACAACAAGGTTATTAAAAAAATTGAATCATCAAAAGTTAAGCCCATTCTTCATTATGAAACAAATCAATGTTGTGGCTTGTCCAATTCAAACTTCCAAATTTTATAAAAATCCATCCTATGTTTCATGTTTCCTTGTTGGAATTTTACCACACATTTACCATTCCAAGAAGAATTCATGATCCCCTTTCACTTATTGAAGTCGATGGTGAATATGAAATGGAAGACATTTTGGATTCAAGAATTTCTAATCGCCAATTCCAATATCTTGTTCATTGGCATGAATATGATGCAAGCAAACACACTTGGGAACAATCCAAAACCTATCAAATGCCATGGAAAAGGTTCACAAGTTTCGTCGATGATATTTAAACAAGCCCAAGTCCATGTTTTGTGGAATTTGTTGTTAGAATTAGAGGTTCATTTTTAATTAATTGTTAGTTCACTATTACTTTTTAAAATATATATGAAAATAATTATCTAAAGCATAAATTTTTGAATTAAATATCTGATAATTAATTATTTGGATTGATTATTTGAATTAATTAAACAATGAGCTAATTATTTAAATAAAATTTAGTTGAACTAATCAATCTAATTTATTTTTTAATTATTTCAAATAATTAATTATTTGACTTTAGGTAATTTATTATGAGATGATTAATGTTTTAAATTCATATAATTAATCATTTATCATTTATCATTTGAAAAAAAAATAATTATCTTAATAATTAATTAATAATGGTTAAGTAAATTACATATTAAGTAATAATTAATATGTAGTAAATTATTGAAAAAAATAATTATTAAATATTAAATATGAATTTTGGGTAGAAATCATGGAAATATAAATAGGCATATCGATATGTACATCGAATTAAAATTTTAATATAATACACACGTTGTTTTTAGTTTCACACCTAAATTAATTATATGTATCAAATTAATTAATTAATTAATTAATTTAGAAAATTATTGATTTGGTAATTATTGATGAATTAATAATTATCTTAAATAATCAATCTAATTCATTATGTAGTATTTTCAACTTGGACAAATATTTATCTGATTATTAATTAGTTTGTTAATTAATGTAAAAGTATTTATATGAATTACACTTATTTATTCATATTAATAATCAATCATTTATTATAATAAAAAAGTTCATAATAAATAAGTGTATTAAGCATAGTTAATATTTAATAATCACATTATTAAAATAATATTTTTTATAAAACATTATATTTATGAATATGTATATTTATTAAGTTATACATAATTACATTATAATTATAACAAAATTGAACAATAGTACTTTAATAGAGGCACATTAGTGGTTATATTAATTGCATCAATGGGAATCGTAATTGAAAATTAGTTGTAAATGTACCCCATAATAAATGGTGGAAATGTGGACACATGGCATGATTACATGTATGTACATTGTACATTAGTTGTAACATAATTGTTGCTTTAATGTCACATTTACAATAGTTTTAAAATATTACCACATGTAATTACAATGCAACTCTTGAAAACATCAAACATGGTTGATTATATATGTATGTATGATGTGTATAAATTATCATATAGAAGACCCATTTTCAACTTGCAATTATTATACAACTAATTTTTTGACATGATGACGATTTATTAATACCTTGTATTTATAGGTGGATAATTACACAATAGTTATATATGAGTTGGTTTTTGAGTTTTAATTGCAGGGTAGTGTGGTTTCGATGAACGTGATTTCTCATAATGATCCATGAACCAACTTATGAATGTGTTCATAATACACCTAGAGTTATTCAATCTTTCTTTATTTGATATTCTTGAACTCCATGTAAATCTATTCGTCATTTTGAGTTTTCCAATGACATTTACAAGATGTTTATGTCAGCTTAAAAAAATTATAGTTAAGTTATTCTAACATGCAGTTGTGACACTAATCTAATCCCATTTCTTTTACTGTATAACTGAATGCATTGATGATGTATTCCTTAGATGTTTTTCTATTTTCTGTCACAATTACAATGAATACCTTCACATGGGCATTTGGATCCACATCTTTTTTGTGTTCTAGATACTTTAGAGCTCATTAGTATGGTCTTGCTATTCAAATCCCTACTCGAAGATTTACCACTGATCTGGTTCTCTTTCCTTCACAGTTCATTGGAATCAATGGTGGCCATCCCATAGATTTATTTGCTTACATTGTCATAATTGGTGTTGTAAACCATTTGAGGTCTTGAAATTAGTGTTGTTACCCTACATGGAACTTTATGAGTTTGGTTTACACTTTTTCTAAATTGAGTACTCATTAATACTTGGTATGTACCTTGACCATTTTCAAAATACATTCTTCTCAATGGTTTAGACTTTTTTATAAGCTTACAAGCTACTATAGGTAATTCTAGCACACAAATTTATTTTATTGTCCTTTTAAAACAATGATTGGCATTTAAAGTATCCCATTCACCATTCTAAGCATTTTTGGTGATGGTGTTAACTCTCTAGATAACCTAGCTCCAATTTGCATGACATTCATTTGTATTCTTTGTGGTATAGAATTTCTTCTTACATAAAATGGCTTTTCTTTACTCACACTAGAAGAATTATGGATCATTGGTTTGTTTGGTACAAATTGTCCTTCACCCACAATAACTTTTTGCATCTTGTCTTCTACAATGTTTTGAATCTACTCTCTTTATTGTGGTTGCTCTATAGATTCTCTATCCAACATTTATTACCTCACATGTTTAACAAATCCATCCCTCACTTCATTATCAATATGTGGACATTCAATGATCCCATGTCCTCTACTTCTATGGAAAGCACAAATTTTAGAAAGAGTTTGTTCCAACTTGGTTAAATCCATAGAATCATAACTTCTATCTTTTGGATTCCTATTCTATCTTCCAATTCTTCTACTCTTGTGGTTTGATTGAAATGGTAATGCTTCCTCTAGAACATTCACTTGTGCATCATTGTACACATACATTCTTGGATAATTTGCATTTGTTTACTTCGGAATGTTGGGATCGTAATTATTTTCTACAAATGTCCCAATCTTCTACTAGCTCATGATACTTTGGCAATGTTGATGGTACACAAATGGTAAGTTTATGTGCCTATTGTAATTACTTTTCCAACTATTCATAAATTTTGTACTTGAGGAATTCCCAAGGTCCACCAACAACAATTTGTCCTTTGGACTTTTCTCTTCCTAATGTTGTTGAACTATGGGTGGCACTTGGAAAACATGGATAACCCCTTCTCTTGGGTATACATTAGGTTTGATCCCCCTCACTAAATATCACATTCTGTAATTAGGGCATTTCTATGGACCCCCACTACTACAAAACCATGGCCTTTTTGCGATCAACACAATGACTGAAGTCATTACAAAGTCAAAATTTATTATTTGATCTAATTGATTTTGTTTGATGTGACTAACATGAAAAGTTGCGATGTCTGTTATGATTAAAAAAAAGTAATAACTTATTCACATCAAACGAGGGTTTAAACATGTGGCATATGTAGCACCTACATGAATCTATCCAATCTAATTGAAATGATTAATATGATTGAAAATAGTCATGTAGGTTTGATTGAACATGATTACATTGGAACTTTTTTATGATGTGGCAATATTAATTAGTTATATTAAGTTGAAAAAAAAATTATAAATATATTTTACAAATTAAAATTACAAAAAAAAACTATAATTTATTATCAAGTTTTTTAATTTTGTCTTTAATTATTTGTAATAAAATGGAGGATTCACGATCAACTGAAATCTTTTACTTTGTTATATTAAAAAATTACTTAATAAAAAATTAATAATCATGTGAAACTTGAATTATATGTGTTCCACATGACTTGTGTTTGAACTATTTGAACCAATGATGAAAGTAGAAGATGAAATATATACATGAAGTTCATATGGAATTAGAGAAAGCAAGTTGTTCCAAAAAGATAAAACCACAACAGAGGCATAAGATGAAAGTTTAATCTTTGATGATTATCTATCATAGTCAAAATTGAAAAAATCAATGTCATTCCAAATTAAATATAAACAAAATGTGGTTAATGACCACCCTACATAGTTGTAGGTTAACTATCCTTATCAAAGGTTGTTGCATATTGATTAACATTTGTTCCATCATCTTCCCCTCCTAGTAGGTAACACATTAGCCACCAAATCTATTGTTACAACATTGACACCTATAATTGTGGTAGGTTGAACTAACTCAATAGATATAAGAGCTTGTAGACCTATGTAATCATCAACATCTTGAAATTTGAACATATCAAATTCCACAAGGTCAATTTGAATCATTTCTATTACCCATGCTCCTTGGGGTTCTTTCCATAGTACTACCTTCCACCCTCTTTCTCTTGGATCATTGGAAGAAAAAAATTGCTTTACATGTAGGGGAAAAAAATGATTAGCTTAAAATGGGAATAAAAGAAGAGAAATCTACTAGTGTGAAAACCTTATTCATCTTGCTTGATTATTGCATTATTGCATTTACTTTGACTTAGTTGGATAGTAACACAATAATGTTGAGTACCTATTCAATTCAAGTATCTTTTCAACCCAACTTACATGATCCAACTTAGCAAGAATCAACCTTTGATCATTCTTGTTCAAAAGTTGTAGCTACACCATAATCATTTGTGGTTAAATGTTCTTCTACACTTAAAACACAAATGTGATTGTCATAAGCATACATGGTGCAAGGTGCATGCACAAATGGGTGGACCAATTTGGATGTCACGTAAGCCAAATCTACTTGGTGATTGCCATTGCAATGCCCATGGGGTGTAGTCATAATAACATGTACCATAGCAAGTGTAATGCTTGCTTGGTTTTTTCATGTTTTAAATTGTAATTTAATTTGATGTTGAAATTGTAACATTTGTTTATATAGTTGTATTTATAATATATAATGGGAACATGTGAATTATTTGAAATTAATCCAATGAGTAAAAATTTAACAAAAACATTCATTAAACATTGTAACGTTTGCTTTTAAGTAGTAAAAAAACTTGTAAATGGATTTGAATCTTTTTTGAAAATGGGGTGAAAGCATGGTAAAGTATACCAATTGGTAATCCCTATCAACAAATAAAAGTAGATTTGGAATCTTTTGTATTTTAGGCATTTTAGTCTTGCCATAAATTTTGGGGTGTACTTATCATATAAAATAGACCAAATATGATCTTTTTTAACATATATTATTACTCTCACTAATTTATTTATTTATTGAAAGTTTATCACTCTGGTTGATATTGCACATTTTCCAAATCAAACAATTCAAATGATGTGTTACTAATGTTTGAACCATTATGCACCTTGATACACATTTTTTGGAATTGAATTTTTGGATTATGTGAAGCCTTTCAGAAGTAAGTTTTCCATAAATTCAAATTTGGCATACAAAGCATGTTTTTTGATATGATATTAAAGTGCATTGCATGCGTTTGATTCATTAAATCCTGGCCCAAACCCTTTCAAAATGCAACATATGAATGAAATTTCCAGAATTAAATTTTTTTGACCTACTTTCAATCTTATTTTTCACAATAGGAAAAATTGGAGTAGATTGAAAGTAGGTTTTTAAAAAGGTTGATAGAACTTTTGAAACTTTCAAAAACTTCAAAGTATCACATTTGATGCCATCATGTTGTTCAAAATGACAATTTCCTAAGGCATCACCTACTTTTTAATCTATTTGTCACAAATTTGTGTTTTTTTACTTGGGAGGATTATTATTTTGGTATACTTTAGCATGCTTTCACCCAATGACATTTTTTGCCACTTTTTTAACATAAACCTTAATAAAATAGAATGAAGAAATTTCTAAAAACTTTTAAAGATTTTTTCTAGAATATTTTAGGAATATTTCCTAAAAAACAGTCATAAAAGTAGTTAAAAAACAAGTTAGTGTGGTTCATGTTATCCCATTGCACCCCATGTTGTTTTATAAATCTTGAAATTTATTAAAATAAACTTGGTTTAAATATTTGAACTTGAATATCTACACAATGCACAAAATCATTTACAAATTTTAACAAATCGTAAAAGCCATGGACTTTTGAGCTCAAAACTCATGGACTATACCTCTAACTTCCATTTCTTTGTGGATTATGATTTAGTCCATTGATAGATGGGGTGTGTGTTAGGGACTTGAGATTAATAAGATATCATAATAAAGAAGCTAAGGGTAAGAAAAAAGAATTAATTGAATTCTAGGATTATATTTATGGACTTCTAAATGGGCTAATTAGGAGCATTTTTTTATAAGTCCGTATCATATTGGAGGAAGAGGTGTTTTATGGTATTTTAGCTTAGATGCTCAAAGACAAAAACTCTAGATGAAACATTAATGACATCTAGAAAAAATATGGAGGAAATCAATATAAACTAGTTGTAATTTCCAAAATCTAACTAACATATTGAATAAATAGGGACTTTGGAATCGTGGCAAATTGGTCCACCCATTTGTGCACCTAACTTGTGGTATGACATGGCTTTCAATGTTGGTGGCATGAACATGTGCATTGTAGTTTTGTCAATTTTGTTCCCATTGTTGATAGCCAATAAAATGGAAATTCATATCCATGTTGGAACTGGGGGCAATGGGGCAAGGTCATCTAGGAAACAAGATTTCATGCTCAAGATTGACCTTGAAGTGACAAGATATCTCTCATATCTTGATTCTAAATCCTAACTTCTTGAGAATATTTCTTGCCAATATAAAAAGTTACCAATTACATAAGATTTCCAATTTGGAAGCACTAATTTGGAAAATTTTGTTCCTTAAATAAATGAAAAGACATATTTTCGTAACATAAGAGCTTAATAAAAAATGTAAAAAGTAATAATACATTACTTTGGAAAGTAGCCATTAATGAACCACATTCTAAAACAAAAAGGAATGGGCCATGTCTTGGAGTTTAATGGACATAATTTGTGGACGCCTACCACCTTCAAACACTTCATCAAACATTGATGGATTTTCTTTGTCATCCCACACCCTACACCTTGTGGTTGTAAAATCCACCAAATTTTATGTGCAAAACCTTAATGCTTCCTTTAAAGCGTAACCTTCTGCCATATACTTCCTTTTGGTTTTGTTTTATTCTTCACATAACCTTTCAAAGTTTTTAGATACTTCTCAACAAGATACATCCATTGTGTATGCATTGGACCACTTAATTCCAACTCCTCCATTAAATGAACTAATAGATGTGTCATGACATCAAAAATTGATTTGGCGAAAATTCCTTCCTTAGATTAATCTAATTGTCACATGATTTTTTAGCTCCCCCATTATTGTTGGGTCTGCAACCTTGGCACAAACTCTTTCGAAAACATAGCACAAACAAATGATGGCCATCTTACTATCCTTTGTCATAAAATGCTACATGCATAGAGGTAAATTTCTTTGCATCATTACATGATAGTCATGTGATTTCATTCCCTTCAAATCCTCATCCCTAACTTTTTTCTTCAATGAAAAAACATATTTTGTAGGTGTTTTCAAGTTTGTAACAATATGGCCAAACCTTTCTTCTTTTTCATCTATTAACACATATGTGACTGATAGTTTTATGAACCCACTTACAACTTCTTGTAGCCACTAATGTGGTCGTATGCCATAATCCTAAAATCAACTTGAATTGCTATTATATCTTTGGTGTAGTTTGATGCTCTATGGCCCCATTGAAGGCACATCAAGCTTGTCGATAAGGATTGCTCCTTGGTAAATAGCGGTAGCTCCCACAATATATTACCTTCTTGAATTTCCTAGAAGACCATAATTTAGTAGTTGGGCTACAAGGTGGGAATCCCACCAAACCCTTTGTCACACATCTTGCAATTAGCCCATAAGTAGGAAAGTCATGTATGCTCCACAGACACATAACCTTTAAGTTAAATGTTGCCCCCTAGTTTGCACCATATGATTTAACACATGCCCACAACATTGCAATTCTTTAATAAGATGCTCCAAATACACATCCACATTGGCAAATATTATAAATTCCTTGCCAAGAATGAACAATGCCAACATCAAAAAATAACATTTAGTCACCAACCAAGGGGGCAAATTATAGTTCAACAAAATGACCAACCATGTAGAATGGCAAAAACTCAAATCTCCAAATGGGTTCACCCCATCACTTGTGCTAGCCCTAACCTAATTTTATAGGCATCATTAACAAATTTTGCCCATTTATTAGTTGTGTGTTTCCAACTTTTGGAATCTAGCATAAAACAGACTAGGACATTTACACTTGCTTCATTCTTGTGCCAAATCAACAATTCTTCCAAATTCTTGCACCTATGCATGCACAACAACCATGGAATCAAAAGGAAATGTTTAAGCACTTTTTGTGGAATACCTATTGACCCATCCACATACCTATTAGCACCACATTTTGGATAAACATGGGATTACTTCAAAGCACCTGAAATGCACACAAACATTTGTGCATGCATGAATGGGTTCATAATTTAAACCTAATATAATGCCTTGACTAGTTTCATGGTTTGATAAGTAGTGGCTGGCATTTTGTTCCCCTTTGGCAACATTTCTAGATGCAATAGTGAGAACAATTGTCCACATGAATACATTACTAATCTCATGCACTATTCTCAAATTCAAAATAAAATTGCCAACAACATGCTAGTGGTAGAAGCATCATATAATGGGGTTGAAGCTTTTGTTAACATTGCTTCCATTAAAACTTCATGTTGTCCTTTGTCATCTAAGAGATTCACATCATTGGGTGGGTCTTCCATGGGTGGATTATTTGTTCAGTTTTGGTTTTGATCATCACAACCCTACTGCAAATTGTTAAATCTCTCAAAAGCTTCAACAACCATTTTGTGAATTTGAACATTTGGGTCAAGTATTGGAGCATTAAGTAAAATGTGTGATGGTACATTCAGGTAGTTGCTCCCATAATGCATCAATTAGCTCTTGGTGCATGTCTACAATTGCTCTCTATCCATGTTGCAAAAACCAATGCAAAATTAGGATTGGATTAGATCTAACCTTGGTCCAAACTTAATGACTAGCAAGATTCCACATCTATTGGTTGTGATCCCACATATATTAAACTACTCTTGTTTTGACCCAATTATGTGTTATTGATTTCAATTTAAAATCTAATACTCAAAATTTGCAAGGATTGATAAAAGTCCATACCACCATTGGCCATTAGAAAAATGGGTTTCGCCCATGTAACCTTAGGTGCTTTTTAATTGTGTTGCAAGTTTGTGATCTTTTGCCATGGCAACAAGTACATGGACACTCATAACTTGTCAACCCTATTGAACTGCTTCATTAATTTGAGCTTCAAATAATGTTTGACCATCAACTATCCCTTGCATTTGTGCATTTGGCAATTGCGTTTGATTTTGGGGCATTATATTGTACCTAGTGAAACTATGGCAAACATTCAATAGTTGTAATCTATGTACATAGATCACATTAATCCACATAACTGTGCCATTGGATGGGCTTGATGTAGCAATTTGAACATTATACATGTGAACTAACATGCTTTAATGAATTTGATGACATTATACTATAGTGAAATAGGAATTATGTCCATGTATAGAATGCAGGTAGAATTTTGACAAACCTCATGGAAATTGCCAATAATTAATTAATCCAATTGCCACAATTGCACATGTGATTTGTTTAAATGTGAGCTAAACCCAATTGATAACTGAAAATTGATGCAACTCTAATAATTATTGTAATGTACTAAGTTTCATTTCAATCCTTATGCATCATACAAAAGAGATAATTCTTAATACTCAAACTAATTCCCAACTACTATAACTTTTTTTTTTTTTTTTTTGGGGTAGAATGAGTTTACATGCCTTGCATTACATAGCTGCATTCACTGTGTGATTGAACATGGTACTTAAATTGTCTACGCAAATTAATATTAAAACATGAAAACTCCAATGTATGTAGTATGTATTTACTATTAATACACGTGTAAAGGTACAAATATCATTTAGGTAGATTGTGATATTTAGTAGTAATATTTGTCATGCTTAATCACACTTTACCAACAACCGAAGATTGTACCTAGTGGGAGTACTATCAAGATTTATTTCAAAATAATCTTTGAAGTTTATGGTTTGACAAGATTATAAGTCTTGCCATTTGCATTATGGTCTAAGGCCTTCAAATTATTAGATGATTTATATAGCTTTGAAGCATTGAAGTATATAAGATGCACATGAATAAACTATGAAACTAATGAAACTATTGAGGCTGCAAACTAACTTAGTTAAGGGATAAAGAAGGGAACATGGATTATACTTGTGGATGTCAAAATTGTAAAGGGTGTAAAGTAGGAATAAGGTGGTAAAGTCAAGTGTTTATTCAAAGGGAGAATGGAGGGTGGGAGGGCATTGTAATGTGGGATAAAGGTGTTTGCTTATCTCATGCAATAACATTCACAATAACAATTGAGAAGATGGCAATGGAAGGTATACCAATTGTTGTAGTGGACTACAAAGATGTTTGACAACACACCATGGCTGAAAATGCTACAATGCTCAATCAATTTTTGGCTGGGATTTCATTAGAAAAAAAACATGTATTTTTTACTAGTCTTTGAGACTAAATTTTAGTTGCAAGAGACATTTTACAATTAAAATCCCTTTAATCACTTAAGACAAGTTGCATGTGATAAATTAGTTGCAAATGACAAAGGGTATTGTATGAAAGAAAAGTCAACAAATACATTTCATCCTTTGACTCCATTATATACGTATTGTCACATGCGACTAAGATGCAACTATTTTGATCACAATTGAGGGCAAATGATGTGTTGCAACATGTCTTAATATTTGATTATTTAAAATATAATAATAATAATTATTTTGAAATAATTTAGGATGTTTAATTCAAATACTTGGATGATTTTATATTATGTCACGTGGCCCAATGTAAATATGCCATGTGGCATTAAAAATTTAATAAAAATATTAATACTAGGTTGGTAGGTACCTAGGTAGGTACATAAATAGGTGCCTACAAACCTAGGCTACATACTAACTTACCTATTTAGGTAAAAAAATAGGTAGGTAGGTTTTACCTTCGTAGGTTAAATACATATTCATGTAGGTAGGTACATAGGTCAACCTAGGTGAGTAAGTCCAACTAGGTACCTACCTAGCTAGGTAGATATGTAGGTTGGAAAGGTAAGTATTTTAGAAATGTGCATAATTTTATTTTTTTGTTTTGGGTTGAGCCTTTTGATTAATTCATCCCATGTGCACAAATTTCTTAATGTGAAATTGAATGACCACACCCCTTTGTTTAAATAGTGTTCAAAATAGAATTGAAGAACAAACAATATGGGATAAGTTTTAAAGTTGCAACTTCTTCACAAACTAAGTTGTAATTTCAAAACTTTCTTGATGTTTTACTTTCTCAATTTTTAGATTTCTAAACAATTCAAATATTAGATAATTAGATAATCATTTAATTAATAATGATTAAATTTACATATATTTACATTATAAATTATACGCTACAAATATTCAGTATTCATTATCAATTACTTAAATAAGTAATAAATTTTTAATATTTAACAAACTAGCTATCTAGTTACTCACAAGTTATTCATACATAACTCATAAATAATTAAATAACTATAATATTTAAAAATATTTTATTACTTTTCAGAATTTGATCAAATTATATATAATATAATTGATGTAAAACTAATTTCATGACTACAATTTTAAAATTAATTGTTTAAAATATTTATGTTAAAATTATAAGTAATGAAATAACAATTGCTATAAGAAAGTAAATTCTTACAAAATTTAAAATATATATATTATTCAGCCAATTACATTACTTATTTTATAATGACATTTATTGTTGTAAAAATTATTATAGGTCAAGTAATTTTTTTCTTTTGGTAATTATTAACTATAAATACAATAATTTTTTAAACATAACATTAATTTTCATAATTACTGTAAAATTACTATAAAATACTTATCATAGATGATTAATCACATAATTACTAAAAGAAATAATATTATATAATAATTTGTGAAATAAAAATCAATAAAATAATTATTTTAACTACACTATAATTTTTCCAAATTTTAAATTCAGGTTTGAAGTTATAAATTTCAGAGTGTGAATAATTATGTTCAATTAGAAAATAATTATGCACATATTAATTAATCCTTATTTGAAGTAATTACAATGATTTTAAAGTAAGGTTAGATTAATTACATTAATTAATTTATTCTAATATAAAAATATATAATATATAATATAAAAATCTATTTATAAAAAAATTATTTAGTGTAATTTAGATTTAATAAACATAATCATTTATAGTTATTTATAAAAGTGATTTATTATGGATAACACTAGTAGAAAAAACCCTTAAAATTCAATCGATAATTTTTTGAATTAAAATATAAATTTAAGATTCCAAAATAGTAATTCAGAATTCAAATATCAATTTTTAGATCAAATAAGTTTTTTGAAGTTGAAAAAAAAAATTCAGAATTGAAATTTGAATTTTCAGATTCAAATAATAATATTCAAAATTAAGATGTCCATTTTGAGATTCAATTAATAATTTTCTGAATTGAAATATTAATTTCGAGAATCCAAATAATAATTTGGAATTCAAATTTCAACTTTCAAGTCAAATAATTTCTTAAAATTTAAATTTAAAACTTCAGAATTGAAATGTCAATTTCAAGTTCAAATAAAAATATTTGAAATCAAAATGTTGATTTTTAGAGTCAATAAAGTTTTTTGAATTGAAATACTAATTTTTAGATTTGAAAATAATAATTTAGAATTCAAATATCAATTTTTAAATCAGATAAGTTTTTTGAATTTAAATAACAATTTCCAGAATTGAAATGTCAATTTTGAAATTCAAATAACGATATTCAAAATTGAAATGTCCATTTTTAGACTCCATTAATAATTTTCGGACTTGAAGTATTAATTTTGAGAATCCAAAATAATAATTTGGAATTGAAATACTAATTTTTGAATTTCAATTGAAAATATGATATTCAAATCAAAAATTCGAAAATCATTATATGAATAATATACATACATACATACATACATACATTAAAATACACCCTTATGTCATTGTAGAATACCTTTAGGATGCAACTAATTTGGTGACTATTGTGACTAATATGGGACATATCAACTTATTAATGGATGAAAATAAATGTAAAATGGATCCAACCAATAGGATGAAATTTCTAATAGTTGCATCATAGTTGTGAAAATGACCAAAATAGTTGAAATTTGGTCTTGTAGTTGCAAATATTCCCAAATCTAGTCACAAATGACTACAAGTTGCATGTAGTCATAAACAAAGTGGTTACATTTTGACTGATTTCTATGAATGTCTGTAGTAAATTGAAACACCATTCTTTTGCATTTAAACATATTTGGAGTTGTAAAAATGTTGGGCATTCTGACATCTTTGGAGCTTTAGAAACCCTAGGTTATGTGGAAGCAGGTTGTGTTTGTAGGGGTCACATTCTTCCCAAATTCCTAAAACCTTAAGGTTTTTAGTTTAATTTTTAATTTTTTGGGAACTTTTTTGGCATGAATGTCATGACTCATCCAACCTTTAAAATTCAAACTTCGTGTTGGTCTTGTTTTCACTCCTCCACTCTCATTCTCACTATCAGTTGTGCCCTAACACAAGTTGTTGGCTTTCCCTCATGATTAAGACATAGTTTTGTTTATTTGATACCAATTTCATATCAATAGGTGGTTTGTGATAAATTTGTAGAGACCAAGAAATCACTAACATTGTGATATAAAATGCATCATGGATTAAGAAGATTGGGCTTCCTCTTGATCTAAATGTTCCACCTCAACGTAGTAGTCGACTTGGTAAGAAAGTAGTTGCTATTATGGGTGACATAGGTTTGGAGTCCAACAAGGGAATAAACAATCTTAAACCTTATCAAAATACAAAACGGGTGTAATCAAAATCCAATGGGCTAAAAAGGGCATTGGACCACAAAAAAGAACAATCAAAATTGAATAAATATTCATGTTTTTCCATTTAAATCCATGGAAATCATGGAAAGTTATTGCTTTCTCATTTATATGAATGTCATAGAATTCAAACCAAAAATCCATTTGATGAAATTTTAAGTTTAAGTTTGGATTTAGGACCTCTAAAAATGAACAATGTGTTGGACATGAATCAATTTTGCAAAGGACTATCAAAAGAATTCATACAATAAAACATGGTGTAAGTATGTAGAAAGGAGTCAACATGATTACTTTACAAAAGGACTATGGGTCACATAGTTGCCCCAATAGATCACATGTTTTGTGTTAATCATTGTTGAATAAATATGAAAATTTCAAAATGTGTAAATTTTATTAGATTCTGCATTTCATCTTGAAAATTTATCATAATTTTGAATCATGCCAAAATATGTTAACTACTTTAGGTTTTTCTTTTTCCATCATAAACTACAACTTTGTTTTTTATGTCATGCATATTACACCCCATTTACATGTGGTAAAGGACTTTTGAAAATTTGAAAATTTGAAAAATACTTTGAATTTTAAAAATTTTTAAATTCCATATCTCTTAAATTATGAGTGTTTTTTGAACTTGAGTCGTCGGTTGCTATCATCTAAATTGTTTTACCATCAAAATTATGTTATTACAATAGTCTTTTACCTAGTCCTTTATAAAATTAATCACATCTAATGTAACACCTATTCAAGTTCAAACATCCTTTTTAAAAACCAAAACCCAAAATTTAATATAATGAATTTTTAATTTGAATTCTTCAACTTTCATATTAGTCATTTAACGCAACTTGGAATGATTAACATAACTTTTAAATGTCACAAGAAAAACATATGTAAAAAAGTTCATTGTTTTCACCAATATATGACATGGTTTTTGGCTCCTTTCTTTGTATTTGCACCCAACACATTTGATGGGGGAAAAATTAAGAGGATAAAGACCTATTGACCACTTTAAAAAAACACTCATACCTTGAAATATGTGGAGTTTTAAAACTTCAAAAGTCTTTTGCCACACATAAATGGGGGTAAAATGTACCTGATGTGTTAAGAAAAGTTGTACATTATTATATAAGAAAACATAAAAATGTAAAAAAAAAAAATTGGTTATGATTTGAAATTATTATCATTTAAAAAGAAGAAACACTAAATTTATAAGGAATCAAGACACTTTCAAAAATTTATTAAAAAATGATGAAGAAAAAACATGTCATGTACTTGGACATCTATAATCATTTTTTATAACAAGTTGTAAGAAAAAAATGTTTCAAAATTCATTCATATGAAATTTTTTTTTGGGAAAAAAGGACATATAATCCTTTTCTAAAATATTCATGTTGGATCATTCAATCTCATTTGGGTGAATGCATGGTAAGGTGGCTCATTTTAAGTAGATGTTCCATTCCATAAGAATCCATAAAGAGTTTGCTATAGAACATGGTTACTTGTTTATCATAACTTATGATTATAATCATTTATAGATTGATGTTCATACATTTGTGAACATTCACATTTTATTTTTAAACTTAAATAAAATGATGATGATGTTAGTTATTTTGATGATGCAATTTTTAAAAAATCATAATACTTAAAAAAATGTTTTACAAAGTCCAAATGAAGAATGGCCCTTTTAAAAATTTCATAAACAAACACTTTTAGAACCAAAAAAATGAAAGAAAAAATAATTTGTAATTCACAAGGACTTATGAAAATAAGGTCAAATGTCAACCATTTCAAATTCCATAAAAACACATTTGTTAAGTTTTTCAAGAAAACGGTCTCATATATATGTTATTTATTCTGTTTTTCGACATATATTTAGTCACTAAAAATCAATTAAATTGAAATTTATTATGAATACATCAATGTTATACATTTGCAATTAAGAAACTAGTCCATACATTGTCCCTTCAAAAGTCCATTATTAACAATAGGGGTAACAATTTCAAAAAAAATTATAGTTTTAGTTTCATAATCAAGTTATGAATTTAAAATCGATTATCAATTAACAAATTAAAACATATGTTTATCACCACATCCATTTAAACAAAAGGTACCCTACATAAATATGAATGTGATTCCACAAGTGAACCACCTTGCCATGCATTCACCCATTTGCACCCAAAGGTCAATTCTAGCAAAGATTTTGATTTCGATGATGTAGATGATGAAGAATTTAAAGAGAAATCCTTTTTGACTTCTTGATTTTTTGCCTTTCCCCTTATGGTGCAATTTTTTTCATTTTTTCTTTGAAGTAGGTTATACTTCCATTCTATCTTTGAATTAGGTTTTACTTCTATTCTCTTTTTTTTATTCTTTATTTTTTTCCCCCTTCCAGTGCACTCTTTTTCATTTTTGGTGTTATGTTCATTTCCTCTTTGAAAATTTCTTAAACCCTAAACCTTATATTTTGCAGCAGAATGTGAATGAGTTTACATATTGGCGCAAATTATATTTAAGATATGTTATAGGAGGCCAGGTAATGAACTTATATGTTGCAAGAGATTCTAATGTATTGTTTAAACTAGAGATTTATATAATGCAAAAATCTAAATCTTTTGTGCATATTTTACCAACAAAAGGGAAGCACTATAAAAGAAAAGCCAAAGAAGTGGAAAATGTAGAAAAATTTTAAACTCACAATTAATAAACTAGTGCACTTAAACCCAACTACATTTCCTTCCCCCTCACAACAAGATGAATCTTGTTTTTATGATGAAGGTATAACTCCAAAGGCAAAACCCACTAAACACTAAAAGGAATTTTGTCTTTTGCAACCAAGAAATCAATGACTAAATGTCCTAAACAACTACATAATATATCATAATCATAGGATGTTACTTCAAATCCTATGTGGAAAAAGTTGCCATCATATATTAATGATGCATTTGACTAGTAGATAATGACATGGTAATAGGAAGGATGACATTGTTTTTTCATTGCAAATTTTCATCCATATGGCATCCATGATTGATGAAAAAATGACATGGATGTCCAAAATACCATTTAAAAATGTGTCTAAGATAAAATTATTTTAAATATGACTATAGAATAATTATGCAAATGATTTGTACAAAATGATGTGTCATTACATAGACAATGTTATCATATAATTATTTTACAATGATTCAAAAATGACTACTTATAATTTAATATGAATATAAATGGACATAATGAACTACAACATGTAAGGAGCTAACTTGATTAATATTATACATATAGGTAATACAAAAACCTTTATTACATTTAAAAAAAATATTTTTGATATTAATCCATTTGAAATATTCAATGTGAATAAATTAGATATTATACATTGAAATAAAATTTAATGTTAAAAGTATGATATATTATAAATAAGTTTTTTGTGTTGTAATGTAAAAATAAAATAGAAATGTAAGGTGTGGGAAATATATCATTTATTTTTACATTAAAATTTTATCATAAATTTAAATTAAATTTAAATAATATATGTATAAATTTTATTTTTTTCATTTGTAAATTTTTTATTACACAATTATATTAGATTATATGTGTAAAACTGAATAAATTTTATAATTTCAGAAAATTAGGTAATATATTACCATTTATTATTATTATTAAAATTAAATTAGAATGATTATATTAAATTTATACCTCATATTTAATATGACTAATACTAAGAAAACTATATATATATATAATTGATTTATGATTTTTTTAATTTTAAAATTTGAAAATTTTCAATAATATATGAATTATCAGATTTGAGGTTTTGTGTAAATTATGTTGAAATAAAATATGGTCTAAATAAAATGAAAAATATATTATTTACATAGTATGTGGGGTGGTTTAGTGGTAAGGGAGTTGAACTCCATCCTTGGGGTCCAAGGATCAAACTTCACAAATGACATTCATTGTGGTCAACATTGGAATATTGACCAAATATTCCATACCTACCTAGACTACCTATGTTAAGTGGTTACTGTGATGAACTTAAATAGGTAGATCAAGTGGTCTACTTAGCCATTTAAATTAGATTTTAAACCTAGTTTAAATACTAATGACACATGTCAACAATTGATAAGATGGAAAATAATGAGATTAAAAAAATTGAAATAAAAATATATCTTATTATTTATATTATACATAATAAATCTATTATAATAAATATTGTAATTTAAAAAAAATATTGTTCCCCAAGTTCTTAGGTCCAATTTGTAATGATAAAAATAATTAAACAATAACAAAACTATCACTAATGATTTCACATGTCCTTTATAACTAGAATACTAATCATAAACTTAGTCATAAATTTGAAGATTTCTACTAATGAAAGGATAGGAGACATTTGATCTTGTTGATGATGTTCATGAAGCAGAATATAATTTAAGGGCCAAAGTTATAACTTTTAGTCCAGGTTTAAATATATTTTATACATCCCAAGTTTGTTTTTGAAGTTTGAAGTTCGCCTTAGTTTGTTGTTGCTAGAATCAATTTCACATAATTTGATGTTGCTTTGTTTTTGTGGTTGGCCTTTGTAGAAATTATTGTTATACTTAATGTAATGAATCCACTAATGCCAACTATACCTACTAGTAATTTGAATCCACAAGCACCAATTATATACCTATTTCCAATTTAAATCCACTAGTATTGCCAACACTATTAGAATACCTTAAAACCCCCCTATAATTGTGGCTTAGCCTCCAAGGTGGCAATTGCTTTTTGGTTGGCAATAGATGAATGTTTGGCTAATGCCTACAACCATGGTTCCTCCCACAACAGCAACATCTATTATATACCAACATATGCCTATGTAGCCATCAAGTCAACCCCTACCACCTCTACAACACCTAATCCATACCCACAATTGTTGCCACCATTTACGTTTCAATACACACAACTATTACCACGACCAAATCAGTATTAGCTAGTCCCACTAGCTCTTACCCAATGCCAACAGTTGCTCACATGATCCATTCAATATATGCATAGGCCTTCAACAAGCCCTAGAACTCTAATAACAACAATTCAAGCACTAGGAAGGCCTTATTCAAGTCATCCAAAGACCCTTATCTTTTCTGTAAAAACTCTGAGGATAAATTCTCCTCAATGTGTTGCTTCAATTACTAGTGCATCAATTAACCAACTAGACAACATGGTGGTTTCCTCATATCAACATTCAAAGCAAATGACACAAAGGGCTAGGCATTGGGAAATGGACAAGGTAATGAAAAGGCTTGGCATTGAAGTCGTTGAAATTCAAGGCAAAGATGTTAAGCTTGTTGTCCATTGTAACATAGATGGAAAACCAATTGGTGGTGGTGGGAACAACTAATTGACAACCCTTCAATCCAAATGTTGATGACATCCATATGTAACCCCTTAAAGAGCTAAAAATTATAAAAAAAAGCCTTGGATATTGGGGTAAAAACACAATCAAAGGAGCCACCCAAGTGAGTGGACACTCCTCAAAACTACATTTTTGTATCTTTGAAAAATCACAAGGGAGGCATAATAGTTTGGATTGTCATAATTGTTTCTAGAATATTTTTTATTAATTACAAAATTTACATGCTCAAAACTTGAAACAAATAAAAAATGTTTTTACATGCTCAAAACATTCCAACTTTGAAAGTGGACAATCCTTATATTTTTCAAACATCCTTTTTTTAAACCAAATGTGCACCATTCCTTCAAAACATTGGAGAACGTTTTAACATTGGTGATTAGAAGGGCAAAAGGACTTGAATTGACGAATTTATTTTTATAACCCATTTGAGCACATTTGGTTATAAAATGGGTGCTTTTGACCTTGAAAATTATGGATTTTGAAAATGTGGCTTTAACAAAAGTTGTTCATATTTATGTGATAGAGGGCATGAATGCATAATATACACAATATAAAATCAAATTTTAGTCAAAATTTATTTATATCTATAATATAATGTTAAGTGGGGTATCTGAAATAAAAAAATTAAAGTTATAATTTTGGATTATAATGACATGTGTCATAGGTAGTCCTTGGAAAAAAACTTTTACCTTGGCGCTCTTGGATCCTTTGGTCGTGTTTTCACACATTGGGTTTGAATATTTGGATCATCTCATAACCTTCAAGCATGTCAAAGATCAAGTTGTAGTTGTATTGAAGGGTAGGCGGGGGTGGTTGAAAAAAATAATAGAAAAAAATGAGGCCTATCCATGGAATTGATGCAAAGCACATTGCGAATAGTTGAAAGTTGTGTTATAGCAAGAGGAAAATATTGATAGGGCCACATGAATGTGCAAAATTTGAACAGTTCAAAAAACAACATCATGAAAGGGATGAATAGGTGACATTGGTTTAGAAGAAAGAATGGTATGTTTTAGTCCTTTTTCCATATTGTTCAATTTCTAGCAATGGCATGCATTCTTCATTCCTTATGTTCTTATGTACCATCTATAAATTATTGCCTGCATGTTTTCAATTGGTGGAACAATAATTAAAGTTTTGCTAGGCTTGATGGGATGTAAGAGGTGGAGCTAGGAAGAAATCTACTTTGGTTAAGATCTAGAAGGAATGTGTGAGAGAGAAAAACAACAAGTGCAAAAGGTTGGAGTTGAAAGTAAATGAGGTTAAAGGAGAAATTGAGTTTCCTTATTATGAAAATTAAATTCTATGAATAGGTGTTGATGTTCTTCTGTTAACTAAAAGTTATAAATTACCATTGCTAGTTCATTGTCAAATTCGGTTTTCGTTTCACTTAATTATTTTTTTCATGGTTGTCATTAATGTCTTAAGTCAATAGAAGTTGGTGGAAATTAGCCATCTAGACCTATAGTTCTTCAAAAAATGCTAATGGTAAGGATTTTGGTCTTCTAATTCCCCCTAAAAAAAATTTGATCTATTTACCAGAACTTGGACTATGACTTTTTCTACAAGTTGTTGGTATATGGTTTTAGTAGTCATTGCAATTATGTGTATGTAATCTAAATTTGTTGGATGCAAGTTGTAAGTTAATTAGCAACATTGCACTAATTATCTTGTTGAATTATAGGAAGATCTCCCAAATGCAAATACTATTGTTGAAAATGCGTTGAACACATTAGTGACATTTGATATTGAAATTCAACTAGAAGCCATGGAGAATAATCATGATGAGTTAAAATCCACCCAAGACCAGATCATTCAAGAACATAAGCATATGTCAACAATGATGGAGGAGACACTTGCATTCATGAAGTCAATAGTGACTATTCAAGGCAATCTTCCTACCTTGGAGGAGAAAGAAAAATCAAATGGCATTGCTTATGAACAATTAGATGATGGCAATTTGGGAACATTGGTAAGTTGGAACACTTCTTTGATTAGAGAAGTAGAAATAAATTATGAAGCCTTGAAGGACGTGGATTTTAGATATGATTTTAATGAATCTTGAATGAGTGAATGTTGTTTTAATGAAATCAAGTTAGTTGATAAATTTCTATTGTGTTCTTGTTTATTGGGGCTTAATACTTAAGCTCCAATATGCTATGTGAACCATACTGACACAACCATGTGCGGTAGTCTCAATTTTTAAGAGTTGCATCAAGGTTATTTGAGTGGGGTAAGGTTATTAGAGGCTTTTAGCAACTTCATAGGGAATGATGAATGTGCTGCGTGCGTGGAGGGGTTGTGTTTTTTTATGAAATGCGTTATTGGTGAATAAGGTGTTGGGTTAGTTCTTTTCTTCAACAAAAAGCTGGTAACCATAGTTTTAGAAACTCTATTGCGTAATTAGGGGTGAAAATTCTCTAAAGGGTAAGGGGTAGAAGTAGACACCAGAATTCACGGTGTTAAGCACAACATTGATCTTGTTCTAGTATTTAGTGAGTAGTAAGGATATTAGAAATTCTTGAAGCAGTTGAAGGGATGTTTATGAAGGATCCAATAGAGATAGAACAATCTTCAAGCCGTATGAACATAAGGTTAATTTTAAACAATTTAAAGATTAATTAAATAATGTGATAGTGTGCTAATGGCAACAGGAATTTCATAAGGATTGAAACATTTATTTAGAATAGGGATAAGCTCAGCAAGGAGCTGCAAGTACATGTAAAATCTTGGGCTATGCCATAGTTTATAATTACAGGAAATCTAGGATGCGTCGAATGGTGCGAACTAGGTAGTCCGCCTTGCTATTAGGAGGCAGTCGACAAATCAGATTGCGCAACCAACGATAATGTCCAACGCCGGGAACTAAAGACCATGTGAAGATAAAAATATTTTCAATTTCATAACAACCTTCACAAATGCTTTCAGGTTTGTCACCAGAAGCAGGGTCGACTTGCAACAAGATCACCAGGGTGCAAGAGTTCGGAGAAATATGATAGTACTAGGCTTGAGGGGGTTCAATTTCAAGACAAGCACGCACCTCTCGAAGTTCGAGTTTTTCATCACGAGGATGTTGTGTTAGGGTCAAATCTAGAGATCACAAGGACTTGTTACATTAAGGTGCGTAGTCATAATTTATAGATCAAGGAAAAAGAAAGAAAGGTGGGAGTAATGGCTTAGAACCATGGTAAAATAAACCATAGGTCAAAAGCAAAATTGAAGGTTTGAATAAAGTTTGTTGGGGGGAAAATGGGAAGAGGTGAAAATGTGTTTTCCTTCACCTTCCATTAGCCACCAAGCTTGGAACCTTCCATTGGCCATCGAGCATGGAACCTTCCATTGGCCACCAAGATTGGAACCTTCCATTGGCCACTAAACATGGAACCTTCCATTGGCCACTAAGCTTGGAACATTCCATTGGCCACCAAGCATGGAACCTTCCATTGGCCACCAAGCTTTGGATCTACCTTCACCTCCTTTTTCTTTCTCTTTAAAAGGCGAACTCAGATAATTGGGAGCTCTCTCTTTCCTTGGACATAATTTCAATTCAATATCGAATACTTGTTCCCACAAAAAATTTGAAGAGGAAAAGAATGATTAGTTTTGGGAGGTGAAAAAAATAAAGAAAATAGAGTGGAAGTTTTGTAATAGTTTTGGAAGGATGGAAGTGAGTAGTGATAGTATTGGGAAGTTGGAACTTTAGAAAAGATTTCACAAACCCTCTCGGGTTTGGTAATATAATTCTTTACTGGTTTAGCTGCAAAGCTTAAGATTCGGTAGCAAGTTGCGCCTTATAGTTAATTTCTTAATGAGCTAAAGCAAGCTGAATTTGAATAATGTATGTGTTAGAAATGGTATTTCAAATGACTGATTATTTGCAATCAAATTGAATCAACTGCCTTCATAAAACCCTTTCGGGTTTAGTAGCATAACTCTTTATTGGTTTAGTTATAGATCTTAAGATTTGGTAGGATGGTGCGCTTTGTAGTTAGCTTCTTAATGAGCTAAATCAAGCTGGATTTGAGTAACCTATGTGTTAGAAATGATGTTTCAAGTGACTGGTGGTCTGTAGCCAAGTTAAATTATCACCTTTGTAAAACCCTCTCGGGTTTTGTAACATAACCTCTTGCTGGTTTAGCTGCAAAGCTTAGGATTTGGTAACAAGATACCCCTTGTAATTAGCTTTTTAGTGAGCTATGGCAAGTCAGATTTGAATAACCTATGCGTTAGAAACAATATTTCAATTGACTAGTGGTCTGCAGCTATGTTAGACATGATGTTGAATCCTTAAACATTGGTTTAAATGAATGACAATTTGACATAAAGTCCTAAAATGTGGAATGTGTGAGCTTGAAAAATATATCTATCAGTTTTGATCGCAAATGATGCATAGGAAGCAAGGTACTTCATTTCAATTACAAACGCAAACTAACATTTCGAATTACACTTGCATTTTTCCTTCACCAGTAGCATTTGTGCTTTCAAGCATAGTCATTTTGTAGAACCGAGAGTAGAGGGATGGAAAGTCACTCACATGCTATTTTTTCTCAATAATTCTATTTGTTATCTATGTGCATTATACATGTCTTTTGCCAAGTTGCAAACTTAAAGATGTGGGATGTGGCAAATCTAACTATGGGAGGTTCTTTTTAGGGTTAGGGCGAAACTTCATCAACAAAACAAAGAGATCAACTGTAGCCATCAATGGGGTAGAAAGGAAATGAGTTTATAGGCTCTACCCAAGCTACAAATGTGGTGGTGCAAGCATTTGATGAATCCAATAGAGACATGAAAGCCTATAACCCGGATAAGCAAACAACATGACACATTCGTGGGAAGTAAATTGTGGATAACACCATGTTAGTGTTGCTAAGTGCAGATGTTCCATAAACAAGTCAACATATCCTTTTTGCAAAACAACTGGGTGGTTGTAATATTTTCATTCCAAGTATTCTGGTAATTAACAATGTATGACATCTATTAGTCCTAGATGTCAATGGATTGTTGTGTCAAGTAACACATGTGAAATTAGGAAAAAATTGGAAACTATACATTGCCATAATGAGATGTGGCAAAAAACCAACCACCATCAATTCTTGTAATTATTTCTTTCCAAATGTGATATAGGCATGTGGTCGACAATAACTTTGCCAAAATTGATGCTTATGGGGCAAACTTATCCTTAGGTGGTACCATTAGAATCATCACACCCCAAATTTCTATGACCCATAAAACTTCAGGACAACATAAGATTCACATAAAGAAAAATTTTCATTCCAAATTATTTATCAAAAGGTTACCCAAGTCATGTAGAATTAAAAATTCTAATTAAATTTACAAAAAAATGTGTTTTGATGTGGAAAATGAATGCATAAAGAAAATGAATGTATATTTAGTGTATGGGGAATGTGCCATTTTCATACATTTTGTTTAAGATACACTAGAAGAAATTTTGTCCTTTGCAACTAAGAAATCTATGATTACAAGTCCTAAATGACTATATGACTTTAGTCATAAACTATTACTTCAAATCCTATGTGTAAAAAATTATAGTCATACAGTAGTGGGACATGATGAGGTGGTAACAAGATGGGAGATGTTAGTTTTCATCACTTTGATTTCATCTATGTGGCATCTATGACTGATGACAAAGTGACATGGATGTCCAATTGTCATTACAATGATTAAAAAATAACTATAAATAATTTGATATGAACATAAACAACCATAACCAGGTCAAAACCTATAATTAAGAACCAAAGGGATTATTTTGGAAAAGAACTACAAGTCCTTTTTCCCAAAAAAAACTTTTACATGCAAATGATTTTTTGAATGAAATTTCTTGTAACTTGTTGTAAAAAATATTTAAATGTTCCCCAATGCATCAAATTTTTTTCTTTAGTCATTATTGAATAAATATGAATTTTTAAAAGTGTTCAGATTCCTTACAGATTCAATGTTTCATCTTGAAAAATGATCAAAATTTTAAGTCATCACTAAAAATTAAAATTTCACATTCCTTTTATTATACTCTAATCTATAACTTTTCTCCATACATCATGTACATTATAACCCATTTATATGTGGTAAATGATTCTTGAAGTTCTGAAATTTTAAAGCAATTTTGAACATTCTTAGAATTTTTAAAGTTTTAGAATTCCACATTTTAAAAAGTATGAATGCTTTTTGAGTGTGGTTAGTATGTTTTTATCATCTATATTTTTTCAATGAATTTATTATTATTATATGAGTCCTTTTGATAATCCTTTACAAAATTAACTCCATGTGACGTATTAGGTGTACATTTTCAGACATCCTAAATTAAAACCAAAACTTAAAATTGGATCAAATGAATTTTACTCTAAGTTTCTTAACATTCATATGAAAGAAAAATGATTAACTTGCCATGATTATTATGGTTTTCAATGGTAATAAAAAATAAATGCTTGATTTTGACCGATTATGTTTAACATCTAACATTTTTTTTGGCTTCTAGTTACATGTTTTGACCAACCCCCACCCCCCACCTACTTATGTATCTACCTATTTACCTTCCCACCCACCCATCCATCAACCTACCTACTTGTTTACCCACCAAACCACCTACCTATCACATACCTACCTACCTATTACCCATTTATTTACCCACCAGCGCACCCACCCACCTACTATCCATTTATTTACCTACCTATTTACCCACCCACACACCCACCTACCTACCTACTACCCACTTATTTCCCTACTTATTTACTTACCTACCCACCAACCCACCAATCCACCCACTTATGTACCTACTACCCATTTACCCATCCACCTATAAACCCACCCATCAACCCACCTACCTCATAGTCTTGTAGTGATATGAAATAAACATGTGAAATAAAAAACTTGACCAAAGTTGGATACCTTTTGATGTTGGAGTCCATTAGTAAGGACTTGGTTTATCATTGTGAAAATGAAGGGTCCAATTCCTAATACTTGCAACCTATGTGCATTCCTAAGGGGCTAGGGTAAGTAGGCTAGACTAAGGTAATACATAGGTGAATTACATAGGTTATGTAAATTAGGTTAGGTAGGTTAAGCTACTACTTGCTTGTTTGCTTTTTTCGACTTACCTAAACCTATTACCTACCTACCTACTTATTTATAAAAATAATTTGTGTGCTAATCATATTTTAATCATTCATTACATGAAACCTCAACATTATATATGGTTTGTTTTCTATGACTTGTCATTAATGACTATAGGATGAAAAGTGCCATGTCAAACATTAAATGACTACCTGTCCTTTGCTACTCATCTGTTACAACTAAGGGCTTCTAAGTCATATATGTCTAGTATGACTACAAAATCAATCACATATGGAGTCATAAATTTAAAATTTTCTTCTAGTGATATTTGATAATGAGGCAGAAGATAATTACCAATTGGACATGCTATGGCCTTACTTGGTGGGGTTATTTGAGGTTGCAAGCATCCTAAAGTACATAAGTGTTAATCCACATGGGCAATAACAAATTACAAATAGAACCCACATTGGAATGCCTTAAAAACTTTTGCATGGTCTATTGCATTGCCTTAGGTGATTTGGTGATGAAACCCTTAACTAAGACACTCTTACATTAAAGCATTTGCACTTGATCACAATTTTATATTACAAGTGTCACAATGCTTAATGTGCATTTAAGAAGTAGTTCATTGATTGTTTACTGAAACATTTTTTGTCTTACAAATGAGTAGGCTTTAAAGAACACATAAACAAAGTTAGTGGATAATTCAAAAAAAATTCAAAGAAATCTTGATACGAGATTCTACTAGTTATGAATTAGCTTTAAGGTCTATATAAAATGAAGCAGCAAAGGAGGCTATTGTTAGAAAAGTTGTAAAAATTTGCCCAAGGTAAGTGGGTGAACAATGCCATGTTTGTATTGATTTGCTTACATCAAATTTCAACTCATGAACATGCTTTATGGGTAGATATGCACTACAAGTACTATACTTATTCTTATTTTATTATTTGGAAATTAATCTAGATTAACATTGTTGCCATATGTTTTATAATATCGATTAAATGATTGTATAATCCTTCCATTTTAGTGGAAACAAGGATTGTGCACTTGGAGATTTCATCAAATTTGGGGGTGAAGGTGTTGTCCTTCATCAACATTCCCTCCCAAAAAATTGGCCTTTCTATTAACATTAAATCAAGTTTGGTCAAATGTGCCCATTTGTTGTGTCTAGTTCTAGATCATGATCTTTCCCTTTATATTGTTGATGATGCAATTGGATACAAATGTTATAATGTGGCCTTGGAAACATACCGACTTATATATGTAAATTTAAAAGGGAAAATTTTAGTATGCAACTAGGATGTTCCTTGGAACATATCATGTATTTGGGTGCAATAGTCAAATGAGTGAAAAACCATGTTGGATTATTAAAAAATTATCAATTTTTTCAAACATATTTATGTAATGCCACTTTAATGTCATGCTAATCAAGGAAATTTGTGCTAAATGATTTATATGAGTGTTGAAGAATTCAAAAAAAGATCATTTCAATTTAATAAATTCAGTTTTGGTTTTAGTAAAGGACTTTTGAATTTGAACACCCCAAAATTAATTTTATGAAACACTAGGTTAAAAACTCTTTTAATAAAGATATTTTGATAGGATTTTATTTGAAATGATGATAACCTACCATCCACATAAGAAAAACATTCACAATTTAAAAATTGTGGTATTTGAAAATTTTAAAAATTCAAAAAATCATTTCAAAATTTTAAAATTTCAAAAGTCATTTGCTAGATATAAATGGGTCATAATGTGTATGACATATGAACAAAGTTGGCTTCTGATACAATGAACTAGAAAGTTTTAAGTAGTCATCATATATTAACATGATTTGAAATTATGATCATTTTTCAAGATAACACATATAATTTGATAAAATTTGTACACTTTTAGAAAATTCATATTTATTCAAAAAGAGTTAACACAAGTGATGTAATTTACTGGGGGATTTGTCAATATTTTTACTTAAGAACATGTTGCAAAAAAATGCTTCAAAAAATGTTTTCTATGAAAAATCAAAATGTTAAAAAAGGGCGCATTTGTGGTTGAGTCCTTTATTACTATTGGCTCATTTGAGTTTGATCACACCCATTTCATAGTTCAAACTTTTTTGAACTACTTGCAATTTTTATATTATGATATATAAATTTGTTGCAACTTTCTATAACTTGTGCTCCTATGATTTTTTTAATCCATGCATGTTTATTCTTTGTGGGATGTTGATATGTACCTTTCATAGAATGTAGATATTTGTTTGTAACTAAGCTATTGTATGTAGGGTTTAGATTACATGCTAAGTAAAAATGCTCATGTTTATTTAATATATGAATAGATTATACACACATATTCATTTGTTAGTCACTTCAGTCATATTAGACAACCCATGTGGCCATTTGTTAGTCATGTTAGTCAAATCAAATAGCATATGTGGCACCTAATTATCGGGCTCGTAATCTCTATCAAATTAAACAGCCCATATGGCACCTAACTATAGGGCCATTTGTTAGTCATTTTAGTTAGATTAGACATCCTATGTGGTACCTAATTATAAGGCCATTTTTCATTCATTTCAATCAAATCAAACATTCATGTGGCACCTTACTACAAGGCCAATTGTTAATAATTTTTGGAAAAATAATAAATATAAGGCCATTTGTTGATCACTTCAGTCAAATTATATATGGCATGTGGCATCTAGGGATAGGACCATGTCATAGTAGACATGCCATGTGGCACCTAGATATTGGGTGAAATATTAATCATCTTAATCACAACAAACATGCCATTTGGCAAACATGTCAACTAGGTATGTTGTCAAGTCAATCATAGCAGACAATAGGCACTTTAATCACAACATACACATAACTGGACATTTAGTCAAATTAGACTCGGTCACATTTTTGGCATAAACGACTGGTCTAATCTAATTGAAGACAAAGTTGTCCCTTGTCTGTTATGACTGAAGTTTTAGTCATAAAAACTAGCAAATAAACCATGTTATGTAGCAATGCCCCAATCCAAACTTTTCTTTTTATTCTAATTATGACTAAAAACACCTGATGCCATGCGAGTCATTTTTTTGTTTGTAAACTTCTTGGTTCCAAAATTATACCCACATTGGTGTTTCATAGAACTCTTGTTCTACATCCCAATTCTTTTCAAGATTTCAATTCATGTTTAACAGCTTGGCATTTTCATCCATTTGCCCATGTAGATTTCAAATCACCATCCAATTCACATTGTTCTATCAATTTTCAATTTCCTTTGACTTCTTGTATGCTTTTGATTTCAATTCTTATACTTTTCATTGTTTAGACTTTCGTAGGTGCAAATTTTACTCAAATTTTCTTTATGTTTAATAATAAATCAATACAAATTATACACAAAACAACACTTAAATCACGTATAATTTGTTGTTTTAAACCATTTAAATGAATTTGTAAATTATATTCACACATTTTTTTCATTATTGTTATTGTTCCATTATTTCCCAGATTTTGGATTCTTTCTGATAATTAAAATTTGATCACAAATTTTAATTATTACAATGAAAAAACACCACAAGTTTAGAGTATATTCATTTACTATTTTTTAAATTCCAAATTGAACATATCAAACATCTATAGTATAAAAGTGTAGAAATAAAAAATGAAAATAGGAAAATCTATGGTTCATAGCCCAACATAATTTTTAACTACATTTTGTATCTCTATTATCTTCTCTAGTAACTTTCTAATTTTGTGTGTGTGTGTAATAAACAATCACCCTAACCTCCATCACAATCAAGATCTAAATTTTAAATCTTTTACCTCCAAAAAAAATTTGAAAATCAAAACTAAACAAATGTCTTTATCTTGTTTTGTTACATGATATTTTATTTTGGGTCCAAATTCTTTAAAGTGTACCAAAATCTTATTACATTGTCACCCTTTTCAATCTTTTTGAACTAAATTTTTTTTATCATGTAAAGACACATTTGGATGAAAACATAGTCAAAGGAGTTAAGGGTGCCAAGGTAAAAGTCCTTTCCAAGATTTAACACCTGACATGTGTTGTTTTTTGTTGGTTTATAACTTTAAATTTCGTATTTTAGGTGTTCCATTTAACATTGCATTTATTGATTTTATATCATGTATGTTATGCATTCATACCCTTTATCATATAAATATGAACAACTTTAGTTAAAGTCATATTTTCAAAATCCATAATTTTCAGGGTTAAAAACATTTTGGAGCCAAATGTGTTCAAGTGGGTCAGTAGAAGAAATCTTGTCCATTTCGACCATCATTTTGTCTAGAAAATGTTAATAAGTTTCAAAATCCTTTTTGTAACTATAATATAATTGTTGTTTAAACCTACTTAGTTTGCAACTGTGATCTTTGTAATCTTATCAGTCCATGCAATTGCAAGTATATACGACTGCATGTGCGACTAAATGACGGGTCCAACCAACTATTAATCAAATATGTAATTGCATGATATGAGTGCAAAAGTTTTAAGTCAAAATGTAGATGAAAATTTGACATATTTTGTTTGTTTTCTCTTGTCTGTCCACTTATGGATGACAATTGAATTGCATTTGACAACAACTATATTCTTTTTACAACTATGAACAATATAAATTGTTGACTATCTCAAATTAGCCTACATGGTGCACATGGTAATTCCATAAATTTTCAACATAAATATAATTTAATTCAATACATTAATCTAGATTAACCATTTTAATTTTGGCTATATATCACCATAACACTATTTTGTTCACCAATTTGGTTAAAACATTTTTATATTTTGTTTTTGTGGTAGTTAGATTTTTAACAAAAATTAAATTAGGTACTTAATTATCAATTAATTAGGTAGTATGTAATTATCAACTAATTAGGTAGTATGTAATAAGTAGGATACGTACTAGTAGGTAGGTAGGTAGGTAGGTAGGCTAAGCAAGAGGTATTTTATGTTGTGGATGTCATAATGTTTTATATTAATTGATCAATTAATTAGCTATGTTAAAGAATTAATTTATTAAATGTAGGCTAGGTAATTAATTTATTAGGTAGGCTAGATAATAAATAGTAGGTATTTAACCTACATAGGTTATAAGTTAAGCAAGAGATATTTTATTTTGTGGATATGTCATAGTGTTTTTGTATTAATTGATTAGTTAATTAGCTATGTTAAACAATTAATTTATTAAATTAGGCTAGGTAATTAATTTATTAGGTAGGCTAGGTACATAGTAGGTAGTAGGTAGGTAACTAGGTTATAAGTTAAACAAGAGATATTTTATTTTGTGGATATGTCATAATGTTTTTGTGTTAATTAATTGATTAATTAATTAGCTATGTTAAACAATTAATTTATTAAATGTAGCCTAGGTAGTATGTGATAAGTAGGATAGGTAGTAGGTAGTAAGTAGGATAGGTAATAAATAGTTAAGGAAAATAGTAAATATTTTATTGTGTTGATATATGATAATGTTTTTGTATGGGAGAAAGGATGTGATAATGTTGTAGTGTTGTAGTGTTTCCCTTTCATTAAAATTTATCCCATATCCTTTGTTTACAACTTCAAACTTGTGAAGTATATAAGTAGGTGAAAGAATGGACTAGATTCATGGTATGCACTATAAACATAGTGCATATGCCATATGGGATGAGCCAATTAAAAGGATTGTCTCGAACAAAATGAATAGGATCCTACCTACCTACTAACTTATGCTAGGTAGTTTATTCTACCCTAGCCTAGGATAGATTATAATGAATGAATTATAATCTTGAATATAATGAATTATATTATTTAATAATTATAATTATAAAATATATATTTTGAACAAATGAAAAATTGCCACATGTTTTATTGCCATTGGTTCTTTAAATTACCATGTGGTTGAATCCTAACCACCCATCAATGGCACATTTGGTAACATGCAACTATCACAAATTGGGGTTCCATGTCATATTATGGAACATCCATGACAATGGACGAGGAATTCTGGCCTAGTTGTAAAGTTTACGACTACATTTTCAATTTCATGGCCATGTCATGTCTTTTGCGACTAACTATCTTATGGCACTTGTCTTAGGTGACTATGCTATTTTTAATCACAAATCTAGTTGTTGATTTTCAAATTTCTTTTAATGGGTTATAAAAGCAATTTTCAGTAGTTCAAGTCCTTTAGCCCTTTTAATCATCAATGTTAAAATCCTTTTCAATTTTCAAAAGGAATGGTGCATGTTTGGTAGAAAAAAAAGATGTTTTATTTGAAAAAAATAAGGATTGTCCATTTTTGAGGTTTGAGTGCTTTGAACATTCAAAAACATTTTTGATTTATGTCAAGTTTTGAACATGTAAACTTTGCAATTGATGGAAAATTTTCCAAAGACAATTATGACAATCCAAATTATTATGCTTGTAGCTTCATTTATGATCTTTCAAACATACAAAAATGTAGTAATAAAGAATGTTCATTCACTTGAATGGCTCCTTTGATTATATTTTTACCCATTTATGGATGATTATGATGAAATTTAAAATTGTAATGGTTTATAATATAATCCTTTAAAAATATTTGACAACTTTTGAGTCATTATTTTTTATGGGGATCAAAATATAGGGTAAAATAATTTTTTTTAATCTTGTGTGTTACACTTTAAAGGATTTTCACCCTGTTAAGTTATTTTATTATATTTTAGGTTATTTTATGTTGTTTTGTTTTATGTTATCTAAAATTAATATATTTTAAGATAAAATAACCTATAATAAAATATAATAAAATGACCTTGAATAGTCTATTTTGTATAACTTGAAATAACATATAGTAACTTAAAATAAAATAACTAAAATAAGATAAAACTTATAAAAGTTAAAATATAACCTATGATACTTTCAGATTAAAAAACTTATAATAAATTATAATAACTTAAAATATAATTTAGAATAACATAGGGTAACTTAAAATAACATAAGGTATAATGTAGAATAACTTAAGATATTTAAAACAACATAAAAATAAACCTATTTGCTATAGTGAATAATAATAGTGAATTATGTCAATTAGTAGTGAAACATGGTGTTTACATAATGACCCTATAGTGAAATAATTTAAACCAAGGTGAAATCACTAAAGTGGCTTGTGAACCAATTTTGATTTTAAGGTCCCATAGTGATTTAACACCCCACTTTTGTACTAGTAACATTTGTTTTTTTTTCAAAACATCACAATCAATTAGCCCATGTGTATATCCATGTCTATACCTTAAAAAAATAGTCCATGTTGACAAAATTTAACATATACTAAAAAAAATAAATTATAATCACACCTACTATAAAAGCACTTTCTCATTATTCTAAAAATAGTGCACCCAACCATGCACCTACTTAAACAAAGTATTGTTTGGATGCTAACATGTGAAAAAACATTTTTTCCACACATTGTTATCATTTAATTTTGTAATATCCACATATTTGAGCCACCCTAAAATTAAATTAAATTTTTTATTGCCATCATTTAGAAAAAAAATTAGTCTTAATATTTGAAGTTGTGAGGAATGATGTAAATGTAATTGAAAATTGTAAGATCATGTGATAAGATCATTATTTTTCAAAATGTCATATATGCACTTAACATATCCTTTAATTAGGAAATTGGGAGATAATTCACAATCGATTTAAAGCATGCAAAGTTTTTCAAAATGATTCCATTATCATTAGTGTGGAAAATCTACTAGCAACAAAGCTAACATGTTTGTTTATTTGCCACATTAGTTTCTCTAAACACTTATCAGTAAAATAAGATGAATGAAATTGGAATAAACATTGAGGCCACAACAAAATGCCATGGATGAAGAAGTATTTCAAATGATTAAAGTATGAAAAATTCTTCCAAGGTTTAAAATGTGCAAATCTCATTGCTTCAAGAAAAATGAATCTAGTTTACAAATAATCAATTTACCTTTATGTAACCTAAACCTAACAGATCTTACATATGTGATTCTATTGCTAATTAAAATGAATTAGGACATTTACACATGACATTAATCTATGGTTAGCAAATTTTTTTTAAAAAAGCAGATGAATAAATCATAATTTTGATTTGATGTAGAAAATGCACAAAAACAAAACAACTTTGAAAAAACAATAAGCAACACATCCACCTACCTTCAATGAACCACAAATGAAACTATGTCAAGTATGAAGGTGAGCTAGAAAAAACAACTTCTTCACCCTCATGGACCTAAACTACTAAATTCTTGGTTTTTCAAACGGTTGAAGTTGACTAATTGATCTTTCTTGATCAGAAGTTAAGGGCTTGAATGACATGTGTATTTTGAATAAGTCAACTTGGTTGAGATGGGTGCATGCACAAATGGGCAGACTGACATTATGAAAAAAAGGGTGTTTTGCAATTGGCCTTGTAAATCAATTTTTGAGTTGCAAAGGACATTTGCAACTCTTCATATATACAGTGTAATTCATTGTAACTACACACATGATGTTATGCTGATGTTATTAATTATCATCCATCTATTAAAATATGACACGTGGCATTATGAAGATTTTTGGACATAATTTTTTTTGAAATATTGACTTCCATCATCCATTATGATTATTAATGATGGTTCGAGATTGTGACATGTGGCATAATAAATTTTTTGTCACATGGCATATTAATTGTATTTTGAAAAAAAAAATTTAAAAATTTATAGTAGCTAGGTAGGTCGTACATAACCATAGGTAAGTAGGTTAGTAGGTTTTAAAACCTACATACCTACATATTTACCTAGGACCTACCTACCTACATAAATAGGTAGAAAATAGGACCTATTTACTTACCTAGGTAGTTAATTAGGTAGGAAAACACAAGATTAAGTGCATTAAATAATAGCCATGAAATTTTAGTTTTTATTTTATGTCTTGCCTTTAAGTTAAGTTTTTTAAAGCTCATCCCAAAATGACACATGTATTTTAATGTGAGAATATAAGAGAACAAGCCTTCTCTATATAGTTGGTAGCATGGGATTCAAAGACAAAGCATATGGGTTAAATCTTTTAGTTGTTCATTAATTGCAAATTGAGTTGCAACTATAATATTTAAGTGTTCAAAGTACGTTAGATCTAAGGGGAGTTGGCGTGTAAGCAAAACTTGAATTGTCACATTTGGTGCATTAAAAATCGTCAAAAACGGAATAGAATTGAGAAAGTTATGGCCCCCCAAAATAAAGGGGGTTAATAATTCAAAAACAAGTCACCAAATGTTACAAAAACCAATTCCCAAACACCAACAAAATTCCTTGTATGTTGTTCTATTGCTATTTAAGTTCAAAGATGATTTTTAGAACTTCAGGTGGTGCTCATGTAACACTTTAAATTGTTTAAAATTAATAAAAAAGAAGAAAGTTATGAGGTTTGAAAGTAAGAAGGGTCCCCAAAAAAAAAAAAAAAAGTTTTGTAAGTTAGAAAGTTCATTTCTCCTTGTTATTTTTTCATCACGCATTTTCCCTTGCATTTCAAAGATCATGTCTAAAACTTAAGGTAGCACTGGGTGAAAGTATCCTTGGTTGGTATCATTAGAAACCACTTCAAGGAATGAAAAAGGAACCAAAAACAACCAAACCACTTTCCTAGGCCCTTTACTTTAAATTTTCACAACTAATTTTTTTTTCCCTCATGTTTATCAATTGCATGCATTAATATATGGTTTGAAGTTTATTTTGGAATTTTTTTTTTGAAATTGTTAAATATCTTTATTTTTAATTAAAATGACCCCTTCATAAATTGATAGCCTTAACTTTGGAAATTCATAACTAAATTATGTTTATTCAGTTAATTTCTTAATAAAAACCTAAAAATATAATGATTGCGCATAAGCGCATTAAGCCCCCCAAAAATTGTAATCACAAGTATAATTTTTTTGCAATTACTTTTTTTGGTAATGTATGGACATCACATCTTGGATTATTTTTGTTTGTTTTAAGTATATTTGATTAACTTGAAATTTAATCTAATCAATTATTCTTAAAAATCCAATAAAAAATGAAAAACTTAAACATATGGAATATATTTGTGACAAAATAAAACTTGTCACAAAGTTTGAAAAAATTGCATATATACTTCAAAATTAAGGTTATGGATGGAATTCTTGGGTGAATTTTTTTATGGTGTATGATAGTGATATACATGAATGACATCTAGGACCATTTAGAGATTTAAAGTTTTTGGATGAAATTTCATTAAAAAAAAAAGTGCTTTTTGCATTTTTGAACAATAAATGCACTATATATATAAGGAAAAAACCACTACCATATCAAAGAGGAAGAGATTTATAGATGGGCATTGCACTATTTTTTCAATTTTTTTTGTTTGGTAATTGTTTCATGAACCACAAACATGGGGCCCTATGGCCGTTGAGAAATTATAAGTTATATATTATATGTACATTAATTTTATCCAATCCTCTTCATATAATCATTGGATCAAGATTAATTTTCACTCAAAGTAAAATTTGAGTTCCAAAATGTTGTCATGCAAAATTTTAAATTTTTTGCTTGTGTTTAGGATAGCCAAAAAATACCATCAAGATTTTAGCTTACTACATACTATAATATTTGTTATACATCACCTTTTTTGGTGAAAAGTGGTCACCCTTAATTTGCTTTCATCTAACTTTCAAATTACCTTAGGAAAAAAATTCTCAGGAAAATTCCAAAATTGCATTTCAAATTTTTGTTCTTAACCAAAAAAATTATGGAAAGGAACCATCATTACATTCTTGAAACTTTTTTTAAATGCAAGGATTAGAAACATCAAAATACACAATAATGTTATTGAAATTTCAAAATCTATGGAACCTAATAAATGTATTCATTAAAAAAATGAAAATATTTATTTAAATGTTTCTTATTATTTTTCAAAGTTTGATGGGGCCAAAAAATCAAGGTGTGATGGTTCCAAGTGGTAACACCTAAAGAAACTCCTACCCTATATTCCCATAAGATTTTAAATCATTCAAAATGAAACACATATGATGAAAATATAAATAATTGATGAATATGTATCCATATTAAGTTATAAATAATTGTATTATAGTCATTAATAGTTGAACAATAGTACTTTAGTAGTGACGCATTAGTGGCCATACGAATTGTATCAATGAGCATAATCGAAAATTAATTACAAATGTATCTTAAAATGGGTGGTGGAAATGTGGACATGTGGCATGATTGCATGTATATACATTGTACATTAGTTGCAACATAGTTGTTGTTTTAGTAACACATTTTTAATAGTTCTAAAATAATTGCCACATGTAATTACAATGTAACTCTTGAAAAAATCAAACATGGTTGACTACATATGTATGCACAATGTGTATAAATTATCGTATAGAAGACCCATTTTCAACTCACTTGCAACTATAATATAATTAATTGTTTTTCTAACTTGGTAGTTTATTTATTAGTACACAATATTTTTAAGGGGATAGTTGCATAGTAGTTGAAATACCCAAGGGATAGTTGCATAATAGTTGTATATGAGTTGTTTTTTGAGTGTTAGTTGCAGGGTAGTGTGGTTTCAACAAACGTGATTTCTCATAGTGCAAATTTGGGTGTCACATAAGCCAATTATGCCTTCTGGTTGTCATTGCAATGTCCATGTTCTTTTATAAATTTTGAAATTTATTAAAATAAACTTGGTTTAAAGATCTACATGATGCACAAAATATTTTTACAAATTCTAAAAAATCGTAAAAGCCATAAACTTTTGAATTGAAAATTCATGGAACATACTTGTGACTACCATTTTTATGTGGACTATGATACGGTCCATTGATTGATGGGGTATGTGTTAGGGATTTGAAATTAATAAGATATCATAATAAGGAAACTAAGGGTACAAAAAATGAATTAATTGAATTCTAGGATCATACTTATGAACTTTTGAATGGGCTAATTAGGAGCATTGTTTGATAAGTCCATATCACATTGGAGGAAGAGGTGTTTTATGGTATTTTTGCTTACATGCTTCAATAAAGAAAAATTGTAAATGAGACATTAATGACATGGAAAAAATATGCAAGAAACAAATGTAAATTAAGTGTAATGTCCAAAATTTGATCAAGATTTTGAGTAAATAGGGATTTTGGATCTATGGCAAATTGGTCCACCCATTATTCACCTTTTCGATTATTTGTCAATGTGGACATCTAATCAAATTGGACATCTACGTCACTGTTGTAGTTTTTATCATAGTAACATTTGACCTTTGGATGAACAAAGGTGCATTTGATACTTTTGTCCTTTTGATTAATTTCTTAACATTGGATTGGGAACCAAATCATGTCACAATTTCTCTAGTTGAGGAAATTTTTTTTATGATAATTAATTTTGTTGGTCAATTGTAAACTTTGTTTAAGGAATACATGTTAAGTAACAAAATTATTGACTATTTGAAAAATGAAAATTAAAAAAAAAAATCTATAATGACAAATGTTTTTAAACAAATTGTTAATTATGAAAAATTGGGGATATTAGCACCATTTGATGGTGAAAACATGGTAAAATCTATAAAAAAAGTAGTGTAAGCAACAATATAGTGGGGTTTTTAAATAAAAGGATTAACGAGTATATGATTTTATAAGGATAATAATATTATATTTGGGTACATTATTTCTTAACTTTTTTTTGAATGGATTTCAAAAGCTAAATTGTTATCATCATGTTTTTAAAAACTACTTGCAAGTATTTGAATTAAACATAAAATTTGTGGCAGTTTAAAAATAAAGTTCAAGTACTTGAAATTTGAAAGTAGGTGAAATATATTTGCAAATATTTGGTTTTTTTTTCAAGCACTTCAATATTGAAGTGCTGTACATTTTAATATTATTTTTTTTGTTAATGGAATTTGTTTTGATAACTAAAATCATTCCCAACCTTTGAAAAATGACGTAATTGTTGGGGATACTTTTGGGATATTTGTAAAAGTCTAAATGATATGACACAAATTGCTTTGAGAAGCTAGAAGGATGCTAGAGATTCCCATAAAAAAAACTAAAAATTTCATTTGTTTAAAATGCTAGAGGAAGGTTAAAAGTTTAAAGACTATTTTTTTCATGTTTTCAAGTAGAAAACAAGGTGCCAAGTATGTACAAAATATCTTGCTTACACCCTTGAAGGTGTTTGTTTTGGTCATGCCCTTTTAAAAACTTGCCAATATGCCACTTTTAATAAGAAGGTAAGTTTAGGTTTCAATTTGTAAACATAAAATCTACACAATCTTCAATTGAAACATGGCCAAAAAAATTTAGGAAAAGGAGGGGTAGAGTGGACAAAAGCTTGTTTGGTTGTAAGTTTGTGACATGGAAACTAATCACATAAATGAAAATAAAGTTTACTTTGAATTTAACAATGTTCCAACAAGCCCATGAATTTAGGGTTACTATTCATGTTTGTTACAATCAACAAACATTGGTTTTATAAGGTAGATTTCCAACACCACATATTTAGGCCATAGCAAAAATCATTACTTCAACCTTGGCTTAGGTCGTATCAAGCTATGTGCTAAATCAATGTCATGGTTATTGGTTGTTGAATGATGCATTTGCAAATGCAATTAACCTTTGTGTGAAATTGACCAATGAGAGACTTGAATTATAAATCTAAATGAGCTCTATTCCCCCATTTCAATTGATGCAAAATTGCTCTTGTTAGCAAGTAGTCCATGTGATTAGAAGTCATTTGTATGTTTGTTCCATTTTTGGACTGTTTGCATCAATTTGATTAAAAGAACTCACATGATGTTGGCTTTAATGCTTGATCCCATATTCAAGGATCCTTTTATTTTGAGTAGTGATGTGGGAATAGAAAAACCCACAATTAGAACAAGGTATGATTTTGAAACTCTAATTCACCTTTTGTGTTCAACTTATAAAAAACTCATCCTTTTGCAAAACACCCATCAAATTCTACCTCCCAAGAATGACTATTGTTGATGTTTGGTGCAAGATTGACTTAAGATCAAATTGTCATGAAACATGTAAGTTTTTAATTTTTGCAATCATAGATTTTAATAAAATATATCTAAATCAAATGTGTAATGCTAACAATTTGTTTTTGACTATATGTGCGATGGGACTTGCATGTTTTCAAAATTGACAATTGGTCGCAAAGTTTTGTGAAGACCCATTAAAATGATGGAAAACACATGAGTTATAGTTTCTTGTTGTTGGATACTTGGGTCATTAGATTTTAAGTATTGTGAGAAGCTAAATTGAAGCATAATGGATTTTTCTTATTGTTGAGGTTTTGATAGGGCTTCATAGATGTTGACTTGGAATCAAAAATTTATATCAACTTGCTTTAATTTTCAAGAATTAGCTAGATGATCCACACTTTAGTTGTCAAGCATTTGTAAGGGTTAAGTCTTTTGATGACTTTGGGGATGTTGAAATAGATTTCTTAGATCAAATTGAAGAGGAGTTTGAAGACCAATTAGATCACTAGGTTGAACTTGTTGGTATGACAAATTTTGATTCTTAGATTTACATTTATATTTAGTAGGGCAAGTGGCATGTTGTCCAATTTGATGTCAATGGCTTCTCATTTTATGTATGTTTAGGAATTAAAAATTGAAACATTCTCATGCAATTTTTTCATTGTAATTTGACATCACATATGTGCATAGTCCCACTGGATTTAGGCCTATGAAAGTTGTCTAAATAAATTTCAAAGTGTGAATTTTGTTTTTCCCATGTTTCAATAAATAAGATAAATTTATTCACTGTTTTTTTAAACCCTAACCAGGGGGATATGATAAGGGTACCCAGACCTTACTATCTATTCAAAATTATAAAATTTGTTTACCCAGATCCCACCCTAATGGAAAAAAAATCATAATATACCCTTATCCATTGGGTAAATAAACTGAAAATTTATATATACCCTTTACCCTAGGATATATGAAAGACAATATACCTGCACAACACTGCTTATGACAGCTGAACCTTGGTAGGTAACTCAGTTGTAATTCCTTGATAAGTCATAAGTTATAACAACTGGTGGGTGATGGGTCAAGTAATCAGGTGGATTTGATTGTGGACAATAGACCTGCTTGCTGCTGGTGTTCTGGTCATTCTTGTCTATGATTCTATGTGTGCTGCTGGCTGGCATGAGGGGATGTTGTTATCCAACAATGAGAAATTGCCTAAAGCAAATATGGGCTTTGTCCTCATGCTTTCTTCCCCTCCCTGTGTTCCCCCCCCTGCTGTTCACCTATGATGATCACAAGCTGGAACAACAATAATTGAACACTCTTCATCAGCTTTATCATCATCGTCATCATCACACTGTGGTGCAATCAAGCACAACCCCTGGAAAGAGTAGGCTGTGGTTCCCACTTTGGGGTTCTTTTCAGAAAGACAAAATTTTTAATACAAACTTGACCTCAAGTTATCTACTTTGCAACACAACAGAAGTCTCATATCAACTTTAACATAATAACAGTAAGTCACAAATACAGTTGAAATTGTTCACTTTCAATTTCAAAATTTTGTAATCAATATTCCGTAAGTCCAATGAAAGGCCTAACTGGTGTTTTCCCCATCCAATTTTAATATAAAAATTTGCAATTATTTTGCAAAACATTTAGCCAAACTAGTCAAATTTACACTAAAATAAAAATCAAGAAATTTCTGTCTTTTTTTGGGGGTCAAAAACATGAAAAAAATTGTCAAAAAAGAACACATTGAGGTTAATGGTTTCATGATGAGATTGAAAGACGTTAATTTTTATTTATTTTTGATCTTTATGTCAAAAGTTGGATCATTTCTAAATTTAAAATTATATATATAATTTTTTCTGGTTCTTTATAATGCTTTAGGCCCTGAATTATTGTTACAATGTTTTTTAGGTACAAGTACAGGGATTACATTCAATTCCTGAAAAGTTTGCTGCTTGGAGCCCACCCCCTCCTTCCCTCCCTCTTTGTGGGCGGACTCCAGTAGTAGGTAACAAGTGCAAGCAACCAGAAATACATATGGCTCATCTGTGTGTGAGAGAGAGAGAGAGAGAGAGAGAGAGAGAGCGCAGATAGAAGCTTCCTGCGTGGTCCCTTCAACTTGAAAGTGTTTTAATGTATATTGGGACCATGTGTATACACACTAGGCAGCCACAGTTTGAAAGCTAACATTGGAGTTGTGAGCCACATGATTGCATGATAATATGAAGGATGTGTTTTGGCAGCTAACATCTTTCACACGGCCCTTCTTAAAACACTCCATGACAGAGCACAGGCACCTTCGCACCACCCATTGAGTGTTTTTATCCAGCCATGATTTGTGGGCTTCTTGGGGGCCCAGCACCGCATGGGGCTAGGCTGCCCATTTATACATATGTGTGTGTGTGCGCGTGCGACACCGAGTTAGTTTGCTGAATGTTAGTTTTTGATGGCATGACATTTATTTGGATATAAGATGTGAAGGCAAAAACATTGTCATCAGTTTGTAACTCATCATCAGAGTTGATTTTGTAATAAATATTGACAATTTTTTAACAGAGCTGAGATCCTTCAGTTCTTCTTATTTTTCGATTTTGTGATGTAGATGAGGCCATAGTCATTCATAAGCCAATTTAGACAAATTTGGCTATTTCCAAAATATGAAAGGAAAACTTATTGTTAATATTTTTGCTACCAAGTTGATCAGTGCATAGAAATTTGGCAATTTTAAAAGAGTTTTGAATTAAAGAATTTCTGATGATTTAAAAAAGAATTCATTGAATTTGAGAGAGAAAATTTCAATTTTTTAAAAACAGGTGTGCACAAAGAAAAAAAGGATGTGGCCCTTCTTCCCAGTTTTTGGATCATGTTTTGAGAAACAATAGAATAATATAGTGTGGGAAAATTCAAGTGCCTTGCTTCCGGAATCTGGCTGAATTCTGCCTTGAATGTGTACACATGTGCAAATTCTTCTTGACTTCACAGTGTTTACTTTTGAACAAAATCATGATTCATCATGTGATGTGCACACTGCAGACTTGTAGAGTTGTGTGTCGTCAACATGACTTTTTTGAAATAGTATGGGATGTCAATTACTTTGCTACTTCTGTTTTTGGCAGATCATAAGAAAAACCAAATATTGAGTCAGATAATGCAACACATAAATGCAAGCTAATGCATTGGGGGTTACACATGTTGTTAGTTTGAGAAAGAAATTCGGGTATACATTTTTTGGAATAATAGATTTGGGGCTCGGGTAGGGTGGAATGGTGGCATTAGGCGTGCAGTTGTTACTTTTGGAACATGTCTTGAGTACACAAATATTTTATTATTATTATTTTTGTGGGTTTAGGCACGAAATTGATATAGGTGGTCACTTTTTATTGATTTTATTATACTAAATTTTTTTCAAAATCAATTTTGGACTGTGAGTAGGCAAGTAGAGCTGGATCTAATTTGGAATTGGAACTGCATAAGATTTGAGTTTTTTGAAGAACCAAGAATGAAGAGTCTTGGAAATCTGAAGAACCTGGAGGCTGGAACTGGAGGTTCTGTCTAAAAGATTTAAAATCCTTGAACAGGAATCAGAGGTTCTTTTAAATTTCAAAATATTGTTGGAACTGGGAACCGGGAAATTCCAACAAAGTGAAGAATTTCACTACAAAATGGTTGAAGAAGAGAAATGCAGATGATTTCAAAAAGGGAGGGGGCCCAGATCCATAGCCAAACTGCCAAATGAACAGTTGCTGAATTATCGGCATCCACTAAGGATAGTGGGGTGGGATGGGAAGGGAGGCAGGGAAATAGGCATGTCGGCAGCTATCAGCCTTCTTTTTTACTGGCGAAATTTTCTCCAGAAGGAAAATAAAATAAAAATAAAAACGCATTTCCCTTTTAGAGTTTCAATCTGCACCAGAAGTCAGAAAACATAAGGAAAAGTCGCCAGATTTCTATATTTGGTTTCAGGAGGATCATTACAGATTTGTCCTTGTTATCTGGTTTATAAACAGATTTGGTTAAATCTTTCTATGGGTGATCGTCACTTTTTCTACATCTTCCTATGGATGATCACCACTTATTGCTGAATAAAAAAACTTCATATATTAAAAACACCAGTCAGCACCAGACCGCGTTTTGTATACTTGGAGGGAAGCCTAGGGAGTGAGCAAGCAAGCAAGTGCGTTGCTACATAAAAATTGTGGTAAATACTGAGGATTCAGGAAGCAAAGGAAGGATCCAGCTCAGGCTCTTTCTCTGGTTTGCATACCTCCTGGCTGCTGCTGCTGCTGCATGTCCATAGCTACTTACATAAAAGAAAGAACTAGAGGTCCATCAAACTAGGTACAATATGGATGTAACGTCTTTCTGGGGTTTCTTTCTTTTCTTGTTTTCATGTCCACATGCAACATGTGGTAGGAATTTCCTGGTGCTGTTTGGCATAATGAGTTTCTATGACTCCTGGCCAGTCAAGTGGAATTTGCTGAAATGCTAACAGCTAGTTAGCTTTGGATCTTATTGGTCATCACTGTCCTC
>Ga0116229_10000425_pt1 | contig 55366 bp, 36 predicted proteins | sample S1TSphgellanicum_3_FD_87313 | JGI IMG/M metagenome (GOLD analysis project Ga0116229, IMG submission 87313) | Host-associated microbial communities from peat moss isolated from Minnesota, USA - S1T2_Fc - Sphagnum magellanicum MG | ecosystem: Host-associated > Plants > Peat moss > Unclassified...
AGTCGGCCATGCATTCCCATGCAACAATGATGGGGCGCCGTCACAACAAGACGGTTGATACAATTATGCCAAAAATCCAGGATTAGATCAGATTGCACAATAAGTAGACAGCCCCCCCCCTTTCACATTACAGTTTGCTATTAGTTGTACCCCACTTTTTATAGTGTCAATCTCATGTTTACCAATAAGGTGTAGGAAACAATAAGCCAAGCATCTTGGATGGAAGATTTATTGTTGGAGGGCCATGTGTTGGGTATGGGTGGAGCTACTTGAGGAATTTGCTCCATCTCATCACCATGTCACAGTTGCATACTCCCTCCTTGGGTGAGTACAAGTGAATTGAGCCAAACGAGAATGAATGAGAAGCAAGTAAACTATTGACATAATTTCAGTCAAGATTATTTCAACCCTTGCCCCTGCCAAACTTCTCACAACTTTGGATGACCAATTTACTGACAACAATAGTTCGATGGTTGTTTTCGGTGCCTTAGCCAATGAATATTTCCTTTTTGCACAATGTGATGGAGATGAACCCTTGGGTTGGCAAATGGATATTATGAGTGGATAACAAACTGAGCCCGTAACCACTCCCAAAGGTGATAATATCTCTCCATAAATACAGGATTGACATGATTCCACCAGTGATTTGTTTGTGGCAAATTTTTGCCATTTTGTGAAAAACATTTTGGAAAAGGAATATTCTGTCACAAATTCTCTGCCTCTTGAAGAAAAATTGTCGCTACTACCTACAACATGAAAGGGTGCTTAAAACTTTTCCACTTTCAAATTTTGAATATCTCTAAAGTTGGCTAAATATTCTTATGGGTGATCACCACTTAAGAAAAAGCATAAATTTAAGAATTTACATAAATTGGGGGGGAAAAAAAACTAGATTCCACAATGACCTACATGACGTAAAGCTACAATATTTGCACATGTGAAGAATTTTGGCATATATCTTGGGAAGTGCAAATGTTTGCACGTAACTAGATTATTGATGTTGTTTGCACTATGTACCATAAAGCTACGATGGTGCACATGTGAAGAACCTTGGCAGCTTTCTATGGAGGACTACGCGCGAACCGACTCAACAAGAGGGGAGGTTTCTTGAGAAGAATACTAAAATGGGAAACTTTCGAAAAGATTGGGAATATTGCATGATGTACAACATAGACAAACCTATATATAGCCTAACAATTTCAAAGTCTATGATCTCGAATTTCTTGCACCATGAGTCGGAAAAGAAAGTGAGTGTTTTCCTTTTTCAAATCAAAGATGACCACAAGAATTGTAGCTCAGTGAAAGCACCCAGAAGATGTTACACACTTACCTAGTTAAACAAGAACTCAACACCACTAGGGCCTTTGCATATGGGCACTGCTTGTTTTTGATGGGTCCATTGCTTCCCTGGCCACAAGGACATCTTCATAAAGTGCCAAGAGGCACATGGGACGGCAAACCACCAAACAAAGCACATGAGCAGCAATGTCCAGAAAAAGGAAGGGGGAAGTGGGCGCCACCCTATTGCTTATTGTGAAACACACTCCCAAAGCGCCAAATCCTGAAGTATAGCCGCCTCCCTTTCTCCCAAGTTCGGAGTACTCAGGCCAAGTTTAGGATTGGGTTGGTAAAGGAATTGCCAGGCAACTTGCATGTTGGTATCATTGGCGATAATCAGCATTTGGGTCCCTCCAAGTTTATGCTCCAAACCCAAACCCCCTGATCCTTATAATTGGCTTGCACTGAATGTGGATAAGTAATGGGAGATGCAATGTACATCGGTGCCACAGGGCCTCAAATCAACAAGTAGCTCGTTTGCTCAATGACTCCAGCCTTTTTGGCAGGTTCAACCCGTATTCTTATTTTTGGGGTCAATTTTGGTTCTGATTCTCGGCCCCCTTACTAGGTACTTGGACCACTAGCTCTAAATTTTGCAGGGGAAGAGAACTAGAACCAAAACTAGAATTGGAATTTGCTCAAGACCCAGAACTAGGAACTGGCCTCCAGCTAAAACTGGCCCCAGAATTGACACCAGCCCCCAAAACTCATTTGATATATATATTTCGATTTTTCATTTTTCATTTAAAAAAATTCTGACTAGGGTTAAACATGTTAGTTTGAGAAAACAATTCAGGTATAGAATTTTTGTAATAATTAATTTTGGGGTGGGGTTGGGGTTTGCCGTTAGGAATGTATTTGTTACTAATTTGGAACATGTCTCAAGTATGCAAGTTTTTTTTTTCCTTTTTTTTTGGTTTAGGCTTGTAGTTGATATAGGTGATCACCTTTTATTGGATGTATATTTCTAGTAACTAGAAGGTTTTCAGTTTTGGGGTATGTGTAGGTAGGTAGAATTAGATCTGGTTTGAAACTGAACCTGTCTAAGAATGTGTTTGACAGAATCAAGATTCAAGAGTCCTGAAATGTGAGGAACTGGGTCCAGAACCATTGCAGAGGTTCTATCAAATTTTAAACATGGTTGGAAGTGGGACTGGAAGTTCTGTCGAAAAATAACAACCAGTGTTGTCCAGTTCAAACTTCAAATTAAGAAATTTCATCACTAAATTTAGAACTTCTCATTAGATGTATGCACTTTTATTGAACATACCCATTCATCATATGCACACATAGTACTCCAAATGTCACTCACACATTCAGTCAAGTTCAAGTCAAGATTTTATACTCTAATCTTATACCCAATCCATAGTCTCTTCCCTAAGAGCACAGCCAACAAAGGGGCAAGCAGGATTTTGACTCCTAAATATATAAGCAAGTAAAAGTCACTATGTTTGGGAGCGCAGAGATGCATGCGCAACAAGTGTCAGTAGGCTAAATTTAGAAGGACAGCCATTATCTAAATTGTGTGGCCCAGTAAGTACACTACACTAGGCTGCTTCATCTTGTTGATCCAGAGACTGACAAACAGAATACTCAGCTGCATATTGGGGTTGCTTCCCAAATATGACATCTGCTAAACTACGCAACCCTGTATAGTGTTCTTGGCCTCTCAAAGGGGGAGAGACTGTGATTTCTAACTTGCAGACATAATAATGGTTTTAAAGAACAAGAAGGGTGCAGTCTGCTTCTTAGCGAATTACTACCGGCTTTGGCCTAGGGAGGAACTGAGGCCCAATGTGCCTCCAATGTGCCTAAAAGGTTTGTAGGTGGTAGGTCATAATCTAGCATAGGTCAGTAAGACATATCAGAATGCCACTTAAAGACAACATGAAAACCTGCTGAATCAGTACAGATGGAGTATGGACCTTTACATTCTTCTTTATCTCATCGTCAAGCAGGAGCACATTTTTAAATGGAATTTCCCCTCTCCAAAAGGGGTGGGTGCTTCATTTTTTCACATCACCCCACCTCTTTTTTTCATGTTTTTTCCTTGTGATGACCACTGGGTATCACAGAAAAAAAGAGAGAAACAAATCCTGCTGATGTAGTGTGTGGGCTAATGGCTCAGAGTGGGGTGTTACCCTAATCATTTCAGTCTGGGGGAGGAGTGGAAAGTGATTTGAGGGCACTTCACATAGTGTAACTTCTCTGTTCAGCCCAAAACAAGAGATTCCACATAAACTCCTTAGAGTGGGAGTGTAATGTAATCTGCAACATCAAATCACCTCAGTTATTATGTAAGGAAAGTCACATTGTCGATGTCTTTCACCTTGGACCTCAAGCTTTATCCTCACTTCATGAAGTGGAAGATGCTGTCAGTACTGCCTTCCACCTTGGACCTCATGCTCCGAGCTCCTATCACAGGATTGAAGGTGTTGTTAGCAATGTCTTCCACCCTCGACCTTGGGCTTTGACCCTCAATTCATGAACAGCAAGACACTTACAATAATGCCTTCCCCTATACATAATGTTTGATTCATATCCTTATCATTAGGTCCATTCAATCATGTAGACTGTTCTTTTTGTCATTTTGACTACAGGTATGACCAAGAAAAGGTTGTGGCCTACGAAGAAATCAAACTTGTGAGTGAGGATCTTAGAGGCTAAGAGTAAAGAGCTTTTGAGCATTTAGATCTATTTAACTACAAATCTATCTAAGTAAAATTTTCAAAGGGAAAAATGTGATGCAGGGAAGATCATATATATAGCATGCCTTTTCTACAGTTTGTGCAACACACAATGAGAAAAATGGTGTAGAAATGTCCTTATGAATGTTGAGTTACAATTAACGTGCAGTCATTTGCCAATATCAGAACCTAGCTTTACATCTACTTGAGACTTGGGAGGAGATCCATCCACAGTCAATATGTGGAGCTCTAGCAATGCCTACCATATCCAAAATAGTGTGCAAGTTGTTTCCTCTGGACCAGTCATAAACATGAAATTCACAGATGGTGTTTGGTGTTAGAATGAGGATCCTCTAAATGCCAGCACATGACCCAATCAGCATGACTGGCCAATCAAAGAAAAATCAAATATCTTTGTTGGCCCTGCCTTTTGGAGAGCATTGTATCTTGTGCACATTTACAATTTGAAACTCAATTTCACAAGTTATTTAAAGCTTGAACCTTATCCAAAATATTGTTTACAAGTCACCGGATTGTTGCTATGGACCTAGTACTTATGAGACTAGAGTTCATGCATGGCCGTTTGGTATTTGCAACTACATTAAATCCCCTTTATAATCATGCCCATTTTAGTCACATTCTTGATTGTGTCACATTTTTTTGGTAACCATCTGTTTAAGTAAGAAACACCATTCTTTAGAGTCACTATCACACTTGTTAATAGCATAAAATATTTGCAAAGCTTTTCTTCTTTTTGTGAATGTGACTATAATGGGGGAAATCTAGGGAAAATATAGGGTTTTGTAAGTTGTAGGTCTCTTTGGTAATGTTGTGTTCAAGTTGTGCAAACTAACAACAATGAATCCACTTGAACATAACAGAAAAAACAACTATTTTCTAGTGCATGCAAGTTAAAGATATGAAAACTTGTCAAAAAAACAGAAATTTTTAATTTAAAAAATTTAATTGACAAGATACACAAGCTAATAGTTAAAGAGTTCAAACTCAATGTAAATTGTCACATTAAAATAGGCAAAAATCATAACCTTTTTAAAGTCTAATAATACATAGTAGAGCTTAAAATAACCCATGTGAAAAATTTAAACAATTGGCACCTTTATTCTAGCATAAAAGGGTTGATTTGTAAGGTTGTTTTGCCTATAGTCACAATGTTGTAAGGGTTCATATGGAATGTGACTATACATGTTTAAATTACAGTTCGTTAGTGTCACAAGAAAAAGTGGTCACCAAGGGTGTGATTATAAAGGGGGTTTACTATATCACTATTACAAAACTATGTCTTTCATGTTCATGGCATTGTAATGACTAATGTGAATAGGCCATTCATCCAAAATGATATAAGGGCATAGTTTTGTTTCTCTTCCCCTCCACCCAAAAAATTGGTATTTCTAGTATGACTAAGTTCCCTTTTCACTTCAAACATACCATAGATTACAATTTACAAATAACATGTTTGGTACTTTTGTGGTGTTGGTGGATATAAATTTGTGACTAATATATATGTCACTCCAAATGTAATGTGACTTATGATATGCTACATTTCTTAAATTTAGGTCCTTAATAAGGTTACATCGAGAATTTGATGTGCCAAGTGTGCATTTTCATTTCTTAAAATTTCTTGAAATTACTAGGACAACTAATTAAGTGATTTCTAAAGTGTTAAGGCATTTCTAGTAGAATTTTGTGATAGAATGTTGATTACATGAGATCTAGGAGTAGTATTTTGGTTGTAATATTTGAAAAAAGTTAACTAAAAAATAAGTTGATAATCAAATTTAAATAACCAAGAAGTTATCATATTATTATATATAGCTGAAATTTAAAAACTATAAATACGATACTTTTATTGTTATAAATTATGAAAAAAAACTTTACTTTAGGTATTCATTTAATAAAATGAGAAAAATGAAAATAAAAAATAAAAAATCAACCATGAATTGTATGGTTGGTTCAATGGCACATGACATTGTGTTTACAAACTCAATATGTAATGATGTCCTAACAAAAAGATGAATTTATGCAAATTTATATGTTTTCACTAAATTTGGCCCAAGTAAAAAGTAATTTAAATAATTAAATAATAAATAAAAATATGTAAGATGCATTTGCAATTCAAATGTAAGAACATAAAATTGGAAATTATGTGGTTTTGAAAAATAATGACATTCTAAAAATCATAATTAGATGGTCAATTGTTGAATATTATGTATAAATGAAATAAAGATGACTTCAAAGCTTATTGAATAATTTTTTTTAAAAATTACATCGTGGAGATGTTTGTTTTGAAATTGAAAAATAATAATATAAGAAAAAATCCCCCCAAAAAATCCCATTTAAAACACCAAAAAAATATACAATATAATTTTTTTCTTGTTTCAATTGGACATGATTTAAAGGAATAATACTTAATTTTATTTGCAAACCATAGTGGGTGAAAATCCTTTAAGGTGTACCACACATGACAAAAAGGGCCTAGTCCTTATTACATTCCTTTTTTACCCTATATTTTGATCCCCATAAAAAATAATGAATCAAAAGTTGTCAAAATTTTTAGAAAGACTATATTTTAGATTAATACAATTCTAGATTCCATCATAATCATCCATAAATGTGTTTTTACATGGTAAAAAAGGACTAGGTAAAAAAGATAAAAAGGGTGACACTGTAACAAGATTTTGGTACACCTTAAAAAATTTGCGCCTTAGTTGAATTTCAAAATAATTACCTCATAAATGATATTTCTTTTGAATTATGTGTAACTCAATGCATAGATTTTGAAACTTTTTACTAACAAATGTTCATTTGTTTTATTTGAATATGATTTGAATAATATATGGAAAAGAAAAAAACATTTCAATGTTTGAATATATGTAAGAAAATTTGAATTGAATTCATCTTGATAGCCATGGGGTGACCATCAAAAGTAATTTACGTTTGTTGCTAGAAGTTGTGCGTGTTTTTGAAGTTTTGGAGTTCACAACACCATGAGTGCAAAGAGTGCGATTGAGAAACTACAAAAAATAACAAAGGAAAAGGAAGCACATAGGAGTGAACATAGACAAAGGTAGGAGGAGGAAGTAGAATTGTTGAAAAAAATAGAAAGAAAAGAGGAGTTGAGACAATTAGAACGTGAAGGTGTGTTGAATATTTAGTCGTTGGCTATAAGTCACCATCCCATTCAAATCAAAGGTGCATAGTAATTTTTATTCTTACTTTTGAAATTTATTTCTTTTATTGGTTGCCATCCAAATCTAATTTTGCACATTCAATGTAAGTTGTGCTCGTCCAAATTACAATTTCAAGTTTTGAATGTCCATTGTTGTCACGCAATTTGGCATATCTAAAAGTAGATAGTTATAGATGGTTGAAATAGTAAATAGATTCTTTACTATAGTTGAACTAGGTGTGTAAGACTCCACTAGAAGGCTATTCATGCACATGAAATGTCATTGTTAGTACATAGGATTGAACCATTGTCTCATTTTATCATAAAACAATTCATTGTTTTACATGTCTAGTACCTATAGCACATTATTTGTGCATAGGCTCATGAAGGTAAAAAAGTAGCTAAATTACATAGTCCTTAATAATAGTTTAGGTTTAGTACATGGGAGTTACATGTTAGGACCTCAAAATACTTACAATTCACTTAAGTCTTATGTAATGTACATAGTTCCCTTAATGTAGTCCATTAAGTTTATGAGGCAACTTTTTGTCCCTCTACTCCCAGTTCTATGAGGTGATTATACTCTAAGGTACATGTGTTATTGGTGAAGAAAAAATGCAAAATGTATTTTTAAATATTAAATCACAATTGTAGTTGAAAATAAATAGTTTACCTCTTATGCATCATTTACAATTTGGAATTGATAGATATATTTTCTAAGTTCAAACACTTCAAATCTTAGAATTTTATGTTAAATTATCACCCACTTAAACCAACTTTTAAAGATTTGACAATATGTTCAACTTGACAACAAACCTTTAATCATTCAAAACATCATTCCTATCACATACGTTATCCAAATCTAACTTTCAATAGTTCATTGCAAAGCTAACTACAACGTGTACTTGCCCACCAAATTTCAAGCTTTACACCTAATTTAGTAAAAATTTGTGCCATAGAACTCAAGAGGGTTTCACGAAAGCGGAAAGTTCAACTTGGCAGTAGACCTCCAATCACTTAAAACATTGTTACCATCACATAATTTATTCAAATCTAGTTTGCATTAGTTCATTGGAAAGTTAATTACAGGGCACACCTACCTACCAAATTTCAAGCTTTACACTTAAATAAAAAAAAAGTTATGTCACAAAACTTGAGAGGTCTTGTGAAATTTCTTTAAGATTTCAAGCCTTCAAAACTACCCTTACTCACTTCCATTTTTCCAAAGGTATTATTATCATCTAATTTATTTTCCTTTTTTCCACCATTTATTAAGACTAATCACTATTCTCTTCCCAAGGAAAGTTATAGGAACAAGATTTCAAATATTCAAATCACAAATTATGTTTGAAAAAAAGACCCCAAAATGATCCAAATTCGCGCCTTTAAAAAGAAGGAAAAGGAAGGAGGCGAAGGAAGACCCCAGCTCAGTGGCCTTTAAAAAGTTCCAATGCTTGGTGGCCAATGGAAGGTTTCAATGTTTGGTGGCTAATGGAAGGTTCCAAGCTTAGTGGCCCTTGAAAGGTTCCAAGCTTAATGCCTTTTGGAAGGAAAAGGAAAAACATCCTTTTCACTTCTTTTCACCTTCCCCCCCAACAATTTTACTTAAACCTTTTTTTTTTCCCATTGATCTTAAAGTTTTACTTTACCATGGTTCTAGATCGTTACTTTAGACTTTCCTTCCTTTTCCTTGACCTATAAATTATAATCACGCATCTTGATGTACCAAGTTTTCCACACATTCATCGTTAAGTTGATTTTGATCAAAGATTTTTTCTTTTCATTGAATTCATGGCGTCATGCATGACCACGTTTTACAAGCTTCAAGTTACACAAATGAATGAAAAATCGCTTCAAGAGTTATCCCTAGATTTGACATTGACACAACATCTTCATGATGAAGATCCTGAACCACAAGAGGTGCACCCTCGTTTTGAAGTCGAACCCCCTTAAGCTTAGTATTATTACATTTCTTTAAACTTTTGCACCTTGATGATTTTGTTACAAGTCGATTCATTTTTGGTGATGAACCTAAAATTGTTTGCGAAGGTTTTTACGAAATTAAAGACACCTTCATCTTCACATGGTTTTTAATTCTTGGTGTTGGACACTATTGTTGATTGCACGGTCCAATTCTTTGACTACCTCCTAATAGTAAGGTGAAATACTTAATTCACACCATTTGACACATCTTAGATTTCTTGCAGTTATGAATTATCACTATGGGATAACCCAAGACTCAACATGTAGTTGTAGCTCTTCGTTGAGCTTATCCATAATTTGAATAAAATCTTCATTCATCATGAAATCCATGTTGGCATTACCACCCTATCACACTTTATTTTAATCGTTATGTTGTTTCAAATTAATCTTACATTTATAATGTTAGAAGATTATTTTATCTCCATTAGACCCTTCATTGACACCCCCTCAATTACTTCATGAATTTGAAACCTCCTCGCGTACATGACAACCCATTAAATACCAGAACAAGACCAATGTTTTGCTGAACATTTTGAATTTTGGTATCTGCTTCTAACCCCAACCCTTTAGAGATTTTTCGCACCAAACAAACAAGTGATTTCATTGTCAAAAACCAAAGATTGTGAACATTTAGGCCTTCACTCCCCAACCTTAGTTTTTTTGCAAAGTTAAACACATTTTAGAATGAACAACTAAGAGTGTGATTCACTATGTGAAGTTTTTTTTTTTCTTTCTTACTAATTGCATATTCTTGCACATTTTCATTCTTCACACCTAATGTTTATCTCACAATAAACAACACCATGTACTTGTTTGCATTCACAACAAATTACTAAACTTGATGCTCAATGACAAAGTGATGCAAACCAAGGCGTATGCTTCAACCCACTACTCTCATGTTGAAGAAAAACCTCAAGCATTCGTATGATGGAAGTGAAAAAAAGAAAACATGTTTTAAAGTTTGGTTGAAATTTAAATTTGTGTTGCAAAGTGCATGTAAAAAGCTTTGGTCGATGTATGAGTTAGCATTAGGAGTTCAATGCTAATGGCAAAGTTGGCTACACCGCCTTATAAGACCTTAATTCACGAGTGCATGGCCCCCTACACTAGGTGTTTTCGAACTTTAACAAATGCATTTTTAAACCCTAGTGCATGGATTGTGAGTGGGAGAAAATTTAAATAAGAAATGTTTTTTATTTTCTTATTTTGAAGGGGGAAAGTATTAGCGGGTGTTTAATTGATCATGCTTTTACCCAAAGAGCATTTTTCTCAAGGGTCTCACAATTGTCAAAATTGGGACTCTTGCCACTTTGGACACCCATAACTTCTTGTGTAAACCTCTGATTGAAATGAAGTCTATTAAAAAATTGTAACCTTTGTCGATAGCTCTCCAAGAATATATGGCACGCCTCCTACACGCATGTAATTCAAGGCGATTCCTGACTTTTAGTGGACAAGAGTCAAATTGACTCCCAGCTTTTCTTTCGACCATAACTTGTGTTGTAGGTAGTCAAATGTATCATGTGAGCCCATTTTAAACATGTACATCTCAAGAGATTTTCAATGGTATAAATAGGTCTTTAATCCAATGAGTTTTGACCCCTCAAACTATTTTTTGAAAATTCGAGATTTCATTAAAACTCCAATTCCCAAAATGAGAGTCCACTTGGGGGCGTGTGGGCTCATTCCCTCACACTCTCTCACATTCTTAGGAGTGTGAATGTGATTCTTGGGTTGCACTCCCGGCCCACACCTTTCCATGCCCTTGCCTTGGTCACGAGCCCCAGGTTAAGGTTGTGACATTTTCCCCCATTAAAAGAAGAGGTCAATGTCTTCATTAACACTTGGAAATTATTTCTTCAACACAATTGCATTCATTTGGATCCATGGTTGTTAATTGCTAACTTTTACAATAGGACCATGTTTCAAGCTAACTTGGGCATCCCTAAGTTTCCAACACTTTCTTGGCAAGTCTAAGAGGGGTTTAGGAAAAATTATTAACCTTTGTTTTATCAAAAGACCTAAACTAGTCTAATTAACAAAGCCTTCATTTGGGAGGAAATTATTCAATCCTTCCCTTCATGAGGAATTCAAGCCAAGTTTAATTTTGACTTAAGTTACTTGACATGACTCATTTCCCAACCTTGTGCTTTGATCACAACAATCAAGCCTAACTAAAGGTATGCCTATCAAGGTACGAGAAGCAACGCTTAAGCTTTGCGTAAACCTAAGTCCCAAGCTACGCGATTATAGTACATGAACAGGGTCATGATTTCTCGCGTTGACCACCACTATTAACCGACCTTTTAAGGTGCACTTTGAGCGTGTGCACGTCCCTGCAAGCTCACCTTGCTTGCCTCCTCTTTTGGGGCCAAAATTTCTCTTAGTCCCAAGGTGGGTCTGATTTTGAATTGAGCTTACGCAAGGAAGTTGCATTTATCCCATGCCACTTGACGACTCTTTCTAATAATATTCATTATGTTCATGATGTAATTTCTTGGAAGTTTTTAGCATTTATTTCACTTGCAATTTGATGTGGTACATTTGTGTAATTTCTTCCCCCACTAAAAAAAAAGGTGATGTCCTCATCACATTTTATGTTTCTTTTGTTTTTTTGCTAGTCTATTGTGGAATTTTTCTATGGTTTTTTGGGCATTGTTCCATGTTTGACTCATTCACCCAAGATGCCTCTATTGGATGGTATCCTTTCCACTTGACCAAGTACTCTTACTCCCGCCCCTTTAGTTGCCTTAACTTGAGCATGACCTCCACTTCAAATTCTAGTTAGTTATCAATGAGGTCAAATGGAGGCCTTGAGGGATCATGGGCGACTGGCTTAAAAAATGAAACATAAAATATGGGTTGAACTTTAAGGTTTTTCGATAGTTCTAGTTTGTAAATGTCAGGAAATTTTTTTTCCAACACTTTGAATGGACCTGCATATGGGCCTAAAAATTTGGGGCTCAAACTTTCTAGCAACCGGAAATTTTTGATGTTCAATTACACTTCATTTCCTTCTTCAAAATTCACCTCTCATTGAAACTTGTCCACAAAATCCTTTTACCTTTTATGCACCTTTTCAAGATTGGCCTTGGCCATCTCCCACAAGTGCCACCTCTCTTCATCAAGTTGTGTGACCATTGGCACTTCTTCACTTGCATCACTTGGGGGTTGCCCATGTGCGACTCAAGTCATGGCTATAATTGGTGACTTGCCCGTCACCATTTGAAAAGGGGTGGCCCCTGTTGCCAAATGCTCCAAATTATTGTAACAAAATTCGGCCAACTCCAAATGGTCCACCCAATTTTGATTCGTTGCCACATAATTCTTTAGGAATTATTGGATAACCAAGTTCATTCTTTTAGTTTGTCCATCCATTTGGGTTTGGAGTGAAATGTTCATCTTGAGTTGACCCCATGCACATCCACAAGGCTTGCCAAATCTTGGTTGTGAACTTTGGGTTTTGATTGGACACAATTTCCTTAGGGAGGCCATGATGCTTGAATCCATGTGTGAAGAACAACCTTCCCAACTTTTGGGCCATGACACGTTTTTTAGTGGGAATGAAATGTGCCATTTTACTAAATTGATTTGGGTGAGTCTATGGTAAAAGAACCCACACCCAACTCTTTTTTACAAAAGCACATCAATAAGGAGTGGATTTTACAACATGATGTGGGGCATAATCATTGCTCAAATTTTGGTCAAGGTAAAAAAGGTGGGATTTTTAAAATCACGCAACGGTGGTCATCTCCTATGGACAAAGTTCCCTTCACATGACAAACTCTGTAAGGTTGACCCATGCATTGACCTATTTAATTTGATCGACGCTGAAATTTTGGTTCTGTAATTTGATCAACACCAAAGCTTGATTGCTAAACTTGTGGCTTTAGTTAGGGACTTTGAACATTTGTGAGGATTATTAAAGAAACTTGAGAAGCTACCAAAAACATCTTGGTTGTTTTGCTTGTGGCAAAATGGGGAAAGAGGAAAAAAAACTTAAGAAGGAAGCATACCCTAAGTTTCCACCATGGATGCATGTAGATTACAAGGATTAGACAAAGCATTATTTCACAATAGTTAGGAGATTGAGCAATGTAGGATTGAATCCAAAGATAGAAATCTCCACAAATCTTGTGATAGAAGCCAACATAGTAGAGATATTTGGTCTTGGTTGTGAAACTTTGAAGATGACAAATCCGCATCTTCATCTTGCCACTAAAAGAAAACTTGTAAAGCTTTATTGGCAAGTATATGGCACAACTAATGTGACCAAAAATGAGTTTTATTTATGGTTTGTTAGAGGTTACATTGCATAGATGAAAGGAGAGTTTGTGAATTGGGCAAAAGTAACAATTTTTACAACAAGAGAAAAGGCTAGGAGAAAGGGGGCAAAAGAAATGAAGAGTGGTGGTGGTATGTCCTTAGAAATAGTTGATTTGAATGGAGGGGAGGCATTTGTAGGAATCAATTGTGATGGTTTGTTTAGGTCAATTCTAGTAGTCAAATCAAAGAGGTTGGACCCTACATAAAGGGTGTGCCCCTTTGGGGTTTCATCCACAAATATTACACATGTGGCTTCTACGCATAGTATGCTAAAAGAGTTATTAAAGAACATGATGTTGAAACTCTCTCATTTGAAAGGGGAGAAGGTCGAGCTCTTTGAAAAGTTGATTGGCATAAAATTCAACATGGAATACCTCAAATTAGTAGTACCAGAATCACAAGATTTTGGAATGAATGTGGAATGCAAGCTTCAAATTTTGAGTTGTGAAATGGAATTGTTAGAGCAAAAGGTTTGTGGTTTTTGGGTGTTGGATTTGCACCTACTTTAAACTTGCCAAGTTTCCTTTTATTATTTCACCAATGTTTTGTGAGGTTATCAAAGGTGTTGGGTTTGATTTTTCTTTCTAACTTGCAAGTTTTTCTTATGGTGTGGTTTAGCCTTTAAGCTCAAGAATATTCAAGTTTGTTGTTACAATTTGTTTGGATTAAGATTTCAGCACATTGCTTGCAAGGATCTTCAGGTTGATAGAAATTCTAATATTTATTTTTATGTTTGAGATTTATGTGCACTTATGAACATTCGATTTGTTTTGTTTTGTATAGGTGCAAGCCTTAATAGATGAGATTAATGTTGTTGTAACTGCTAAAAGTCGAATGGCATTTAAAGATTATTTTAAGCAAATACACAAATTATTTTTGTTCATGAAAAGCACGTGTTGCAAAAGGAACTCAAAATGTGTAAGTTTTATGTACATGAGAAACAAAAAAATGTTTTGCAAGGTGAGGCATCATTTTTTGATATGGAAGTCGATTGTTTGAGGATGGAAGATGTTTTAGCAGAGGCCAATTGAAAGATGGTGGCGTTTCAAATTAAAGAGAAAGATGTCCAAGTAGTTGGAGGACATGAAAAATGTAGCTAGTGGCAGGTCTTTTTGGCCTAAACCTATTGTTCATCCTATCATGAATGATGATTCGACCTATATTACAATGAAACCTTGTGGCTTTTGCAACAGAAGTTATCATTGTTATGATGTTGCAATGACATCTTGTAAACATACGTTTCACTTAATTTGTTTAGGAGAAATGCTTAAGATTAGCAACAAGTGTTCCATTTGTGCACAAGGTTTGCACCTAGATTAGTGGTGAAGTTGGGGATTCTGAGAGGAAGATGAGGAGATCAGAAAACTTAGAGTTGATATGTGTATAAATAAGGTGTGGGATGAAATGAAACAAGCCTTGTTAAAAGCAATTATTTGCCCAAGAAGCTCAGGTGCTCATGAAACCCATCATTCTTCTTTCCATAATTATGTTTTCTTAAGTGGTAGTAGAATTGTAGAAGTTTAAAAGCTAGTTTTGCTCAGCAATTTGTTTTAATTATTCAACTTTTCTATGATTTTATTTATAAAGGCTTGCACTAGTCATAATGAAGTAAGTATTCTTACTTATGAAAATGTTTAAGTACTTATCTAGGGTTATTGCTTTGTGCACTAGAGTGCTTAGTGATTGTTATGTACTACTTGCAATAATAATGCCAATGTAGGTTACCAATTGATAGTCTTGAAATAAGGTAATTTAGGAGTGGCAAGTGCTTTTGTGTTTTACAATGATGGCCAAGTCAGTTTGTGCTTGAAACGGTCCTTGAAACTTGAAATAATTTAGAAGTGGCCAGTGCTTTGCAATAAGGTATATAAGTACTTCATGAAGAATGGCGGGTGTTTTATGTTTTGTAATTTTAGTAGTGGCCATTGCTTTGTGCTTTCCAATAACGTACATCATAAGTGGCCATTGCTTTGTGCTTTCCAATAATGTACATCATAAGTGGCCAATGCTTTGTGCTTCATAATAAAGTATTTCAGGAGTGGCCAATGCTTTGTGTTTGAAAAAATCCTTGGTTGAAAAATCGCTAATGCTTTGTGCTTGAAATAGTCCTTGACTCAAGAATGGCTAATGCTTTGTGCTTGAAACAATCCTTGACTGAGGAATGACTAGTGTTTTATGTTTAAAACAATCCTTGGCTCATCAATGGCTAGTGGTTGGTGCTTGAAGCAATCCTTGATTCAAGAATGGCTAATGTTTTGTGCTTGAACCAATCCCTAACTTAAGAATGGCTAGTGCTTTGAGCTTGAAACAATCCTTGACTCCGGAATGGCTAGTGCTTTGAGCTTGAAACAATCTTTGATTCCGGAACGGCTAGTGCTTTGAGCTTGAAACAATCCTTGATTCTGGAATAGCTAGTGCTTTGTGCTTAAAATAGTCCTTGACTCATCAATGGCTAGTGCTTGAATTGTTTTGCAATGCAAGAGATTTGTGCTTATGTTTGAAAGAATGTTGATCTACCATTTAGTAAAGGACTCATTATTGCTTGTTAAATGCATGTGTCCTTGGAGACACCACAAAGGAGTAGACACTGGTTACAATTACCAAAGTATCAAGGGTGTTTTGCTTATGGTTTAGAGACACTTGGCGCTACCATCATTCTATCATTCAAAAGCACCAAATAATTGGATTACAACCTCTAAACCTCTTTGTAATTTTTCCATGGAACTTTTGGAATATCTTATATTCTTGAAGCATTAACATATATGCTTCTTCATTCTAAGGTCCAGGAAGTGTAATTGCAAACTTTGAGTTGTAATGTTTGTCACATTTATTTTAAAGTTGTTATTTCTATTCATCAAGATTATAATTTTTTATAATATTAATGGAAATGTTTGCTTGATTGATTTGTAGTTGAATTACTTGGGGTCAAGCATACTGAACTTGGCTCCACATGTTTAGTGGATGCCACACAATGTAAACAAAGTTTTGGACAGTTAAGCTTGAGCCCACTTGAGTTATTGTCATGCACTAGAGGTGATCAACTAAGCCTTTCTCATTCACCTATGGCCAAGAACAACCAGACCAATGATGGAGGTCAATCCCCTTTAAAATCAAGTTGTAAAGACAATAATAATCAAGCATTTGCAAATGTGGCACATGGATGCCAGGAGGTTCAATCCCATTAAAACCATTTGCAAGGGGAAAAATGACTGAAGAAGATTTTGAAGAGGTGGTGCATCTATGCCAAAGGTCACTTGATTTAATTAACATGAAGGATTATGTGATGAAACACCATGTTTTCCCTAATGTTGAGATGGACAAAGATGAAGACCATGGTCTCAAATTGCAAACTAAGATTGTTGAAATAGGTATGACACATTGTTTTATCTTTATTAATTGTGTTGTGCTTAGATATTAGACATCAAGTTGCACATGCTTTGTTATATATTTCAACTGATGTTGTTACATATTGTTTGTGGTTCATGTAATGCCACATTCTATTGCAATAATTGTGAACCTATGGAGAGGAGTGAAGATGTGACCCATGGATAATCTTTTACAAACATGATAACAGTGGAACATGTAGCACTCACATTAGACCATGAAGAAATCACAAAGCCTAGATATGCTTTCATGAAACATAAAATTCCTATAGATGAGTTGCAAGTACCTTCAAAGAAGGCCTCCTTGACCAGCCTATCAACCATGCCAATATCAAATGTTGGTAAGTTTCCTCATAATTTTTAAATCATTCCTAGTTTTTGTGCTCTTCAATTCTATAGGTTTTGGCAGATTGTGTCACAATGTCTTTCAATAACTATTTGTCTTGCATGTGTTGTAAATGAACTTGATTCTCATTTGGAATCTGACATGGAAGATCAAACTGCTATTAGTCTTGGAAGGAAAATAGGAAATTATGCAAGAGCTTTAGAAGGCACAAAGTCAAAACAATTGAAAAAAAGGTCAGCAGTCCACTATAATGCCTAGAGTGTGCACTCGAAGACAAGTTGAAAAAGATAAGTCAGTGGCCTTTACCATTCGTAACAAACATAAATTAAAAAACTAAAGATGTGTAGAATTAATAGTATGCCAAGTTATACATGCATTTATATATGGACTAATAGCAATGTTTGGTCTAGTTAAGTTACAATATTTAATATTTTGGTGAATCTGCCACACTTAGGACATGTCTATTGGAGCCTTTGTAGAGTTGAAATTATTTTACCATGTGACAATCATGTGTAGTTGATTACCTAATTATATTATATCTTATGGAAATTACATATTATTCCACATAGAAAGTTGGACTAGACTTGGTTACTATATTGCTTATTCTTTGCTTGATATGTTATATTATTATTGTCTAACTAATTTAATGCCATGTGCATTTACTATAGTTCTCCTATATAAACCTTTGTGTAGGTGGTCAAGTTGTTACGCACAAACTACCCATTGAGCAATACTTGCAAAACATGGGTTTCCAAGAAGAGGAGGTAACCTTGTGTGTTGTCTTTTGTAATAATTGCATATCATAACATGCTACAATTTGGAATTGAACTATTTTATAACCTGAACTTAATTTAGGTTAGCTTGACTTTAAAACTAATACAAAAGGTCAAAAATGCCTAAATAGATGGAGGTTTTCATTGAAGGAATTTTAACTTCATGGATGCTAAATAGGTTTCCAAGAAGAGGAGGTAATTTGGTGTGTTCACTTCTATATATTACAGCATTGCAATTTGCAATTACATTGTTTTATAACTTGAATATACATATGAATATTCAAGCATATGGGGTACTTTCATGTATAGTAACCTCTTAATGTGTGTAATTTCCTTAAAACAATGATGACATGTTTTTTGTATAATGTGTGTACATGTATGAACTCCCCTATAATTTAAACTAATGAATGAATTCGAACTTATTGATTTCATTAGTAGAAAATGGCCATTTTGTAACTGGTCCTTGCAACCAATTTTTAGTTGCAAACAATTTTTGCAACTAAAATCTTAATAGTCATGTTGGACAAGTCACATTGACACTAGTTACAAACAACAATGAATTTTAGATGAAAGAAAAAGTCAATGAAATACACCTTCATCCTTTGATTAGTCATATATGTATTGTTGCTTCCAACTAAGATGCGGCTTTTTTGGTGAACAATGGAAACAAGTTATGTGTTGCCATGTGTCCCAACTTTTAATCATTAAAAATATTTTATTACTATTTTGAAATAATCTAAAATGTTTCATTTTTATGTTTGGATGGTTTCGATTATGACACGTGGTGCAATAGAAATTTGCCAAATGTCATATTAATTGAATTTGTCCAAATTAAATTTAAATCAATATTTAGGTATGTAGGTTGAACTAAATACCTACCTACCTACCTATATACCTATCTACCCATCTAGGCTAAACACTTATCTAGATAGGACCTATTTACCTACCTAAGCCAAATACCTACTTAGGTAGGTAAGTTAGGCAAGTAGGTAGCTAGGTGTAAGTACATCAATATTTTTATTTTATTTGGGTTAAATCATTTTTATTGGCTCATCCCATATGCCCATGTTTTTAAATATGAAAATGTAAAACAAAACACATTGTTTATATATATTTCAAAATGAGAATGAAAGCCAAAACTTATGGGATAAACTTTTTAATTGCAAGTCATTTGAAAATTTGTTTACTCACAAATAGGTAAAGTCGCTTTCATTTTCATCTTGAAATATATAATTAAATAGGTAAATGGCAACTAACTAGTTAACTAATAAACTAATAAATCAACTAATTAAATAATAATAATAATAATAATTTAATGAATAAAATATAAAAAAATAAACTTGATAATTTATTAATTAACAACTAAATTAGAAACTACCTAATTATTTATAATAATAATCATCAATATATTATGATTACTCAATTAATTATATTATTAGTTATTATTAAATCTTACTTAAATTTTTAGCTAAATAAATAGTAATAATATTGAATTTTAATTATATATTAACTATAAGTATCTATCAACCAATTAATAACTAGTAATTGGCTAATATTTTAATAATTAGCTAACTATTGATAACTAATTAATTACTATTTCATAACCAAATAAATAAATATAATAACTGAGATATTCAGTAATTAATAATTATTAACTATTAATTATAAATATTGGGTACTAGTGTTTTTAATTTAATAACATAATTAAAACCTAACAAAGGTTAACTGTTTTATTATAATTAATCCCATTATTATTCTAATTTTTATAGTTAATAAGAAATATAAATGTAAATATCTAATAGTAAAAATAACATTAATTCAATTATTATTGTAGCTAGTTGGTAGCCAAGGTTAACTATTTTATTTTTATTATTCATATTATTACTTCATTCATTATAGGTATTTATGAACTATTACAATAATATTTTATATTTTGAATAAGTGTATTTTTCCTTCAAAAATATTTTTTGCATTTGTATAATATAATTTATTAGATTTCAATTCTAATTATTACAGTAATTATTATAAAATAATAAAATAATAAAACTGAAAATAAAAATTATATATCAATAATTGATTATAATCATTGAGTAATTAATATTTAATAAATATTAATTATAAATTTGAAAAATAAAAACTTTAAATTATATATTAATATTTCTTGGTAATTATTATAATATAGTAATATTTCATAATTTATTACTTATAATAATAATAATAATAATAATAATGTAATTTGTAGCTAGCCTAAGTTAGCAATTTTATTATTATTATTATTATTATTATTATTATATATGATTACATCACTTGTTAAAGCTATTGTGATTTATTATAATTAATATTTTATTTTTTAATAAAAAAATCTTAATAAATACACTAGCCATTTGAAAATAATTTTATAATAATATAATATATTATTTCATTAATTATATAATATTTTTTTTTATCATTCTAATACGATCATCATTATGATCATTATGTAGTAAAATATTTTTATTTAAAAAATATTAGTCAAAGATAATTTTGAATTTTAGTTTTTTATTACATGTAATTAATATAAATAATAATAAATGTCATTTGTAATAATTTTAAGAAATATAATAAGATGTGGTGGATAAATTGTAATATGGGCGCAATATATTTGGTAAATATTTTATGTAAAATTTTAATATACGAAAAATATACACTAATCAGTGTAACCATAATATCAAGGCCATTTATGCTAATAATAATACTTGAATACACATGTAATATGGTTGTTCATATACATTCAAAATATACATTCATAAATCGTAATATACCCAATTATATTCCTTAGAATTCACAAAATACACCTTTGTATATTCATAAGGTTGCAACTAAATTGGGAAGAAACATGACCACCCTCTTTATAATATACTTTGGAATTCTCCATGGGAAGACATCAAAATGGTTTAAATTTCAAAGAGTTCCAAAATGACTCCCAAAATTGAAACATAAATTTTTGAAACATCATAATTCCCTCAAAACATTTATTACAATCTATTTTTTATTACAACATGATCACCCTTTAATTGATTCTAATATAATAAAATAATTGCTTAAGTTCATGAATATCAAGCAAAACCTTTGAAATATTGTTAAACTATATTGGCAAAGAATTGGAAAACTTCATGCATACAGAATGGTATTTAAAGCCATTATGTTAGAAGTGCATAATGCAATATTCATAGCTAGAAGTTGTGTTGAAGGTCCATTTGGATAAGTGGATAAGAAGTCTTAAATGCCATGTCTATAATGTAGGTAATTTAAAGAGAGTGCCAATCCTATTGAATTTTTAAAATGTTTTTGTGTAGGGGAATTTTGATGATCTAACAAAGATGTTTCAATGTAAAGCTTGAAAAATTATGGAACGTTATTAATTGAATTGATTCTAACAAACAGAAGCTCATGTGTTTTAATGTTAATGGTGCGAATGTTTTCACAAGGTACATATTGTAATGACATTCCAATTGAAATAATGATCAAGTAACCCCCTCATAGTGGGTGTCCAATGTAGAGTTCATAAATTGAACCTCACAATTTAAACTTTGTCCAAGTAGCAAATAAGATAGAGATTGCATTTTAGTCACTCTACAATATTTTAACACCAACTTTTAGCAAAATTGTAAATGATGTAAACCCATTGAGTTGATGAAGACAAAATTCTTGAAACTTATGTAGGACATAAAGACTGTGTGGATCTATACGTTTAGGCCTTGTAAAGAATAATTAATACATGTCAGTTTTGGTTAAGATGTGTGATTATATTCCACAATAAGGTTGTAGAAGCCAAATTAAAACATTTGTATGATGTTGAAGTTGTGGTCACCTAACAATGCTTTGAATGCAAATGTTGAAGGCAATTACACATGTTGTAATGTTGAGAATGCTAGTTGATGGAACAAGCACGTCTAGATTTGATGTGTTTGCCTACTTCATGGGGAGACATGACACCATGCCCACTAAAAAGCAAGCACAAGAGGCTTGACAATGGGTAGTCGAAATGAGTGGGTTATGACTGAAAAAAATTGTCAAGTGGATTGTCAAACTGCAATTGACCTCATTGAGCTGTTCGACAAGTGGGTCATGTTTTGTGAACTTATGAATGACACTGGCATCATTTATCCCTAGTATTGGATGAGCCTTCCCATGGAGTAGACCTTTCTTGCCCATTTGAGTCTTCTCAAGTCTCCCTATTGTTTTGATAAGTTCTTTGGGCTGCCTGAGATGCAAGCTTGACCTTTGTTCATTGAGCAAAGTTGAATGATGTAGCTTCAATGTTCAAGGTCAACTGTGCAAGGAAACCCATTGAGGAAGCCATGAAAATTGCATTTGACTACAACATGTTTGCTCATTGGTGGCTTGATTTTTATGTGGCTTTCTGGCTTGTTAACATATTTTTCTTGTGTGTAATTTGGTTGTTACTGGTGTTGGCTGATTATTAGGTTTTTTAATTAACCAGCCAGGTAGGTTTTCAAAATTCTTTTGAAGATTTAGACATGTCAGTTATCAATTTCATTGTCAAAGTAATACCCCTTGATGATCAATTTACCCAGTAATTGTTTTCGTAGTAACTGTCAGTTATGCATAAGGACCAGTTCTGAAAACCATTGATTATGTCATCTACCTGTAGGGTAGCTTGTACAGGGTTGTAGGATTATAACCTACCTGGATGAAAGTACAATCATCCAAGTAGGTTATCAACCTGGTTATTAAAATAATCAATAACTGGGTTGATAAGCAGATGTTTTCTCAATAACTGGCCTACTCTCATTGTTACCCAAATTGCAGTTTGCTTGTGTATTATGGAGTTAGTCTTAGCACACACAGAAACTTGAAGTGTCACACCAAAGAACAATAATGCTATAAAGAAAAGGGTACTTAACTTTACTCCTGTTTTATCTTCCCACAAAAAAAAAGAAAAAAAAATCTCCTCAAATAGTTGCCACCTAGTCCACCATGCATTGCCCACTGTAGTCAATTTGTGTCATACTAAAGATTTTTTAATTTTTAAAAAAGGAAAAAAAAAGAAAAAACACCACTTGTTGTAAGTAATTTGTCTGTGTCCACTAGGCTTGGCGTTTTCTTCACAGATAGTGTTTTGCTCCAGGTTCTATGATAGTTCATCCGTGTTCATCTGGCCTGGGCCTACCCAGGCTTGTACTATTCAACCGTTGTGTTCTCTCAAATCTACAGCCATGGCAAAAATTATTTATGGCCTGAAGTGGACTTTTGGAATTGGAGATTCTTTCCATTTCAAGCCACTGGGTGACAAAATTTCATCCCAAAGAGCCCAAGGCAAACACCGAAGGAAGGTAGAATCGTAGAGACAGGGTGGTGGTCGTTTTGTATGGCAAGACTACAACCCAAGTTTAGTTCATGATTCATTTGGTCCTTCTAAAAATAAGAGAATTTCGGCCATAGTAAGATGTAAAGTATGCCGATTATACGGGACCGTTACAGAAGAGTAAAAACAGAAAGTTTCGGAGTTTGGACTTAGTGGGCCTCTTCAAAGGATGGCTCTTCAAAGAATAAGAATTTAGTATGGAGGCAGGAAACACGCCACTGACACAACTGTACACTGGACAGTTGTTAAATAAGAGATGACAAAATGACAAGTTGCACTTAATTTGCCGGATCTTGAGTCCTAGACTCCTCCCAAAGCAGCTATAGAGTACTAAATTGATGCAAACCTGGACAACTTTAGTGCAAGACAACACCACCATTCGCTGTCTCCTTGATGCAGTTACTTAATCTGGCCCAAATATGAGAGGTAGGTTCACAATAATAACCATTTGGCCTTTGGACCAAATGTAGCTAGGATACAAAGGAAGTCCCCATTGCATGTGTGCATGTACGAGGAAGTCTGCAGAATGCACACATCCAATGGGGTATATTTTTGGATTAATTGCAAGTCAAAGTGCGTGTTTGCTCCCCAACAAAAACAACCAAGTTGTATTTTCTTACTACCCAATTCTAGCAAAACCAAATAATCTTCAAATTAGTAGTATCAAAGACTTGGTACCTAGCACCTACATGGCCCATTGTTGTTCCAATTAATCTTTGTGACTCTTTGTTTGACCTTTGTACAGCATGACTACTGATTTGTTGACCCATTTCAAATTACTAACTAATGAACGAATAACTCCCTTGTCTGTAGGTGCTGGCTTAGGGAAGAAGAGAGGGAGGAGTGTGTAAATTCAGAACCATCTCAATATGTCTCTGATTCTGCCTAGCACAACCAAAATTCTTTACTTACATTAGGGGGATGCATTTCTAAATGAAGGTGTTGAAAGTGAGGAAATGATGGCTTCTACCCAAAAGAACAACCTTTGGAGAGACTATTACTACTTACAACAGTTATGACAAAAAGCTCTTTTGTAGGGTAGGCTTAGGGACCTGGGTAATATTTTAATAAATGCACAAACCTATCATGGAGGTGAAGACAATAAGTTATTGAATGTTTTATTAAGATCTTTATGCTTAAATTGGGTGAAATCTTCCTATCTTCCTAACAGTTTTCAATCCAATTCGAGATTGCATACTGAACAGTGGCAGCATTGAATCCCATTTTTGCAATCAAGCAATTGGCAGTGGGACATGATGTGGGATGATCATCAAGAATAGCCTATGTCCTTCCTATTTGTATGCCACATTTTGCAGTTGTCGTTTGTAGTCATGGCATTAAATTGAAGGGTTGTGGCATTAAAACCCAGGACCTAGTTACCTTCATTTTGGGTTTCATTTTTGCATGAAAAGACAAGTTTCAAGGTCTTTTTCAAAATAATCAGACAGTAGTATTTGGGAATGTCTTCTAATTTTTGGTGGTAAAAGCCACAAAACCCAGAAACAACGAACAGAGGTCAGGTGCCATGTGAGACCCATCTTTTCTATTGCTGGTTAACCCCGGTTTTACTCCAGATTGTGCACCCAACCCTAGCCAAACTTGCCCATACCTTGCCCAGACCCCTCCCTGAATTCAGAAAGAGAATAGGGAATGTTTTCAAAGGAAAATAATAATTATGCGGATTATTGATTGGCCTCTCAATTTTACCTTAAAATAGTGAGTAGCTAGTAGCTACCATTAGCCCTTAGGAAAATATGAATCTTCCATGCTTACAACTTGTTGAAGTCTAAAGCTAGGTGTTTGTACAACTTGGTAGATGGACAGTAAGGAAAGGCGTGATTCTGCAGTTCAGAGGTGTGAATTCTTTTACAGTGGACATGCTTTCTAGTTAATAGTACAAGCAATGACTTGTGTGGAAATCAAGTTGATTGGTGTATGGGCACCCCACTAAAGTTGTTACACAGAGTTTTCCTTTGTTTGGGCTTTCTTTTTTGTGGGTATCAAAGGGTTTAGGGTGTTAGGGTTGACTTCAATTTTCTTCTAGCTTTCAAGAGTATCCTGGCCTACGTACTGTAAGAGCATGTCTTGGATTCAGAAAACTTGCTGGTTTGGTTCACAAAAATGGTTTTGGGATGGCATATTTGTATGGGATGAGGTGGTTGGCAAAAGCCATTGCATAGCTTAAATCCTGATGTGGATTGGTTAGATTGTTTGATTGGTCTTTAGGGCAAAGTTTTTCACTGCTATTGATTGGTCAAGTTATTTGATTGGTTCACTTGCTTTGCTATTACCTAAAGGTCTCTCACTTTACATGGTCTTGATTTCAAATTTATGAGTGGGCTTGGGACATGTAAATAAGTAATGATGAATGTGAAAAATATTGATACAAGACTATTTATCCCATATGTATGAACTCTGTACATCCAGTGAACCCAATGCATTCAGAGGGTTCAATGTGAAAAGACTAGTGAAGTTTATTTTGGGGGAATTGAATATATGGGTGGGGATGCTGTAATGAAGATTGAATTTTGAAAGCACTGAATACCTATACAGATGAATACTATAGATGAAATCTTCTTATGGTCAGTGATATTAAACCGTTCAATTTCATCAGTTTAGTCACTTGGAAGGGCAATTTGAAAGTCATTGACCCATGAAACTTGCAAATGCGCCTGTGGGTCAAATTGGTACGGAGGCAACGCAACGTGTTGGACCCATTGGAATCAAGTTGCTTGCCTCCCCTTTGAAATGGTGCAAATGCAACAAACAAACAGATTTCAAGATCCTGTGGAGAATGATTGACTTGGGAAACCCTGCATCAGTGTTCAAATCTCAGCATCGTACCCCATTAAATAAATAATTTATTGCAGTATGACTAAAACAGATGATATGGGTTGGCAATCCACATGACCTTGTTCAACCGTGTTGCCCAATGGCAAGTTGTTATTCATCAGCTGTCTGTTTACGCGGGGAATGGGCCGGGGAAGGGGCCCTACTACTGTCATTCTGCCTACCAGGTTCACCAAGCTAATGTGGGTCCTGTGTTCGACCCATGTGATGGATTCGACATGCCACCAATTACGAGCCAAAGAGAACATAAACTAAAATAAGGAGATTTTGCCCACCCCAAACCATCCCTGGATGATGTGCCTGGGAAACTCATGAATGGCAATCTCTTGGTGATGTGTAGTGTGTAGTCTAAGCTTCTTCCTTTCCTTGGTTGAAAAGAAAACCCATCGATCCCCCCTCCCCACCGGGCCCCCAACAAACCAATCCCAACAAGTTAATTAACCAAGGGGAATTTCTGAGTTGCAATTGGCAAAAAAGTACCTGGTTATCCCAATTACCAGATATTTGTCAATTGACCAACAGAATTGGATAACCAAAGGAGCAACTTTGAAATCCCATTGATTTGCTGAAACTCTGTGTAGAGATTGTCAAGAAAGGCATGGGTTTATAGGGTCTTGAAAACCTTCTAACTAGTGATTCATTTTATTGCATTGTATTAGCCTATCATTACACAACATGTGTCATCATGACCCCCTATCTTTGTCCCAGACTGCAACGCTTAAACTCCCATATACAGTGGGATTCTCAATTTTGCATGCACAAATGAAATATCCTCACACAATTACCACGCGAGCTGCATCTTCACATGTTATCAATCTACAACAGGTCAGACAGGAATAATCTTTGTGACCACATTGGTCAAAATTCAGTTGCGGGCATAGTTTGAAGTATAATCTATTGTATTGGCCAACAATTCTTATATATTCCCTTGGTCCATTCCATGTTTGGGGATCTTTCAAGCCAGCCACATATGAAATTATGACTTGTGTAGGCTATTTTGCACAACTTCCTAATCAGGTACACCCACTTTAAAGTTTAACCATGTACTTAATCCTGATTTTTGTATGTTAAAATCAAAACAGTATTAAATTAACAACAAGTGTTTTGAGCCCAAGAATCTGAATCTTAAACCCTGAACTTGATGGGTGTAAAAACAATCAATTCTTTCATATGAGACACAAGCTTGGGGGTTACACTTCAGATCATAATTAAAAACATCTAAACAAGACCATAAGCCAAGGTCAGCACAATAGTGACTACTTTCCCTGGGAGGATGGATGTCGGTAGAAACTCCCTTGAAGACTATAGTTGCAAGTATAAACTAATTGCAGTACCCAACAACTCCAGATTCCCTTGGCTCCACTTCCATGATCTGTCCACCCAGCTCCATGATGATCTTGTGTTTGTACCATTTGCATGAATTTTTCCCATACAGCAGTCCCCTTTAAGCATTTGTACTATCCATATATTTTCCATGAAAAAACATAACAGCACAGTTTATTTATTTTCAGTTAATTTCTTGGCCCTCTTAGCTTTGCTCCCCAGATTTGAATCACATAACTGATGCAAATTACAACAATATCTTCCAACAAACTCAAGTCCATACAAGGGAATTTGCACACAGAGAGAGAGAGAGAGAGAGAGAGAGAGAGAGAGATATGCGGGAAAAAGGGACTAAGAAGGTGAAAGAGCGGGGTGGTAATGCCAGAGGACTGGGGCATTCCCAAAATAAGCACCCATCCGAGGCTGAGCCAAGGGTTGTTTATTTGGGAATGCCTTGCTCCTTGGGCAATAACCTTGATGTGAAGCACTGGCAGGAAATAGAAATTTCTTAACTTTTCTTGTGCTTTATATATTTTTTATAAAGTTATAGTTATCTAGCTAGAAAACCTAATCATGTTGAAAAAGGATGACATCCTTGGTTCGTTTTAATTCAATTTTGAAAAGAGGTTGATCGTCCAGATCAATTTCAATGGTGACTCCAACAAAACTTCTATCCTCCTATCCAAGGACCTTAGAACCTGAATTTATAGCCTGGACCTTGACCTGCATAAATCCTGAAACCTGCCCAACACTGGCTATGAGTTATGACAACTACGAAACGCTGGAGCCTAAGGTAGATTCAGAATTTCTTTTGTTGGTTTTTCCTCCCCCACTTTATCTGACAATAAATACCGCACCCACTCTATGAGCGGGTACGTAACACGGAAGAACAAAGTTTCCAGGTGCCAAGTATTAGAAGGGATTACTGAAAATGAAAATAATATTAGAAATTTGGAAATTATGGCAATGCGGATAATAGCTTACAGTCCTTTAGATTCCTTGGTTGTGTGTCAACGCTGAATGTTCACCAAGTGTACTGGAGGCGTGAAGCAACAACAATTCTCTTTCTCTTCCGCCCCCCCTCCCACGCGGCCTACCCTCTCCACGGCCCCACTGCTTTGCCATTATCTTGTTAGATCCCAAAACTTCCTGATATTCTTGGGGGCGTTTTACTTCTAAAACCAGAACTGGCGGGACCCGGGCCGGCGGAGGCGGCGCGGCGTGGAGGGAGGGGGGGCAACATAAAGAGCGGGCCGCATCTCCGCTACAACGCCATCGCCTCCACAACAACAGCCACAAAGCTGCAGCCTCCTGCCTCCCTGCATCTCTCAGCTTTTTTTTCTCTCGCCGTCTCCTCCCTCCACTGCACTGCACTGCACTGCAGCTCTTCCTGATCTAGCTCCACCAGCTTACTGCTTTGGTTTGCTCTTGCTCCTGTCTCCTCCTGCAAGTCAACGTCTTCATCACCATGTCTTGTGGTAACGGATGCGGATGCTGCCCCAAGTGCGGCTGCCGCGCCACTTGCACGTGAGCAATCTTTCTGGTTTCCCTACTGCAGCAGCTCCTGATGTCCTGATTCTGTTGTGCTGCTTCTGCAGATCACTTGTGATCAGAGTTCTCATTAGACTTTGTTGGTATGATGTTGGCTTCTATGGGTGGTTTTGAAGCTCAAGTTTTGTTTGTTGGACAAGAGGTGGAAGAAGCCTTCCAGCTCATTCGGTTTAGATGTTCTTCGAAGCAACGCGTCCTTGATTAGTCTTATAGTCTGTGGGGATTATGCAGAAATTGGCTACGGGATCATGTCCTTGCTGTATGAAGGATTCTAATGGGATCATATTCACGATGCTCTGTGTTGATCGTCCTTGAGGAAGAGTACGTAGGCGTTGCCTGTTAGACAGTGGTAGCTCAGGTCTTGTAAATGGGGACTTACGAGAACTTTTGCTTCTGTGGATTGACTCTCTGCAGATGCAACCACAGCTCGTGGTTCGAGGACGCCGCTGACAGGAGGTATAATATTACCCTCCCTTCTTTGCTTTGTTTTTTTCCTGTCACCGCCTGGTTCAATGCCTACAGTCCCCCTCCTGCTCATACTACTTCAAGGTCTCCCTGTTGCCTTGCATATACATTTATGTCTGGATAGGGTAAAGTTAAGAGTACTAGACTATGCTGTGGTTTTGATCATGCTTTCTCACATTTCCATCTAGTTGTGTATATTATAGAAAGGGTTGTAGTTTTCTTCAAACTTCTAAGGTTCGAATCGACCTTGTACTTCGTGCAGAGAATTTCCAAGAGTTTGCTTTTGGTAAGACAATAATGTAAAACCTCAGAGACATGTCATTAATATCAGTACTTAATTTGCAATTGACATGATGTTTGAATACTCTAAACCGACCTAATAATATTCATGAGCGCATGACCTTCTGCAGCTGCTTCACCGTGACCGGCGAAATCGGCGGCAACTGGGCATGCGGCCCAACGGGCACCTGTGCGGCCAACGATGGAAACAATTATGATCAGTTCTTCTTCACGGTTGCCGAAGAGACAGGAAAGTGCGGGAACTGTTCTTGCCCGCCGGACACATGCGTCAAGGACGGAACCAACAACGAGTACTTCTCAAGTGACTCCGAAGAGACGGGAAAGTGCGGAAACTGCTTGTGCCCGCCCGGCACATGCGACAGGAACTGAAAGTACGACGATATTCGAAGTGATGGGCATGCGAAATGGTAATCAGTGTGAAGAACCTGAATAGCGCAATTTCCTCATAGGATTGATAGCTCCCAGATCCCACGAGTATTCTAGCTAGGATACAACCGAAGCTGCTGGTTACGTACTTGTGTAGAGTGGAGTGAAGATCTGCATGTGTTCAACCCCGACCGGCAACCCACCGCCGATTTGACTAACTAGCTAGGTGCTGTAGGTCGAATCTAAAAAACTAGTGCGTAGTACTAGTACAGTATGATGAGATTTCATCTGTTGAATTTATGTTTTCATGTGGTCCTAGTGTGTGAAAAAAAAAGAGGAGACTTCTTGTATGGTTGATTGCATTTTCTGCATATATACTGCAGTGATCAGGAATCTGATCATACAACAACGTTGATCGATATCCTCCTGAAATTACTAGCAGGCGAGACTAGTGATCTTCCGCAATAAATTGTCCTTAATCCTCGTGTTCAAGCCGTCGAAGCAGCTACTGCAGCCCAATCATAGATCTTGCTTTAATCTTTGTCCTTTTCTATCACATGTATGTATACTTACCGTGACGCGGTTTGTCCATATGATTACTATTTGAACCGGTGCCCGCCACACGATGCTCGAAACCAGTTCAATCTGTTGGTATAAGATCCAGAACCTAGTTAGACTGGTTTAGATCCCATCAAGTATACCAAGCTAACTCCTGTCACTTGGAGGCATAAGATCCAGAAACTAGTAACTCTAGTTTAGATCACATCAAGTATAACAAAACCAAACCGGCTACTACATGTGACTTGGAGGTATCAAATCCAGAAACTGGTTAGACTGGTTTACATCACATCAAGTATTCCCAAACCCCCCTCCCTCGCTCCCTTCCCCCCCTCCCTAGATGGACACAGAATTGTTCTTGCCATGAATCATATTCACACGAAATTTTTTAGACGGATTGGCACCAAGTTTATTATTGTTGCAAAGTTGTTGCAAACAGGAGTGTAACCAAATTCTAGTATCTTTAATGATCGGCCCAAAAACATAAAAGCAACACAAGAATTGTAGTGCACGGGCGCTAGAAATCGATGAAATCTTTTGCTTTCCCTTTGCTTACCCTTCTGGCTGGCTGTCTGTCTGTAGCAAAGCTTTTCATGCAAGACTGTTGGAGACTGAATGACCTATTTATCATCTAGGTAGGTTATCAATCTTAAAACACCCAACAATTTTATGATAGAAAAATTTATAAACAGGAAAAATAATGTACTTTGTAAAAAAAGTCTATAACCAGCTAATAACCAACAGGATAATTGATGATTATCAATTGACTGTTCTATAACCTACCATTATGGATAATTGGCAGTTATTATCTTAAAATATTGATAACCTAATCATCAGCCAAAACTATTTTTTAAAAACAACCTACCTGACAATTATGAATTACATTCAACAGCCAACACTGGTCCTCATCTACAGCCAGAGTGAACCAGCACCCACAAAGGCATCACCATGGATGGATGGCACACAACGTGACACTTTTTTCATTGGGTTCTTGTTCCCCAGCTAACCATCCCCATTGCTGAGGGTTGTAAAAGTGTGCATAAGGGTTCATCCAACTGTGTGGCCTCAGAAGGGGGAAACTGGGTGCTGGGTCACACCAGCCTTTATGCTGAATAAGGTATCAAACCGGTGCCAATTTTGTTTACCAACCGCCTTTGCATCAGGCTTTCTCTTGGAGGTTTTTGATAAAGCATTCCATAGAGAGTGGAATATAATTGTTTGAGAAGATTTCATCATCCAAATTCATCATTCCAGATAAGGTGACATGGTTTTTGACACGCAGCCAACTTTTAAAATATCGATGTGGCTTGTTGTGTCATCTTAAATGTCACAACCAAAGTTTAGCATCATGATATAAATGTCACGCCAAGAGTTTAGAATATGGGTAGGAACTAGGAACTGCACATGCCATGCCAAGTTTTTTTTATTGGGTAGTTATAAAATATTGATATTTGTGCAAAGGCATCTTGACAGATTAAAGGGGAGCCCATTGGAAAGGTCTGATTCTCTGATATTCAATGTGATTAGCACCATGTGGGAAATTTGGTCAGATCAGACGTCAATCAGTTCTGCATCCAAAAGTAGCAATATAAAGATATTTCCCCGGATATTTGGCCTCGCTGCATACACCCCTGAAAGCTTGATACAGCATGGAAAGAACTTTAGTCCTAGCTTGATCTGGTATGTCTTAGAACCTCTTCCCTACACACCATAGGTGCAAGTTTTTTTTTGGAGGTGGGATATATGATTCCTTCCAGATGATCATGTTGTGGGGGATATACACTTCAAATTTTGAAAGTTGGCCCATGCTCAACATGTCATTGGTAATCTTTTACCCAATTTAGTTGCTTGGTGGTTTAAATCAGGGTTGGGCAGGTACAAGAAAACTTGTGAGAATTGGCCAAGGTTTCAGGTCATTCTCACACTGAATCACAAGTGATATCCATCATGATGCCTTGACTGCCATTTCTCAATGTTGGAGTAGCACCTCGTGAACTGGTGCCTCAAGGCATTTTTCAAAATCTTGATACTTGCATAATAGAAGATACCCAGGTTTTGGTTCTTAAGTATACTAGGGGTCTAGTTCAAGTAATAGGTAGGCTGAAAGCACATTTGGGGGGGGCGGGGGGGGCTGCTTTAAGGAAGATTTTTCTGTTTTTCAGTATATTTTGGGTTAGTTTTCATTTGATTTCATCTAACATTCTGATAAACATATAAAATGCATTTTGATACGAAGGCCTCCAACATAATTTTTATCATTTTTCAAATGAAAGTAATTTTTCAACAAATTTTTTTTTCAATACATGTATGCTTGTTTTAATAAAAAACTTGTTCAAATGTTTTTGTGAAATCATATAAGTCAAACTTTTCAATTTAGTGCAATTATATTGACATATACCATTAGCACTCGTAATCACTACTTAATTTTTTGAATTTTGAATTGTAAGAAAAATAGAAATTTTAATTTTTTTTTTAATAAAATGTTATTGCGAATACATTATGTACATATCACAAAAAATTGAAATCAATCTAAGGAATAAAATACATATAATTTACACTTTTAAAGACTTGTAACCACTAGTTTAAAACAATTTTGACACTAAAAGCACAATTTTAAAATATACACCTTAACATAATAGTATCAAGAAAACTTTAAATATTCTTAATTTTTTAAAAATGTATTATAAAGATTTTAAGAATTTTTTTTTGTAAACAACAAAAAAATAATGGTCTAAGGGGGCACATGTGGCTCCTTCTAGTGTTGGTGGACCTAATTGTAATTGAAATGGTACAATCAATTCATATTCAATATATGGTTAAGTACTTCATTAAATTTTGTAATTATTTGAATCATTTTGCAAGTACTATTAGTTAATATATTATTAAATAATATATTTTCATTTTGCAATATATCATGGTAACATCTATTTTCTCACAAATATAATTTTTTAAATTTAATATTAATCAAAAAAATGTAATTTCCTTTGACAATTGGGTGAAAGCATGGTATTTTATATATATGAAGTTAACGAAAAAATACTAAGTTTAAAAATAAACAGTTTTTTGCAAAAACACAAGAAAATGAATTCAATTTTTACTTAAATTTCATTTTAAAACCATGGTGTTTTCCATTGGGTTTGTATTAAGTTGAATATAAAATTTCAAAAACTTTGGAATAATAAAAGTAGGGAACAAGTACTAATTTTGAATTTGACTGGCCAATATGATGTTCAAAAGTACTTTTTTATTAGAAAATTTAATGAAATAAATTTGTGTGAAGTTATAACATAAAGATCAGTATATATTCATAGGAAGGAAAATAAATAAATTTTATTTTCTCTTTGGTAGAATATACTTGACACATACTTGAAACAAATGTTACATTGCAAAAAGTAGGTTTCAAAAGGAACTTGCGTTTAGAAAAACCTATTTGGAACCTACTTTTACAACTTAAAATTAAAAATAAATTCATAAAAGTGAAGAATTATCTTGTTTTGTGTCATTTAATTAAAAAAAATTAATGTATAATAGTTTTATGATGGGTTTTAGTCCTACTTTTGGTTAGTTTAACAAGTAGACTACCAAGGTAATTGAATTGTATACTTTACCATGCTTTCACCCAATTGCATTATTCGACAATTGAACTACCTTATTTTGAATATAATTTATGAAAAGCTCTTATAATATTGGCTTGGTGGAAGTTGAAAGTTGCACATTTCCGAAAAACAATATTTGTGAAAAAAAAATTTGGCCATTGTAATGTGCTTTCACTTGGAAGGACCTAGGGTCTACAATGGTCCACAATGTTTAAGAATAAAGTTGTGGTTACCATTATGGTCTTAAGTACCTGGGGTACTCATAAAGAACTATGTGCTTCAATTTGTGAAATGCCTTCCTCACACATTAGCATGAGTTCTTTATGTTGCTACAACATCAACTTCTTCATTCTTGTAGTTGCAACCCATAGGTAAGAATGCAACCTAAATCTAAACCTTGTAATTAAAAAACTATCAATAATGGGTGTTTGCAAATTATTGGCCAACTTCAACAATTGTTCATAGTACACCTCCACCCACTCTATTGCTTCATGTTTCAAATTCTTCAACTACAACTACACATGTTCATCATTATATGTTGTTCAATATTGTTTATAAAAAGTTTGTTCCAAATCCACAAATCTATGATTCAAAAAATCCTTCATGTAGTTGTTGCATTAATTTGATGCATTATCTTTGAGTGTGAAATTGGACAAATTTGTTCTCCTCATTTACCATTAAATCCCCATTAACTTTAATGGTTGCTTTAAATACTTTCACACAAGCATCCGGATTAAAATCTTTCTTGTATTTTGGATAAGTGAAAGGTCTCCTATAAAGTTATATAGTTGGTAATATAGATATCCTTGTTATTCTTCCAAAACCTCCTTGAAGAACTAGTGGTTCTCCTCTTGGATCTAATGGTAACATTGTGGAAACAAATGTCATTATAATTAGGCCTTTTGTAATCATCCTTGTTGGTTCAGTACCATGTGTTTCCATTACCACAAGTCTAACTAACATAAAAGTAGTAGGTATTGTTCCCCCAACATGTGAATATATCGCATGAATTGTTACAAATGGTTTTATAAACGTAGGTGAAACATAATAATTAGTTCAACCAAGTTTAAAAAAACTTTGTGGTTCCCTCCTGCATTTGGTCCAAGTCCAAATTAACTCCAACTGTGGCAAATGGCAACAATTTTTATAGTTGTTCCCAATTTTATTCCTTCCAAAGATGATCTTAGCATTCTTATAATTAGTGGAACATTCATGTGAATAATTATAATGCCATACTCTTTTCCTATAATTTGCATGGGTTGAATTGTCCAACTTGTGATTGTTGGGCATGTACACCTTATACATTTTTTGCTAGGGTATCCAATTTAAGCTTAGATTATTGTCAATCGGATTTTATTAGCAGCTGAATGTGGACGAAATGGTGGTTGAAGAACAATTGGGGTTCTTTTTAATTTCATGCCATCCACATGGTAACTCTCATTTCTCATATTCTAATTATTCATGGGATTGTCATGGTTCTTTACTACCACTCCTTTGGGCTACATTGCTTCCATGCCCAATTTGTTTTACACTTAAATGGTTACATGATCCACTAATCGTTACCTAATAAATTCCTCAATGAATGAACAACACATGATCACATGAGCTTCCTATTCGTAATGATTGATATGGACCTTGGTCTACCATCTGCACCATAGATTCTTAAATTCCAAACTCGGTATCCATATTGATTCATACTTTGCTAGTCCCTCCTCATCCATGATTCATTATTCAAAAACTTGTTTTGATTAGTTTCCATAACAACACATATGATTGAGACAAATACAAATTGAAATATGTGTTTAAGGAAAATTCTCAATCTTTGTTGTTGATTTATGGTTTATGTTACATACATTTGATGCTCAAAATATTCTTCTTCTAATATAGCCTATATAACCTATGGTGTCTTCTATCCAACCTTATCATTTTTTAGGTTGTCCTCCCATTCATTTAAAGGTTGATTATATGGTGATGAACCAAATTACCAATTAAGTCCTCTATCTTTTGGTCTTAAATCCTATCTTCTTTACTCTTTTGAAAAATAGGCAGTATATGTACCAATCTATGCATTTCATATTTCTCAATGGGTGACAGATTCAATTTTGTTCTTCCTTGCACCCATTGGGCCTCATAATCATAGGTGTGGCTTTTATTGCATTATCTTTCCAAACATTTGGATCAATGTCAAATTGTGTATCCTTTAATTGAAAACAATCTTAGTTATTAGTTCGCCTCTATGTTCTTCTAGAAAATACATTTCAAGGTTCCAACCTTGCTCCAAAAGGCATCTAATAAACTAGTGTGGATCATTCTTTTGTTATTAACATGCAATGCACCATATATTGCACTAGTTCAAACATATATTTAATTGCATTACTTCTTCATGCAATTGCTATTCCTATTCCTCTAATTATGCTACCTCATTTTGTTGAATTGAAACCTAATCCAATAATTTTTACAAACTTTTGGTCATCATTCAATTAACATTTTCCAATTCTAATTCTTCTTCTTAATCAATTTCTTCTTTAGATTCAAACCTTTATGACAACTACTTTGCTTAAAGTCTTTTCCTAAAACAAATTGATCAAATGAAAATCTACAAAAATTGAAAAACACTTCCTTTTATGCTACCTTCTTAAGAAAAAATAGAAAAGAGTTGTCAACAATATGTAGAAATCTTGATTTTTCTTCCCATATTCATTTTTGGGGATGGTCACCAAATGGTAAGCACTAAATTCTATAGTTCCATAATTCAACTTCTTGCAAGAAAATTTGTATTTCAATCTTTACATTTTAAAAAATATTACATAAAGAAACACAAACTTGATACATTCCTAACTACATCAATAATCCTATTATTTACATGTATACACAATTTGACCAGAATACAATTGAATCATTATTGTCTTCATTAATTCATGAAAAATTAACATACATTGGTTCAAAATAGAATCAAAACAAAAATCTAAAATAGTTTCAATCTCCAAAGTCCTTTCTTCTCCAACATCTCTAAAATCTACTTTTATAATAATAATCTTGTTTTTTTCAATCCTCCTCATGATCATCCTCATGGAAGAAGATTAATTCAAATCTTCTTTTCTGAAAACATAATTCAAACCTCTTTTTAAGCCTAATCAATCCAAAATAGTAATACAAGTCATGATCAATTCAAAACCATTGTGTAGTCCTAATCAACTTTTAATAGACACCTTTTACTCTTGCAATTTTGACTAAAAGGTCCTTAACAATAAACAATAAATTCAACATGCTAGTATCATCTTGCATGGTTAGTTTATAAAAGTTGCTTCTTGGCATGAAGCCATCTTGTTGTTCCTACTACAATCCACAACTCATGGGGATTTTCAAGATGAAAGATGTGGGGGATGATTTCATCTTTTATTGAAAGATTGATGACCACCAATGCCTTCATTTGCTACTACGAAATGACCATTGAATCTTCCACCACAAACACTTTTGTAAGGTCTAATGAAACTAAATGCCACAACATCTCACGCATCAAAATGTTTTTCATTTTAAATTGCAATGCTCCAAAGTTCGCAACCCCTCATAGCTTGCATTAGTCAAATATCATGTTGTCACTTCTTGAGTTCAACATTCTAACAATCCAAAAATATAGGGTTTTCTTGGTCAAATGTCATAGAATTACATGCCCTCATCATCTTTCTATGTTCTAATTTTATGAATTGAAGATTAAATTCTGATTTAATTATTATTTTTTAAATTAATTACAAATTGATTAATAAAACTAGCACATTTGAAACCATGCAAATCAACCATAATGTTACTCAAATTGTAAGTGGCAATTGATTTGATTGTAAGTGTTATTCAAACTTTTTAAAACTTGATGCTCACACTACTATCATTTTTTAACAATTAATTTCAAAAAATGATTTTTTACAATTTAAAGTACATATTTAGCATCAAAATTAGAATTGCAAACACATGCTTATAATGCTTTTATTTCTAATAGAATGATTTTTTTCATTTTTCACTTTGGAATGTAAAAATATTTAATTTGAAGATTTAGTTCTAGAGCTCTAATGTTATGACTTGGGCTTTCAATTCAAGTATGATTCCTTTAGTTACAATAATATAAACTACATATGCATTTTCACATGTGTTTAATTTTTCTTGATTTCAGAATTACATTTATTTTTATAAAATTTTAATCAAATTTTAAAGAAAATATTGTAACAATGGAATTTATCTCACAAGTTTTGAATTTCATAAATACACATAATATGTTTTAGGTTTTAAATTTCAAAATGTAAAATATTATGTTAATCTAAGATATTCAATTCTTAAATATCACCATAATTCTTTTGCTACAAATGGTATTACTTAATTTCATAATGTGTTTGATGAACATTTAGTTTTTTATTCAATAACTTATTAAATCAGGTCAAACCATCAATATGACTCACACTTAAATTCTTTTATATGTGTGTGCACTTGGAGTTTGTAATCATATATATTTTTCATTTCTTAAGTTAAATTTTAATTATTTGACTATAATTATAGGTCAAGTGGTCAACAAGATAAATTGTAAATCCTTAAACTATAACTTTAATCATGTGGTCCCAATGATGACTAAGGATGAATGACCTTGGTCATGTAGTCTCAATGATCACTTAGGGTGACTAATAGTACACAACCAAATAGTCCACATGACTACATGATTAAAATTGGGACATGGTAACAAAAATGTCTTAGCTAACCATGGATGCTAGGTTTTGGTTTAATGGAATGCACAAATAGAAATGTTGAAAATTCAATTGCACACAATTTTGTATTCACAAACACATGTATTATGTCACCATGAATACAATGAATTATAGTTGTTCCACTAACCTTTTCATGTCCAATTACTTTGTTAATAGTACTTAACATGTTTAAAATAAAATTGTAACATGTGCATGTACAACTGCATGAAGGGTGTTTTATGTGTCTTTTGTTTATTGTTATGGTAAACAAAAACTAAATGTTTGTGTACACCTAGTTAATAATGTCTTAACTTGATAATTATTTTAAACTTTTATCCTTGGAGCTTCTAGTGGTCACATGGTCTTATGGAACTGCAAGGATGAAAAGGCACATGTGTTGAGGATGGGAGAACTAAAGTTGAACATGCTAGAGCATTAGATCTTATTGCATGTGGCAGATTTGTCACATTTCTAAAGAATAAAATGGCAAAGTTGGTTAGAGATGCCATTCCAATCAATCAAATTGCAAGGGCTTTAACTATTGAAACAAATGATATTTTCCAACTTTGAATTCCCACAACTTTCATAGCATTTAAATATGATTTAACATGAAGGTGTGTGGGAACCACTTCCAAATTAATAATGTCCAAAATTATTCAAATTGGTAACAAATGATTCTTAAGTTTCAACAATCCCAAGGAAATAAGGATGAAGCACTTAGAATCATTCAATCGTTGAGACTATATGAAAGGGATATTACATATTACATGGTTAGATTATGGTCCCATCTCCTAATCAATTGTTTTATTTCCTTGTCCATGGGTGAAGAATGGGATTGACAATAGAAGCAACCCTACTTATAAACAAGATAATGTTGGAATTTTACAAGTCAACATATTGCATGGGACCCATTTATGTTGTCATAAACATTGTTTCTCTATATGTGGTGGTTTTGAACTTTACCATGTCAATATTAAAAGGAACTTTCACAACATTTTTGCATCTAATGGTAGCTCAAGATCAATTGTTGAAGAAACTACATATTTTGATTTCAAATTATGTGATGTTAGGAAATATTTGTGCATAAATGATACTTATAAGATTACATCGAATATATATATATATATATATATATACTCCAAACAAATTGAAATGATTTTTAACACTTATGAATTATATTTATTCAAACCATGTTTGTGAACCATGTGAAGAGTTTGATAATGTTCATATCACAGATGAGGTCTCTTAAAACATTGACCATAACTATGGTTAATTGAAAGTTTGACAAATAATCACTTCCAATTGGAAAGTGATAAAAAATAAGAGTTTGGCATTGTCATAAAATTCATTTCAAATGTTTATTTGGATGATTATTTCAAACCAAATACTAGTGTAGTCTAAAATGAAAAATAAGCTTAATAATACATATATACCATAAATGTACACATGGTTCCTTGAATTTAAAGTGTTAAAATTTATTTATTTTCCCTAAAAAATATCAAATAAAAATTATAAAATTATAAGGCCCAAACATTAAAAATGAAACAAAAAATTTAATGCAACATGTTTATTAATAGTTATATATATTGTGTGTACTACAATACTAAACCTAGTTTTGGCCAAAATGGGCCGCTTCTACTATGTGTTTTCACCCTTGGTTATTATCCATCATTGGATCTAACTAATTGCATTTCATCCAACAATTGTGCAACAATTGCAATAACTTGACACATTTACAACTACAAATTGACAAGTTAATGTTCTATAAAAAGTATTAAGAAACAGTTACAAAAACAACTTGGTTATTGTCTAAATTTTTGGATGTGATCAATTTTTAATGGCACGAGCTTACTTTTCATCAAATGTACAATAGTCAAAACATATAGTCACATCTACAACTACAATTTGACACATACATTGCTGTAATTACTTTTGCAACTAGAAGTACATGTGATTATGGTGACATGTAAGATTACAACAATAGTAGTTTTCAAATTGATTGATTTGTATAGTATTCAATTTTCATGCATAATGCACGGAGTGAAAAGGTTGCTCAAAGATATTCAAAGTCTCCATGGAATATTTCTTGAGATAGGTCCTTAAACAAGTATAAATAAAGGTAGTTGCCCCTTGCCTCCCCCCAATTTTCATTATATTCAACATGAATTTGAAAAATACAATCTTATGTTTTAATTTTGTCCCTTTAGTTTCATTTTTTAATCATTCCATGTTATGAATAAATTGATGTTTGAATTTTTTCTTACATATTTTGTGGTTTTGTTTTAGATTATTGTGTTGTGTGATTGGATTTAGTTTTAAATGTAATTTTATTGGCATTAGTTTGTCCTAACTATTGTGTGCCTTGGGAATATTTTGTTTATGGTAGTTTTTATGTTCATGACACATGATATCTGAAGCCTTTGTAATGGTTGGTGTTATTGTGTTTAGACTTCATTGTTTTGAATTTTAAAGCTTTTGTTCGATCCTAAATATTTAGATCATTTCACTTGAAAAATCATGTCCAAATTGAATTTTTTAAATGTCATCTGAAATAATTTTACATACAATTGATAATTGGAAAAATTTGTTGAAGGGTGAGTGTAAAATATAATGGCTCACAAAGCAACACATGAAAATGTCACCCAAAGGAATATGTATTCCTTTGTATTTTTTGGAGCCCTAGAAGGACAAAGTAATAAAACACCAACAATCCATCAATTCCAAAAAAAATTATTTATATTTATGCCCATTTAAGGATTTTTTTTTAATAAAATTGTGCACAAACCGAACATAAAATGAATATTTTTCCATAGTGCTATGAACTTTTGAAAAGACCCATGTTTTTTACACTAAAAAAAAATAACAAAATAATCCAATAAGATTAACTTACAATTGACATGTTACAAAATCTTTAAAACTTGATTTCATTGATATATTTTTTAATTAAAATGGAGTCCATATATGAAACTTGATGTCAAGGTAACAAGTCCACATGTTTCACTTTACAAGTTCACATACCTTTTAATTTTGCAAATTATGCATAACAAATATGTACATCATATGCATACTCAAGTTAATAACCTCAAACTAAGTCCCTATTAAAAAATTAAAACATCTAAAATACAAATTAACCATTGCATTTACACTCGCATCACAAAAACTACCACTATATAACTTGCACTGAACTTGAAAAAAAAATATTTTAAAAAAAAGGTCTAACACACCCAATTTGATTATGTCAAGACTTCAACAATCAAATATATTTGTGCAAGGCCTCATTCATATTTTGAACTTAATTCAATAACCAAGTGGACTAGATTGTTTCATACATTTTAGAAGCACAAGGTTCAATTCTTGGAAATTTGATAAGGTGAGGTCAGAATTTTTGTTTTTCTGAACTCACACTCTTAATAAATATTTAACATTGAACATCAATCATAGGTACAAAATTTAATAGTAACTCTTTGATACTAAATTGGTATGACCAAATTTATGCATTTCACAATAGTCATATGGAAGTTAACATCAAAAAATAAACCTTAGCATTCAAAGCATATAATTTGGAAGGCAAATCTTAATGTGGTTAGATCTTTTGGAATTGAAATGGTTAGATAACAAAAATAGCCTTTTATGCCTTGATTAGTTAAATGACTTAAAAGTGGTGTCGCAATTTAGAGAGGAAATTCAATGTGTCTAAAAATGTCAACAATTTGCCACTTTGATGTCATCACCAATACAACTTCCAATATCTACTACTCAAGGGGATAATAATTCATATAAGGTTGAGTATGTGTTGAACCCTAATGGATGTCTCCTTATCCTTATGCTTGCAAGTGCTTGTGAAGTGGTAATTCTTTATTCAACAATAATGGAACTTTTTGCAAGTTGTGATGTGTTAGTTAGCTCCTTGCAACTAGAAGTCAAGATAGTGAAGTCTTGAGATACTGGTAGATATTAGGACGAAATGACATGCTTCACAGACACCCCTCAATCATCTTAACTATACAAATAGACACAAAAGACATCTAATGTAATCTGAGCCAAAAATGGATGCAAAATCAACTGGAACTCACATGGACCTACCACAACTTTTCGCCTTGTAAGAGGAACTCCTCCAATATGTAAAAGATTTTATAACTTCCCATGGACCATTTGTTCAAATGGAAAACTTGCAAAATGAGGCTGATGGCTTTGATGCCACATAACTCCCAAAAATAACCAATGGTGCATCCAAGCCTATTTTCAACACCTCAAGGCTCAAAACATCAAAATTAATAGTTATTCTGCCTAAAATGAAAAAAGTTATGGGAAAGCTGAGTCTTTTATCAAACCTCAATGTGTAGCTTAAAGCCCCATAGTAAGGCCGTTCCCAAAACAAGGGTCTAGGAGGAGGTGGTGGCCAAGTCACATCCCACATTTGTGAACATCTCCAACCTATGGGCTTTACCCATCATAAAGCACATGATCAATATCAAGAACTTAAACAAATGTACATCTCTAGTCATAGGAGGGGTAGAGTTCTTACACCTACTCCTTAAGAGCATGAGGTATCTTGCGCCCATAAGTAGGCATAATTTCCTTTCAACTCTTAAGGAATAGGTGTAATATCCTCCTCTTTTCTATGCCTCAAAATGGACTAGGAAATACCTCGAAATGGCTTGCATAACCATTACATAGGTTGCTCGGTAGGTTGAGTTAAGGGTGAAGAGATCATTTGCCCTTACCATTTAATCTAAAACAAGTTAAGCCATTGGCTTGGTACAAAAGTAGCTCATTTCAATTGTTTGGTTTCTCAAATCATTCCTTACTTCCATCAAATTCTAGAGCATTCAGTGGACTCGTACATGTCATCCTGTGTACTACTATAAAAATCCTGAGCATTGAATGGGGGAGGACACCAGGGCTTGGCAAGTTCAACACAGCCTGTCTTAGAATTCAAACCCTCTTTAAGAAACAGAAGCCTCATGAGCATCTGTCAGAAGGTCCAGTTCACACTGGGATACATATGGCTCAGCGCTGTGTTGTAGACCTGTTCATGATTACAAGCAGCAAATATGCAATGAAGTTCCACTTGTGACTCCCAGGAGCAGCAATTTTGCCAGATGAGCCGTGCAGACATTGGAAGAGAATGATGCAGTTAGAGACATCCAACTGGAGGTCTGCACACTATTGTAGTAGATGAGGAGGCAGTGCAGTGCAGTGCAGTGCAGTTCCGTGCTGTTCTAGGCAGAAACATCACCTCACAACACAGCAACAAGAGTAAAGCCTACATGAGATCTTCCCCCAACAGAAAAAATACTATTCAGCAGCATCACCTAACTTTCCCATTCCATCCCTTCTGCTCCAGCAATGTACCACATTATTGATCAGCAAACATAACAATTCACAATGTTATGGGACCATTTTCTGCATATGCAAACTTAGCTGGTAAAGAAAGGGTATGACAATTCACCTCCCTTGGCCTGACCCCGAGCTTTATCACAAGTAGTGGGCAGCAGCAGCTTCAGCAGGAAGTCTTTCTGCTGAAGTAGCCAGCAGATTCAATGGAGGAGAGAAGTCCAATGCTTTCTTTTATAAAGCCATAGCCCAGAGTTGGTGTAGCTACCACTTGAGCCACCCAATAACAGAAGCATGCCCACATCACTCAAACTGAGAAAAAAAAGTGGTTGACAATGGCAAGTTTAGGAAGGTGGGTAACAGCAATCCTTTGTTCTCCTGTGAACCAGAATTGCAAGTCCTGAACAGTGAAGTTAACAGAAAGACATCCTCATAACCAAGACTTCCATGAGCCTCTACAGCATACAATGGAAAGGACAGCCTTTCTTGCAAAGTTCAAGCAAGTTCTCTCAGAATTCTATATATAACAGAAGCATTCTGGAACATCTGGCAGAAGTTCCAGTAGCCTCTGAGAAATGGATAACAAGATGGACAAACATAAAAATACTTGGCATGATCAGCTTTGAGTTATTGGTAATTGTTGATGATTAAAAGCAGCAAACACACAAAGATGTTTCAATTCTGACCCTCCCACAAGAAGCTCTTTTGCTGCATGAGCCCTTGAGACACTGGAAGAGAACAATGCAGCAAAGAAAAACCCAAATGGAGGCGTCAACTCAGTCATAGAAGGCATGCTGTGCCGTTCTATGCAGTAACATCACCTCACAACACAGCAAAAAGAGCAAAGCCCAAATGAGATCTTTTCTCTCTGAACAAAACACCATCTAGCACCCTGACTTTCACAATTCATCATAGTATCTTCTGCTCTAGAAATGCAACATATGATTGATAAGCAAACATAACTAACCATCATGTTATAGGCAAAACCTTTTCTGTCAAATGCAAATTAACTGGTAAAAGGAGGAGTCAACCAGGAAAGAAACTTATCACAAGAGTGGGCAGCCACCGCTTCTACTGAAGGAGCGAGCAGGTTCAATGGAGGAGAGAAGTCCAACGCTTTCTTTCATCAAGCCACAGCCTAGAGTTGTTGGAGTCACCACTTGGCCACCCAATAATAGAAGCATGCCCACCTCACTTAAAACTGAGCTAACAAAGCTGTTGACATCGTGATGTGCTGAAGAATATGAAGACATACAACCTCATCATCCAAAACCTTCCACCACAGCTTCAAGAAAAGAAACAAATCCATGCAACCAGAACTTCCATGATTTGATGATTTGCGCCACATCAGCGACATTAAGGACTCCTACTCCAGCTGCGACGGCGATCACGAACTGGAACAGGGCTTCTGCACAACAAAGACAAGTGAATAGAGCTCACATAAAAGTGAATAAGATGCACAATAAGAATGGAAAGAGAAGAATAAAAAAATCTGCAAAATTACAGGCAATAAGTTGGATGTACCAATCACTACAAGATTCTAATTCAAGATCACATGTGATTGCAGAATGTGATTATGATTAAGAACAATTCAGCTGCATCCTGGCTCAGCCAATTCCAGGTGAGGCTCTAATTCCAGACTTCCAGACCACGTATGATTATAATGTGATGATAAAAAGACCAACACAATTGCATTTTGTAAAGATACTTAACAGGAAAGAGGATACTGTACCCATTTTCAATTGGAGACACACGGCGTTCACGACGAGGAAGGGGTGACCCACTCAGACTCCTATCCCGGCGCACTACAGGTGAAACACTCCTGCGGCGAGGAGATCGACTCCTAACCCTTGGAGGGGGACTAGTCACAGAACCCACCAAAGGTGAATCAGCAACACCTTGAAGGCAGGTTGACACTCTCAATAGGCACATAAGCATGATATTTGTACACAACATTGCCAAATCAAACAATGTTGGATCTATAAAGACAACAAACTATCCTTACATGCACAAAAGCACAACTGGCATCTGTAAAAAATCAGTTCATGACACACTAAAAAAGATCTGCTGGCCTCTGAGAGGGTTCCCGACACCTTAGCAGTCATGTCACAAGCAAAATACCTGCGGCCACCATAACTTGGGCTACGACGGGGTCGTGTGCTTGGGCGAGGACTCCTACCACGGCCTCCAGTACCCAAGCCAGCTGCTCCAATGCGAAGGCGGCATTCCCTAGCAAAGTGCCCAGGTTCCCCACATTCATAGCATTTCATCTCGTCACCCCCCCGCCCACGAGGTCCACCTGCTCCACCTGAGCTTCGAGAAAGCTCCACTCGCCATCCATTCTTGCCTGCTAAGAGAATGTACCATTGCACAAAATCAGTATCCTGCACAAAACAAAGAGAGTTGTGCACCTAACAGATACAAACATATCTTCAAGAGTACTGAGAACTTCTCCATACTTACAATTTAAATCACCTTGAATAGAATGGACATATTACACAATAACAAAGCTACAGGGACTTTCAAATCTGCCAAAGAATTAGTCATCAAGAAAAAGAGGAAACCCTAACCCAAAGAACAGAAGAAAGAAAACAACATGCAAACAACTGATGACATAGATCTTCATCAATCTAGAATCAGTGTGCCTCATGTGGAAAGATTAGGACCATACTTACAAACCCTGAAGAACTGAAACAGGTGCAGAAAGAACCTATGCTCAGAAACACAAGAGTCGGTTTACCCTCTTAAGGGAGGTACTCACCGTCCATAGCTCGAATTGCATCCTGTGCATCTCGCAGGTCGTCAAACTCCACAAATGCAAACCCTGGTGGCTTGCGGGCTACCCACACACTGAGTCCATAACATCGCATCATACCAATCAAAACCCTAATTCAACAATTCTACACCAATGAAAGAGAACACGACAAAGACGGCCTCGCATATTTGCTTAGGATGTCAATGAAACCAGAGTCGAAAGGAAAGGCTTCTGGAACCGACAAGGGAAGTGATCACGATTTGGAACGGTAAAGACAGCCAGGGGTGTAGAAAGCCAACCTCCGCAGCACGCCGTAGACGCGGAACTCATCTTCAAGCTCCCTCTCGGTTGCTCTGGGGTCCAAGTTTCCCACATAAACACGCGACATGGCCCCTTTACTGATTCGACCCCGGGAAAAGGTCACATACACAAAAATTAAAATTAAAAAAGCCCTCTGCTCAGTCTATGGCGTAATCGAGCGAGCAAGAATTTTAAAAACGGATTCTCCAGTCGTCGTCAAGAATGCTCTCGCCCTCGAGCAACACCAGCAATACGCAGAAACAAAAACCCTACACAGCATGCAGTGGTTTGTGACTTGATTGCGGAGGGTAATAAAAAGGACCCAGAAAGGGAGGAGCCGTGGGCTTCCGAAATGGGGCCCTGCGTACGCGGTCGAAGGGAACCAGTACTCTCAAGCGCGAACGGATGGAATCGCGGTTCGCACAGCGCAAGGAACCCTTGGCCGGGTGGCGTGGAGGACGTTCAAAAAACCCCCAGACGAACTTTGCTGGTGTCAGTGCTGCATCCTCCGCAGCGATGATTAGTTTGTTTGGGTGATCACTCGTCAATGCGCTGGGTCCCGCGTAGTCGATGGCTGTTCCACCGCTCTCTATTTCACCTGGCTAATTAGTTCCCGTGAAACACCGAACACCTGCTCCAGATGGGCCGGGTCCCACAACAAAAAGTAGATCTTGGAACACTGGAACCACCCTTTTTTTTTCTGGCGAACTGGTGCCAGATTTCGCCCTCCGTTGAGGAGGCGCAATCTTCAATTCGCCACACACTGCTGTTGGATGAGGATTAAAGTGCCAGTTTGCATTCAGTTAGACAGGAGTTTTCGCCAGATTTCTATTAGTTTTGTACTGATTTTACAGTTTCCTTAACATTTTCGCCATTAATGCTAAATTTTAAGGTGGGATCATCGCCACTCATGCTAAATCCCTTATGGGATGGTCGCCACCCATGCCTCATCATAAAAATGAAAAAAGACAAACGCTGACTGGAACCAACATGCATTCATGTTCGTGCTCCATGGTCCTCATCACATCATCTAACATGGTAACCATCCGATGCCATCACCCATAGTCCATCACGGATGCCATTCAGCCATATCTGAATTTCCTGATAAGGTTCACAATGCGTTGAATCATCATCTTGTTTGGCGCTTTTATTCTTGCAATGGAGTACATGAAGCAAGACATTTTTATGTATACTGTAGCCTAGGGTCAGTTTCCACATTGACAAAGCAAATAAATTTTTTTTCAAAAAATGAATTCATTTTTTAATTTTGGAATTATATATTTTCCTATAATTTCCTTTAATATTGTGATATGAATAGTGAAATTATTCAAAATGTAACATATGATAATTATGATGATTTTCAGCATGACAACTTCATATTTTCACAAATTTTCATTTCAGTATTTTGAGGATTATTTAATGACGAAACTGACCTTAGGAGAAGGTATCATAGCCTAGCGTCAGATTTGTTGCTGTAAAAATGAAAAATGAGTAAAACCAAACAAAGGGACTTCGGTTGTGGAAAGGTCAGGGAGATTATTCATATAATTTATATTCCCACCCAAGGAGAACAAACGAGACTTAAGCATTGCTCCTCAATGAACATTCTACACATTTTATTGGAGATGGAATATATGGTACCTCTTCTTCCCAATCCAAAGGCCTATTGTTCATTCTACCACTTGCAAGCTTATTTACGAGTAACTATAGCTCCACCCATGTTAAAGGCAAGAATTTTGAAGTAAGAATTATATGCAATGTGGGGCATCAATGACATGGAATTCAAGGAGTTTTTCATTTATGGAATTATTCAAGTGGGTATATCATTTTTAATGAACCCACATGATATGAGAAACTAAAGCTTGAAGTGGGATGTGTTGGAATGTACACTTTGCAACATTATTGTAAACTAAAAGACTGGTGTTATTTCATGAATGTGCGAGAGTGATCATGAGCCTCTTATTGTGAGCGGTGAATATTCTTAATATATTTTATCCATGTGAGAGGGCATGTTGTGAGAAGCCATGTTCTCTGACAGATCTTATTGATGTGGAGGAATATATTTTCACAAGAATGAATATTCTTTAATGTCATCAACGAATTCACGTGGCCTTGCCACATGCCATTCTGTGAGTCAAATTTGCAGCAAATTAAATGCCTCAAATGTATATAATCTCTTGTAATCCACGCTTTAGATTACATATCAGTTATGATATTTACCTGTTTAGGTTATTCATAAGATTGTTTCACTATTTCGATTACATAATAATAATATAAAAAATTCTCATCCTAAAATCATATGAAACTTGGAAAATGTATTGAAAGTTTCACACTTTGATCATAGCTTAAAAAAAAAGGAATGACAATAAATAGAATTTGATATGAAACTAGGGACTTGGGCCACCATGGACTTCCCTGTCCAAGGCTTCCCCGCTTGGAGTTCCTTGATTTCGTTTCACAACCTAACCATAGAATGATATTTAAGTTACTTTTGACAAGACACATTTGCCTTTTTAAAACCCTTTCGCCCAATTCAACACACTTTTGTGCCAAACATTGACCTACCTCACTAGGAGTCAAACCCAATTTGGCAATTCATGTCAAAAAACCCATGCTGACATGGGGGCCACCAATTGATGGCCACAAATGGTTTTTTGTTTTATGACATTTTTCTTTGTTCACAATCAAAACCACATAGTGAAACCACATAGTGGTCACCAAGTGGTCTTTCTCTTGTGATTTATTCTTTTGTTACTTGTGACTAAAATCACTTGGCAATCACCATGTGAATTTTTTTATTTTTGCAATGAATTTTTTTTCTTTGTGGTCAAAACCATGTGGGAATCACATCGGTGGTTGTTTTTCTTTGCAACAAAAACCACATGGTGGCCACCAAATGGTTGAATTTGATATTGAATGCATGTGGAAGCCACTAGGGGTTTTGGCATTTGTGTATGTACCATATGTGTTACATAAGAATCTTTTTAAATGTTTTATTTGTTGATTAAAAAACCTAATTATAATAACAACTTCATAGTTATTCCATTTCAGGGGGGGGATAATTTATTTATTTTTTTGAGAGTATTAAAAAAAAGAAAAAAACAATGAGGAGTGAAAATTAATTAATTAAATAAATTTTGAAATTTTTGAGGTAAAAATTGATGGGAAATCTTTTTATATGAACCCCAAAACAATTATCAATTACATTGTGAAATTTTACATCGTTCCAACTGATGCCATTATGTATCTCCCCCCTAACCTCCCCTTTTGCCCTTAACCCAAAAGAAAAAATCCAAGCCCCCACAATGCATGAACTAAACCTTCATATTGGTTGCATGATTTTTCTAATTCAAAAAAATTTTGTTCACCATTTTCAACCTAGGACAATACCCCTTCCTAAAAGCATGAATACTTGTTTATAATATTAAATTGTAGAAAATATTGAACACCCTGTTACTTTGACCCCAATTGGAAAAGATTTTGACTTCTTGGGTTAAGGTTCAACATTTTGTTGTAAGCCATGAACTCCATTGTTAAAACCCATGCCTTAATTAACCATCAAGCCATGAATAAGGTTCTTTACTACATTTTACTTTTACACCAAAACGTTTATTACAAAGTCTTCATTTTCTATTTTCATTGTTTTTTTGTCTACTTTTTCAAATGTGAGATTCTTCCTTTGTTAGACTTTGCTATGTTTCCTTCTATGATTTCAACTTGTTGTTTTCACATTTTGTTGCATTTTTTTGTGTGCATTTACATTGTTACTTGACTTGTTTGTTACCAAATTGATTGTGGTAAGTTTGATTTGTTTCATTATTCACAATGTTTATTATTGTAATCAAGGAAGGTATAATGGTAGTTGTAATGGATGATTTAGATTATAGAGTTCAAGATGTTACATTCAAAGCGAATGTGTTCAATAGGTATGGCACCTTTGATTGTATTGCCCACAAAATTTTGGAAGATCCAAGCTATGTTTATTTGCATTGTGGTTTATTAGATGAAATAGTTTTGACCACAATCATATCGAAAGTGAAATTATTACATATAGAAATGCACATGAACACTTTTTGGCAAAATGCATGTATGTGACAATGGAAAATTTTGGATAGGACCAAAATCTAAAAGGGGTTTTGAGAAAGGTAACATGCCTATCATCAAAAAGTACAATCCATGACAATTGTGTCCTCAATTCATCCTTTTGAACCAAAATTGATAATGATGTTCTTCCACATAAATTCCATAAGGGAGTTCATAACATTAGTTCAATCTTGGGCTTTTGTCACCCTTGCTATCATTGTTATAGCTATTAGGGGAGAAAGAATTAATAAGGGTGAAAATCAATGATTGATTATTGATGGAAAAGAAGAATTTGACAAAGAGGTTTTGCCATGGGCAACAATTTTAGAAAATAATATGAACAACTTCTTGAAGTATAAAATGGAAGTCAATCAAGGATGTGATGGCAACCTCTAAAGGAAATCAATTCTTAATAGCACAAAATTACACATTTTTTAGCAAGGTCGTGGATGAAGCCATTTAAACTTGCCTTCTTTAATTGCACAAAAAAACTTCAAGTAACTAACTTGCATTCATTGAAAGAATTAAGATTATTTCTTTCATTTTATTTTTTTTATTTTCTTGTTTTCTTGTTTTTCCATTTTTTTCCCCTTGGTCATCAATTGCTAAAATAAAAAATTAACCTTGGTTCTTTTATCTACATTTTTTTTGGTAAATTTTCCCCCCCCTCTTAAAACCATATGTTGAGGGGGGAAAATGAGGCCATTGGTGCAAATTTGACCTAATGGCCATTAGATGGTTTGAGTTGCAAGAGAAAAAAACCATTTTCTTCATGACCAAAACCAAGTTCGAAACCACTTGGTGGCCATTAAGTGGTTTTGTTTCTCTTGGCCAAAACCACTTAATGGCGGCAAGTGGTTTTTATTCCTCACATTGAAACCATTTGATCATGGCCACTAGTTGGTTTCAATCTTGCACATGGTGGTGATTGTGATGTGTTTTTTGCATTCATTTTTGTAGTTCATGTCTTATTTGTTTTAAAATGTGATTCTTGTTTTTCTTAGACAATTATAATGTTATTCATATCAAACCCTATTGGACCTCCATTTCGAAAAGTATGTGGAAATTGGCATAAAACAGATATTATGAACATGTTTCCATTCAATGATGTTCATTTTAATCCTTGTCATTTGAAATCAAAGGTTTAGAATTAAATTTCCTTCGTGTTTTTATTACAACAAACAATGGACCTATGTTGTTGACCATTGAAAGCAAATGGCTAGAAACAATTCTATAAATGCCAAATTTTCAATTTCTTAATTTGCCTTGTTCAAAATAGGTGCAACTCTTGATTTCTAATTTGGTTACACATTTATGGTAAATTCCAATTGTCACGCACATATACCTTTATTGGCTTTCAAAAGAACATACAACAATTCACCTTTAAAAAAAAATTTAATTAATGCGGTCAAGATGTGATTGTGGTTCCTTTGGTAATTCTTGTTAGTGATGATGTGCACCATAATGTGAAATGCAAGCTTGATTTTGATAAGTTGAAATCAATTTCAAATTAAAAAAACATTTGAATGCTTGGTGTCAATGTTAATAATATTTTTATGTTAATGTAAATACTTTGTATATGTCCTAAAACTTTTTACCTCACAATTTTGGTTCAATTAGCCCATATTATATATATGACATTTATTCCATTTTCCTTTTCAAAATAAAGGAAAAGATCTCATATGTCAACTTACATTTTATCCACAACAATTTTATATGCAAAACCTTTTTCAATGCAAACATTATTTTAACAAGTTAGTTTTTGGGTTAAATTTTTCTCAACACGATTACTTTTTCACTAGTAGAAAATATATTGTTTGCAACTATCATTTGTAATTAATTTTTAGTTGCACACAACACATGCAACAAATTTTTGCCTTAGTTGCATAAGACAAATCACGTGTGACATCAAGTTACATGTAGTTGACATATTGTACATACAATGTACATACAACATGTTTGTACTTTTCATCCATTCATATGCAACTACATCTGTAATTAAATGATTTTTATGACACATGTCCATTTCAAGTTAATCATTTAATGACACATGGCATTTTGAAGCACATTTGACATTTATTATTTAAATTAATTAAACAAATTTAGGCCATTCAATATAAGATTTATAAGATGTCGACACATGGAACCTAGGTAAATAGACATAGGTAAATAAATATTCTTAAGTAGGCAGGTAGGTAAGCCTAAATAGGTAGGTCAATAAATGAGTGGGCTTGAGTAGTTATGTAAATCTATTTCAAAAGGTAGATTTACAACTTTTTATTTTAAAAAAATTAGGTTTAGGGTCAAACATTTTTTGGGTTCATCTTAATTGCCATTTGTTCTTTGAAATACTTAACATTTAGTAAATAGTTTACAACTTAGCTTCAAAGCTATGACAACCAATATGGGATAAAGATTATAGTTACATTCTAGTTGCAACTTGGAATGTAAAGAGACAAATAAATAGTTATAACTCTTTGGTCATTACTCTATTTTTTTGAGTTTCAAAAATATTTTGTAATTTCCTCCTATGCATCCAAAGCCACAAAAATCACTCAAATTGGTTTCGAAATGAACGATATATGTTCATATGAAATGAAGGGGGTTGTTGTTTAGTTTAGGTTAATAAAACCAGTATGTGATTTGAAATTCAAGATTTTTGGTCATTGTTTTATTGTCTTTGAACTTGGAAAAAAAAATTGCATTTTTAGTCTTAGTGCATCCAAAGCCACAAAAATCACTCAAATTGGTGTTGAAATAAGCAAAATATGTTCAAATCAATTTTTTGTCAATTTTTTTCACACACACACACACAAATTAAATTCAACTTTTTGTTTGATTTGAATTAAAAAATAGTATAAAATGAACATGAATAAGTGACAAAAGTGGTTAAAAGTGCTACAATGGGAGGTTTGGGGGGATATTTCACTAAATTTTTTTGGATAACAAATTATCTACAAAGACCAATTTATGTTTGGAATAAAATGTCAAAACATATAATGTGAAATGGATTTTCAAACTATCCTTTATATATAGCTTACGATTTTCAACATTTTGAGCCAATTGAATATGCTAATGGTATGGCTAGGTTTTTACTTGCTTTTGAAACAATGATTTCAAGGCTATTATAAATTTGAATGAATTTTCATCTTTTATAATCAATGGTGCACAAACCTCCTCCTTGAGTTTTAAATTCAAATTTGCATTTCTATTGGAATGAAAATTTTGATTTTGCAATGATGAACATTTTGAAAAATAATTAAAATTCACCATTAAATTGTGTTGTTTCAAATTATTCAACATTTCTTGCAATAAAAATATCACTAAAAAAAAATTAAAACCATAATCAATATATGCATAAAAAATGGAAAATCCTATAAATGTTCTTTGTGAAATTTTGTCTCCCTCAATTGTGATACTCGTTACAAAAAAGGAACAAATTCCTAACATTCATTTATGGAGCATTCTCATTTAATCATTGATTTTAATTTCACACACACACAAAAATTACTTTGATTGGGCATTTTATGACATAATGTTTTGACATATTAAATATTTATCCAAATTTAACCTATTCTGCAAAAATATCTAAATTAATTAACATATTTTCAAATACTAAAATAACAAGATCACAAATTATGGATCATATAAATATATGCATTGTAAAAAATCACATGAACATCTTACAAATGACAAAGTTCAATCACCATATATAGGCTGTAATTCAAAAAAAAAAAAAAAAAAAAAAATAATGAATTCACGTTAAA
>Ga0116229_10000426_pt1 | contig 55322 bp, 36 predicted proteins | sample S1TSphgellanicum_3_FD_87313 | JGI IMG/M metagenome (GOLD analysis project Ga0116229, IMG submission 87313) | Host-associated microbial communities from peat moss isolated from Minnesota, USA - S1T2_Fc - Sphagnum magellanicum MG | ecosystem: Host-associated > Plants > Peat moss > Unclassified...
AATACCTCTCCAGGGTAGACAATGCACAGCTTAGGAGAAGCTTGGCACGTTTTCGTTGTGCGAATCACAAGCTGCAGATTGAACTAGGAAGGCAAGTCAAGCCTATGAAGGTGCCGGTGCAGTAGCATTACTGCAAATTATGCAACTTGGGTGCGATTAAGGATGAGGACCACTTCTTGTTGGTTTGCCTTGCCTATCAAAGTGTTCGAGCAAGGTTTAGAGGATCATTGCCACTAACTGCCATCACACCTTTGGCTGAATTGCTAAACTGTCAGCAGCAAGGCATCCTTGCTAGATTCTTAGTGCAATGTCAGATGGTTAGATCTGAATTGCTTCATTAGACTTAACGTCAATTGGGTTTTGGCCCGGGCGCTGTTTGGCCCACTTAATGACACTAAATTGTAAGTAAGATGCATCCATGTCATTTGTGTGTGTTTGTTTCTCCTCCCTTTTCAGCAATGGAGCAAAATTCTCCACTTGTTTTTTTGGGTGGGTGCCAGCTAGACTTACTTGAAATTTTTTGTGGGGTGCAACTTGAACTTATTTCTTAAAAAAATGAATAGCCACTTTGGGCTATTTTGAAATATCTATGTTGGCCAAGAACTAACTCAACAAATCATCAAGAAGCCACCTAATCCTCTGTCAAAATTACATAAGAAGCCAGCCAGCTAGGCATATCAGAGGGCTGTCCTATTGCTCTACTCACGCACATTCTATATTTTATTATTAAAAAAAACCCTGCTTGTGACTCTACACACTGTTCAACTTTTCACCTGCAATGAAGTTTCCTGTTATAGGAAACAAAAACTACACTTATTGTGCTAATAAATTCATCTGCCTTTTTGGGGGGGAGGCATTCATTATCATCCCCAGATATCCCACCAGAGACCACATGGGAATGTGCAATAAGTTGAAACAACACTCAAGACATAAATTCATGCCCACATGTCTACTTACTCGACACTCCACAGTCAATCATTGCGATGACTAGTGGGGATAGATAGTCCACGAACTTGGCGCATATAAAAAGACTTGCAGCCAACAAGTTGGGTCATATAATAAAGACCATGTGCAGCCCTCGGGCCTCCAGAGAACATGCCCAGGATCCTGTAGGCTGCAGGAATTCACAGTGCCAACCAGTATCACAAAAATGACAAAAGTAAAAAAAAAAAAAAACACTTGTCCGGCACAGTGCCACCATCACAAAAAAGACAAAAAAAACTTGCCCCGAGTATGACAAACACCAGGCCAAGGAAATCACCAAATTTGTGGTGATTTGAATTTTCGTCACATGATTGGTACTCCTTCACTTACCCTTCCACCTTTGTTCATCCCTGTTGTGTTTTTACTCCCTGTTCTGCCTGTTTTTTTGTAAGGTGAAGTCATGAAGAAGATAGCTGATGGTCGTGTAACTAACCTCACAAAGTTGTCAGCACAAAATTCGTGCAAATTGTGGAATCAAGTGTTTGCGGTCGCAATTTCAACAGCAGATTTGGCTGAAGTTTTTGGGTGCTTCAATAAAAAGAGTTATTTCTCCCTTTTCCTTTTTCTTATTCCTTTGTACATTTTCTAAACCTATGGTGTGTTTATAAATAAAGTTTTGCAGGGTTGCATCATCAGTTATAGATCAAATAGAGTAAGAGTGAAAAGTTTCCAGTTGAGGGAGGAGGGTTCGTGGGATCCAGGCGCCAGAAAAGTCCATTATAATGCCCACCTATTTTTAGTATTTCTTCTCACTCTTTTGCACAGCCCGTACAGCCAGGCCGTCTACTTTAGGCTGGCCCAGATTCCTTAAAGAATAGCAACTTTGTTTGTAGTGTATTTTTAGGATAGTTCTAAAGTGAAACTGACGTCGGGTCTTCCAGAGTCCCCCAAGATCCCCGCCAGCCTGTCACAGTGCCTTCCAAAGTTGCGGAAGGTACTTCTTTTAATCTGCATACATCTTTCTGAATTTTCTTTCCTTTTCAATTTTTTTTGTTTCTTTTTCCAAAGAACGCTGAATGCCCCCTCCCCCCAAACTTTGTCATGGTGTTCACATCGTGCCTAATTCGATTCTATTGTAGGGTTTAATTTGCACTGGCTATCGTGCTTTTCAAAAAGAATCGAAACTTTCTATTCATTCATTTTATCTATTAGTGCATTTTGCACAAGAGGCGAGAGTTCTGTGTCGAGTATCTTTTCAAAAGCTCCCACTGAAAAGCCTGAGGTATGGGGTAACCCTAAAGGATGCGAGGAAAAAGATGTGAGAAAAAGGATTTTGGTTTTTTTTTGGGGCGGGGGGGGACAGGTTCCTATTTCTTTGCCATAGGAAGGGTCTCGCTGTAGACTCGTCCGGGATTTGAGGCACCTGTCACGAGGCCAGTGTCTCAAAATAGACCCTTCTGGTGGGACCCTTCTCCGGGACAGAAAAGTTCATCTTCATCCCAACCTATTCTAATTGCCTCTAGGCTCTGGGGTAGAGTGTGGGGAAGAGACGAAATAGGGCGGTGCCAAGGCCGGTGGTAAGTTGGGGGGGCGGGGACAAAAAAGGGCGGTGCCAGACCCACCCACTGGCCAAATCGCCGGGGGCCTGGCGTGTAGAGCCATTTTAATTCTTCGACTTTTTGGTGATTAAAATGCAGATAGATGATGCAGTGCCTAGTATGCTCCAACATAGCCCTTTCTAAAAACGAACGACGCTTTACAGTCTGACATAAAGGCTATAATAGGTGTGTAATAATAATCTGGCTAATTTAAAACTGATTTTTATAGAAGACCCAAAAAACAAGAATTAGTGGTTATGGGGGCAAAGACGGAAGATGGTCCTCACTCCTCACCTAGCTAGGTTTGGAATTTGGACTTTGGACCCTATTTCTACAAGCCTAACTTAACCAGTGGGTTTCAATTGCAGCAACCCAAGTCCCAGCGTTGTTCCGGTTGTTTTGTGGTCCTGATGATCACATAAGCATGGTGAGAGCCAGATCATCACGTGATAGCTATTGGAATACGTTGCATCCATGAAAAGTATAGCTACATCAGAGAGAATTATCAACACCCAAATAAATACCTGCCCAAAAATTTCTAGTGGAAATCTTGTCGAAAATGTTGTCTTTTGAAAGAAAGATACAGAATTTTTTTTCACAGATTCTTTATGTTCATTAACTGTTAAACGTCATTTGACCAAACCAGTCCAAGTTTGAAGAGGAACTAGCTCTTACAAACCTCAAGAAAAGCCATGTAAAATGTTGAAAAATCCAACTTGGTAGAGTTCCACACAACTTCAAGCTGGATCTTTTGGTTACAAAAAAAAAGGGGGAGGGTGAAAGGGGGTTGGGATTTGGTTGGGATTTTAAAAGTCCCGACTGGTGAAACTGAAATCTTTTTGGTTTTTGGGCAGCCCCGAAAATTCCAAGTTTTTAGAGATTTTGACCGAGCTACCATTCTTGAATGATTGCAAAATTTCTAGGGAAGATTGAAGGAATCCTTATGAAGTGGCTGGAAAAAGATCTGCACAAAAAGAGCTTTGGATGAAGAAGAATCAAACGGTGAAAGATGCACATCCAATGTGCATCCACACAATATCAAAGAAATAAAACATTTTTTTGACAAACTTTATTATTATTGTTGTTATCAGCCCTGTCACGTTCCCCCAAGTTTCCCAATCAAGGGTGAGTACCCTTGTGCATTGGAGCAAACACAATAATAACTCCATAGTTTGGTTTGACTTTGTTTGTCAGGTTTTCCTGTTCTTATGGGGGAGAGGGGCATTTTCTTTTTTCTATTTTTCTTTTGATTCAGGGTGGGGTTGGCTGGGCTCCAAAAAACTTTCAATTGTTAGTCATAGGTGCAATAAGGTGTACATATCAAAACCCAAAAAATGAGTAGAACAACTTACAGCAATTTTTTATGACTTTTTTTATGTGTCCAAGTGTCAAACATGATTGAGCGTAAGGTTGTTTCATCAATTTTGTGTTGTTTCCAAATTGATCATCATCCACAAGAAAATTTAGTCAATTTGAAGACCTGTGCAATTTAAAGAATTGAAAAAAAGTAAAAAACAAAAAAGGTATACAACTTTGAAAATTGATCATAAAATGCCACAAAAATTTAGGAAACCCCTAGTTGAACAATTGTCCATAAATATTTCTGATTTTATTACAATTTGGTGAAAATTGAATCACATGTGCTTACTTACATATGTCCATCCATGAAATTTCATGACATATGTGACACCCCTGAAATTTAGAAAACTCAATTTAAAAAAAATAAAAATTGTATAACTCTGAAAATTGATCACAATATGCCACAAAAAGTTAGGAAAACCTTAGTTGAACAATTGCCCATAAATATTTCTGATTTTTCTACAATTTGGTGAAAATTGAACCACATGTGCCTCCTTACATATGTCCATCCATGAAATTTTACATATCACACATAATTATTTTTTCCTTGGTGTTCTTATCCATTACACAGAATAATGCAACCTCCCCAAATTGAGTACAAAAGCCCCTACCATTGTTTTGCCTTTAGAATAAAATACACCTTTTTTCTGCGAGAGCCCTAACCAAAGCCACAGTGAATTTCAAGTGTAACATTGTTTTCACTAACTTATTGAGTCTAGTCATATGCACCTTGTACATAATGTATGAGTTCACAATGATGGTATCAATGACGTGAAAAATGATCCAATGCCACCATTTGTGATCCCACCTTTGCAAAGTATAATGTTCACAAAATCAAGATCCTAGACATCAACTTTGCAACATCTACCTAGTAATGTATTAACATTTAGCTAATAAAGATGTCTAGTGGACTAGTTAGATGCCATTGAATGGCAAATGTGAGACCTATAGGATCAATTGGACTAAGAACAATGGACAAAATGGAAACTAATTTGTTGTCAAATTAGAAAACTATAGCAAGCTTATTTAAACATGCATGTGATACCAAAGTTGTCCTCTTGATCCTCTCTTTGGATCAATAGTCAAAGCCCTTATGATTAGTCCTACAAGTCCATGCGGCATGCACCCCAACCTTCAAAAGATCCCAAAACAATGTCAAGCTACAGAAAAAAATTTCACATGTGAGAATGTGATTCTTGTTTTTGTGCCCATCCATCAACCCATACACAATTTTGTACACAATTACATGTTTAACATCTTCATGACTTGCATCACAATACATTTCCATTTTTTTGCATAAACTTGGACTTGGCATTAGTTGAACACTAAATTTTTATTCCATACCTACAAGGTTTAGCTTTCATTTATTGTTGGATGGGTGAGTATTTCCCAATGGATTGAACCATTATTCCATCCACACACAAATTATGTTTTACATTCCAAAATTACCCACACAATTCATTACATGCCTCAACTAGCCACTTAATTAGTCTTTGCAGTTTTGTCATATGTAAGATCATCTAGGCCTATGTCAAATGTATTTTGATGTGCTACTACCTCCTCAAACAATAGATGGTAGTTTGTTGTTTGTTGATGTGCCACCACCCCCTAAAACAATAGATGGTAGTTTGTTGTGTTTTTCATTTGTTAGTGCTTCCTCCAATATCAGATGGTAAATTGGATTATTTTGATTTCCTATTGCCTCCTCAAGTAATTCTCCCATAGGAATAAAATCAATGAGTGGTGGAAGATCATCTTTCAAATCAATGAATGGCAGTAGATCATCCTCCAAGTCTTTTTTTGTTTCAAATGATTTTTTTACCAATGTGACACCCTTCCCATAATGCCTTAATGCTACCCTTTGAGCAACATGTGCATTTTTGTCCCTAAAGAAAAGGAACCATTGTTCCTCCTCCTTGGTCTTATGTTTTCCCACTACTAGCTAACTACCATCCATCATGGGATAATGAAAGTACCAGTAAATGTTAAATCGTGGAATTCAACAACCTAGTTACCATCAAGGAAAAAGGTTGTTGAATAAAGAAAGGAATAAGAAAGAAGATGAAAACACATGAGAGTAAAACTTGTTTAATGTTTGCATATCATTTATAGCAACCATCATCTTGTAACAATTACCATCTTATAGCAACTATAGTCATGCAATAGCTACCATCTTGCAATATCTATTGTCATGCACATATTGTCATCCACATACTTGAAAGAAAACCCCTAATCACTTGTAAACCTCCAATAGTTGCTACCTACCATTTGTAGCACCTATAGACCTTTTGTGGCTACTACCTATTGTCTACAACAACATTACCTTCCCTACAAACCCTAAATCTCATATCTACCTCCTTGTTGTTGCCTTCTAATGGTAGCTACCATCCTATGGCAAAAGGTATTTTTTACTCTATAGACAAAAAATAGAGAGAGAATATCCTATTACTTTTGTGAAATTAAAAAAAAAATATTACATAAGAAATAACAAAACATTATGCAATCAAATAATGTATACTACCTTCCCCCACTATTTAACATCCTCCAAGTAAAACAAAATAAAAACAATATGATATATTTTCAACCATTTTCCATTACAAGAATCAAAGTACAAGATACTTCCATACTTTCCACCTCTATCTTCAATGCCACAAACATGCTACTTCCAAAGAAAAGGATCTCCTAGAAATTTTAATCTCGAATACCATCTCTAATATAATCTCCTCCTTCTCCCCCCTCAAGAAATATATAAGGAACCCAAGAAGGATATTCACCACACAAAGGTGAAGTCCTTATCCTCCTAGATCTCCTATTCCAATCCCTTCCACACATCCTAGTTAAGGGAAATCCATCCATCCTTTAGATCCACTTGGATTAATTAACCTAGATGGTTTCAACCCTAGTAAATAAAAGATGGTAAATAGGATATTTACTATTAGTAATTAAATAGTTACTAGAATGTCCTTCTAAATGAACTAGACTAGGATATTATTTCTAGTAACTAATATTACTTCTATTAGAATTCCTCTTAGAATTAATTTTTGATTATTTTATCCCATGAAGGTAATTCATTCTCCTAACAATACTACCATCAGAAACCACTTTCATTTTAGAATTATCTTGAGATTGTTTTGCCATTTGATGGTAACTACTATCCAGTGATGGTACTACCGTCTCTTAACATCCATGGTGTTTAACCAACAAAGGACAATTTTCTACCCTTAACACAACCCCAAACATAAACTTTTTATAGAACATTAAATGAAGTGTCATCCTCATTTACATATTTAACCACAATTTTTTCACAATCAAAACACCCCCATGGATCGAATAAAAGAACTATAAACATGCCATACCTTCATGTGGGTCATCAAACTCTAAAACCATTGTTCCCCACATTTTGGTTAGATGTGTGGCTTCAAATGACTCATTAATGCACAATGTAAGCAATTTGATATGAGGTATAATCACACACTTGCTAATTCTTAACCTTAAATATAAAAAACTATGTCATGAACATCTCACATTTATCATTCCATAATGTTTGTGATCTACACCAAATGGACACTATTGTTCCAAAACTCATCAAACCCAACTTGTTCAATAAGGTTAAGTCTATAATTTCAGCCACATTCAAAGTGGAGCCTAGAACATTGTCTACCTTGATTTTTGATGCAATAGAATCATCAATTCAAATTGGGTTTATATAATAATTATTTACAAGAGGGTTTATGAATGAGATTTTACTAACACCTTGTTAAGAAAGTATTGGAATGACTTGAATCCCTAGCAATACAATACTCAAAGAACTTCCTAAAAGCACCACATCACCAAAACAATTTGATAGTAGATTTTTACATTATGGGGCTATAAAAAAAAAAGATAACAATTAGCATAACAATTGGAAATAGTTAGAAACAATTTAGTGCAATTTGGGAAAAGATTGCCAAAAACTTTGAAAATTCACCAAACTTTCAAAACCACAAATTTGGAAAAAATTAATAAAAAATTGGGAGGATTTTCCAAATTCTCAAAACCCCAAATCTTGTGTTAATTGGACTATTTATATTTTTACTACAAATTTGGGGAACATTTTGCCAAGCTTTCCAAACCACAAATTTGGAAATTTTCATTATTTACACCATATTTTGTTGCAAGTTTTTAAAAAACTGATAAAAATTTGAGAGAATTTGCCAAATTTTTGAAACTACAAATATGGTGTAAATTGCATTTTTTAAACTTCAAATTTGGAAATAATTGGAAAACTTTTCAATAATTTGGAAAAAAAACTTTTTTGCAACTTCACATGAACATTAAGAAGATGACACCTTTTGTGGGACCTTTCATGTTAAGGGCTTCACCTTCTTGCCATCGTTGGATGCCACAAAATAAGAATATTACAATTTGATTTTTGAGAACCAAAGCCAGTTTGTCAAGAAGAAAATCAAGAGCATTAAGAACTTCTTAGTAGTGTTCTCTTTTGTTTTGAAAAATAGCAAACACTAAAGCTTGGGTGCCATCATTAAAAGTCAAACAAAAAGTTCTAACTTCTTAGGCATATTTTATTTTTTGAAAATTTGCACCTATAAAGGCACCATCATTAAGAAGAAAAATGAGAACTTCAATATCATTGAAAGCTTCTAATTTTTTATTTATTTTTAACAAGCAATGCCAACAAAGGGAGGAGTGTTTTACCCATTGTAATGGGTGTTGTAGAGAAAAAGATTAGTCCATTTTATTTTTGTTGGTTATATTCAAAGGTTTTGTTGTACAATTGTTTTTTGACAACAAAGGTAGATGACATTGTTGATCTTTTGAATGTTGTAAAGGACATTGCATTGATTTTTTTAATTGCAACAAAAGATGCCTACCAAAAGTTAGCACTATTTTCACCATCACCATGGGACCCTAAACTTGCAAGATGCATTTTTAAAAAAAATTGAAGTTGGGGGGGGCACACCACCATCTCCAAAATTTGTGTTAAGTAGAAGCTCTTATTTTTTCTCCAACTAAGATTTATGGCCACCATTCTTCACTAATAATGGTGTTGAGTTGGTTGGAAAAGCTATTTGCTTATCCTTCATTTAATCTTTTTGTCCAACCAAGTAACCAAATGGTATACCTCCTAAACAAGAATTATAATTTTGTTGGAGCTAGGTTCTTTGGCCAAAAAACTCCTTTGGTTTCTTCACCTTGTAACTTGTTCTTCCTCATCAACTAGGAACGAAATTTGTGGCATAATCAAATCTCCTTGTTTTTTTATCTTCTTTAAACCAATCCTCCAACTCTTGGATGAGCCTGAATCACATCTTCTATCTAGAATTAAAGATAAACCTATAGCCTCCATCCATGTAAAATTTAATCATGAAGATGTTTGTTGAATAAATGGTTATTGTTTGATATAAAATTTGTTCACTTAACAACCTACTAGGCGAACATCAATAACAATGTTGTAGTTACAAAAACAAATTGTGTACCAAAAAAAAAACTAGCTATATTATATTTAGCGGAACATTATTGTAGTTTTTTTGTTTATTTATGTGGTTAATTTCTTGAGCATTTCCTTGTGCTTTGTAGATGGCTATTTAATTTTAAAGTTTTTCTTCAACAAGGTGCCATTTGCATGCTCAAGTTTGTATTTTCAAAAATCAAAGTAGAACATCGGAAAAGAATTAAAACCACACAATGGTTACACACACATCACAACTCCACAACAAGTTAGGTAATTTGTGTTATTTTGGTAGGTACATTGCACGTTGGGGTTAGGGCAGACCAAATTGGTCTACTTAACATTAGTTTGGTATGCCTTCATGTTTATGGGTTAACACATAAGTTGAACAATAGATGGATTAATTTTTTCCTTGAACCTTAATCATTTTAATCCCCAACGAAGAAAACATTAAATGGAATAAAAGTACCCCTACTATCCTTTAGCATGAATCCAATTTAAGAAAAATACAATAAAAAATTAGATGTTTGAAGATTTTAGGTTTTGTATTTTATTAATTGTCACAAGAAAACAAAACATTTTGATTAAGGATGAACCAACACTTACACTGTTATGTCACTACATCAAAATGCATCCTAATTCACTTTGGGTTTCATTAGATTTTGAGTGAATTTGGACATTTTTACCATGGTGAAACCAATCAACCCCCCAAGAAATGGAAACCAATTGCTATGGAAAATGAATTGGTCCACTAGTACCTAATGAAATACAAATTTACCAAGCCATTTCACTTGCTAATTAATTACCTAGGTAACATGGAAATTAATTAAATTTAAATTATTTAATATCTAATGTAATATTGAACATTATTAATAATTTCATGATTTTCAACTTATGAATTATTGACATGTGTCACTACTTATGTTAAGTAAAAAACCTAACTTAGGTACATAGGCCATGTAATCAATTTAAGTAGACCTTACTCTAGGGAACTACATAAAAGAATATTCGGTCAACTTACCATTGTTGATCACAAACATACCATTTGTGAAGTTTGATCCTTTAACTTTTAGGATGAAAGCAAACACCCCTACCATCAAGCCACCACATTTGTTGTGATAATGTGTTACATTACATTCTATTTATCAAATACTTCATTTTAAACATTACGAAAACATAAACTTTGAAAATTCATATCTTATGGACATTTTGTCCAAATGAAGTGATTAAAGTTTAATTTTATTTTTTTCCAATAATGTACATAATTACATTATTTCCTTCTGAAAATGTAAAATCATTTGAACAATTTTTTTTTGAATATCATTATTCAATAACATTTCAATGACCATTTTTTTGAAAAAGAAATGTTTAATAAATGGATAATTTTTTTGTTAATATAATAATACTATCTATATTAAGTTACTTTCAATTATTCTAGGGCTACTTTTCATTGTTTTAAGTTATTTCACCTGACATTATTTACAATTATTCATGGTTATTATAAAAAAAAATTGGTTATTTTTAATTATTTCATCATAGTTTATTTTCGATTATTCTAAATTACTTTTGATTATAAAGGTTATTTCACCTTAGGCTATTTTTTACTATTGTAAATTATTTTTAGCTATTCTAAATTATTTCATCTTAAGTTATTTTGGATTATGTGAAGTTATTGTTGGTTATTTTTGGATATTGAAAATTATTTCACCTTATGTTATTATTGGCTATTATAGGTTATATTACCATAGGTTATTTGTGGTTATTCTAATGGTGGTTATTGTTGGTTTTCAATTGGTGGATATTATTGGTTATTCTGTTGATGGTTATTGTTGGTTATTTTGTTGGTGGCTATTGTTGGTTATTCTATTGGTGGTTATTAGTGATTATTGACAATTATTCGAGTGATGGTTATTAATAGTTATTATATTAATGGTTATTGATAACTATTCCATTGGTGGTTATTAATGGTTAATCTATTAATGGCTATTGATAACTATTCCATTAGTGGTTATTAATGGTTATTTTATTAATGGTTATTCTAATAATGACTATTGGTGGTTATTCCATTAATGGTTTTAGTAGTTATTTTATTGGTGGTTATTTTAAGCTTAATTAACATAGGCTATTAATTACTATTGGTGGATATTAATGATTATTTTAGGAGTGATTATCATAGGTTATTGGTGGTTATTAGTTGTTAAATTACCATATGTTATTAGTCACTCTTAATGATTATTTTATTAATGACTATTGGTGGTATTTCATTATAAATTATTATTGGATATTGTAGATTATTTTTCATAGGCTATTATTGGCTATTCAAGGGTATTTTACTTTATATCATTATATTTTATTTTAGATTATTTTAAATTGTTATACTTATGATAAAATAATTTATAATAACATAAAGTGTAATGACCTTGAATAACCTAAAGTATAACTTGAACATATATTAATTTAAAATAAAAAGCCTATAATAAGCTAGTTGGGATACTTTAAGGTAAAATAACTTATAATAACTTAGGATATAAGTTAAAATAACTAAAATAACTTAAAATAATATAAAGTACATCATAAAGTAACATAAGGTATTTAAAACAACAACATAAAAATAAACCTATTTAACACAGTAAATTATAATAGTGAATTATGTTAACTAGTAGTGAAACATGATGTTTACATAGTGATGTTATAATGAAATAACTTTAACCATGGTGAAATCACTAAAATGGAATGAACTTATTTCACTTTTAAGGTCCCATAATGATTTATACTAATGAACTACACTCGAATTTTGTAATAGTCTACCTTCATTTTTTAAAGTGGGACTTGTTAGTGGGCTATATTTAAAAATAATATTTTTTTGGTGACCATCAAACTAGTCCCAAAGGAAAAAAATACATGTAATTAACAACCTAACCAACTTTCTTGATTAGGGAGAAGAACTAAAAAAATAAACTAGAAAATTGTGATAGGGGTTTATTGATGAACCACATAACTCTTGCCCTTGCCTTAGTACAAATAACATGTTTAACACCCCAAGTCTAGTCAAATTCTAAAGGAGGTCAATTCCATTTTTTCCAAATGACGTATAAACTAATATAGGTTGCAATAATTCATTAGGAAATAAAAATTATAATTTATTTAAAATGAAAATAGGGTGTTGAAAAGAAAATATACAATTTCATTTTGAGACTATATTTACATTTTGCAAGTTGGTATATGTCTTATTTTCTTACAAATATATTTTTTAATCATTTAATATAATAAAAAAATGTAGTTTCATTTGACAATTGAACTACTTTATTTTGAGTATAATTTATGAAAACCTCTTTTGATATTGGCTTGGTGGAAATTGAAAGTTGCATAATTTTGAAAAAAAATATTTGTAACAAAAAAATTTAGTCACTGTAATGTGCTTTCACCCAATAAAAGTTCTTGATTAAAAACATGCATTACAACAAAACCATGATTTTTATCCTAGTAGCAACTAAACTAATTATAAAATCAAACTTACTAATTGTCCATCTTGATTAAAATGAAAATATGTATGTTTGCTATGACTAACAAAAATGATTTATTTAAACAAATTAAACATACTAATGTACTATTGTACATGGTGTAATTAGAAATATATATTAAAATTTTACAACCCAAATTTAAATTTAGAAATTAAAATTGAATTATTGAAATAAATATTTAAAATTAATGTATCACTTTTCTACATTTTGAAATTAAAGGACATTACAAACTTCAATGGAATTATGAAAATAATAGATTAATTAAAATGAAAAAGCGAAATTAAAAACTATTGTCATCAATATCATTATTATGAAAATACAAAATAACATAATATGGTTATCATGCATAAAATTCAAAATATATTGTTTTGTTTATTTTTTTGTAATAATATTACTTGTTACCACACAAGGTAGTGTTGCCTTCTTTCTTGAATTCAATAATTGGATCAACATTGCAATTTATGTGTTTGGTAGCACCGCTATCAATGTACCATTTTCTTTTGCCTTGTTCAACGAAATCAAGCTCGAGATTGTTATGTGGCCAACTTTGGATCTAAATCAAAACACTCTTGGAAGTTGTTAACCTCATCATCACTTTCATTCTCTAACATGTTGATGGCATCCTTTTGATGTGCATGTTGTCAAGATCATGCTCTATTACACATTTCTTGATCTCATTTGACAACTTGACACAATTGCACATCCAATGACTTGGGTTGCCACAAAAGTTGCAAATTCCTTTCATGCTTGATGCATTTTGATCTTTTTCTTTGAATTTGTGGAATTTTGACTTGGTGAACAAGCCTCATGCTTTACCTTCACTACAAGAAATCATGGATTTATCAAGATTTTTAGTCAAAAAAGGTCCCATTTTGTACATTTACCAACTTGACCAATTAGCTATTTTGGAAAAGTTGATTTGAACACATTCACATTGACTACTAGTCAAGTTATTAATGTGTCCTAATTGACCAATGGTTTTTTACCAATGGTTATATATCTGTCAATTAAACCACCTAGTCAATTCGATAATCAATTCATGTGGTCACATGTCAACATCCTACACCATCCTAGTTTGTGTCTTTTTGCCATGTGTCAACATATGGTTAGTTCATTATTTGTAGGAATATGGAATTTTGGTTGTTGTTATTTGACAACACGAGTGGTTTTTTTCATCAAACTTCATAATATCAACCATGACTTAATCGACAATTTTTTTGACCCAAATGGATGATGCCATGTGGTAATCAGGGCCTAGTCAAATAAGGTTAGTTTAGGTGATATACCCTAGGAAGGCTAAACTTAAGCATCATAACCTAGGAAGTTTAACCTAAACAACCTAGCCTAAGAAGTGTAGCCTATGCGACCTAGGTTGAAAAATAAACTAAGTAGGCCATTTAAGCAAGGAACCTAGGTAGCAACCTATGCCATTTACCTAGGTTCTCAATGTGACAACTTGAACCCCTTACATCCACTTTCAAGGTTCAAGTCTTTAACCATTGCACCATAATTTTTTTATGTAACAAAGTTACCATCACAAAATTATAAACAATACATTAAAAAAAACTTAAATCGAAAACCCAATAACCTTTATTAAGCTAGGCTTAGCCTACCCTAGCTTGGAAAACCTAGGTTATCCTAGGTTTATATAGTTTAATGTAGGCATACATAGACTAAACTATGCTACCTAAGCCGACCTTGGTCCACCTAGGCTAACATAAGCCTAACCTGACATAACTTAGAATAACTATCAAACCTTAAAATGCAAAAGTTCAAATGTTTAGTGCAAAAACTAAAATGTTCTTGTAAAATGAAACCCTAAAATAACAACCTTATACCCTAGTATCCTTCAAGCCTAAACCCTATTCCTAAAGGAGTTAAAAAGTCAAGTATACAATCCCAAAAGTCATTAATCAAAACAAAAAAATCAAAAAGAAAAAATCAAGTATAAGATAAGTCATATATATTATTGATGAGTCATGGTAATGAATGATTAGAATATCATATTACAATTATATGTCCAATCTTTATAGTTTGTACACAATCTAGGGTTATGCAAAAATAATTCCAAAATTAGGTTTAACACTTAGTTGTCAAAAAATTGTTAAATTTTAGCATTAAAGCTATGCAACGAATTTATGTGTTTATTCAATTGAAGGTCAATGTAGGGATTCTTTGTTGCATAAAAAGGTTTTAACTCAACATTTTATGATTCATTTGTATAGGTCTATTCATTTTTTCAAATTTAAAAGCCTATGCATCCATTAGGTTATAATGCATACATAATTTATGGTTTATGCAAAAAAAATTTACAATTTAGGTTAAAGGTTTTTTGGTCATTCGTACAAAATTAATTAGTTTCTAGATGAGGGTTCAAGTTCCATTAGTTCAAATGTTTACATAATTTAAGGTTGATGCAATTGATTATGTAGGAATTACATTGACCTAGATTTGGACATTTGTATTAGATATTGACAATGTGGGTATTGTAGCTTCTTGAACTTTCTAGTTGCCCTAACCTAGGTGGTGGATGATAAAGTATTTTCAATACTTGCATTTTCCAACCTTTCTATGACCTAAATATAATTGGTAACAAAAATGATATGGGAATTGCAAGGACTTGGGTTATTTGCATTTCAATTTTGTAATAGGTGCCCCATCTCAACATGAGGGTATTATGGAAACTTGGTTCATTATCATTCAAGTCTCATCACATTACGATTGGTTCAATGTATGCAATACCCTCAACCATAGTTTTGCCATTTTGATGAAAAATACTTTAAAAATGAAAAAATGAAAAAAAACTATGCAATAGTTGCATTTGAAACATAAAATCTTGGTTGAATTTTTTATGTTTCAGGCAATACCCAATGTTGCGCATAAAATATCCGTTGTTAATGATGAAAAAAATACAATGATAGTTTTGAATTTTGTTATAATTAAAAGAAAATTAAAGAAATTAAAATCATGATTTTGAAAAAAAAAGGAATAAAATATTTTATAAAAATAAAAAGGAAATAAAATCGTAGAAAGAGAAATAAATTTAGCCAAAAGATAAAAGTGTAGCCAAGAAGAGATATAGGTTTTGCTAAGAGATTAAAGTTTAATGAAGAAAAGATAGAGGTTTTGCCAAGAGATAAAAATTTCACCAAGAAGATATAAAAGTTTAACTAAGAAGAGATATAAATTTTGCCAAGAGATAAAAGTTTAGTCAAGAAGAAATAAAAGTTTAGCCAAAAAGAAATATGGCTTTTGTCAAGAGATAGAAGTTTAGCCAATAAGAGATACAAGTTTTGCTAAGAAATAAAAGTTTAGCCAAAAAGATATATACATTTAACTAATAAAAGATATAGGTTTTGGTAAGAAATAGAAGTTTAGTCAAGAAGAGATAAAAGTTTTCCCAAGAAATAGAAATATAACCAAAAAATGATAAGAGTTTTGCCAAGAGATAAAAATTTAGCCAAAAACAGATAAAATTTTTACCAAAATATAAAATTTTAGTCAAAAAGATATAGGAGTTTTGCCAAGAGATAAAAGTTTAGCCTGGAATAAATATATGTTTTATCAAAATATAAAAGATAAATACAGGATTAGTTGTTAGTTCATAGGCAGGGCTAAGATGTAAGTCAGTAGGGTAGCTAGGTGGGAGGGTAGCATGGAGGTCAGGGTTGGGAAAAAATTAAGAACAAAACAAAATGATCAAACGTCAGCAAGCAAAAAAGATTGACTATAACAGAATGTCGATTAACATAGGGTAAAGAGGCAGATGGAAAACACAGCCCCTCCTATGGACAGAATGGCCAACTGGTGCAGCCATGGGGGCTGGTTCACTCTGGCCCTCTAAATGAAAGCACAAGGGCCATGCATTTTAATTTGCTTTGTGAACCATGGTTACACAGGGGATTGTCAAGCAAAGACAAATCACTATGTTGTGCACCCATCATCCCATACATAAGAGAACAGGTTGATGGCTGTTGTGTGAGTTTGGCCCAAGTTTTGGGCGTCCCTTGGGAATGCACAGCTCCTAACCACCGCCAACAAATCAAACTCAAATAAACAAATCCAGAATTTTAGGAATGAGTAAGTGTTGTTGCATTTACAGATTTGCTTCTTTAAAGTTCTGATATTATCCACCACCTGCTACAAGAAGGTACTACCTATTAGGTAGTCTCTAGACTCTAGAGGATCTACTACCTCACAAGACTATTAATCAAACATGTAATCGCATGTTGAAACCCTGCCAAACTTCATTAAACAAACACCCAGCAAAGGGGGAAAAGAAAAGAAGGAACATAGAGAGAGGACCCAAATCTGAGCCAGAAGAGCAAAGCCATAAAATCTGGGTCACTATGGAGGATCGGAAGAAATCATGTTCCAGAGCCCCCAATCATATTGATTGATCACTGAATTCGGTGTAGACTAGGAATGATTTTGTTGAGCAGACTAAGGATTGGGTTCAATTAAGGGATTAGTTAAATATTAAATATTGAATACTTTAGTGGGACCTAATTAAATGTGCCCAGTATTTGTCTGAACAGTGGTGCGCCTACTACTTCCATTATCTCCTTGTGGTTGTAGCCCATTAGTCTGACGGGGAGTCTGCCACCGATCCTCTGAAATGAAATCTCCCACAGACAGAGAGGTGGTAGTCAAAGGACTTCAAATTTAATACCAAGCAATATAACATTGGGCCTTCTTCTGATCCATTATTTCCCTGTAGTATCCCAAGACTCTGATGGGTGTCTGCCACACACCTCTACTCGGATCAGGTATATATTATGTATATACAAAACCTATTTAGTATACCGGAAATATTCAATACTTCAATCCTGGGCTATATAATAGTTTTCTTAAACATGAAGAACCCTACTCAGGATAGGCACCTATCTTTCAACTAATTAGCTAGGGCGAGCCAAGAGTTTCGTCGACGTGGAAACCTACTCTCTATATTTTTAAGCATATTAATGAGCTTCAACACTGTTGTCAGGTGTGCATGCCTCATGGACGTGTGCCCGAACTATAGTAGGACAGTCTCACATGAAGTTGTGGTTGTACAATGAAGCCCAGACACCATGGAATAAGCATATGATCACATGTGTGGGGTTCCTTGTTCCAACGAGTGCTGGGTGGTTCTTGAATTTGATCAAGAACCGGTTCTAGACCATTAATTAGAGAGGTTCCGGTGTAACCAAAATTGGGGGCAAAGAAGTTTTGGCCACCACATAACTTGCATTGTCTCTCATACACACAACTTATTCATACAATTGACAAGTTTTATTGATAGTATCTTGGAAACAGACTTTCAGGAATTAACACACACACTCCAAACCCAGGGACCCTTATTCCATTATCCCGCATTAGAGAAGAATTTTCCCAAACTTGTGCACATTGGACTTGTAAGACTTATGAACCTAAACACTGTCATCCTTTCCACCACCTCTGATTTCAAGTTAAGGAAAACACAATGCATCGCATACATTATTCTGCTCTATGACTTCAAAGAAAACTGTTTACGCCGTGGAAAGTAAAATTGGCATATGGCCTTCATCTTGTTGAGAATAGAACAACCCAAAAAAACATCAATTTTCACAAAATACTTAGCTTCCTTTGCCAAGAATGCTACTCCCTTAAATCCTTACTCTCTCTCTCCCTTATCTCCATCCATCAACTTGCATTTGCACCATACAACGCCTTCATCCAACAAATCCTCACAAAGCTTATCAGCCAATGCAACACTCAACCACAAACTAGAAATTGAAGAAAAGAAGTAAAAGCATAATCATTGCTAGATGCCATCGCCTCTCTTCTTCAAAGACAAACTACCAAAAGGTGATGGTCACATCACCATGCAATAAAGCACCAAAAAAAAAACCCTAATTATGTCATACAATACACAAGATATGCCTTTAGGTCACATATGTAACCATTCCCATCTTGATTTAGTTACAACCTTGTAGTTTCCATCAAATCACATTGCAAGATAAAATAATTGAACATCCCTTAATGGCCGTTGCTATTGATTTTCATCACACCCCTTGATAATGCATGTGCGTCCTCCTTCATGAGACTCAATTAGTTCCTTTTAATCAACATACCCTACAAACAAGTATGGTCCTTCCCAATTTGCTTCTAAGCCTTTTTCTTTCCTGGCTTTTTCATTTTCACCATGTCTTTTCTTGCAACAAAACTTGGAAACATCTATTTCCCTTTTCTTAGAGCATACATTTTTTAAAAAAAATTTGTTGCACCTTGTCCACATACCCAAGAATGTTAAAGTGCATGCCAACAATCAACTCCATCTTGGCAATAACATGTTTTGCCATCTTCTCCATTCCAATATTATCATTAATCTCTCATGTAAGTAAACCTAGATAATTGTCCACCTTTACCTTAGGCATTCATCTAGTCATGATCATAAAAGGTGAAAATTTAGTGTGGGCTTACATCCGACATTAGTATCCAAACAAAACCTGCTATAATTGTGAATCTCATTTGTCTACATATTTTAGAAGATGAGATAACTGTCATGGCTTGGATCCGACAACACAAAAGTAGGGTACATAGATTCAACAATGCTACCATGTCTCAGCGTTGCAACAGTGCAGCAGTGCAGCCACGTCTCTGAAATGCAACAGTGCAGCCACGTCTCTGAAATGCAGCAGTGCAGCCACATCTCGGTAGTGCAACAGTGCAGCCACGTCTCCAAAATGCAACAGTGCAGCCACGTCTCGGCAGTGCAGCAATGCAGCCACATCTCGGTAGTGCAGCAATGCAGCCACGTCTCGACATCTCAAGATAGGATGGTTCAGGGTTATAAAAGGAGATGGTCTGGGGGACAGCCCTCCAGCAGACCAACACCAGTTGATGGATCAATAGAGCTCTTAGTCCTTCAGTATTGTCCTATTTTGTCTTGTCTTGTCTTGTATTTCCCTGCTTAGTTGTAGCCATGTTTCCTTGCCTTGCTTCGCACTAGTCCGGTCCATAACAGTTTGGTCTGCTCCTTCTTCTATTCAAAATCAATAGCCTTGTTGCCGTTGTCAACACTAGTAGCAACAGGATCTATAACAGTTTTGTTGTTGTTGTTGCGATGGTGGTGCAGATGTCTTGGCAGTTTTTCCATCATCCTCGCCATCATGCCCTCTTTCTTATGTGCCAATTGTTGTTGTTCTTCACGATCTTCTACAGCCTAGTGATTAGCGTCTGACTTACTTTTGCTTATTCTTGTGGCTTGCCAGATGCATCTCCACTAGCCTGCCATAGAAATCCATTTGTGCCAGTGCCAAGCTAAATCACATCTTCTTCTTTTTTAGCTTCTGCAGAGTTGGAATTGCTAACTATAGTAATTTTCACGGGCGCTGGAAGATTAAACTTGCCCATTGCTCCTCCATCGATTTTTGCAGGAATCTGAAGATCGACATTTGTAGAAGTTACGTTCTTTTAGCTTGCTACAGTTTCAAGCGCTGCCACATCCGAATTCTAGACGGGATCATACCCATTTTCTTGAGATTTTTGTTGCTTCAGTTCGGAACCACCACCGTTTGCATCGAATCCAGAGGCAGAAATCACGTCAGAACCGAGTGCAGTAGCACCATAACAAGACTCTTGTTGGACCTCAAGCCTCCCTACAACCTTCAACCTCATCGTTATCATCGATAACTACCACCATGGATAACTCGGAATCAAACATTGACCTCAATCAAATCCTCGCTGCCCTTCAGCACTTTCAACAAGAAAATGCCACATTTAGAGACTCAGTGAACCGCATGCAAGATCAGCCACAACCTCCTGCCCCAATACCCGTTGCCCTTGCAATGGTCGCCCCAGAGCCCAAGATCAGCCTGCCAAAAAAGTTCGACGGAACACACCCCAAATTTCGAGGCTTTGTTAGCCATGTACGCCTGATCATTCAACTACACCCTCGTCACTATTTAGATGAGACCACTCGTGTAGGATTTGTTGGAACCCTACTCACTGGGACAACTACAGCATGGTTTGCTCCCATCCTGGAAACATCATCCCCTCTCCTACAAAATTTCAACGCCTTTATGGCGGAATTTGAAGCAGTGTTTGGGGACAGTGACAAGGCTAGGACTTCAGCCAACAAGCTGCGTCGACTCCAGCAAGGGACACGTTCGGCCACCGTCTACGCCTCAGAATTCAGGCAGCTTGCCTGCGACGTCAACTGGGGAGAAACTGCCTTGATTGATCAGTTTCGTTGTGGGCTTCGTGACGATGTTCAAGATCTTTTGCTGACATTCGCAAACCCTTCTTCCTTCAGTGAAGCCATCACCCAGGCAATTTGGTGCGACAATCGTCTGTTTGAACATCGCCAGGAAAAGAAAGTCACCTCCAACGCCTAGCTTTGGAATAGTCGCCCTACTACACTCCCCTTAGTTCCCCAAACAACAATAGTTGCCTAACCTGCCTCTTTCGGACATGCCCCGATGCAGATTGACACAACCAAGTTCAAACCTTTGACAGAGGCCGAGAAACTTCGCCGATAAACAAACAACTTGTGCCTCTACTGTGCACATAGCTCGCCAGTGCCCTCAAAAGCTTGTCAAACTTCAAGTGCAAGCTGTGGAAACTCCCCAAGTATTGGAAAACAAAAACATCTAGTCATAGTAAGACCCGTGCGACTGGATCTCACCCGGCACCACCTTTGCAAAGGCTCCTGTTTAGCCGTTGGTCCCAATCCTAGCTTCACTCAGCATGTGGACATCATTCGTATTCCAGAAGAAATACCACAAGTGTCAGCATTGGTGGATTCCGGCGCCACCTCTTCTTTCATCGACCAAACATTTGTCGCCCAACACAACATTCCTGTGGTCAAGAAGGCAACCCCTGTTCTGGTGGAGGTTATTGATGGGAGAACCATTGCTTTTGGTGCAATCACACATGAGACAACCCCTCTGGAACTCTGTATCAGTAAGCACGCGAAAAAATTTATTTTCAACATCATCTCAACCCTTCACCATCCCGTCATCCTTGGTCTGCCTTGGCTAAAAGCGCACAACCCTATCATTGATTGGCGATCTAGAACCCTCACCTTTAGCACACAACGGTGCACCTCTCAAGAACCCCAAGCCCAGAAAAACACCTTGTCAAGTCCTACCAAAAACCCTGTGGTCAAGAACCCAAAGAGGGTCGGAACGAATTCCAGTCTTGTCAAGTCCTGCAATCAAGAACCCCCCGGTGGCTAGAACCAAACCTTGTCCTGTTAAGAATCCTGTCGAGAATCCTGTCGAGAATCCTGCCCAGAAAACCAACCCTATCCGAATCTTCTTTGATGGAACAGTACCTTTCTATCAAGCTACTAAGAATCTTCAAGTCTTTGCCATCCATGTCAACCCAGCCAACAACAAAAACCCCCAATCAGAACCAAAACTTGTCAAACTCCCCGAGAAGTACAAGGACTTTGTTGATGTCTTTGAAAAGAATAAGGTTGATCAGTTCCTCGAACATCGTCCATACGACTGCCCGATTGATCTAGAGGAAGGACACTCACCACCCTTTGGTCCTATCTATGGACTATCAGAACCGGAACTCCAAGCCCTGCGTGATTACTTTACTAGAAACCTTGCCAAGGGGTTCGTCCAGCATTCCAAGTCTCTAGCTGGCGCCCCAATTCTATTTGTCAAGAAAAAGGATGGCTCCCTCCGACTCTGTGTGGATTATCGTGGACTAAACAAGATAACCAAAAAAAATCGATATCCCTTGCCTTTGATTTCAGGCCTCTTAGATCGGCTATGTACCAGGAAGATCTTCACCAAGCTTGACCTTCGTGGAGCCTACAACTTGCTTAGGATTCACCTTGGTGATGAGTGGAAGATAGCCTTCCGCACACGCTACGGCCATTTCGAATACACGGTGATGCCCTTTGGCCTCACCAACGCACCCACAGTCTTTCAGCATCTGATGAATGATATCTTCTGGGAGTACATGGACGAATGTGTCGTGGTCTATTTGGATGACATTTTAATCTTTTCCAAGAACCAGGAAGACCACGACAAACATGTACGATTGGTGCTGGCGACGCTACGAGAGCATGGCTTATACGCCAAGCTGGAAAAATGTGAATTTGACAAGTCTTCAGTGGCGTTCCTTGGCTACGTGATCTCTCTAGATGGCATTTTCATGGACAAGTCAAAGGTCGAGACCATCCAGTGTTGGGCTACTCCATCCTCGGTCAAGGATGTTCAATGCTTCTTGGGGTTTGCCAATTTCTATCATCGATTTATCAAAGGCTATTCCAAGATCACACCACCGCTAATAGCCCTGACTTGCAAGGACAAGCCCTTCTCGTGGAATCCAATGACCCAGGTTGCTTTTGATACTCTTAAGATGGCATTCACCTCTACACCAGTCCTGATACATCCCGACCCTGCCAAGCCATTCATTGTGGAAACAAACGCTTTGGATTTTGCCTTGGGAGCTATCCTCTTTCAATTTGGAATAGATGGGTTGTTGCATCCGGTTGCTTTCTATTCACGGAAGCTTACTAGTGCCGAAATCAACTACTAGGTCTACAATAAGGAACTCCTGGCAATCATCACGACATTCGAGCAATGGAGACCGTATCTTGTCGGAGCTCAACATCAAGTCCAAGTTTTGATAGATCACAAGAATCTCCTGTATTTCACGACTACCTGGACCTTGAATCGTCGCCAGTGCACGCTGGTCTATTTTCCTAACTAATTTCAACTTTGAGATTCAATATCAGCCCGGTACCTAGCAAGGGAAGGCTGACACGCTATCTCGCCGTTCAGAATATGAGTTTCGAACGGGGGATGAGGCCTACGGTCAACAGACCCAAACCTTACTCAAGCCCGAGTGATTTTGAGTTGTAGCAACAATCAACCCTCCTAGATTCATACCTTGTCAAGGACATCAAGATGGCAACTGAGAAAGATACCTAGGCTACCAACATCAAGAAGGAACTCCAAGAATGACCAAGGAACCCAAATCATGATGATCTAGATCAGTTTGAGCAGCAAGACGAACTTTTCCTTCGAAAGAACCTGATTTATGTACCTGAAGGACCTATACGCCTAAAGATCCTGAGAGAATGCCACGACAACACCCTGGTTGGTCACTTCAGAATGGCATGGACTCACGAACTAATGTCAAGGAATTATTGGTGGCCCAAGATGAATAGGCTACTACGAGAGTATGTCAAATCTTGTGATACATGTGCTTGATCCAAGGCTCCCAGGCATCGCCTGTTTGGACTCCTACAGCCCCTGCCAATTCCTAGCTGACCTTGGGGATCTATTGTAATGGATTTCATCACGGACCTCCCTACTATCAAAGCCAAGAACTCAATACTAGTGTGGTCGATCATCTCACCAAAATGGCCCATTTCACCCCTTGTTCCAAATCGATCATGGCAAAAGAGACAGTTCAGTCAATTCTAGACGGGATTGTCCAGCTGCATGGACTCCCCGAGGAAATTGTGTCCGACAGAGGCCCTCAGTTTGCATCCAAGTTCTGGCGACGCCTATTCGAGTTCCTTGGAGTTGACATTCGGCTATCCTCAACTTTCCACCCCAAGACAAATGGACAAACTGAACTGACAAACCAGACACTCGAGCAATACCTTCGTTGCATTGTGAGCTACCAATAGGACAGCTGGTTGGCCTTGCTATCTCAAGCAAAATTCACTTATAACAACACAACGCATGCATCGACCGATATCAGTCTATTTTTTGCCAATTACGGCTTTCATCCTAGGTTCAGCCTTGAAATTCATGGAGACTCAGTAAACCCCTTGGCTAAAGAAAGGGCCAAGAGGCTTGGAGAGGTTCAACATGACCTTATGGCAGAGCTCAAGCTGACACAAGAATGGCAAAAGAAGCACCCAGACCGCCAACGCAAGGACCATCCAAACTTCAAGGTTGGAGACAAGGTCTGGCTTCTCAAAAAGAACATTGCTACCACTCGCCCATGTGCCAAGTTGGATTATAAACGCCTTGGACCTTTCAAAATCGCCAAATTTGTTAGTCTAGTGGCTTGCTAGTTGGAGCTTCCACCCCAGTTCAAGATCCATAATGTTTTCCATGTCTCCTTGCTTAAGCCCTATCATGAAAACCGGATCCCAAAACATCATCGAGAACCCCTAGCTTTAGTCAAAATTGAAGGTCAAGAAGAGTTTGAAATTTAGGAGGTCCTGGACTCCAAGAGGATTCGTGGAAAGCTCTTGTACCTTGTCTTTTGGCGAGGCTACCCTCCTCCTGAAGCTACTTGGGAGCCTGCTGAAAACCTAATTCATGCCCAAAACTTAATTAATCGGTTCCACCAACAGTATCCTAACAAACCGGCTCCATCTGGAAGATGTCGCTTGAGGAGGGGATAATGTCATGGCTTGGATCTGACAACACAAAAGTAGGGTACATAGATTCAGCAGTGCTACCATGTCTCAACGTTGTAACAATGCAGCAGTGCAGCCACATCTCCGAAATGTAGCAATGCAGCCACATCTCGGCAGTGCAGCAGTGCAACCACATCTCGGTAATGCAACAATGCAGCCACGTCTCAACCACGTCTCAGCAATGCAGCCACGTCTCGACATCTCAAGATAGGATGGTTTAGGGTTATAAAAGGAGATGGTCTGGGGGACAACCTTCCAACAGACCAACACCAGTTGATGGATCAACAAAGTTCTTAGTCCTTCAGTATTGTCCTATCTTGTCTTGTCTTGTCTTGTATTTCCCTACTTGGTTATAGCCATGTTTCCTTGCCTTGCCTCGCACTAGTCCGATCCATAACAATAACATAATAACACCATGTTTGATAATTTTTATCTTGCGTTTTGCCATGCCATTACAAAATGCCCATTGAAGTGTAGTGAATTGGTGTTGTATCCCATAAACCTTGCACAAATTGTCAAACTCACTAGCCCATACTTTGCCATTATTAGTTAACAAAAATCTCAAAACTCCATACTGGCAAATAATCTCTTCCTCAAGAAAAGTTGTAGCAATTGTTACTATACGATTAGGGATAGCCTTAGCTTCACACCATTTTGAATTATGGTTGATGGGAACTAGTATGTACTTGTTGCCAAACTTGGTTTTAAGAAGTGGACTAGTTGTGTCCAAAACAATGCAATAAAATAGGTCATGAATATAGGTATGCTCTTAAGCTCTTTAGTATCAAACCTAGTGCTTCCCGTCCTCTTCACCAACTAACATTGATGACATGTTCTCACTACCTTGTCAACTTCCTAAGTGCAGTTGTGCCAATAGTACCTTTTGCAAATCTCAATTAAGGTGCATTGTTCATTAAAGTGTTTTAATTTAGCATGCATGACTTCAATGATTTGCTTTCTTTCTCTTAGTTTTGGCACAATAAATCTTTTGAAAAATAACATATCACCATGCTAGTAATAATTGAGTATCCTCTTCTTGATTATATTTGATTCTTGTGATACACATTCATTAGGCATTCTCCCTCCATTCAAAAAAATGAAATAATTAATAGCATTATAGATGTCATTGTGGTGTTCATTGTTTTGGTCCTTTTCATTTTCTTCTCTTGATTCATTTGAATCATCTCCTAGGTCCACCATCTCTTGAGTTGCCAAGGCCAACTCTAGATGTAATTTCACATTAATAAATAATGGCAAATTCTTTGAAGGCATTGGCAAGCGTATCATTTTAGAAGTTTGAGCTTACATCCTTTCAGTAGCTTCCACATCCCCTAAATCCTTTTTGTTTTTTTCCAAGTTTTTTTGCAAGCTTTGTTTTTTAGCTTCAACCACATAGATTTATGGAAGCTCAAATCCACACGATGTTACTCCATCATGCCTTACACTTCTCTTACCCACCCAAGTTTGAATGCCCATTTTTTTTACCATCTTTAGATCCTATGCATCAACATTACCATATTTAGCACTTTATCTTGCTTCCCATATGCATCTCTCATAGTTGCCAACCACTTTAGTGGTTTATGATTTGTCTTCAATGTGAAGTGGTTCCTGTATAGGTACTACTTAAAATGCATAATTCCCCAAATTAATGCATAACATTCTCCTTCCATCAGATGTAAATGCTTATGCACTGATGATAGGCCTTTGTTAGCATAAGCCAACACATGTTCTTTCCGCCCATCTTTCTAAGAAAAAATTGTTCCAACTCCTTAAGTGGACCAATTTATATCCAGTATGAAAGTCCTATTAAAATCTGGCTGATATAATATCAGAGCTTGTATCAATGTTTTCCTCAATGCATCTAAGGCTTTTTGGCAAATGGGAACCCATTTGAAAACTACGTCCCTCTTTGTCAATTCAAACAAAGGAACAACAATCTTTGCATGGCCCTTGATGTATCTAGTTAATCTCAGGAATGCATAAACATTGGTAACATAAACATGTATCATAAATTTTTCTTTTGCTTTTATTTTCAAAGTGTTAGGCATGGTACCCTTCTTGCTGATTACATGCCTTAAGGAACTTATGTTCTTAATTGCAAAAACACATTAAAATTGGGATTCAATTTCAAGTTGATTTCATTTTATCTTATTAACACCATGCCCAAATGTTTTATATGTTTCGACCAAGATGCATTGTGGACGTTTAAATCATCCACAAACATCTTCAAAAATTGTTGCATCCATCCTTGGAACACCTCCATCATCGTCCTAGTAAATGTGTTTGTGGCATTCTTTAATCCAAATGGCATCATTGTCTATTAAAAAATTCCAATTTTTATGATGACAACAATTTTCTTCACAATTTCCTAGTGCCATCTTTATATGCCAAAAACCATTTTGCAGGTTAGTGCAAAAAATTACTCAGAGTGTTCCAACTAACTAAGGATGTCATCAAGTAGTGGCATTGGAAATGTGTATCTCCCTATTTTAAGGTTCAGAGGCTTGTAGTCCCCATATAAACAGTTGTTTCCATCCTTTTTTACTAGTAAATTAATAACCTTGCATGCATACTCCAAGTTATTAGGTCACATCTTCCCCAAAGCAACCAAAGCTTGTATTTATTTATTAACTTTTGCCTCTTCCCAAAAGGAGAGTTTATTTGAAGTGGTCTTGTAAGATGAAAAACCCTACATATCTATGTAATGTTCTCCAATAAAACAACATCCTAGTTTAAATTTGTTCCAAACGAATACATCAAAGAACTTTTCCAGCAATTGCCACAATTTTTGGACTTCCTATAAGTCCAAATTAAGATCAAACTTAATTTTCCCCTTAATCTCCTCCCAACACTTGGTTTCTTCCTTTGGCTTCTCTATTAGTGGTATTATTTTTTTCTTAGAATTGATTTGAAATATAATAAGTATATCATCAATCTATTATACATTATTAAGGTTGACCCATTTGAGCCAATCCTGGTAATCATCAGGTTGCAACCACATTGTAATCACATTCCAACGAGCCAAAAAGGGTGTCAAACTACAAAGAAAAATAGTCAAAATTGGATAAATATTTATGGTTTGCCATTTAAAGCCATGGTAATCATGGCAAGTTATTTTTTTTTCATGAACATATGAATGATAAGGAATTCAAATCAAAAATCCATTTGATGAAATTTTAAGTTTAAGTTTTGATTTAGGATTTCTAAAAGTGAACAACAACACGTTAGACATTAATTAATTTTGCAAAAGACTATGAAAAGGACTTATATAATAAAAACCATTTGATGGGAAACAAATTAGGAGGATAAAGACCTATTAGCCACATTAAAAAATAATTCATACCTTTAAATATGTGGAATTCTAAAACTTAAAAAATTCAAAGAACTTTCCAAAATTGATCTAGGATTTTAGAACTTCAAAAGTCCTTTGCCACACATAAATGGGGTAAAATGTACATGATGTGTTAAGAAATTTTGTAGTTTATTATATAAGAAAACATAAAAATGTAAGAAAATAAAAATTTGTTATGATTTGAAATTATTATATCATTTTAAAAGATGAAACACTAAACTTACAAGGAATTAAAACATTTTCAAATTTTCATATTTATTAAAAAATGATGAAGAAAAAAACATGTCATGTACTTGGACATCTATAAACATTTATTATAACAAGTTGCAAAACAAATTGTTCCAAAATTCATTCATATGAAAAAAAAAATTGAGATAAAAAACATATAGTTTTTTAAAAAAGTAATCATGTCAGTTAATTGTATTTCGTTTGCACCCATCATCATCAAATGAAGACATTTCCATAAGCTTTTCTAATTATTGTTCAAATGACAATCCCAACATCCATCTAAGTGTTTCATCTCTAACCAATGCTTCTAGTTCATTATCATTCAACTCCATTTCCTTGTTCTTTCTTTCTTGTAGAATTAGTTTAAGCTGATTATCACCTACCATTGCATTTGGGTTTTCATCATTGTCACGTGTTGATTTAGATTTAGATTCAGTTTCTTCATAGAATTAAAAAGGTCTAATTTGACGAGGTTCTTTTATTTCCCTTCCTGTTAGAATCATCTCAAATTTGTAGTTCCTAAAACTTAGACCCCAAATTGTTGTTGATCCATTGCAACATATTGATCATATTTAATGATAGCATTTACACATTAAATTCTAAGCCATAGCATACTTGTATGACTTGGTGTTCAATGTCAACAATTGTACCAATCTTAATGAAAATTTTTAGCCTAAGCATCACATCAAACCTGTTTGTGTCAACAACCATGAAGTCCATTTTGCACACCACATCTCCAACTTGGATTAGAAGGTCATTAATCCTTCCCAAAGCTTGGATTATTTTTCCAGAAGTTGTCTTATAAGACTTTAAACTAGCAACTAAATGTATTAATCTAAACTTTCTAACCACATTGGTAGCAATGATAGACATGGAAATGCTAGTATCAACTAAGCCCTATATGATGTGGTTATTCATCTCAACCAATAGTTGTATGGTCTTGGTGTAGGTCTGATTTATATTGATCGTCCTTAAATTGGGCATAGTTGATGCAATTGTTGCAATTTGATTGGACTGCATTACTTCATTTTTCTTCCACCTTGCTAATTTCACTAGTCCTTTTAGATATTCCAATTCACATGGTATAGTTAGGATTGTTATCATGGGGTTCAAAGATATGTTCCCTATTATAAAGTGGGAGATAATCTTTGACTTCATTTGCTACTCTCATCAATCCTAATCTCTATGTCAACACCATCATTGCTAGCTCTTAGGTCTTTATTATCAAGATTGGGGATTGCATCAATTGGCATGTTTATAAGTATCTTCCTCTTGGGTACTCAAACATGAAAAAACACATCATAGTTAAATCCACACATTACAAGGAATTTGCAAATATTTGACTAGATTTACAACCCATTTTTTAATCGTAATTACCACATGCGACTTACTATAATGCTTAGTCGCCTTAGACAAGTCGCATAAAATTATAGTCACAAAAGACAATACATGGCATCAAGTTGCAAAGGCAATTGCATAAAGATGCGACTTACATGAACTTTTCATCCATCCAAACCGACTTACGTGGCATCATCATTTTGTGATTGATTTTACAATTAAAAAATGTAGTCACATTATTTATATATTTAAAAATATTTATTATTTAAATAATAATAATAATATTGTATTATTGTTAATTTCATTAAATTCAACATGTACCATGTTGACATGTGTCATTACATAGGCTAGGCTTAAAAAATTAGTTTAGATTGTTAGGTAGGCCACCTATTATGCCTACTTAGGGTTACCTTGTAGACATTTAGAATATGTTGGCTATGTAGGTAGGGAATATTCAATCAACATTCCAATGTTGACCACAACCCATGCCATTCATGAAGACTAATCCTTGAACCCCAAGGATGGAGATCAACTCCTTTACCACCAAGCCACCCCACTTGTTGTGGAGAATAAATTATGTGCATTTTATTTAACCTATTTGATTTTAAACATTACACAAAATATCATCTTTGAACTTTGATACTTATTAAGATTTCGTCCAAATGACAAGATTAAAGTTTAAACTTAAATTTTTTCTAGTAATGTACACAAACATATCTTGAAAATAGAAATTAATCTAAAAAGAAAAATATTTGAATTTTGTTATTCAATACAATTTCAAAGACCATTCCATGGAAAAAATAAATTCAATCACATGATTTATAAATGGATAATATAATAACAAATACATAAATAAATTTCATATTTTAAACTTTCATTTCATTCTAAAATTATATTACACAATTTTTCTTTTGATATACCATAATTTTACCAATAGAATTTAATTAAAATGTGTGATATATAATTTATTCACATATAATATTTATAAATGAATCTTAAATAAATTATGATAGAAATATAATAAAATTTATTTTATTAACTATATTTCTGATATAAAAGATTAATCTAAATAATCAATTTTAATTTCTAAATATTGATTAATGCCACATAATTAATTAATTTTATTGAACTATAAATTGTATTATGTTTACACTTATAATATTTTAATTTTTACTTAAAATTATGATAAATTTTTTATGTAAAAATAAATTATATTTTTTCACATCTCAAACATCTATTTGATTTAAGAAATTATGTTATACAATTTTGCTTATAATAGATCATAATTATACCAAAAAAATGTAATCTAAATGTATGATATGAAATGGGTCATAAATTATTCCTGCTACCTAATATATTCAATAAATAAATTACATTGCCTACTTAATATAGTAATTAATTCAAAAAAATCACATATATCAACATGATAAAATATTTATTATTTAACCCACATACATATGACCAACTTGCTACTTGCTACTTATTACATATCCTATTTATTGCCTATTTAATACATTAATTGCATAACCTACCTAATTATTTAATTACACTTACTACCTAAACCATAACCTATTTAATAAATAAATTACATAGCCTAATTGATTAAATAATTAATACAAGAACATTATCACATGTCAACAATATGATAAAATACCTATTACTTAACCCTATTTTTACCATTAATTGCCATGGGTCTTTTGAAATTTTTACAAACTCGCCAAACCTTACTACACATTTGATGGTTAATTCATTGAAAAAAGTTGAAGGAAAACAATTATACCACAAAATCTAACAATTTCATTGGTCAACTCCTTTTCTTTCACATTTGATTACATGTGCATTTGCGATTAAAATTTATAGTCGCAAATCAAGTTGACAGGATGCCACATGGTATCCAATGGCCTTTGAACCACCTTTGAAGTCACAAAAACAACTACATTTTCATTTATTTTGGGATGCCACTAAAAATCGATGATATAAATATATTTTTCATATTCATTTTCTTCCAAATCGACATTAATTGCAAGTATAAGTTGCATATGCAACTACAAACCACTTTGTGGTCGTTTATGTGACTACCAATCGTTTTTACCAAGTGCCACGGGGGACAATCATATTTAAAGTCGCAAAAAATGGTTGATTTGGACACAAGTTGCAAATGCATGGGTTGGAATGGATAGGATTCCTTGTAGTGACACATTTTTATTTAGTTGGGTTAGTGTTGTTTCCTCATCATCAACAAGAACCTCCAAAAATTTTGCAACAATAATTCCACTTTTAAAGTTTTTCTTCCAACACCTGTCTTCAATTTGCCCCATCTTGCCATAGAAATTATACTTCAAACCATAGTTCTATGTTTTATGTAGCCTTCCACATTTTTGGCACTTCGGTTAAAAGTTGGCATACTTTGGATAAATCATAGCTCGGTGATCTTCTGATTTACAAAATTCGCAACCATTGAAACTAGAAGAACCCACTTGAATAGCTATTGGTTATAATTTTGTTTGTTTCTTGAAGAAATTGACCAAAAAATTGCTTAGCATTTGGGTCTACTTTTCAACCATCGCATTTGTAACATTCATGAATTCTTCTTGCTCCTTGAGGGGATCAAATGGTGTCTCCCTTAATTCCCCAAGAACTTTTTCTAGCTCCAAAGCAATAGCCAATAAAGCCTCCATGTTGGCACAATCCCACACAATGCACAATTTCTTGATTTTTGGTTTTAATTTTGACAAAAACCTCCTCCTTTGTTCCACTTAAAAAAATTTCCCCTTGTAAATAATTTTTCCAGTCTATCATAATACAATTGCACCCATTACCTAAAGGTTTTTACTTGATTGCATCAAGTTGCACTTTGATTTCTTTAAGGTCAATAACTCTATATTTCTATTCCATGGTAGCTTTCAAGGTAGCCCAATCAGTAGGAACAAGTTCAATGCACTTGTACCATTCTTTCACCTTACCTTACAGATTGCGGTGAACAATTTTGAATAGTTTGACTTCATCATAGTTTTGGACCTTTGTAGTCATCTCTAACCTTCCCCAAAATAACTCATCCATCCCTTTAGGACTAGTCATCTTGTTAGTCTATTCCTATTTTAATCTAGTATATTTTTATATCTTGGTTTGGGTTGTCATTCAACATAATGAACAATCCAACGAATAACTAGACTAAACTATAGTGCATTTTGTCTTCATGTTCATAGTTCCACATCCATTCCCCCTTAGAATCTTTTCCTAACCTCCAAACTAAAATCCTAGATTTTTCAACTATGTGCTCTACTCGCACTACTTTGTTTCCTACAATGAATAATCCTTCAATTCTTGATGGAAAGAATCTAATTTTGTGATGAAGCAAGACAGTAGTAATGGGGATCCACAAGTCTCCTACTCTAGGGATCGATTCACTTTTTTCATGTAATTCAATAGCTAGTGGACTAGGCAAAGATGGTAGAGAAGAAATATTTGGTATGTTCTCGGGCAACCGTTGTCTAGTTTCTTGCTCCATCACTAGTCTTCAACCATACTTGACTTCTTGAGTAAAAACTAAAATGCACTACAAGAATAACTTGATCACCTACCTTTGTTCAATTTAAATCCAAGCCCATGATGTGAACCACCCCAAACCCTTGTAGTTGGAGGATGAAAGCTCCAACTATTGGTAGAATATCAAATCTTGGAAAAGGAAAGTCGAATTCACTCATAGCAAGATTTCCCTCTTGATGTTGAGCCTCCTCCAAGTCAGTTCTCCTATTTTGGTCCATTCAATTGTTTGATTATGCTCCACCTCTACATCATCACAGTAGACTGACATGGTATAAACACACACACAAATCACTTATTAGAATTTACTAACCAACCAACTCTAATACCAAAATTGGGGGTAGAGAAGTTTTTGCCACCATACCAGTTGCATTACCTTTCATACACATAACTTATTCACACAATTGAAAAGTTTTATTGATAGTATCATGGAGACAAACTTCTAGGAATTAACACACACACACACAACCACTCAAACACATTCTGTTTACTTCAATCCTTAACAACCCTAAACTGGAGAGAATGGATCAGAACTCTCCCAATTCACTTGTCAAGTCAGTGACAAGTATCATCCTTTGCACATGAGGAGAAAAACCCAAATGATTCCCTTTGTTTGGTCAACCAAGAAATTCCAAACCTAGAGACCCTTATTCCATTATCCCATAATAGAGAGGAATTTTCCCAAACTTGTGCACATTGGACTTGTAAGATTTATGAACCTAAACATTGCCATCCTTTCCACCACTTCCGATTTCAAGTTAAGGAAAACACAACACATCACATGCATTATTCTACTCTACGACTTCAAAGAAAACTGTTTACACAACGAAAAGTAAAATTAGGATGTAAACTTTGTCTTGCAAAGAACATAAAAACCCAAAGCAACACCAATTTTCACAAAATACTTAGCTTCCTTTGCCAAGAATTCTGCTCCCTTAAATCCTTCCTCTCACTCCTTATCTCCATCCATCAACTTGCATTCCCACCATACAACGCCTCCGTCCAACAAATCCTTACAAAGCTTATCGGCCAATGCAACACTCAACCACAGACTAGAAATTGAATAAAAGAAGTAATAGCATAGTCACTGCTGGCCACCATGGTCTCTTTTCTTCAAGGACAAACTGCCAAAAGGTGATGGTCACATCACCATGCAATAAAGCACCCTAAAAAAACCCTAACTATGTCCTACGATACACAAGATATGCCTTTAAGTTACATCAGTTCCACAAGCAATGGAGCTTGGAAATCCAAAAAATTCAAGTTCTGGTTTTAGGAATCGAACCTAGTTTTTTGGTCTGGTCCTGAGTAAGTTTGACCATAACTGGTGGTAAAATTTCAGTTAACCTGCAGCTGGCCCCTGGTTCTAGTCCTTCTTTTTTCAAAATACTTTTTTCTCTCCAAAAGTCCCATTTCCAATTCCAGTTTTAATTCTAGAAAAACCAGGAACTCAGTTTCAGTATGGTTTCGATTCTTAAAAACTCAGAACCCCATTCTGGTTTGGTCTTTACTAACTGGAATTGGAACCTGTGGTTCTAAGCCTTCAAACTGGGTAGCTGCCCAACATTGGTTTCAAGTAGTGTTCAGCAATTCTTTACTTTTATTTATAAAGAACCTACTTCTAGGCCTATTTATTATTTTAAAAATCATTTATAAAAGTCACAGGAATCTAGTTCTAGGTCTGATTATTTTTTAAAAAATTCATTTTGATTCCAATTCCAATTTCAAAAATTAGACTTGATTCTGGTCCAATTCTTACTAACTCATATAAGAAACAATAGTTAACTGTCGATTAACTTTTAATTAAGCCATGGTTCTAGTCGTTTAATTTTTTAATTTGTTTTTCAAAAAAAAAAAATTTCAATTTTTTTTCAAGTCTTGATTTCAATTTTGATTTCATACCTAAATAAAACTAAGAACTCAGCTCCAGGTCCAGTTCTCTAAAAAATAATCTGGGTCCAATTCTAGGTTGGATTCTCTAAAACATAAATAAAAATCTGATTCGAGCTCTGATTATCATTCTAACCAGACCTGATGGTTCTAACCTTCCAAGCCGGGTATGCACCCAACATTGGTTCCAACTTCATTTGCCGAAAAGCAACGCACAAATTAGCAAAATGTTGCGTTGTAAACAACTGAGGGGGATGGGGGCAGGGGAGAAGACCTGTGACCGCACTCTGTTTACTTCCTCTTACAAATGTGGCATTAAGAAAGAAGCCCATCCCGAAATTGTGGAATTGAGAAGAGAAATAACAGAGCAGGTGAGTTGTTCTACTCCATTATAAATTGACCCCCAATAGCTGAAGCACTTTTTACACCCAATTTCCTCTACTCAAAACCTTAATTAGAAATATAATATACTCATCAAGGGGGGCGAGATATGAAATCAGCCATTTGGATTCAAAGTTTACACACTCAAAAATATTTGCTATAAATTTCAACCAAAATGAAACAAGGGACTTTGAACAAGACACCTATGCAATGTGCATGCGTCATAATATTGCACTCACGAGAACAAAGTTAGGTGCTTATAAAAATAATTTCAGGCCATAATGCGGCTCTTCAGATAAGAATGAACTCTTGCAATTTACAGAACATGAATGTCAGGAACTTAGAAAATGGCCAGCAACTTCTAAGAGAATTCAGGCTGACAGGAACTTGTAGATCTCTGGCTGCCCACCTGCTGATCCATGAGCTTCATCAATGCACTCCTGAAGCCAAGTGATCGAACTCACTAGTTGGAGGCCACATGCATGCACTCCTACACGTTTTCCATGCATAACAGATAACTAGTTCAGACATCCCTTTTTTTGGGTTTTATTGGATGAGCATTTTCATTTCTTAAATGGTAGATTTTTCTCCCTTCAAAATTTTAACTTGATTTGTGGACTTTTTTGTTTTGGCGAATTAGTCTTCAGAAAATGAATTAAAGGGTGATTTTCTAAGACTTTTGCGCCAGTTTTTGAAATAAAAATAATTAAATTAGCCACATCTAGATCTAAACACGTCCTAGTTAGGTCGTCACTTGTAGCAGCACTTTTGTAAAAATGCTACAGCCCACTTGGAGAGTCTCCATTTAATGCTAAGGATCCTGGTCAGTAGACACCTACTTGAGGAATTTGAAAAAAAAAACCCTGGTTAAGTGACAAGAAGTATGATGTAAAACTTCACAAATGTCCCTCTGAGCTCTCAGAGGTTAAAGGCTATCGCCTGCTCTGAAAATTATTCTTAGTGGGTTCCTTAAAGGGCAGAAAAGTTGGAGGTGATTTGCTTGCCACTAAGGGAATTTGGTATATGACAATGCAATCTCATATTATGTAGGACAAGCGGGTAACCCTCGCCAAGACTGCCAACATTGTGTATATATAGGCAAGCATTGTACATATTTTCAGGACTATCATGAATTGTGGGAGATGGAACCAACCTCAAGCTAGAAAGATTTAGGTCAAGTACTGAATGGTTGGCATTGAGTCTAAGCGTCAAGCAAGCTTAAATTCGGAGTCATTGCATTTATGTGGGTTGTTACTTGTGCTGCTAACTTGACCCATCGAGTGTAAGTTTTCAAGAATCTCACTTGAGTAACTACCACAAAAGCCAAATAAGTAAGACAAACTTGGTCCTTTATTCCAATGGATGCAAAGGTGCTTATCCAATTCTATGGCACTCATCAGCTAAGAGCCTCCTATAGAGGGTCTTCGAAACAGACAACTTGGGTCATAAAGCCAAGGAATCTTCAACGTGTTACAATCAGTGTTCAAAAAAATTAAAAAAAAAATTTAGGAATTTTTGTTTGTAGCCAAAGTGGCCATCATCCCTAGCAGGATTTAGTCAAATGTAGCTAGCTATAAACCATATATGAAGTATAAATCTCTAGTCATCCTTCCATATTTTCTGCGTTGAAAAACAAATATAGAAATATTTTAACTTTTACTATTGTCTTCTCCTCACATTTGATGATTGAAAAACCTCCAAAATCATTTTCGTTTTCAAAAAATCTTTAAGTTCCTTTTTTGGCAAAATTTTGGCAATAAAAAAAGGTTTGAACACAATTGAAGGAATTGCATTGCTGAGATACCCTGGACTCAAGATTAATCAATCAAAAGGTGACACAAATCTTTAGTCATCCTTCCATATTTTCTGCATTGAAAAACAAATATGGAAATCTTTTAACTTTTACTATTGTCTTTTCCTCACATTTGATGATTGAAAACCTCCAAAATCATTTCATTTTCAAAAAAAAATTGACTTCCTATTTTGGCAAAATTTCGGCAATAAAAAAAGGGTTGGATACAATTGAAGGAATTGCATTGCTGAGATACTCTGGACTCAAGATTAATCAATCAAAAGGTGGCACAGTAACAGCACATAAGTCCCATAACTCATGGGTGTATGTGACCCAGCAGAGACCACTCCACCATACGGTGGAAACCTGTTATGACTCAGTTGTGGGTGACCTACAATAGAGTTACTAAGGTTCCACCTTGCTAACCTATCCTGTAAAGCCTCCTCCTCCCAGTACACTACCTATGTAAACAGGTAAGGAATGTAAGTGATTACTATGTAGATAGATAAGTAGATGCATGTGAATGGTCGGTTGTCTGTACATCGCTAACCACTGTGGTTCACAATGTGACAGGAATAGAATGAAAAAGTGTTTCATATCCATCCATGCTACATGGTGCACCGTTGGATGCTGGTTCACTCTCGCCCAACTCATGCCCCTCCAAGGGTGTTAACTTGTATCTGGTGCTGAATCAAGATATGGATAGGAAATTTTTCACAGCCAATGATGTGTGGTGTCAAGAGGCCCCCTTTTCCCCTTTGTTGGAAGGGGAGGGGCCCTCCTCTTTGTTGGGAGCTATTTTGGATTTTGGCGTTCTCAATGTGGTCCATATGGTTGTCAGCATGTTCTCAATAAGTTCTCAATGTGTTCTCCGAGTAGTTCTCAATTGTACTTCACTTTATGCTAACTCATTTGCCTAGAGTTCTAGGCGAGGCGCTAAATACCCCCTAAAGAGCTTTGTCCGGCGCTGGTTTCGGGCCTGACAGTGCAGCCCTGCGGAGAACTGCGTTGTTCTGCCGCAGGGTTTTTCAATTTTTGCCCTTTTTGAGTTTGTGTGTGGAATCAAGTTTTCAAAGAAACATAGTCCTTAGTACCTGATGGTATGCCAGTGGTTAGTGCTACATTACCTGAGGGAGGTTGTGGGTTCAACACCTGCGCCTGCAATGCAAAACGTGTGCGTTGGCAATGAAGAACCAGCAGGACGTTATTTGCTTTTTTGAAGAACTGAAGTACATTTAAAACCGGGTTGCATGGTTTGTTGCAGAACTGTGCAAGGCTGAAAAAGGTGTGCAAAAAGACAAGCGAAACCAGCGCCGGACAGAGCTCATTAGGGGGTGTTTAGCGCCGGGCGAGTTCTAGCCATCTGACGGGTAGAGATTGACAAAACTCTGCAAAACTTTATTTATAAACACACCACTAATTTGGAAAATGTACAAAAGCATTAGGAAGCAAGAAGGAGATATTGGCCAATAGAAAGATTACAGTATGTCTATTTTGGGAGTGTACAAACTTAAAATTTTCATCACATGCTTTTGTGATGGGGCCAATGAGAGAGGCTCATCACCAGGTGACCACCCAATTCATTCATAGAATCGCACATATCCCAGACAATGCGAGGTTTTAGGTTGTCAATGTCTGATCAAGTTGTCAAAAGACAAGGCAATTGCTATTTAAAGTATATTCCTGGTGCGGGAATTCCCAGGACTGCACGAAGTAAAAAGTGTTTGGTTTTGTTCCCAACCTCCAGAAAGAATGCAACTGCAAAACTTCTGACCCAGTGATTTTTTGGTGGCAAATTTTCACTTTTTATTGAAATCTATTGAGTGAAAAACTGAAAAATATGGTGAATTTCCGTTGTAATTTTTTTTCCATCATAAAATTTCCATTACATAAATCAAAAGTGAAAAAAAAGAAAAGAAAAACTAAACCTGTTTCATCCTGGCCCCTACAAAGCCCATACTCTCAGAATAAACCCTAAACAGTTACCTATGAAAGATGACTGTGTCCCCAAATTTCTGCCCATGCCATTAGCCCAGGCCGAAAATGGTGACCAACAGTTTTGGAGATAGAAATTTCATGCAGCCAATGGGAAGGCTCAGCATGCACTCATAACCATCCAGTTTTTTTTCTTTTTGAGCGCGAGGGGTGTGGGACAGGGATTTTTTTCCAGGGGTGCACATTTGTTTCTGTTTCGCAAGGGGGGTCCAAACATGGGATCCTATTGGGGCACGCGCAATGTTCCAAAACATTTGCTGATGGGCCAATCAATAGATCTCCTGTAAAAGAAAAGTAAAAGTTTTGAGCGCACCCATGATCTAATTAATATGAATCACACTATGTCCTCATATTCATGCACGACTTTATGATGAGGGTGCAACAGATGATTTGTGTTCATTTTTATTGGCCTTGCCTACCAAGGCAAGGATATTATGTTTAGATTCATTATAGAGTATAGTAGTTTAAGGATTATGGCCCCTAGGTAGTAGGTCTATTTTTATTCCTGGATTTTTTAAAGATGATATTTGGGCTTCTTTTGAAACTTGAGATTAGTTATAGAGTTATGATACTTTGAAGGCTTTTGGTGCGGATTTTTTTGAAATTATATTTTTGCATAGTGAAATATTTGAATTTCTATAATTCTTCTTTTGCCTTAAGATACTTTTCAATGTAAATGGCAAGGCCACAGTGTGACACACCCCTTGTTTGGTTGCTGACAATTCTCTGTTGAAAAGAAAGAGGTCGAGACAAAAGCTATGTAAGTGAACACCTAGACAGGTTATTTTTGACCCAGAAAAAATGAGTGCTAGCTTTTGGGCTTCAGTTAAACCAGTACCCACCAACACACCATCCAGATGGTATGTGGAGGACAGGAAACACTTTTTCATTGTATTCCTGTTCCACAACTAACCATGGTCGTTACCTATGTACTAAACCCTGCACAAATAATTTCTACCAACATAGTAGACACCAAGTGCCTTATCTACTTACATAGTAACCGCTAATAATATTCCTTACTCTACTTACTTATGATCCCTACTTACCCATTTACATAGGTAGTCATGTAGTTACAGCTTAAGGTGAAAGTAGGAGGGTTTACAGGACAGGTTACTAGAATGGAACCCTAGTACTTCAGTTGTGATTTATCCACAATTGAGTCATAACAGGTTTGCAATGGATAGTGCACAGAGTGTACTGGTTCACTGGTTCACTCTGGCATACCTAGGTTTTGCTGGATTCATCCATCCTGGTGGTTCTGCATCCTATTGCTGGTCCAGGTGTCTAGTTTCTACGTCTAGTGACCACGCTTGCAATCTTTGTTCAGGAACGCTTGCAGCTGAAACACGGGCTTCACTGTGGAAGAGCCTTTCTTTCTTTCTTTCTTTCTTGCTAGTGAGAAATTTGAAGTTTTTGGTCCTAAATTCAATGATTAAAAAAATTCTCCAAAAATGGAAAAATAAAATAAAAACAGTCACCAGGTTTTTTTTAATACATGGTTCAAATAGGTAGCCAAACTGTATAAGAATTTTTTAGAAAAACTCTTGCATATTTTATTAATAGCCAAATTTGGCTAAATTGGCTTATGGATGATTATCATCTCGACTACAACAATTTTTTTGGGTAATTTATGGATTAAATTATTTAAATATTATATAACATTTTATTTGTGGGATATCATTTTTGCTATTTCTTTCTTTACCTTCCTGATCTTGCAAAGGTACCACCTTAATTACTTGATTCGATTTGCCGGTCTAAAATTCACTCATCATGTGTGTGGTGGGGTGAAAAGTTAAAACTGATGGATCACAGGGCTAGTCCTATTTTGGGAAATTGGACTTCCGCGTAATAAGAAGCGGCAAACGCTGAGATCCACATTCATTCGCCACCTTTATTGGCGCTTAAAGGGCGATCGTCAAGTCTCCTCGTCTCCTCCCCAATTCAGTTCGTTCCTGATCTACCTGGTTAGGAATTACCTATTATTATTAGATTATTCTAACAACTTAGTGGATTCTTGCGTCATGCTCAGTATCAGCCAATACAGCGACGCAACGTAAATCTAAATCTAGGCTAGATTATGTTGCAGGCAAGATACCTTCCTAATTGAGCAGATCTTCTGGGCCCCTGACTGACTGGCTGCCTTCCACACGCGGCTCTTCAAATACTGCTCTCTCGCTTTGTTTCTTTCACCCTCCTCCTTGGCCTCTACACATTCTATTCCCCACTTCTCTCCATCTCTCTCGCTGTTGTTCTCTCTTTCTCGCTCTCTAGTACTCTCATTCTGGCTCTCCCTGTTCTCTTTTGGAATACTGCTGACATGAGTAACTTCTTGGGTAGTGCCAGTACCCAACACAAGGTTCGTTCAATTTGTTTTGTTCCTCTAGTGTTCGTCTCAGAGCTACTCCACCCAATGTTTTCTGTTTTCCTCCCACAAGAAGAGGTCCTGCCTGCAGGCTGGTTGTCATCACTTGCTCACCTTATGGGACCGAATGCAACAGTAATATTACCTTGCACTGCCGCGGTGAAGAAGAAGAAGAAGTGGTTGTTTGTTTGAATATTAGCTCGCGTAAGTACGTGAGTAGGTTGCAGGGCAGTTGCAGCAGTTGGGAACCCGGCGGGATTCGCGAGGGCGAGCTCCTCTGGTGTTATAACCAACGATGTTTTGCTGCTGTTGGGCGTACTCAGTGCAGCTTCTTGATCGCCATAGCTTGGCACGATTCGCTCACTTGTTTCTCGTTCTCGTACTGCTGAATGCTAATTCAAATTGAGAATTATTTTTCAGCAGCTCCATGTTTATGCAGGTCGCTAGACTGCTTGTCAATGCGTTTTTTTCGAGTTATACGGTTTCAGATCTTCAAATAGTATTTGTATACTCCTCATCAGTTAGATATGATTGTCAGGTCCGTGTAAGTGTGCCGTGAGTTCCAGGTTCGTGCAGCCGGTTTTTGCTTTTTATTGGTTGACGTGAAGGTCGATGCAGGTTATAATATTGCGCAAAAGTTGCAGGCGTCAGTATCAGTCAGGAAAGATTGAAGTAGGTCATAACTCTGGATGTATTCTGGATCAACCGATATCACTTGTAGAGAGGCCGACGTGCGTTCAGATGAGTCTAGATGTTGCGTTGTGTTAGTGTGCTGCTAGAGGGGAATATACAACAACTGCTGCTGCTTTATTGAATCTGGTGTTTGAGAGTCGATTTAGGAGGCATTATGGTGATGCATTTCAGTTGCGTCGACTCATTTTGTTATGCATCATAGTACTTATAGGTTCAGTTCTATTGTTAGACTGCTCTAGAAGAAGAGTTTGGAGTCTATTTGAGTACGTAGGAATTAGGAAGAGATTCGTGCCAAGCTGTGTGCGACCAAGGGGCTCAACTTCAATCCAGCTACGTCGTCCACAGAAGAAGAAGACATGATGAGGTGAGATTCTGGGTGCTTAAAGAACACACAACGTCTTTGGGTGAAAACATCGCCACATAACATTCATGGGTTCTTCCGATGCATATCGAATGGATTCAACAGAATAGAATCGATGGTGTTTCAGTTGTTATAGTTCGGTGATATATGTCTACACTCCACCTTCTAGCATACTTCGGGTCTCTTTCCATTAGGCTGCTGCGATCACAGTTACACACCGTTTTGATCACAGCTGCGATCAGAGTCACACAGCCTAATGGAAAGCCACCGACATAGGGCCTTGTTTTTTTCGCTTTCCATGGAGAGTTGCAAGTGCGTTGAAATTATGTGATTAATCAGCACATGTTCTCATGACAGCAGAAAACAGGTGTCACAGTCACTGAATGGTGAATCACAGTTTGACTCTCAGCTCTCACAACTCCTGCAATTCGTCAATGCTTGACTGGTAGAGTTTTGAGATGAGTATCAGCAAAGCTAGTTAAAAAAACATTATGGTAAGCTGCTGTGATCATGTCTACTGGAATCATGTACTTATGATCTACAAACAGGATTTCATTTCCAGTGGAAGCGTTGGTGCAGGCACTCCTTCAAAATTTCAGACAAATAAATGTGCTGTTTCAGGTCATGCTCTTCCGCAGTTCTTTTTCAATTGTTCACACGAAGTCTGATTTCCTTGAATGCTGTAATTGTTTTTCAGATTCTGTACTAATTTTTGACCTGTAAATTACTTTTGAATCTTGCAGCACTGCCAAAAGTGCACATGACAGTTGCAGGTCATGCATGATGATGATCAATGACTTTAAACTATGCACCCTCGGTTCTGTCTTGTTGGAGTGAACGAAGAATATTGTCCTTACAACAGACCTAAAATTGTTGAAATTATACTCAGCACGGGTCTTTTTTCTTCCCAGGAAGGATTATTATTCCTCTAGATAGAACACAAGCATATGTTGCAGCATGTTAGCATATAAGTATTAGTGGCAAACTGTGAGCTTGTGTCTTGATCAAAACTCGTTCTGAGTTGCAATCGACGTGCTGTTTAAGACGCTGAGTTTTAAGTTTGCAAACAATATTGCTCTCCTTACACAATATCTCTGTGATGTGAAATTCTCAAATTCTTGAAGTTTGAAGAAGCTCAAACAATACTCTAAATATACCCATTTTTCACTGCAACTTCTCCCACTTTAGTCACCAGAAATTTCTCCCGATTTAGGAGTTTTTTTATCATCACCTAATGTTTTTGGAGTATTTCAACCCAATCACTCGTTTCAGTCACAATAAAACTTCTCCTAATTATTAAAGTGTATTAAGCACTATTTAAGACCTGGAAAAATGATGTCCTAATCAAGAACAGATGGTTTATCCACCTTTAATTAATGACTAATTACACCCCTCTTACTCAAAGCAAAAAATATTCTGACTTTGGAACACATCACCTTTACTTAGGAAAAAATAAGTCATATCTTTACTTTTTTGGGAAACTGTATGAAAAATAAACACCTCTGCCCTAATGCCTGAGAAATAAACACCTCTGCCCTAATGCCGCTTAGTGAGAAGTATAATTAAAGAGTAATTTTGTGCACAATAATTATCAATCCAAATGAAAAATTGAAAAACCGTTTGTTTGTATTTGGAAAGTGTCAATACAAGCAGGCAAATGCACATGTCGCAATCAATTAAAAATACTCCTTCCCATCAACAAATGAAATAACTTTCAATACTTAAGTCCAAATTTTAATGCTTAGTATGTTAGTGGCAAGTGACGTAAAATATGTTATTTTTTTCAGATAATAACTATATTTTCTAATATTATTCACCGAGATAGTTGCCACAAAAAGCAAAAATTAGTAATAATAAGCATCATATTTATTTAAACAACCATCATGGAAAATGACAAGGGACATATAGGGGGAAATTTCTCAACCCCACTTTGAGGGAACTGTGAGGTTGCCACTAACACTCCCGAAAATGGAACTTGGGAGTTTTTCAAAACTCCCAAAAATTTAGAACGTAATTGCAGGGGTCAAAACACTTCGCATCGAAATGTTCTTCATACTGTTAGAAATGTTTTGAAGTGTAGATGTCCAAAATGGCCTCGCATGAGCCATTTAAACATCTGCAGCACAAGTTATAGTTGAAAGAAGGGCCGGGAGTCCAATTGACAGTTTGACTCCCAACCATTAAAAGTCAGGAATCGACCCGATCCCGATGTGTGCAGGTGGAGTGCGACACACCGCTGGAAAGCTCTGAAGGAGAGTTACAACTTTGTTTCAAACCTCATCCCAATCGGAGGTTGGAGCTAGAAGTTACGAACACCCAAAGTCCCAGGAGTCCAAACCGAAACAGTTTCAGGACCTCACTTTGGGAGTCCCGGGAAAAAGTGCCATTTGGATGCAAGTGCAGCAGAGAGGCACAGAGAATACTACATGGGGGAAGGTGGTGGCTTCCCCCGAGTTTGGGCCGTGGTGAGTCAAGTGAATCCAGGGTTGCCCATGGCTTGTTCCAACATCAAGAGTGTTCCGAATGTGAACTAACCAACTTGTTGGTTGGTTTTGAATGCAGGACCGAGTAACTAAATAGCTTGTCCCTCTTCCCAGTCTAATCCTGGAGCTTTCAACACACCCCTCTTACCCCCTTTAGTGTTGGAAGCTGGGAGCGACACCAAGTTCCAACTACTTCCGCTTTTTAACATAGTTGGACCCTTTTTGGGGCTAACGAGGAACTTGGGGGCGCGTCAGGAAATGTAGAATGTAGGGGAAGTAACAACCAAACCATACTTTACATTTCTCAATTTGTGTGAAAATCATAAAATGATATATTTGTGCAAAATTCATGGGCTTCAAAGTGTAAAAACAACATAAAAATACATATGTATTAATTTTATATAAATGATGTGTTTTTTTAATTTATAATGTTTTGATGTACATATGACTTACATTTTAATTGAATTTATGTGATCATTATGTTGTAATTTTGCATAAAAGTATATAATTTGTGTATATTAAACATGAACAATCATATTAAATTATATCATAAAGTTCGTGCAAATTTTGTATGAACCTATGAATAGCAAAGTTCATATAAAATTTGTACAAATAGGTATGAACATATAAGATTTGCAATGTAGAAGGGGAAATGTTTTAATAGTTGGATAATTGATAAAATCATGAATGGGGGTGTTTATATAACCTAATTTGAGTCGAAACAAATGTTGTGTGTGTAAATGTAAATCATAATACAATACCCTTATGAAAGTATTACATTTCAAACTTTTCATTAACGATTACATGTTTTTAAAACAACATTGCAAAACCACAATGAAAGCAAGATGACAAGGGAAAACTTGAATAAAGTCGTTTATGAAACTTGTAACAATGCTAGGAATTGCAAGATAATCCTGATGCCATCATTTTAATTTGCAAAGATTGTAGATGAAGAGGAACAACATGGGGTAGTTCACTTTAAATTGTATTTGCAATCTTGACCAAAATAAATGGAATTGTAAAACAACCACAAAAAATGAAAGCATGACAAAAAGAGTAAGAATAATTAATAAAAAATTCACTTGAAATAAATCATTATTAGAATTTTCAACAACGCAAAGAATTATAAGATGATAATACCATCAATACACTTGCAAACAATGTCTACACAAAGGAGAGAAACATGGGAAAATTCATAATATCGTGATGAAAAAGGTTTTGCAAGATATCATCCCTCCACACCTAACGTTATTTTTTTTCCTACCTACTTCCCTTTTCATTCCTCATGCCTAAATGCCCCTTTCTTCTTCTTCCCCCTTCTTTTTTTGTTAAACCAACTCCATTTCCATAGTTATTGTTTTGAGGGAAGAAAAAGAGAAAATGCAATATTACATATGTATTGTGCGTGTGTGTTTTTTTAATGTATTTACATTATTTAACTTGGTGTGTTAAAATGTATAAATGTACATGCATTGTTTTTACAAAATTACACTTACACATCCAAACTTATACATTTACACTTAGCTAATGTTTATATCAAAAACCATATACAAACAACACTAGTTGAAACTTATGAAGGTTATTTTTAACACAAAAGTTCTAGATCAAATGAATTAAGATATCATATAATATAGAAAACACAAAGGTGAAATGTACAAATTGTCTTAAGCTAAAATCACTTTCACATTTAAAGCTTGGTCTTTATATGTGCTACACCTAATGAGGAGCTTATCACACAAACCTTAAACTCTCATTCACCAAGTACACATGTTTTCCTTTTTGAATGTTTTCATGATGAAAACAATACATGAGTTTATTGTAGATCATAAATTCATTATGCAAAAAAGTCTTATCACAACGTTTAATTTTAGATTAACAAACAAAAATATGAAATGGAGAACCAAGAATGATCCAAAACCTCCACCCACAATCCATTAAATGCTTGAAGGGAAGGTGAATGAATCATCCACCCCTTTCATTTTGGTTTAATATGTATTAGATCATTTGTTAAAATAACCTAGTTTAAATTTAAAGCTAATGCAATATATTTGAAATGAGCAAAACTAATTCAAAATGTGATGTTCACATGTATCAAAAAAATTCAAATGTAGAATTTTTATTTTTGTGACTACAATTTTTTGGGGGTGTAACATGCTTTCACCCAAATAACAATAGATTGTGTCAAACAAAGAATGCATAAGATTAAAACTATGCATAATTGATGATATTTTGATTAAAAATGACAATCTTTGGTAATAAATGGAAACATGTTACAAAATTGATGATAAATTGTGTTAAGCAATCATAGAATGTGTCAATAGCTCAAACAATTTGTGTGAAAATTTTAACACATTTTTGTTGGGATCGTTGAAAATATTACCTCAAGCTAATCAATCCTATTCAAATCACAATGTAATGCTAATTCTAATGGTTGTCACTAACTATTTGTTCAAAGTTGACATGAAGTGCAAATTCACCTTTGATTATACAATCATTGTGATTTGAAAAGGCCCTCCACATGTAAACAGAAAAAAACAACAACATTAGACTTAGTAGTACAAAACCAAATTTCTTAGTGCAATATCCAAATCTATCCTTCAATTATCTTAGATGGCATATTGTGTTTAGTGACCAAACTTTGAAACATAAAACCTTTCAACATTGAACAAACTTAAAGATATGTTTCTAGTTTATCCTGTACTATGTGAACAACATGGTGGTTAATATATTAAAAACGCCATATTATTTTAACTTGTTAGTCATTAGATGGGACACCATTACACTAAAAAATCATTCCTATGTTTGAAATCCAGTTGAACACATTGATTTGTTCATGATCCAAAAACTAATTTTATGACAATAAAAAAAAACTCAGAATTGTGATTATATTGTTCTTTCATTTAGCAAGTCATCCAAATTGGAAATTGGAAATTGGATGACTTGCTAAATGAAAGAACAATAGAATTACACATGGCCTGTGTGTCTCCCTCCCCTCTGGGATTGCCCTCTAGGAGTGTTTCTCATGCAGAAGCATTGCATTGTGAAGAGCCACAGGTTCACTGCATGTGCAGATTCATGCTAGTTGTTGTTATGTAATCTGCTGCGACAAATTATTCTGAACATATTATTTGCTCATCTGTGGCAATACTCGTGCAACAACAAATCAGCTCTACCACTGGATGCAACGACAAGGGAGATCATGAAGCCATTTGACACAAGAGTGGACACAGAGAGGAGTTATTCTAGAGTACATGAGTCCACTCAGGGAGAGTTCTTATGCCTACTCCTCAAGATTGAGACTGATCTTACACCTAAAGTAGGCGCAGGATCTTTCCTCTTTCCAAACAGGGATATATAAGGTGCCCTCCAAATAGCCCATATTTAATATACATAAAAACTTATATGTCCTGATTTTTTTCTCAAATGTTAGAGTACTAAAGAAAATTAAACTTTAAATTTTTAAAATTTTTAGGAAATGAAGAACTAGAAACTATATGCAACAGGCTTTGTGGCCACTTCAGGTTCTGGTTCTAGCTGGAGGCCAGTTCCTGATCCCAGTTCTAGTTCTGTTTTTAAATTTTCAGAACTTAAAACGGAATGTCTTTGGTAACCAATAATGGGCCCAAGAACCTAACTCACCAAAAACTAGAACCAGATGACACAAGTGTTCACCCCATTCAAATTGTGAAAGCATGGCAAGCCATCTAGGGATCATACAAATATATTGGATGGCGTGATAGGGTTACAAACAAACCAATTTCAACATTTTCACTTTCGCACCCACGACATGGAGGATTGCTAGTTTTTGTAACGGGTTCTAGCATTGTACAAATCCTTTTCAGAAAACTCAACTCCAAATAGATACAAAACTTTTGGCAACGAATGAAATTTTACATATTTTCAATGTTTGTTTTTTGAATGCTTGTACAAAGCTTCTAATTCTACAATAGAACTAGAAGAAGGCTTGCACCAAAGTTTTACATATGCAATTAATACCTCCAAACTAAATGTGTCAATATGAATGCACAGCAACTGAAAAAACCATACTTCAGTCAGGGAAGGGTTGATTTCATTTTTGGCCCTGAGGGCCAAAAGTCAATTTGCCATCAACAAATTCACCATCTCCAGCTCTTGGTAATCCTTGTTGTGTTGTAGCATCACAAAGCTGTGCCTTCATACATTTTGTAGAATACCTCATTTGGTTTAAGTTGAAAGCACCATGTGTCCCTCATCCAAACTTTTCAGTGCTCTTTTGTGGTAGGCCTTTCTTGCAGCATCATAAAGAACTCAGAGAATTTCCCTAGTGTATTTGGAGAGCACCTTATGTCCATGACTATCCCTCTTAGAAAAGATGAGGGGATATTAGTCTACTCCTTAAGAGAGAGTGGTCTTATGCCTACAGGATATTACACCTACTTGTAGGCATAAGATCCTTCACTCTCCAAAGGAGTAAGCATAAGAGCCCTCCCCTTCCCACACCTCATGATCTACATATGTTTAGATTCATGATAACCTTCGTCTCATGGTTTACAACGGGTAAAGCCCTGGGCGGGGGACATTCCCCAAATCTGGGCAGACTTGGAAACCACTTCATCATAGGCACCTTGTTTCAAGAATGTCCCCCACCCGTGGGCTTCACCCTACATGCATGAGACTGTGATGAGCAAATTACATCAATTATGCTTCCAGTGCTATCAAGGATGCAAAAGGATGGTGATCAAAGAAGTCCTTATATATGTACAGCAACAAACTCATCCAATGGACAGTAGTAAGACATGCAGTTCTTCAGGGCTTTTATAGCTACTTCACAAGTGCCTCTGGCAGTCTAATTTCATCTGTTGCCACAATTCACCTAAAAATAAAAAGTCTGTTAAGAACTGACTTGGACACAAAAGAAGAGAAGCTACAAAATAAAGCATGCAAGAAATGTGGGGTGACTTACCCCTTTATTGGAGAAAAGGTCCTCACTTGAAGTTCACACCATCTTGTTCCTTGTGGTCTCACTCTTACAATGTGCCTTGCTACTGGCTCCTAATTTCAATTATCTACCTAAAGCCCTTCTAAAGCTCTTGTAGGGTACCTCTGGATCTATCCTCGCTGTCAACACTCCCTCAATCAGCGGTTCAAGCTTTCGGCAAAGTAAGTCCCTTGGAGCATGACTTTCCACCAATGCAGGCCCACTCTTGGCTAATGCCTTGGGAAGTGGGCCTTCATTTCTGGAAAGCCCTGCTCCTTAGAGTTACCTACCACAAGAGTTTTCAAATCAACCTGGCAATGAGCATTGGAAAATGGCCTCCAAAACCAAATTTTTACAAAACAAATGAAAGACAATGTGAAACCACATTGAACCTGGAGAGAAGATTCCATGAACATAAAAGGTTGTTCCAAGGATAAATTCTGCAATTCCACCGGCAGCAGCAGATAGCACACTCCTGCACAAATCTTCTACATATTTCAATTTCTCTGTGCCCTAGTTTCTCAGCCCCAATGTTTACATCCTCTGCCCTGCCCCCTGCATATCTGCAACCAAGTATTCTCTCCCTCAGAAAGCTTAGCCTCCCAGGACCACAGCTCCTCTGTGAGAACTAAGAGCAATGGTGCAGCAAATTCTGGATGAAGAAAAGTCAAAACATGTTGGTTTGGCTTAGCGAAATTGTTTTGACCCAGCATTTTTGCACACGATGCTTACTTAGGCTGGCAAAAGGCTCCAAAAGCCCAATACCTGCTGTTGATTGGCTAGATAGTTTGATTGGTACAGGTGGGTTGCTATTAGTAGTCTCCCACCATTTGCAGTTCCATTTTTAGTTTTATGGGTGAGGTTGGAAAAAAGAAAATAACTAATCTTGGGGATGAGAAATATTCTTGCAGGGCCACACACCGAGCACTGGTGGAGCTGCTCTAAGAAATCAGGTTTCTTGGGCACACTTGATGTTTAGAACTAGAATGCAAAAGCTGATTACTGGGATGCAGATACTAGAGTGAAAACTCTAAACCCAACCCAAATTAGATGAAAAGAAGGGAGCCAGACATTTGCATTGGAAACAAGATTATCTCTAAAAATACTAATTCATTGTGGCAAGGAAGACACTGGACAAAGAAGAAGATTGTTATCCAGGCAGATAATTACAATCCTTAAATACATGGGATGCCAATAATCAAACTTGGATCTGCCAGAGTTTGCTCGATACTTGCAATCTTCTCTCTGGGTCCTTTCTCTCCAACCTTGACCTGCTGTGTGATTCCTGAACTCCTGAATTCCCATATCTCATACCCTTTGTTTGAGACCTAGGGAACTTGGTAGTCTTCCTAATTTCCATATGTGTAGCCATAATTTCCATTGGGCATATGATTTTCTACTTAAGGACAGTGAGATGTGGAAATACAGCAAGTTTCAAGAAGATTCAAGGCCCTGACTGGTACATAGGTTCCAAGGAAAGGAAGTGAAGCTTCAATGGTGAAAGTACCCTGCTGCTTGATAAGTTCAAGCCCCCCTTCTATGGGCTTATAACTGACAGTTATCACGCTGATCTCCCTTTTCTATGGTGGACTCTGAAGAGTTGTAACTTGTATTGAGAAGAGTTGAGACATGTCTATGAGCAGTCATACACAAATATGCCAAATGCATAAGCTATATGTACCATCTTTTGCAGCAAGAACAAAGTAAGCTATACATAGATCAGCTTGTGCAGCAAGTATGAGTATATTTGCAATATCATGTTCTGCTTGAGGATGAAACTCAAAGCATTAAAAACTCTCCAAATAGGTGGAAACTCAGAGAAAACACACCAAAAAATTAAATACAACCAAATGTTTGAAGTGGCTACTACTTGCAGTGTGAAAACTGTATGACAGTTGATGCTAAGAACCCACTTAGTTAGTACCTCTTGTTTGATTGAAAACTGTTTTGTTGTAAGGTGCCTACAGGATTCTTAAGTTCTCCAAGAAACAAGTAGTACGAGTAAAGCACCCAGAGAAATTTCCTAGCATATTTGGAGGGCACCTTATATATCTGTGAATATCATTCCAAGACAAGAGGAGGCCTGTTCTTATGTGCCAACAAGTAGATGTAAGAACCCTAGTCCCCCTAAACCCTACACCCCATGATCTATGTATGTTTAGGTTTATCATAAAGTTTGCCTTCTGTTCTATGATGGGTAAACTCCACAGGTTCTCAGGACCCTGGGGCTTTACCCTACACAACATTCACTGGCATTGTAAATGTCCTAAACCCTAAACCCTCATCATCATGACAGTGTGCATCATCATACCTAGAACATGGTTCCTGCTACATATCATATGTGACTTCCAACACCAGCTTTGATGACAAGGTTTCATTGAACACTGCACAGAAGACCCTGGAGATGCAATCTTGGAAATTTTCCCCAAAAATCACAATTGATCCATAAGCAGCAATGATCAGCCTAGACAAGACCAAAAAAAGATTCAAGAATCCATGATAAAAATTAGTCTAAACCCTTGAGATCTCATGAAGAAGCCTGAAATTGACTCCAATACTGTAAAAGAGCTGCAGGAATGCTGTACCTCTTTTTCTCCACTCTCTGTAGGTGTTCCTCCACTGCCTCTTTATTGTACTGGCTGGGTGCAAAATTGGTGACAGCATCGTCCCAGCCACGGTAATGAAGTGATGCCATGTCCACTGCTCTAGCTGCCTCTACCTCTGTGGGATGCACCCCCAGATAGACATCTATTCTCTTGCCTGTGTCCTCATGTTTGTACCCAACCCGTCCTTCCCATTTAGTTCCACCACCAGACTGCCTAGAAACTCCCTTGTAAACTGATTTCCCGCGGGTGAACCTTTGGGCCTTCCTTCGAAAGGACCAGATGTAGTCCCTCTCACTGAGGGACTCCATCTTTGGCAATTCTGAAGCATAAGTGCACTCCTCAAAGTTGAGAGTGTAATTTTTCTTCTTGAGCTTGAGAGCCACCAGGTCATGCACTGTAGCAGCCTCTATCTCTGTTGGGTAGGCACCAAGGTAGAGCTGACCACGTCCTTTCTGCCTCTTCAGCTGATCCACATCACCTGCCCAAATGCGAGCCTCCCATTGCTTGGAGTTCACATGCTTGCCCACACCTTTGTAGCAGGATGTCATCCTCTCCATGGTGGTCAGGATGCTTGAACTAGGTTTCTTGCGCTTCCTGGAATTAGGAGATGTAACTTTGCCAGCATTGTGTCCTAAGTTCCGGACATCAACTTTGCTGCCTTGCATTGTAGATTTCTTGCAGGGAGGAGAACTTCCTGCAATAATTTCAGAATTGCTAGCTTGCAGTGCAAGACAACGTGAGCACTTTAAACTGCTATTGCCAGAAGCTTGCCTTGATTTCTTGGTAGAAATTGGACCCCCAAATTTGGAAGTCTGACCTTGAGGACTTGCAGCAGGCAATTCTGCAAGCTGACAGGCAGCTGCTGGGGATGACTTTAGCTGTTTGTGGTCTTCGTTCCTGTTAACCTCCCGCGCTGCAACAACTGACTCTGGAACTGGAACATGAGGAATGATATTCAAGTCCATGTGGAATATGGCTGCATTCCTCCTCAACCCTAGTGTTGTGTGAGTCATGTTGGGGGGCTGAGTATAAACTGCCAGGACACCTGGATCAGTAATTAGTACCGAATGCAATGCAGGAATCGGGCCGGCGTCTTCTTTAACATGATGTTCAGTCTTGGGCTCGTGCCGTGATGCTTGAAAAGGATCAGGCCCATGACTAGTACCGCTGGACGTGGTCGATTCCCGGGAAAAACGAAACCGCCGAAGAGAAACCATGATTTCTGTGAGTCCCACCCTAGATCTCTCAATCACATCGCTTGGGAACATCAGTGCAAGAAGCTGCTGGAGGACTAGGGTTCAATGCCAGGGGAGGAAAATTCATCATACGTGTCTAACTCAATACGCTGATCAATCAATCAATCAATGTGTCATCCCACTCAACAGAATTTCATCTCATGAAAGCTGATCATTCTTGGACCCGGATCTTAAAGAAAAAATAATCAAATTATTATAGTACATTAAGGATCAAAGGAACGAGGTCTACAACACCAGTCTTCAAGAGAAAAGCCCATTAAGAGTGATGCAAAAGCAAACAGGAGAAGGAAAAACACAAGGGGGAAAGAAACTTTGCATCAACCAGAAAAAAACTCTTAATCGGCCGACATGATGAGTCTAGGGTGAAAATTTGCACTGTAAGTGGAAGACTCTACGACTTGTAATCCACCGACGCGTAACAGACAAGTTCTAGACAAATTCGTAAGTCGGCAATATTCTTGAGCCGTAACTGTACACAATTGAGGCGTCGACTGCACAATTTTATTGAAGTCGCGACGCCGCGGATTATATATATATATAAGCACATGTATACAAAAAACTTATTACTAGTTGTACCTCAAAACAGAAACCCTCGATATGGACTCGACGGATTCAAACCACCACCACCAGTCGTCGAGGGCGATGGTACAGCCGGGCGAGAATATCGATCGCCAAAACAAAACAACATCAGTAATGAAACAAAGACATTGAGACAGAAATAGAGAAAGAGAACGCGAGCCGCGCCGCGCCACAAGTGAAAGAAAGGGACAAACAAGAGAGGAAGGCAGACAAGAGGGCTGCAGGTGAGAGAAGTAGTGAAGTTCCGACCTCGCTCTCTCTCTCTCTCTCTCTCCCTCGCTCCCT
>Ga0116229_10000427_pt1 | contig 55237 bp, 43 predicted proteins | sample S1TSphgellanicum_3_FD_87313 | JGI IMG/M metagenome (GOLD analysis project Ga0116229, IMG submission 87313) | Host-associated microbial communities from peat moss isolated from Minnesota, USA - S1T2_Fc - Sphagnum magellanicum MG | ecosystem: Host-associated > Plants > Peat moss > Unclassified...
CGTCGTCCTCGCCCGCCCCGGCGCCGTCGCGCAACACCGCGCCGATCGCACGCTCGATCGCCGCGCGCGCATACCCCCGCCGCAGGAGATAGCCATAGAGCCGGCGTCGGCGCACGGCGGACGGCAGCGCACGCAGCGCCCGCGCGCGACGCTCGGCGAGCGCGGCAAGTCCGGCCGACTCGTCGATCCCGTCGGCGTCGCGCACGGCATCGACCGCGCCCGTGGCGACCGCCCCGTCGACCCCCTGTCGGCGCAACTCTTCCGTGACGCGCCGCACCGACCGCGCCCCACCCTGCAGCCTGGACCGCGCGACGGCGTGTGCGTAGCGAACGTCGTCGAGCGCGCCGATCGCGGTCAGCCGGTCGATCGCCTCCTCCACCTCGGCGCGCGTCGCTCCATCCCGCGCCAGGCGGCGCCGCATTGCGACCGTCGCGTAGCCCCGGCCCGCCAGCAGTCGCATGCCGCGGTCGACGAGGCCGATCACCCGATCCTCGAGGAGCAACGCCGCGCGCAACGCGGGCGAGACGACGGCGCCGACCCGGATGCCCAGCCGCTCCACGCCATCCACCCCGATCGTCGCCGCCTCGGCCCCGTCGACGAGAATCGCAAACCGGCCGGGCCGCCGGGCGTGCGGGACGACAGCCGTCACCGCCGACCCGCCGACGTCGATCCCGGAAACGCCAGAGACCGAGGAGTCGTCCGTCGCGGAATACAGGGATCCGGGCCCCGTACTTCGCAACGCGCGCCCCTCGGCCTCTGTCGTACGCCCGTCCCGCTCCCGCCGCACGCCGTCAGTCGTGTCAGTCGTCAGTCGTCAGTCGTCGACCGCGACCTCGGCATCCCCCGATCCGGTCCCCGCGTCCGCCCGCATCCCGAGCACGACCTTCACCTTCTCCTCCACTTCCGCCATCAGCACGGGATTGTCCTTGAGGAACATCTTCGCGTTCTCACGCCCCTGGCCGATCCGCTGCGTCCCGTAGCTGTACCAGGCGCCGGACTTGTCGATGATCCCGTTCTCCGAGCCGATGTCCACCAGCAGCGACGTGTGGCTGATTCCCTCGGCATACATGATGTCGAACTCGGCCTGCTTGAACGGCGGCGCCACCTTGTTCTTCACGACCTTCACGCGCACGTGCGAGCCGATCACCTCCTCCTTCTCCTTCACCGGTCCGATCCGCCGAATGTCCAGCCGCACCGACGCGTAGAACTTGAGCGCCTTGCCGCCCGTCGTCGTCTCCGGGTTGCCGAACATCACGCCGATCTTCTCGCGCAGCTGATTGATGAAGACCACCGCACACTTCGACCGCGCGATCGCACCGGTCAGCTTGCGCAGCGCCTGACTCATCAGGCGCGCCTGCAGGCCGACGTGCGAGTCGCCCATGTCCCCCTCGATCTCCGCCTTCGGCACCAGCGCCGCCACGGAATCGATCACGATGACGTCGACGGCTCCCGAGCGGACGAGAATCTCGCAGATCTCGAGCGCCTGCTCGCCCGTGTCCGGCTGCGAGATCAGCAGATTCTCGATGTCCACGCCCAGCTTCTTCGCGTACTCGGTATCGAGCGCGTGCTCGGCATCGATGTATGCCGCCACGCCGCCACCCCGCTGCGAATTGGCCACGACGTGCAGACACAACGTCGTCTTCCCGCTCGACTCCGGGCCATAGATCTCGGTGACGCGCCCCCGGGGGATCCCCCCCACCCCGATCGCCGCATCCAGATTGATCGCACCGGTCGAGATCGACTCGACGCGCACGCGCGGCGCATCGGGTCCCATCTTCATGATCGATCCCTTGCCGCAGTTCTTCTCGATCTGCGCAATCGCCAGGCTCAGGGCTTTCCTGCGATCATCCTGCTGCGCCGTCGTCGACACCGCCATGTCCCCGCCCGTCGTTTGTCGTGAACGCGCCTGGCCGCGCGTCGAGGATAATCTACCCCGATCACGAGACCGCCAGATACCCGAACAAAGTACGAATCCCAGAGTGAGAAATCAACGGGAGATGTCGAAAACATGTGCGTTTTCCACATGTCGAATTCTGACGCGATCCCCCTGGATCAGCACGCCGCAGACGTCGACCCGGTAATCGAGCCCAGCCATACCGTGGCGGAGGATCCAGACGAGCGCCGACCGGCGCAACTGCTCGAGTTTGCCGTAGCCGACCGCGGCGACCGGATCACCGTACCGGAGCGTCCGGCGGGTCTTCACCTCGACGAACGCGACGGTCGACCCGCGGCGCACGACCAGATCGATATCCCGGCGCCCACTGCGGAAGCGGCGATGCAGGACGGACCACCCGCGCGCCGCCAGCCATTGGGCGGCGATCCGCTCGCCCCACGCGCCGACCACCTGGTTGCTCTCCACACCGGCCAACGTGTGGCCGGCGTCCGCGTCGGCCCGCATCCGGCTCTCACCGACCGGACCGAACCCGATCGCTAACCCGGGCCGCAGATCCGGTCGAGATCCTGCACGCCCGCGAGGAGATCGCGCGCCTTCGATCCGTCCGCGGGCCCGAGCACGCCGGCCAGATGCAGCTGGTCAATGATGCGGGCGGCGCGACCGTAGCCGACCTTGAGCCGCCGCTGCAAGAGCGACGTCGACCCGCCCTGGTGCTGGATGACCAGCTCCGCCGCCTGCCGAAAGAGCGGATCCCGCTCGGCGCTGCCGACGGCCTCGCCGTCCGCCGCGGCGGCCTCGACGGCTTCCTGGGCCCGGACTTCCTCCAGAATATCGGGCTCGTCGCTCGGCGTCTCCTCGCGCCGCGCCTCGTACCACTTGAGGAGGCGCTCGGTCTCCTCGCCCGAGATGTAGGCGCCCTGCAGGCGCGACGCTTCCGACCGCCCCGGCGGGATGAAGAGCATGTCGCCGTTGCCGAGCAGCGATTCGGCCCCCATGCCGTCGATGATCGTCCGGCTGTCGACCTGCGACGCGACCCGAAACGCGATGCGACTCGGGAAATTCGCCTTGATCAGCCCCGTGATCACGTTGACGCTCGGGCGCTGCGTCGCGAGGATCAGGTGAATCCCGATCGCGCGCGCCTTCTGGGCCAGCATCGCGAGTGGCGTCTCGACCTCGGCCTGCACGGTCATCATCAGGTCGGCGAGTTCATCGATCACGCAGACGATGTACGGCAGCACGCCGTCGCCGTACGTCCGGTCCTCGAAGGCGACGTCGGGCGAGACCGCGCGGACGAGCGGCGTCCCGAGCTCGACGCGTCGATTGAAGTCCTGGACATTGCGACAGCCGTTGGCCGCCAGCAGTTCGTAGCGCTTCTGCATCTCCATCACCGCCCACTTGAGGACCTTGGCGGCGTCGCGATTGTCGGTGATCACGGGGTGCCGCAGGTGCGGGAGCGCGTTGTAGACCGACAGCTCGACCATCTTCGGGTCGATCATCAGGAACCAGAGCGTGCGCGGCGTGTGTCGGTACAGCAGGCTCGTGATGATCGTGTTCACACAGACCGACTTCCCCGAGCCCGTCGCGCCGGCGATCAGCAGATGGGGCATCTTCGCGAGATCGTCGATCACCGGTCGCCCCTCGAGATCCTTGCCGAGCGCGATCGGCAGCGCGGCGCGCGCCGTCTGATACTCGCGGGACTCGATCAGCTCGCGGAAGGCGACGATCTCGGCGACCGGGTTCGGGACCTCGACGCCGACCGCGCCCTTCCCCGGAATCGGCGCGACGATCCGGATGCTCGGCGCCCGCATCGCCAGCGCGAGGTCGTCGGCGAGCGTCGCGATCTGCCGCACCTTGACGCCGGCGGCGGGCGCAATCTCGAACTGCGTCACGACCGGCCCGGTCGTCCGGCCGACGAGTTCCCCTTCCACCTTGAACGTCCGCAACGAGTCCATCAGCTTCGCGCCCATCGCGTCGAGCTCGCGCTTGCCGACTTCGACATTCCGTTCCGGCGGGAGGGCGAGGAGATCGGCGGGCGGCAGCGCGTCGTTCACGCTGCCGATCGGCTCGGGCGTCGCCTCGAGCGCCGCGACAGCCCGATCGGTCTCGGCCGTCGCCCGGGGACCGCGCCGCGACGGGCGTTCCGTCGCCACCACGACCGGCGCCGTCATCAGTTCGGGTTCGATCGCGGGCATCTCCTCGGGCGCCGGCGCGAGACCGGCGACCGCTTCGGACGCGCGCTCGGCCGCGCCCCCAGCCGCGCCCTCGTCGCGCCGCGCCGGCCGCGGCGCGACGAGGGCGCGGATCGGATTCCACGCGAGCGTCGCCGCCATCAGCGCGCTGACGGCCAGCGCCTCGATGATCCACGCGCCCGCCGTGCCGAATCCGGCATGGAGGTAGTAGGCGAAGAAGTCGCCCCACATCCCGGCGTAGGGTCCGACGGTGCCGAGCGGCGCCGGCAGCGCCAGGCCAATCGCCACCGGCAGCAGGATGGCGGTGCCGGCGAGAAAGACGAGCCACGATCGATCAGTGCTGCGGGTCAGCCGGCCAAAGGAGCGGAGCGCGTGCACCGCGGGGATCAGCGGGAGCAGCAGCGCGGCCGGCACGCCGAGGACCACCTGGAGATACGCGCGGAGACAGGACCCCGCGGGGCCGAACCGGCCGCCGATCGCGGAGCACCCCGCCGTCGGCGTCGGCACGAGGCCGAATCCGCCGGCAGCGCCACCGCCGAGGACGAGCGCGCCAGCCAGGAAGACGGCAAAGAGCAGCAGCGCGATCCCGGTCACTTCGCGCCGCACTGTCGAGCCCCGCCCGGGGCCGCCGTCGGCGACCGGTCCGGAGGGCGAGGCGGCCACCGGTTACTGCTCCCGGTCGGGCCCGAGCTTCGTGATCTGGCGGTCCTGGTAGACGGGGACCACGGGATAGGCGTCGAGCGTGCCGGCCAGCGCGAGATCCGCGGCGAATCCCGCCTCGGCGAGTGCGCGGCCGTGGTCCGCATCGGCGAAGAGCCGCGCGCGGTCCTCGCGATATTTCGCGTCGACGAGGGCGCAGGCGCGGGCGCCGTCATTCATCGCGATCCCGGGGAACGCCTCGGCGGCGACGCGCACGAAGCGCCCGGCACAGGCCGCGTCCTCGAGCGAGAAGTGTCGCTCCCGCCCCGAACAGAGAATGCCGACGTCGTGTCCGGCGCGGAGCGCCGCGAGCAGGACCGCCGCCACCGCCGAGAAATTCACATACGACGCCGCCATCACCTCGCGCGCCGCCGCGACGGAGACGAGCGCCGGCGTGCCGTTGGTGGTGGCAAAGAGCACGGTCTTCCCCTCGACCGCCTCGCGGGTGAACTGCGACGGCGAGTTGCCGAGATCGAAGCCGGGGACCGTCAGCATCTTGCGCTCCCCGGCGAGCAGGACTTCGCCGCGTCCGAAGGACTTCGAGCGGAGCACGACCTCCTCGGCGTTCTCGAGGGGGATCACCGCGCGCGCGCCACTGGAGAGCGCCACCGGAATCGTCGTCGTGGCCCGCAGGACATCGATCACCGCCATCGAGCGCCCGGTGATCTCGGCGGTCGTGATCTCGCTGATCCCGACGAAGCAGTCGATACGCACCTAGGTGCGGTCCCGCGCGGCGGGATCCTTCATCAGGTCGGTCTCGCGTTCGAGGAACTTCGTATCGACCGCGCCGGCCTGGAAGCGCGGATTTTCCATCACGCGCGCCAGAAACGGAATCGTCGTGGTCACGCCCTCAATAATGAAGCTTTCGAGCGCGATCTGCATCCGGCGGATCGCCTCCGGGCGGTCGCGGCCTTCGCAGATCAGCTTGGCCAGCAACGAATCGTAATACGGCGGGACGGTGTAGCCGGCGTACACGGCGGAGTCGAGCCGCACCCCCGGTCCGCCCGGCGGATGAAACGCGACGATCCGCCCCGGGGACGGCTGGAAGTTGCGACTCGGATCCTCGGCGTTGACGCGACACTCGATGACGTGCCCGCGCAGCGGCGGCAGCGCCTCGATCGAGAGCGGCAGCCCGGACGCGACGCGAATCTGCTCCTTCACGAGATCGATCCCGGTCAGCATCTCCGTCACCGGATGCTCCACCTGGATGCGCGTGTTCATCTCCATGAAGTAGAACGAGCCATCCTCGTCGAGGAGCATCTCCACCGTGCCGGCGCCGACGTAGTCGATCGACTTGGCGCCGCGCACCGCCGCATCGCCCATCTGCTGCCGCAGCGCCGGCGTGACCGCCGGACTGGGCGCCTCCTCGATCAGCTTCTGGTGGCGGCGCTGCACGGAGCAGTCGCGCTCCCCGAGATGAATGACGTGCCCGTGCCGGTCGCCCATGATCTGGAACTCGATGTGGCGCGGCCTGGCGAGGTACTTCTCGACGTACACGTCGCCGGAGCCGAACGCCGACAGGGCCTCGGATCGCGCCAGCTGGAAGGAGCGGGCGAAGTCGTCGGGGTCGCGGGCGACGCGCATTCCCTTGCCCCCGCCGCCGGCCGCCGCCTTGATGATCACCGGGAAGCCGATCTCGCGCGCCAGCACGAGCGCCTCGTCGGAATCCTCGACCGGCCCCGGCGTCCCGGGGATGATCGGCACGCCGGCGGCGGCCATCGCGCGCCGCGCCGCCGCCTTGTCGCCCATGACGCGGATCTGGTCCGCGGTCGGCCCGATGAAGGCGATGTTGGACGCGGCGCACGTCTCGGCGAATTCGGCGTTCTCGGCGAGAAAGCCGTACCCGGGATGGATCGCGTCGGCGCCGGTGATCTCGGCGGCGGCGATCAGGCGCGGAATCTTGAGATACGAGTCACGCGATGGCGCCGGGCCGATGCAGACGTCGTCATCGGCAAACCGGACCGGCAGCGACTCCCGGTCGGCTTCCGAATAGACGGCGACGGTCTGGATCCCCAGCTCCTTGCACGCGCGAATGACCCGAAGGGCGATCTCGCCGCGGTTGGCGATCAGGACTTTCTTGAACACCGCGCCTACGCGACGTCAGGCATTCGCGTCCTGCTGGAAGGCGTCCCAGCTGGTGTCACTCGACGCGGCCACCCCCTGGACGCGGAGCGCGAACTCGGACGGCGTCGTCGCGTAGAAGACCGCGGTCTCGTACGAGATGACCTTCTTCGTGTACCAGTTCATCAGGGACTGATCGAAGCTCTGCATCCCGTATTGTAGCGTGCCTTCCTTGATCAGGTCGGGAATGTTGAGCGACTTGGTCATGTCGCGGATGTTGTCGCGCACCGTCGCCGTGTTGATCAGCACCTCGCACGCCGGGATGCGCCCCGGCTTGTCGATGCGCGGCACCAGTCGCAGCGAGATCACCGCCTGCAGCGCGCTGGAGAGCGAGAAGCGGACTTCGGCCTGCTGGTGCGGCGGGTAGAACGACAGCACGCGGTTGATCGTCTGCGTGGCATCGGTGGTGTGCAGCGTCGAGAAGACGAGGTGGCCGGTATCGGCCGCCTTGAGCGCGGTATCCAGCGTGTCGAGGTCGCGGATTTCGCCGAGGAGGATGACGTCGGGATCCTGCCGCAGCACGCGCCGGAGCGCCTGCGAGAAGCTGCCGGTGTCGGTCCCGACCTCGCGCTGGTTGATGTGGCAGTTGATGTCGCGGTGCAGGAACTCGATCGGGTCCTCGATCGTGATGATGTTCGCGTGGCGCGTCTCGTTGATGTGCTGGATCATCGCCGCCAGCGCCGTCGACTTGCCGGACCCCGTGATCCCGGTGACGAGCACGAGCCCGCGCGGCCGGAGGCTGACCTGCTCGACGATCGGCGGGAGGTTCAGCTCCTCGACGGTGCTGGTCTGGTACGGAATCGAGCGGAGCGCGTACGCGATCGTGCCCCGCTGCTGATAGACGTTGACGCGGAAACGCCCGATGCCGGGGACGCCGATGGCAAAATCGGCTTCCTTCGCCTCGGCGAACTCCTTCACCTGGCGCGGCGACATCACCTGCTCGGCGAGCGACTTGAGATCCTCGGGCCGCATCGCCGCGTGGGCCAGCGGCGCCAGCTCGCCCATCACCCGCAGCGTCGGCGGGCGGCCGACCTTCAAATGCAGGTCGGAGGCGTTCTGCCGGATCATCTCCTGCAGGATCGCCTTGAAGTTGAACTGCGCCGGCGTCGCGACCGCGGGGGCGGGCGACGGCTCGGTGGCCGCGGGCGCGATCGTCGTTGCGTTAGCCATTGGGATCGATGCGGAAGAGCACTTGCCCGTATTCCACGGGATGTGCGTCCTGGACCAGGATCTCCTTCACCACGCCGGCGTACTCGGACTCGATCTCGTTCATGATTTTCATCGCCTCGATGATGCAGACCATCTGACCGCGCGCGATCCGGTGGCCCTCGCTCACGTACGGCTTGGCCCCCGGTTCGGGTGCCGAGTAGTACGTCCCCACCATCGGCGACTTGATTTCGAGCAGCTTCGGCGCCAGCCCCTCGGGCTTCCCGCCCCCCTCGGAGACTGCCGCGACCCCGTCCGGTGGCGTCGCCCGGACGGGCACCGCCGCTGGTGCCGCGATCAGCGCAGGCATGGAGACCGCCGTCTGGACCGCCCCCCGCTGGGCGGGCGATTTCGACAAGCGGATCTTCATCCCCTTATCTGACGATATTTCGATCGAATCGACACTCGATCCATCCAGCAGCTCGATCAGCTTCTTGACGTAACGGAGATCGATCATAGGGGGTTCAGGGGTCACTCCGCGGTCTCCGGGCCGGAAGTCAGGCGACTTCGAGCAGGTCGCGCGTGAAATGCGTCAGGACGGCAGGACCGGCCGGACCGAGGTGGACGTCGTCCTCGATGCGCACGCCGCCCCACCCCGGCCGGTAGATCCCCGGCTCGATCGTGACGACGGACCCGACGGCCAGAACGCCGTCGGCGGTGCGCGCCAAGCGCGGCGCCTCGTGGACCTCAAGCCCCAGCCCGTGTCCCAGGCTGTGTCCGAAGGCCTCGCCGTAGCCGCGCCGGACAATGTAGTCGCGCGCCAACGCGTCGGCATCCTTGCCGCGCAGCCCGGCCCGCACGTTGGCCGACGCGGTCTCATTCGCAGACTGCACGATCGCGTAGACGTCACGCTGCGTCGCGTCGGCCGTGCCGACGACGACGGTCCGGGTCACATCGGCGCAGTAGCCGTGCGCCGCCGCGCCGAAATCGAGGAGCAGGAAGTCGCCGCGCGCGAGCCGCTTCGGCGACGAGCCGGCGTGCGGCAGCGCCGACCGCGCGCCCGACGCGACGATCGATGGAAACGGAAACGCCTCGGAGCCCTCGTCCCGGAGCGCCCGCTCCAGCACCCCCGCGACCTCGAGTTCCGTCATCCCGGCGTGCACGGCGGGCAACGTCCGCGCGAGCGCACGGGTGGCGATCGCCGCGGCCTCCGTGATCGCCGCGACCTCGTCGGCATCCTTCCGCTCGCGCAGCACCTCGACCATGTCCGTCGTCGGCCGCCACTGCCACCGGCCGCCGCCCTCCAGCAACCGCTGGAAATCGCGATGCACGAGATGCGCCGACTCGAACCCGGCGACTTCGACGTACGCGTACTCCGGCAGGGTCTGCCACAGCCCGGTCCAGAGGCTCTGCGGCTCGATCAGGATCCGCGCGAGGTCGCCGACCTCGTCGACGACCTGCGTCTGATAGCGAAAATCGGTGACGAGCAGCACGTCGCCGCGCACGGTCGCGAAGACGAGGGCGCTCGACCCCGAAAACCCGGTGAGGTAGCGGATGTTCGGCGCGCTGGTGAGGAGGACGCCATCGAGCTGCGCCGCCTCGAGCGCGACGCGCAACAGCGCGAGGCGATCGGCGCGCCGATCAGCCACGGGCGACCCCACCCAGCGACCCGACGAGCCCGCGCAGCGCCCACTCATACCCCGTGGCCCCAAAGCCGCAGACGACCGCACGAGCCGCCGGCGCGAGCATCGAGACGCGCCGCTCCGGCTCGCGCGCGAAGATGTTCGAGAGATGCACTTCGACGAACGGCACGGCGACCGCGGTCAGCGCATCGCGGAGCGCGAGGCTCGTGTGCGTGTAGGCGCCGGCATTGACGAGGGCGCCGTCGGCGCGGCCGCGCCATTCGTGCACGGCGTCGATCAGCTCCCCCTCGCCATTGTGCTGTGCACAGTCGACGGCCACCCCGAGCTCGTCGGCGACCTCGGCGAGCCGGCGCTCGATGTCCGCGAGGGTGACCGTGCCGTAAATCGCCGGTTCTCGACTCCCGAGAAGATTCAGACTGGGACCGTTGAGAACGGCGATCCTCACTTCTTTTTCAGGCCCGAAAGCCAGCTGCTGAACTGCTCGGTCTCGGCGCCGCCCGGTGCGCTCCCCGGGCCGGCCGCATCGCCCGCGCCGCCGGCGCCACCCGCGCCGCCGGACGACGCGCCCCCGTCGCTCGGCGGCGACGCGGCGGACGCTCCGCCGGCCGCGTCGGGCTCGGCAAAGGGATCGTACCCGAAGAACTGATCGAAGGAGAACGCGCTCGCGTCGCGCCGGGGCGGCGCGTCGCTCGCAGGCGACGTCTCGCGAAAAACGCTGTCGAGCGACAGCTCGGTCGACGCCCGTCGCACCGGGGCGCCCTGCACCTCGGGCGTCGTCGACGGGCCGCCGAAGGCGGCGGAGAGCGTGGACGCGGCGGCTTCGTCGCCCGACACCACGGCTGCGTCGGAGAAGAGCACGTCGACCGAGCCGGTCTGCTGCGGCGTCCTGGCGGGCGGCGCGGCGGTGTCCGGCGTCGGGGCCGACGCGAGCGGCGCCGAGTCGCCGGCGTCGAAGGCAAACGACTCCGCATCGCCCGACATCGGGAGTCCGAATTCGTCGACCTCGTCGCGACGCCGCGACACCAGTCCGTCCCCACCAAACTCCGGCTCCGCGAGCGATGCACCCCCCGGCGCGCCGCCACCCATCTCGCTCACGTCGAAGCCAGCCGCATAGGGATCCGCCTCGAAGAATGCGCCGGCACCGCCAGCGGACGCCGTCGCCGCCGGATCGCTCCCCACACCGCCGCTCGCGGAGGCGCCGTCCATGTTGCCGGTCGCCGCGGCGATCCCGCCCGCCGCCATCGACACGTCGGCTCCGCGCGCCTCGGCAGACGACCCCAACGCAAACGGACCCTCGACAGACGGACCCTCGACAGACGGACCCTCGACAGACGGACCCTCCGGAGACATCCCCTCGGCTGACTCGCCTCCGGCATGCGCGACCGCGGCAGTCGGCACATCGGCATGCGGCGTCTCGACGCCAACCGTGTCCGGACCCGCCACGTCCGCGCCCGTCGCGTCGGCGTGCATGCGCTCGTCATGCGTCGCCGCGGAAAGCGCCTCGGAGAGCGGCGTCGACAGCGGCTCGGATGAGACCGGCGCCTCGACGGACGTCGACGCCGCGAACCAGCTCTCCCCGGACGACCGCGCGACACCCTCGTGAGCGACCGGCACGGAGACGCCAACCTCGGCGTCGGTCTGCAGCGGCGGCTGCTCCGTCGTCCCCGCCTCGGGCGCGGGCCCGCGATCGTGCGCCGCTGCCGCCGACCGCATCGCCTCCGCCTCCGACACGTCCGGCCCCGACTCGGGCGCACGGTCCGCGTCGCGGACGACGACCCGGCGCGCCGCCAGGTCGCCGAAGAACGCGCGCACCGAGCGCGTCCGCGGCGTCTGCCGCCGCACACTCGCCGCCTCGATCACCGAGTCGGAGACGTCCGCCGCCGACCCCACGCTCGAGCGCGCGCCGCGTTCAAGCTGCGCCACGCGGTCACGGAGCGCGTCGTCGCCCGGATGATGCGCGAGCAGCTGCCGATACACCTCGAGCGCCTCGGCGTGGAAGCCCTGCTGCAGATACAGCTCGGCCATCGTTTCCGTCACGAACGCCGATGGACGGTCGGTGCCTGCGGTCGCGGCGGCCGCGTCCGGCACGCGCTGCGCGCGCGGCGGCGGCACGAACTCCATCACCTCGAGCCCGAAGCCGGACGGGTCGACGGGCGACGACGCGGAGACCGACTCGGTCGCCGTCATCGCGTCCGAATAGAAACCGTCGAACGGCGCCGACGCCGCGGGCGGCGGCGCGTCCGCCACGGGCGGGACGACCTCCGCCGCACCGAACGTCGGCTCGTGACCGATCGGCGGCCCAGCGACGGGCGCCGTGATCGATCTCTCCTCGGGCTCGGGCGGCGCAACGGCATCGGAGACCCGAGCCTCGAGCGATGACGCCTCGAGCGACGCGTGGGGCGACGACGCGGCGGGGAGCGGCCCGCTGGCGACGGGCGTCGCCGCCTCGCCGACGTCGGTCGATGGGACGGGAGACGTCGCCGCGCCGTCCGGGGCGGGCGTCTCGACGACGGCCGACCAGTGGGTCGCACCCGAGAGGCGCTGCGCCGTCTCGGCGACCGTCTGCGGCAGCTCCAGCGTGCGTTCGGGATTGATGTCGTGCCAGCCGTTCAGTCCGTCAGGCGGCGCCCCATCGACGCCGCGCACCGGCTCGGTGCGCACCGGCGCCTCCGCGATGCCATCCAGCGACGTCACCAGCGCGGCGATCTCGTCATTGCGCGGATCGGCGTCCAGCACGCGGCGATACCACGCGCGCGCCGACGTGATCTCGCCGCGTTCGCGCGCGATGTCCCCGAGTTGTCGGAGCGCGATTAGATTTTCGGGATCGAGCTGGAGCGCCGACTCGAAGACCGTGCGGGATTCGTCGAATTCGCCCGCCTCGAAGAGCGCCTGCCCGAAGACGATCTGCCCGCTCATGTGCCCCGGCTGTTGCGGGACGTAGGTGCGACAGATCGAAATCGCCTGCGTCAGATCCCCGGCCTTCCGGTACTCGTTCGCCAGCGGGGCGAAATAACGTCGCGGGTTTTCGCTGAACTTCCGTTCAAGTTCCTCGATCCGGGCGGAGCTGGCCATCGCGTACCCTCAGGTGTGCCGCCCGGAGGGCGACAGGGACGGGAGAAGATATACGTTACAGACGAGCGAAGTCAATCAGAAGTGACACTCTCTCTTGACCTTAGGCGTCGTTGACGCCTAGGTTCCGCGCCTCGGCTCCACCCCATTTCCCGTAGGAGTTCGGCCCCGTGCTGCAGACCATGCGCGGCAGTGCACGATATATCTGGTTCTTCTTCGCGCTCTGCTTCATTGTCGGCTTCCTGCTGTATCAGACGTCAGGCCTGTCGACCCAGTCCCGCAATACCTCGTCCACCGTCGTCGCCAGTGTCAATGGCCAGGACGTCGTCCTCGGCGCCTGGCAAAATCAGCTCGCCAGGCGCCAGCAGGAAGCGCAACAGCGGGCCGGCCGGTCGCTGACGCTCGATGAGCAAAAGCGTCTCGAGCAGCAGACGTTCGACGAGATGGTCTCCCAGATCCTCCTCGACCAGGAATTCAAGCGTCGCCGCATCCAGGTCTCCGACGCCGAAATCATCCAGGCCGCCCAAACGAGCCCGCCGCCGGAGTTGCAGCAGGCCCCCGAGCTCCAGACCGATGGCCACTTCGACATCGAGAAGTACCAGCGGTACCTGAGCAGCCCGATGGCCCGCTCGCAGGGTCTGCTCGCCGGCCTCGAGGGGATGTACCGCAGCGAGATCCCGCGCGAGAAGCTCTTCAACCAGATCGCGACGTCCGTCTACGTCACCGACGCGCAGCTCTGGAACCTCTGGAAGGACACGCACGACTCCGCGCAGATCTCCTTCGTCGCGTGGCACCCGGACCAGGCGCCCGCCGGGGCGGCGCCGATCAGCGACGCGGCGATCAAGTCGTATTACGACGCGCACCAGAAGGACCTGACGCGCAAGGGACACGCACTGATCACGCTGGTCGTGATTCCGCGCGTCGTCAGCGCGGCCGACTCGGCCGTCGTGCGCGCGCACCTGCTCGCGCTCCGTGACTCGATCCAGCACGGCAGCATCTCGTTCGACACGGCCGCGGCGCGCGAGTCGCAGGACTCGGCGTCCGCCGTCGCCGGTGGTCGACTCGGCACCGTCGCCCGCGGCCAGTTCGTCCCGTCGTTCGACAGCGCCGCGTTTGCCCTCAAGGCCGGCGAGATGTCCGGGGCGGTGCTCACGCCGTTCGGCTATCACCTGATCCGCGTCGACTCCCGCAAGGGCGACTCGATCAGCGTCCGCCACATCCTGCTGCGCATCCAGCAGAGCGACTCCGGCGCCGCGCGCACGAACGCCCGCGCCGACTCCCTCGAGAAGATGGCTGGCCAGGCCGAGCTCCCCGCGGCGTTCGACCACGCCGCGCAGACGCTCGGGCTGGCGACGTTTCACGTACCGGTGATCGAGGACCAGCCGGTGCTCCTCAATGGACGGCCGGTGCCAAGCGTCGGCACCTGGGCCTTCTCGGGCGCCGCGGCGTTGGGCCAATCGAGCGAACTCTTCGACGCCGATGACGCCTACTACCTCGCGCGGCTCGATTCGCTGACGCCGGGTGGCGTGCCGTCACTCGCGGAGGCGACGCCGGCGATTCGCGCGGTGCTCGCGCGCCAGCAGGCACTCGCCTCGCTCCGCCCGCGGGCCGACTCGCTCGCCCGCGCCGCGGCGGCGACATCACTCGAGCAGGCGGCGTCCGCCATGAGCGCCCACGTCGAAAAGACGCCCGAGTTCACCCGCACGTCGTTCGTCCCCGACGTCGGCCGGATGAACGAGGTGATTGGCGCCGCGTTCGCGCTCGGCGCCGGGTCGATCAGCCAGCCGATCACCACCGACGATGCGATCTACGTGATCCGGGTCGACCGGCGGGTGACCGCCGATCGCGCGGCGTGGGAGAAGCAGAAGGACACGCAGCGCCAGCAGACCGTGCAGGGCCTGCGCGAGGCGGCGGTGCGCGCGTTCCTCGACGACCTGCGCGCCAGCGCCAAGATCACGGATCATCGCCGCGAGATCGAGGCGGCGAACCGCCGCGCCGCCGCGGCCGCGTAACGCGGCGTGGGATCGCTCCGTCCGACCGGACAGCGCGGCCCGGCGGACGGCCGTGTGGACGATGACGGCTAGAAGAGGGAGCGCGCGACCAGGTAGGCGATCAGCACGCCGACCAGGCTCAGCAGCGAGACGTCCAGCGCGATCGGCCCGAGCGAGAGCTTGAGGATCACGAGGTCGAGCCCGAGCGGGCCGATCGATGGCGTGACGCCCGTCGTCAGGACCTCCTTGACGGCGCCCGCCGGCACGAAGCGCCGTGCGAACTGCGTCATGAAGCCGCCGACGATGAAACCGCTCGCGAGCACGAGCGCATGAAACATCGGCCGGTGCTTGGAGGCCCCACCACGCGGTGGCACTAGCGGCGCGCCCCCGTCATGAGCGGCGCGCCAGGACGTATCCGATCGCGTCGACGAGCGCCGTGCGCGCGGTCGTGTCGGGCAGCCCGTCGAGCGCCTGTTCCGCTTCGGCCGCGAACTCCTCGCCACGGCGCCGCGCGTACTCCAGGCCGCCCGCGTCGGCGACCAGCCCGATCACCTCGGCGATGTCGGCGTCGCCCGGCGTCTCGTCCGAGAAGATCGCCTCGACGCGCGCGCGGCCCGACGGGTCCATGCACGGCAACGCGGCGATCAGCGGCAACGTCATCTTGTGCTCCCGGAGATCGAGGCCCGACGGTTTGCCCGTCACTTCCTGCGCCGCCGTGTAGTCCAGCAGATCATCGGTCACCTGAAAGGCCATGCCGAGACGCTCGCCGTAGCGCGCCAGCGGCTCGCGATACGCCGGTGCGCCGCAGAGCGCGCCGAGCTCGCAGGCGGCGCGAAAGAGCGACGCGGTCTTGGCCCGAATCAGCTCGTCGTAATCGGCTTCGGTCGACGAGAGCGGCTCGTCGCGGATCAGTTGCCGGAGTTCGCCGCGTGTCATCTCGTCCGAGGCGTTGGTCAGCACGCGCATGAAGTCCATGTTGCCGATCCGCGCCAGTTCCTTGAGTGCCCGAAGATACAGAAAGTCGCCGGCGATCACGGAGACCTGATGGCCGAGGAGCGAGTTGAGCGTCGGCATCCCGCGCCGCAGCGCCGAATGATCGACGGCATCATCATGCACGAGGGTCGCCAGATGCACCAGTTCGAGGATCGCGCCGAGCGTCGTCGCGTCCGCCGTCGGCCGATCATCGATCGCGTTGGCGAGCAGGAGCAGCGTGGGCCGGAAGAGCTTGCCCTTCATGCCGACCAGCGGGTGGCTCACCTCGCCGACGACGGCGGACCCGTCATCGACAATGCGCCAGAGCTCGGCTTCCACGGTCTCGAGGGCGCGGCGGACCGGCGCCTGAATCGCGCCGAGCACGGGCGCGCGCTCGCGAGACGTCACACGAGCGGTGACCGGCCCGGTCACCGGTTCGGCACTCGCTCGAGCGCCGCCAGCCGGTCGGCCACGTCGCGAAACTGGATGTCGACTGCGAAGACCCGCTGATAGTACGCCACCGCATCCCCCCACTGTCGGAGCGCCTCGGACGCATAGCCCAGCAGGTAAAGTACGCCGACGAGCTGCTCATCAGTGCTGCCCGGCTCGGCGATCGCCCGGCCGAGGATCGACGCGGCCACCTGAAACTGCTGCTTCTCGAGAAAACACTGGCCCAGCGCCTCGTAGGTCCGCACCCGGCCGTTCATCCCGCGCAGCGCCTTCTGGAACTGGGCGATCGCCTCATCGACGAGCCCCATCTCCTTGTACGCGACGCCGAGGTCGTAGTGGCTCTCGAAGTCCTCATCATCGACGTTGTCGGAGACGCCCTGCTTGAACTTTCGCAGCATCTCGGCAAAGTCGGCCTGCTCGTCGCCGCTCGGCGCCTCGTCATCGACGACCATCCGGGTCGACTTCGGCGCGTCATCCTCGCGCAGCCAGTCACTCAGGTTGACGAATTCGTCCGAGTCGCGCGCCTCGGCACGCCCGCGGACCGGCGTCACCGGCCGCGACGCACGCCGCGCCCCCGTCGGCGCCGCGAGACCCTCGCGACTGGTCCGACGCGGTGCCGCAGGCTCGGCCCGCGCCGCCGCCGCCCGCACCGGTGGAGCGAAGGTGCTCAACGCCGCCTGCGCCCGGGCATCGCTGGGGGAGAGTTCGAGGACACGCTGGTAAACCACTCTCGCCTTCTCCGCGTGCCCGGCCCGGAACAATGCGTCGGCCAACTCGAGGTAGGCCTCCGCCAGCCGCGTCTTGTCAGCCGCGCGAAACGCGTACTCGACGCGCTTCTGATGGTGGCGGACGGAGTTCGGGTTGAGCAGGATCAGCTCCTCGGCGACCTCGCGCGCACCCTCGAGATCGGCGAGGCGCTCGAGGCCGAGCATCACCGTCTCCAGCTCCTGGGATCCGCCGTCCCGATCGCCATCGTCGAGCAGCGCCTCCGCGTACTGCCGGCGCACCGACCAGTTGCCGGGCTCCGCCTGCGCGGCCGCGCGGAGGCGGTCGACCGAGCGCGCGAGCACGGAGCGCGAGTGCCGACGCGGCGCCGTCTCCGCGTCGGCGACGGCCGTCTCGTCCTCCGACACGGGAAGCTCGAGATCGTCGATCACGCCGGCGCCGGCGGCGGCACCCTCGTCGACGTCATCCAGCGCCGGCGCGCCAGCGGCCGACACCTCCTCCGCGTCCTCGTCATCGCCGCGGCCCGTTGGGGCGGCGCCATTGGCGTGACCGGGCTCGGGCTCCGTCAGCCACGCCGGCAGATCCGCCTCATCGAGTTCGTCGGCCGGCACCTCGAGCTCCTCGGCGCCGCGAATCAATGGCAGGTTGGTCTCCGTATCCGCGTCCCGACCCGCCATGTCGCTGGTGTCGACTTCCGGCGTATACTCGACGGGCAGCGGCTCGGAGGGGCGACGGGCGGCCCCGCGGCCGACCGACCCGGCCCCGGACGGACCCGGCGGCTCGACCGGCGCCGAGCGACGCGGCGCCGGCGGTGCACGGCGCACCGGCTTCACGTCGTCGTCCCGCTCCGGGATGATCAGCTCCATCTCGCCCGTCAGCGACATCGCCCCGCGATCGCCGGAATCCAGCGCCGGCAGGCGACCGGGCAGCGCCAGGTCGTGCGGTGGCGGCTCGACCGCGCGCACGTCGGCCGCGACGTCGAGCGGCAACCGCGCGAACTCGCTGCCACTCAAGGGCGGCTCGAGCTCGGGCAGGATCTCGGGGAGCGCGATCTCCAGATCCATGTCCATCGCCGTCTGCTCGAAGCCGGAGACCGGATCCGCGTCCCCTGCCTCGTCGGCGTGGAACTCCGCCGATGGCATCAGCCCCGAGAGATGGCCGACCGGCTGCGGCGAGTCGGGGTCGATGACGTCGAATCCCGCGACGCCCGACCCGTCATCCGCCGCCGACGTGGCGTGCGCGGGATCGACGAGCCCGAAGTCATCGTCGAGCACCTCCTCGAGCACCTCGTCCTCTGCCGCCTCGTCAGGTGCTGCCTCGAGCTCCGGCAGGACCAGATCATCGAGCGCCGGATCAACGAGATCCGCTGTCGGCACGACGACGGGAAGGACGTCATCCTCGACCGCGGCCTCGTCGTCCTCCCCGGTATCGAGCAGCGGCAGATTCGCAATCGCCGGACTCGGGATCGACACTCTCGGCGCCTTCGGGGGCGCGACAGACCCCGGGCCCGGCTTGCCCGGCGCCGGCTTGCCGCCCGCGGTCTTCGGCGCCGGGGCCGGCGGCGCAGACTTCGCCGCCGCGCCCCTCGGCGAGGCACCCTTCGACGGCACATCCGCCGGGCCCGACGCGTCGCCCAGATCGAGGAAGACGAGGTCGCCGGACTTCTGGCTCCGGACCGCGCCCGCCCCTTCCACCGGCTCGGCCTCCGGATCGATCGCCTTCATCCGATCGATCGTCGCGCGCGCCTCGGCACCCCGCCCTTCCGCGACGAACTTCTCGTACAGGTGCTGCAGCTGTTCGATCGCCTCGCGCTTCCGATCCTTCTTCGACAGCTGCTCGGCGAGCATCAGCCGGATGTCATCCTGATCCGGGCAGAGGTCGGCGAATTCCTTCAGCGCGCGGAACGCCTCGTCGAGCTGACCGCCCTTCTGCATCCGGTCGGCGTACTCGAGGAAATTCTGCTTGGCATCGCTGATGAAGCCCTTCTTGGCGCTGATCTTCCCGAGCTTGTAATAGATCGAGTTCCGGCCGGGCGACTGGCGCAGGATCTTGTTGCAGAGGGCGATCGCGTTGTTGAAAAACCCGCTCTCGGCGTAGAGGTCGACCGCCTTTTCGTAGTAGTCGACCGCGTCGCCGACGCTCCCCTGGCGCATGAGCAGGTCGCCGACGCGATTGTAGAGCGCCACATCCGCTTCCTCATCGGCGTCGCCGCTCGCGTCGTCGAGGATCTGGATGTAGAGCTGCAGCGCCTTGTCGAACTGCTTCTTCTGCTCGAATTCGGCAGCCTTTTTCTTCAGTTTGGCGGCGTTCGACATCGGCGCGGGGCAGGCTGAAACAGTGAGTCGAGCGAGATCATCAAGTTATCGCTAAGTCAAATTGGGAACAAGGTTTGCCTCGCACCCAGCTCCCGACGCAGCGACGGTCTCCATACCAGTACGGCAGCTCGCGGACGTCCTCGACATCGTACAGCGCGAGGTCGGCCGAAAAGCCGGGTGCGATCTGGCCGATTGCTTCGGCCAACCCCAGCGCGGCCGCCCCGTTGACCGTCGCGGCGATCACCGCCTCGGCGACGGAGAGCCGCAGCTGGCTGACCCCCAGCGTCAGGACGAGCGGAAGATTCGGTGTCGGTGATGTCCCCGGATTGAAATCAGTCGCCAGCGCGATCGCCGCGCCGGCCTCGATCAGTTCCCGCGCCGGTGCCTGCGTCCGGCGTCCCAGAAAGAGCATCGTGCCCGGCAACAGCGTCGCCACCGTCCCCGATCCGGCCAGCGCCGCGATCCCCGCCGCCGTGACCGCGCCCAGATGGTCGGCCGATGTCGCGCCGAGCGACGCCGCCAGCTCCGCACCGCCGCCCGGCGCCAGCTCGTCGGCATGGAGCTTGAGCAGAAGGCCGGCCGCGCGAGCGGCGGTGAGGATCGTGCGCGTTTCATCGAGGGTGAAGACGCCCGGCTCGCAGAAGACGTCCGCGAACCGGGCGAGCCCACCCGCGGCGACCCGCGGCAGCATCTCGTGGACGAGCATCTGGACGTACCTGTTACGCGCCGCGGGGGTCGCGCGGGCCTCGAGCGGGATCTCATGGGCGCCGAGCCAGGTCGGCACGAGCCGCATCGGGAGGGTCGCCGCCAGTCGCCGGATCACCGCCAGCGTGCGCAGTTCATCCTCGACCGTGAGCCCGTACCCCGACTTGATCTCGACCGTCGTCGTGCCGTAGGCGGCAAGGCGCCGGAGGCGACCCAGCGCCAGCGCATGGAGCGCGTCGTCCGACCGCTCGCGCAGATCGCGGACCGAGGCGTGGATGCCGCCGCCACGGCGCGCGATCTCGAGATAGTCGACGCCAGCCGCGCGGAGCTCCTGCTCGTCCGCGCGCGGGCGCCCGAAGATCGCGTGGGTGTGCGAGTCGACCCAGCCGGGCGCCAGGACCCGTCCCCCGCACTCCACCACCTCGGCCCCGGGATAGGTGCGCTCGAGCACCGACTGATCACCGACCGCGGCGATCCGGCCACCCGCCACCGCCACCGACACCCCGCGCCGAATGCCGGCGTCGGCCATCTCGCCGCCGCGCCGGGCGCGCGCGGGCCCCTCGCACGTGACGACCTGCGTCGCGCCCACGAACAGGGTCGCCCTGGCCGTGATCGCGTCGTCGCGCTCGTCGGTCGCCGCGTCGCGAGGCTCCTCGATCGTCACGCCATGACGTCCCGGACGCGCGACAGACCGACCGGCGCCTGTGCCTCCCCGCGGCACGCGTAGAAGCAGGCGTTGCAGGCGATCGGCTCGTACGGCGTGAACGCCGTCCAGTGAAAGTCGGTCGGGAAATCCGGGCAGCGCTTGACCCGCAGGTGCGGATCGATGTGCACGGTGCGCCGCCCCGACTGGCACGGCGCGGTGATCTCGCCGCGCACGAAGCGCGGGATCTGCGCGAGGTAATGGTCGGAGCTGGTGATCACGCCGCGACGGCGACGCTTGTAGGCGAGCAGCGCGGCAACGACGTCCTCGAGCTCCCGCTGCTGTGCCGGCCCGAGGAGGAGCGCATCGTTGCCGTTCTTGGTGCTGGCGTACACGCTGAAATTGACGCCGCATCCCAACTCGGCGGCGCGCTCCACGATCGGCACGAGCTGATCGAGGTTGTCGCGACGCATTACCGTGTTGAAGCGAATGCTGTCGATGCCGTCCGCGCGCATCGCCGCGACGGTGCGGAGGATCCGCGCGCCAAGCCCCGGGATGCCGCGCGCCAGGTCATGCCGCTCGTCGAGATAGTCGAACGAGATGTTGAACTGGTTGATGCCGGCGGCCCACAGCGACCGGGCCCGCTCGGGCGAGAGGAGTCCGCCGTGCGTCAGCAGCGTGATGTACTTCACGCGCACCGCGCCGTCGACGGCGCGCACGAGCGTCTCGAGGTCGCGCCGCAGCAGCGGTTCGCCTCCGGTGAACGTGATCATCAGCGGATCGAAGAAGCGCGCCGCGTCGGCGAAGCTCGCCGCCTCGGCATCGCGCGCGGCGGCCGGCGTCTTCCAGTAGTCGCAGAATCCGCAGCGCGCGTTGCAGCGCATGGTGACCTCGAAATTCACCAGCACCGGACGCCGCCGCGCGACGAGATAGCCCCACTTGGCGAGGAAGACGGGGACGTGCCACGGCGAGAATCGCGCCGACAACATGCGATGCTCGCCTAGCGCATCGGCAGATCGAGTCGCTCGGCGTCCGCCGTCTCGCGCGCCAGGGCGTAGCCGGCGTCGGCGTGGCGCGCGACGCCGATCCCCGGGTCGTTGGTCAGCACGCGCGCGAGCCGCTCGGCCGCGGCGGCCGAGCCGTCGGCGACGATCACCTGCCCGGCATGCAGCGAGTTGCCGATGCCGACGCCGCCGCCGTGGTGGAAGGAGACCCACGTGGCGCCGCTGGCAACATTGAGGAGCGCGTTGAGAATCGCCCAGTCGGCGATCGCGTCGCTGCCGTCGAGCATTCCCTCGGTCTCGCGGAACGGCGAGGCGACGCTGCCGGTATCGAGGTGATCGCGCCCGATGACGATCGGCGCCGAGAGCTCGCCGCGCGCGACGAGCGCGTTGATCGCCACGCCGAACTTCGCCCGCGCCCCCTGGCCCAGCCAGCAGATCCGCGCCGGCAACCCCTGAAAGCGGACGTGCTCCCGGGCGAGCGTCAGCCAGCGCCGCAGGTGCGCATCCTCCGGAAAGAGCTCCAGCGCCAGCGCGTCCGTCCGGTAGATGTCCTGCGGATCGCCGGACAGCGCGACCCAGCGGAACGGCCCCTTCCCCTGGCAGAAAAGCGGCCGGATGTACTCGGGGACGAAGCCCGGGATCTCGAACGCGTCGCCGACCCCGGCGTCGAGCGCGACCGTGCGCAGGTTGTTGCCGTAGTCGAACGTGACCGCGCCGCGCCGCTGGAGCGTCAGCATCGCGCGCACGTGCTCGACGGCGGACGCCGTGGCCCGCGCGATGTAGGCGGCCGGATCGCTCGCGCGAAGCGCCGCCGCGGTGGCCAACGTACACCCCGCCGGCACATAGCCATTGAGCATGTCGTGCGCGCTCGTCTGGTCGGTCAGCACGTCGGGCGTGACGCCACGCTGCACGAGGGCCGGAAGCACCTCCGCGGTGTTGCCGACGAGGCCGACGGAGAGCGCGGCGCCGGTCGAGCGCGCCGCATCGAGCCACCGCAGCGCCTCATCGAGCGACGTCGCCATCCGATCGCAGTAGCCCGTCGCGAGCCGCTTCTCGATCCGGGCGGGATCGACCTCGATCCCGAGCACCGCCGCGCCGTGCATCGTCGCCGCCAGCGGTTGCGCACCGCCCATGCCGCCCAGCCCACCGGTGACGACGAGACGTCCCGCCAGCGACCCGCCAAAATGGCGATCGGCGACCGCCCCAAATGTCTCGTAGGTGCCCTGCAGGATCCCCTGCGAGCCGATGTAGATCCACGAGCCGGCGGTCATCTGGCCATACATCGTGAGACCCATCTGCTCGAGCCGGCGAAACTCCTCCCACGTCGCCCACCGCCCGACCAGGTTGCTGTTGGCGATCAGGACGCGCGGCGCATCGCGATGCGTGCGGAAGACGGCGACCGGCTTGCCGCTCTGGATCAGCAGGGTCTCGTCATCACCGAGGCGGCGCAGCGTGGCGACGATCGCGTCAAACGCGGCCCACGAGCGCACAGCGCGTCCCGTCCCCCCGTACACGACGAGGTCGTCCGGCCGCTCGGCGACGTCCGGATCGAGGTTGTTCATCAGCATGCGGAGCGCGGCCTCCTGTGGCCACCCGCGACAGCTCAGCGTCGCACCGCGCGGCGCCGAGACCGGACGCGCCCCCGGCAGCCCGCGCGCTGACGCCGCATCGACGGGTCGCGACGCCGTCGTCATGATCCGCTCATCACGCTCGGGTCACGCGCATCGGGCGATCGACCGGGCTCATGATGCGGCGGCGACGAGCGCATGGGCCGACGTCGCGATGTCATCGAAGCGGCCGTCGGCGATCGCGTCGGCGAGTCGGGTGATGTCGGGGCTCGGGGAGCGGTCACCCTCGAGGGTCGCCACGAGCTCGCGCACGAGCCGATGGGCGCGACGCACGCCGACGCCGGGGGCGAGCGGCCGACGGTAGTCGATCCCCTGCGCGCCGCAGAGCAGCTCGATCGCGAGCACGAGCTGCACGTTGCGGACGATGCGCCGCAGCTTCCACGCCGCCCCCATCGCCATCGGGACGACATCCTCCTTGTTGCCATCGGTCGGGATCGTGTCGACACTCGCGGGGTGGGCGAGCCCCTTGCACTCGCTGGCGAGCGCCGCCGCCGTGACCTGGGCGATCATGAAGCCGGAGTGCACGCCGGCGTCGCGCGCGAGAAACGGCGGCAGGCCCTGGTTCAGGTCCGGGTGCACGAGGCGATCGATGCGCCGCTCGGCGATCGTCGCCAGGTTCGTCAGCACGATCGCCAGCAGGTCGAGCGCGAGCGCCACCGGCTGGCCATGGAAGTTGCCGCCGCTCAGGATCGTCCCGTCCTCGAAGACCAGCGGGTTGTCGGTCGCAGCGTTGAGCTCGCGGGCGATCAGCGACGTCGCGAATTCGATCGCATCGAGCACCGGCCCGTGCACCTGCGGCATGCAGCGCAGGGAGTACGCGTCCTGCACGCGGGGGTCGCCGTCCCGGTGCGACTCGCGGATCTCGCTGTCCGCGAGCAGCGCGCGGAGGAGCGCCGCCGACGTCGCCTGGCCCACCTGCCCCCGGGCGACGTGGATCCGCGCGTCGAACGCCGTCGGCGTACCCAGCAGCGCCTCCAGCGTCATCGCGCCGGCGACGTGGGCGACTGCCCAGAGGCGGCGCGCGTCGGCAAGCGCGAGCGCGGCGATCGCCGTGTGCGCCTGCGTCCCGTTGATCAGCGAAATCCCTTCCTTTGGCCCGAGCACGAGCGGTGCGAGCCCGGCGGCCCGCAGCACGGGACCGGCCGGATCGCATCCGTCGGGATGATGCAGATCGCCTTCGCCGATCAGCGTCATCGCGAGGTGGGCGAGCGGCGCGAGGTCGCCGCTCGCCCCGACGCTGCCCTGCTCGGGGACGACGGGCCAGAGGCGGCGCTCGAGCATCGCCGCGAGGAGATCGACGACCTCCGGTCGGCAGCCCGCGTGGCCCGACGCGAGGACATTGGCGCGGAGCAGCATCATGGCGCGCACCTCGCGCTCGGGGAGCGGGGCGCCGACGCCCGCGGCGTGGCTGCGCACGAGGTTGACCTGGAGATCGGCCAGCCGCTCCGGCGGAATCGCCACCTCCGAGAGCTTGCCAAACCCGGTGGTGACGCCGTAGACGACCGCGCGGCGCGCGACGACCTCCTCGACGACCGCCCGCGTGCGCCGCATGCGGGCGCGGGCCGCCGGCGCGAGGCGCACCGACACCGGCGAGGCCGCCACCGCGACGACGTCATCGACGGTCAGCGACGCCCCGTCGAGCTCCACGGTCTCCGACATCGCGGCAATGTCGACGGGGGGGTGCCGGACCGGCAACCCCCCCGCAGACCGCACCCGGCGACGACGGAGACGCCGCGGAGCGCCCCGTCGTCAGGCCCGCAGACTCAGCGCGCCGAGGCCCCGAAAAGGACCTGTCGCGTCCCGCGCACGACGCGTCCCTTGAGCGTGCGACGGTGCTCGGTGACGACCCGCGTCCCCGCGACGACACGGTCCGCTGTGAACGTGCTGTCGGCCGCTTCCGGCTCGAGGGCGAGGAACGGCGAGAACTGGCTCTCGAGGCCCGACTGACTGACGGCCGTGACGGCATAGCAGGTCGGGATGCCATTGGTCAGCCCGGTGATCACGAACGCGGTGGAGACCGTCGTCCCTTCCAGCGCGACCGCGGTCGAGTCGCACGCGGCCGTGCTGTCCGACGTCGCCGTCGCGGGCTCCGAATAGACGCGGTAGTACTCGAACCGCGAGCCGTTGACGCCGACCTGCGAGATCGAGTCCCAGCCGACGGTGACGGCCCCGTTGTAGGCCGTGCCGCGGATATCGCCCGGCGTCTGGACCGAGTCGGCAAAGTTGATCGTGATCGGCGGCGTCCCGCTGCTCTGGTCCCCGTAAATGTCCTGCGAGGCGACGTAGTACTGCAGCTGCACCGGTGCGGCGTCGTGGAACGTCGAGGACGTCGTGATCGCGCGCGTGTACCACGTCGCGTTGGTGTTCGTCGAGTCGCGGCCGAAGATGATGTACGCCGAGACGTTGGAGTCGGCGGGCGGAATCCAGCTCAGAATCACGCCGGGCGGAATTCCCTCGGGATCGACGGCGCTGCGGCTATCGCCGAACGAGAGCTGGTAGGTGAGACTGTCGGGGTTGGCGAGCGTGTAGCTCGGGCCCGTGGTGCCCGAATTGTTGTTGCACGCTGCCGCGACGACGATGATGGCGGACAAGAGCCCCGTGGTGGCGAGGCGAGGAACACGCATGCCGGTCTCCTGATGTGGACATGGGGCGCGCAATGCAGTGGCCGGGCCACCGCGGCGGGAATCGCAAGATCTTGATGGGGCGGGAGTTGCAAAATGGAAACGACCGGCACCGTCCCCGTCAACGGACACCCGGGTGACCACCCGGTGGCTCACTCCGGTGGCGCCCGATATGACGTGCGGTCGTAGTTGAATTTTAGGGCGGGCTCGGCCTTGAGCGCAACGAAGAAGGTGAACCCGAAGCTCCCGGTCGGCGACTGGGTAAACGAGAAGACGGCGCGCCAGTCATGCAGGTCGCGCTGAAAGGTCACGACGTTGCTGGCGAAGTTCTTCTGCGTGAAATCGTACGTCGTCTGCCACTGCGCCGACCACCGCGGCGTGATGTTGAACGCCAGTGACCCGGAGAGCGACGTCTGCGCGGGGATGCGGACGAACGACGCGCCCTGCGTGGTGGCGTTGATCGCGTTCGACGTATCCGTGATCGGGATCGTGCGCCGGGTGTTGACGCACTGCGCATAGAGCGCCGGCTGGTTGATCGTCTGGTAGTACTGGCAGTAGACCGCCGGGTTGTACTGGATCACGTTGGCGAGGTCACCCTCGGGCGGGCGCTGCCGCGTCTCGGTAAACGTGAGCGAGACGAGCCAGCCGGAGCTGACGTTGGGGATCGCATACTGCGCGTACTGCGCGGCCTGGCCGGCGACGTGCTGCGCGGCGATCTGCTGCTGGAGAAACGGGTCTCGTGCCCCGGCGGAGTCGGGATTCGCTTTCGGCTGGTTGACCTTGAACCCGAGCAGCTTGGCGAAGCCCATCAGCGGGTTGGTGTTCTTGCCGAAGGACATCGACGCGTTGAGCTGCGTCGGATAGGGCGCGAAGACCGCGCTGTCGCTCTCGGAGTTTCCCTGGAAGAGCGACCAGCTTTCGCGCAGGCTGAAACCGGGGATCAGGTCCGTGCGCACCGTGTAGCCGAAGTTGTCGTCGGTGAGCCCCGAGGCGTGCCGCGTCGTCCCGGGGATCGGATAGCTCGCCCGGGCGAAGTCGTACGTCAGCGGGTCGAGCGCGATCGCCAGCAGCTTGATCTTCGTGCCGGCATCCGGATTCGTGTCCGGCCCGTCACGGAGCTTCGCCTCGATCGACGTCGACAGGTTGAGCGTCACCGATTCCTGCTCGAGGTTTCCGAGGTAGCCGGTCGGGTTCTGGCCGTTGGCGAGCAGAAAGGTGTTGGAGACGTTCGACGCCGGCGAGTAGTTGACGGTGATCAGCGGGGTGATCGAGTTGCGGAAGCGCGAGACGCCGAGGAAACCGGGAAAGAGCCCGTAGAAGGTCGGCGAGATCGACAGGCCGTAGACGAGCCGCTTCTGCTGGATCTCGTAGTCGGCGCCCGAGAGCTCGGAGCGCTTGATGAACGGCGCTTCGGCATCGGCGTTGACCACCGAGACATTGGGGACGAGGTTCCACTTCCCCTGGAAGACGGTCGGCAAGTCGATGCCGGTGCTCCAGTCGATCCCCGTCGCGTACGTCTTCTCGAACGTCTTCGTGATCGCGTACGAGGTATCGACCCCGGCGGACGTCTTGCCCGGCAGATAGATGATGTCCTGCCCCGGGAAATCGTTTTCCTGGTCCTGGATGCTCACCGCGTTGTGCCAGGTGAAGCCGAAGAGCTTGATCGGGGTCTGGAACTGCAGGGTCGTGTTGCGCGTGTCGCGCTTGATGGCGCTGCTGTCGACGACGCCGAGCAGGTTGACGGAGTAGAGGTACGCAAACTGGCCCGCCTGATCGATGTTCAGGCTCTCGACGTTCGTCGCCGACACGGACGGCGTCCACGTCAGCCAGTTGCCCGCCGTGACCGGCTTCGACGTCAGGCTGACCGTCGGGAAGGACTGGTCGATCTGCGTGCGGCCCGGATACTGGGTCCGCGTGCCGCCGATGCTCACCGAGCTCGGGCCGAACTGCGTCGAGTAGTTCACCTGCGACGTGATGTTGGCGAGCGACGCGTACGGGTTGAGGTAGATGCTCTGCTGCGTGAGCGTCGTGCTCTCGTAGTTGATGTTCATCGCCAGGTGCGTCGTCAGCGAGAAGTCCTGACGGTGATTCCAGTACAGCGCGAAGACGTCGGTGCCGTCCGACTGCGTGCGGTAGTAGGCAGCGATGTCCCCCTCGACGAAGCGGTCGAGCCAGTGATAGCGGAATTCGCCGTCGTACTCCCAGAACCCGGGGCCGCCCGGCTGCGGCCGCGCCGAGCTGCGCCAGTTGATCCACGCCGTCGCGTCGGTGTAGTCGTTGAGCGCGAAGTAGTAGCCGAGATTGGAGAAATTGCGCTGGTAGGTCGGGCTGTTGCGCAGCAGTTCGTTGAACCCGAATCGCGGGACGAGGATGCCGGTGCGGCGCCCCTTGCGCAAATCCTGGAAGATGAACGGCAGCCAGAGGATCGGGACGTCGGCGATGTAGAGGATCGCCGGCCGGATCACGAGGATGTGTTTCGAGACGTACTTCAGCTCGCGCCCGCGGATGTGATAGTCGGGGAACGAGTCGTCGCACGTCGTGACGTCGCCGCTCCGGCCGTAGAAGACGTTGTTCCCGTGGTTCGTCGTGTCCCCGGCGTAGGCGCCGCGCTGGGCATGGATGAACCATCGCTGGCCGTTCGAGAGATACTCGGTGTAGACGTTGGTGATCAGGGCCGTGTGCGTGCCGACGTCGTAGCGCACCTGCCCGACCGACACGACATCGCCGTCCGCGTTGCTCTTCGGATCGTGCAGATAGACGGTGTCCCCGCGGGCGACGACGATCTCGGTGCTGTCGTTGTAGACGATCGAGTCGCCGACGACGAGCGTGCTGTCGCGGAGCACGGCGCTGCGTCCCACCTGATAGCCCTTCCGGCCCTCGATCTGGAGTTCGCGCGTGACGGAGTTGAACTGCGCGTTCGCCCCCTGGTAGCGCGTCACCTGGTAGTCGGGGCGGTCGAGGAGCGACTGCGCGACCGAATCCGGCTCGAGCCATTTCACCATCTTGTGCGCGCTGTCCCCGAGCCGGCGCAGCGAGTCGCGCACCACGGAGTCCTTGTCGATCCGTCGCACCGTCTGACCCGGCCGGGGCATCTGGGTCGGCAGCTGGCCGCCCTGCCCCGGGATCTGCGCGGCGAGCGAGCCCGCGCCGCCGAGCCAGAGCAGCGCAGCGACGAGGCGGAGAGCGACGCGGGACCGCCCCGCGCTCACACGGAGGGCAGCAGGCGTTTCTGCTGGAATTCGCCGTCGTCGTCCTCGCCGGCCGTGACGGCCGCCTCGCGGCGCTGACGACGGCGGTAGACGATGCTCGACAGCAGGATGCTGAGTTCGTACAGCAGATAGAGCGGGATCGCCATCGCGAGGGTCGTCATGACGAGATCGCCGGGCGTGAGGAACGCCCCGACGAAGACGCAGAGCACCACGGCATGCCGTCGATACGTCCGCAGGAACGCGGGCGTGACGAGTCCCAGCGCGGTGAGCACGAGAATCACGATCGGCAGCTCGAAGCAGAGGCCGAACGCGAGTGACATCGTGAAGAGGAAGTCGAAGTACTCGAGCCCGCTGATCATCGGCTCCATCGACGCCGTCTGAAACGCGAGCAGCCAGGTCAGCGCGAGGGGCATGACGCCGAAGTACGACAGCGCCACGCCGGCGGCGAAGAGCAGCGCCGCCCCGATCGCGACCGGCACGACCATGCGCCGCTCATGCCGGTGCAGCGCCGGCGCGAGAAACGCCCACGCCTGATAGACGACGACCGGCGAGGCGGTGAGCAGCCCGAGGATGATCGACATCGTCATGTAGATCGAAAACGAGTCGGTCGGGTGCGTGTAGATCAGCTTGTGGCCGTGGAGCAGCGGCAGGATCGGTCGCGCCAGGATGCCGATCACGTCGAACTGGGCCAGCACCGCGAACGCGAGCGCGACGGTGATCGCCACCGCGGCGAGTGCCTTGATCAGGCGCCAGCGCAGCTCCTCGAGATGGTCGAGGAACGGCATCTCGGCGGTCGGCGTGGTCGGCATCAGCGGCGAGGGGACGCGGCGGCGAACGACGGGAGATCGAGACGCACCGACGAGCACCGGCCCGCCCCGCGGCACCGGCGTCGGGGCCGATCACCGCCGGGGCACCGGCGCGTCGCTAGCGCAGGGTCCGCAGGCGATCCCTGGCGAGCACGGCTTCGTCCGATCGCGGATACTTGCGAACGACCTCCTCGAGCGCCGCCCGACCGGCCTGCACCTTGTGCTGAGCCTGCAGGACGAGCGCGTGCTTGAACAGCGCCTGCGCCGCCCGATCGGACGTCGGATAGCGCTGCGCGACGAGCTGATACCCCGAATCGGCCGCCGTGGTGTCCCGCTCCTTGGCGTACGTCTCGGCGACGTAAAACTGGGCGTCGGGCGCGACATCCGCATTCGGGTACTGGCGCAACAGGTCCAGCAGCGCCGTCCGGGCCGCCGCCGTACTACCCCGGCGCAGCTGATCGAGTGCCATTTCGTAGAGCTGGTTGGGACCCGGCGTCACCGTCGTGCCGATCGCGCCCGCACTGGTGCGGGTCGTCGTCCCGGCGGGCCCGCCACCCGTGGCGCTCGACGGCGTCGATGCACTCCCGACGACGAGCCCCGAGCCGGCACCGCCGCCACTGGCGGCGACCGCTCCACTCTCCGCGGGCGGTGCGACCGAGACCGGCGGCACCGCCGCGCGCTGCGCCTCGAGACCGGCGCGCAACTCCTGCAGGCGGCGCTGACTCTGGCCCGTCAGTTCCTGGATCTGGATCAGCTGCTGGCCCATCGAGTACAGCGACCCTTCGGCATCGCCCTGGAACTTCGTCAGCTGATTGCCGATCCGGCCCAGCGAATCATTGACCACCCCGAGCTGCTCGATGACGCGATCGAGCTGCGCGTGTCGCTGCGAGTCGGCCTGGGCGGCCTGGGCCTGCGCCGCTTCGACCTGCGTCTGGAGCAACCGCACGTCCTCCCGGGTGGCAAAACACGCCCCGGTCGCCATGACGGCGACCGGGACGAGTCCTGCGACCAGGCTGCGACGAATCGATCCGCTCACTGCCCCGGCTTCAGCGTGTCACCACCCGCGGTGATCTCGAACTGATCATTGCGGTTCTGGGCGTACGCCTCTTCGGTGTCGCCCTGCGCCACGGGCTTCTCCTTGCCGTAGCTGATCACGTCGATCCGCGAGACATCGATGCCGTGGTCCGTCAGATAGCGCTTCGCCGCGGCGGCGCGGCGCTGGCCGAGCGCGAGGTTGTACTCGTCCGACCCGCGCGCATCGCAGTTGCCGGCGACGCGAATGTGCAGGCCCGGGTTCGCGTTGAGGATCGGAATCTTGAGATCGAGCGTCGCCTTGTCCTGATCGCTGAGCGACGCCTTGTCGAAGTCGAAGTAGATCACCTGCGTGATCGTGTTGCGCGCCGCCGCGAGCGCCGCCGCCATGCGGTCCTGCTCGGCCCGCAGGCTGTCGGCGATTCGCTGCGCCCGCGCGATCGAGTCGCGGCGCGCCGCATCAATGCTGTCCTGGTTCGGCCCCGAGGCGGTCGGCGGTGCCGGCGCCGGCGTGGGCGCCGGTTCGGGCGTCTTGTGGCACGCGGCGGCCGCCATCGTGACGACGACCAACGCGGGAATCACACGTGCAAAACGGGTCATGGATAGCTCTCCTGGGGGTTGAACCACGGGGTGCGACACTGGGGCAGCGGGCAGCAGGGGGACGACAGACGCTCCGGGACCGTCGGACCGAGACGCCGGCGTCACGGTCCGCGCAGCAGTGGACGCGACCACGCGGCCAGGCGCGCCTCCGCGCCGAACGTCAGCTGCCGCGTACGTCCGGATTCGACGTCAAGCACCCACAGCTGCTTCACACCAGAGCGATTGGAGGTGAACACGAGGTGACGACTGTCGGGCGCCCACGAGGGATCCTCGTTGCGCCCATCACTGGTGAACTGCTTGATCCCGCGGTCGCGCAGGCCGATCGTCATCACCTGAAAGACCCCGCCCGTCAGGGATGAGAACGCGATCACGCGCCCGTCCGGCGACCAGTCCGGGCCCGAGCGATAGTTCTGATCACCGAACTCGTACGGCGTCAGCAGGTCGACATTCGTCCCATCGACGTCGGTAATATATATCTCCGGGTGTCCGGAGCGACCCGACGTGAACGCGAGCTGCCGACCGTCGGGACTGAACGTCGGCTGCGTGTTGTCCGTGCCGCGACCGACGGTAATGCGCCGGCCCGCATCGTTGGAGAACGGGTTGGCGGCAAACAGATCCGTACCGACTTCGTCGCCGTGCGCATACACAACCGTGTTGCCATCCGGGGAGAAGACCGGGGCGCTGTTGAGGCCGCCTGGAGTCGCCACGAGCGCACGCACCGTGTTGTTCTGCAGATCCTGGATGTCGATCACCGTGCCGCGCGCCGTGAACGCGCTGTAGGCGAGGAACCGACCGGACGGGGACCAGGCGGGCGACAGCGCCCCCACCCGTGCGGACACGGCGTGGGGGGCGTACCCGTCGGCATCGACCACCCAGATCGCGCCGTCGCGCACGTACGCGATGCGCGTCGCCGACACGCCGGCCGTGCCGGTCACCCACTGCTCGATCTGGTCCGACGCCGCGTGAATCGCGAGCCGCCAGTCCGGCGAACCGACGCCTGGCGGCACGACGAAATCACGCGTTTGGTAGATCTTCCGCCCGCCGACGTCGTGCACGATGACGTGCAGCAGCGTCGGCGCGAGAAAGGCCTGCACGACGGCATTCGCCCCGAGCTGCTTGTACAGGGCGTAGTTGACGTCGGCCGACGGCGAGGCGGGGCCGCCCGTGATCACCGTCGCGCGATCCCCCTCATCCAGGTCCCGCTCGAGGATCGCGTGGGCCGAATCCCCGCCGACGCCGAGGATCGGGAGCACGACGACGCCGGGCTTTCGTCCGGTGGTGTACGTGAGGCCAATGTGCACGCCGCGCGTGCTGTCCTGCGCCGTCGCCACTCCGCCGACGATCGCGAGCGCCAGGACGGCGCCGAACACGGAGAGACCGCGTCGGGCAGGTCCCGGACGCGCACGACGGCATGGCAACGATGTCATTTGAGCAACTGGGGGTCGAAGCTGAAGACGACCGGCAGCACGTCGTCATGAAAACCGGGGGGGAGCGGGCCGAAGGACTTCGCGGCCGCCTGCACCGCGCCCTGGGCCTCGAGATTGAATCCGTAGTCGGGCGCCCGCGTCACGAAGCGAAGATCACTCACCGTCCCGTCGCGATGGATGAGGAACGCGACCTCCGCGCGCAGCCCCGACGTGCGATCGAGCGGCGCGAAGTTGAGCGCGACCTGCCGCACGATGTTTTCCAGATAGGCGGGATACGGAAAGTCCACGCCGTCGATATGCACATTGGCGACATCGGTCCCGGCGCCGCCCTCGGGTCCGCCACCCGCCTTCGGCGCGGGCTTCGGCTTGGCCGGCGTCGGCGTCGACGTCGGCGTCGCGCGCGGCGGCGCGGCGGTCGGCGGGGCGGCGTGGATCGCCGGCGCCACCGCCAGCTGCTCGGGACGACGCGGCGGCGCGACCGGCAGCGGCGGCACGTCCGGGGCCTTCTCCGGCACGACCACCCCCTCCTGCCGCGGGCCGGGCGGCGCGGCGACGATGTTCACGCGATAGACCGGCGGCAGCGCGGGCGGCGTGCGCGAGGAGACGACGATCAGCGCCGTCAGCGCCGTGGCGTGCAGCACGAAGGACGCGCAGACCCACGGGCCGAGCGTGCCACCGCCCGCCCGCGCGGCCGCGCGCGCGCCGGAGCGGCGGGCCGCCGTCGCGCCGGCGATCACCTACGGCTGCGCCTCCGGCTCGGCGACCAGCCCGACGTCACCGACCCCGGTATTGCGCATGATCGCGAGCACGCGCACCACCGTACCATAGGGCACACCCGCATCGGCCCGCAGGTAGACGCCGTTGGATCCGTGCTTCCCGGCGAGCGCCTTGAAGCTCCCGCGGAACTCGTCGTAGGTCAGCCGCGTCTCGTCGACGAAGATCGCTCCCGTCCGGTCGATCGTCACCACCAGCCCGCTTTTCGGTTCCAGCGCCTTGGCCTGCGCCTGCGGCAGCGCCACATCGACGCCTCCCTGCATGATCGGCGCCGTGATCATGAAGATCACCATCATGAGCATCATGACGTCGATCAGGCTGACGACATTGATCTCCGCGTTGAGCGGCAACCGTTCACGCCGGCGACCCGCCATCGACTCAGCCGTTCCCGTCGCGCACGGCGAGCGCGATCACCGCCGAGCCGAAGCCATCGAGCTGGGAATCGAACCGATTGAGCCGCGTCGAAAAGAGGTTGTAACCGAAGACTGCCGGGATCGCCACCGTCAGCGCGGCGGCCGTCGCGATCAGCGCCTCGGCGACGCCCGGCGCGACCGCCCCGATATTCCCCGATCCCTTCGTCGCGATGCCGACGAACGCGTCGATCACGCCGAGGACCGTCCCGAGCAGTCCGATCAACGGACTGACCGACCCGATCGTCCCGAGCCAGGGGATGTATCGCGCCACGCGTTCGCGCTCCGCGTCGGTCTCCGCGTTGAGCAGGAGTCGCATCGCCTCGACCTGCGCCGGGGTCAGCGCGCTCGGGGATCCGCGGCGTCCGGCAAATTCGGTCGCCCGCGACAGGACCCGCGTGAAGGGCGTCGACACGGACCGGCCGGCCAGCGTCGCCGCCTGTTCGTAGCGGTCGGCGGCATCGAACTTCGCGAGGAAGTCCTGCGACTGGCGGCGCAGGCGGGAGAACTCGACCCACTTCGCCAGCATGATCGCCCAGCTCACGAGCGAGAGCAGCGCCAGAATCCCGAGCACGATCTTGGTCGACAACGTCGACGCGATGACGAGCCCGAGCGGCGACGTCGGCACGCCGGTGCCGATCTGCATCAGCGGCCACGCCCGCGCCGCACCGGTCACCATCGTCATCGGGCGCCTCCTCCCTTGACCGCCGCGCCGGCCACGGCACGGCGCGCGGCAAACCAGGCGAACGTCGTCGCCAGCCCGTCCTCCAGCGTCACCGCCGGCGCCCAGCCGAGGCCCGCGTGCGCCTTGGCCACGCGCACGGACGACCGCAGCTGCTCGCCGGGTCGAGCGGGCGCGGTCTCGATCGGCACGCGCGAGCCGGCGACCCGCCGCAGCGCTTCGGCGAGCGCGACGACCGACGTCTCGACCCCCGTGCCGATGTTGAACCCGCGGGCATCCAGCCGGCCGACGGCCGGCAGCGGCCGCGTCGCGGCGGCGAGATTGGCGCGCGCGACGTCGCCGACGAAGACGTAGTCGCGCGTCTGCGACCCATCGCCGAAGACCGTCATCGGCCGTTCCGACAGGATCCGGTCGCAGAAGATCGCGACCACGCCGGCCTCGCCGTGCGGATCCTGCCGCGGCCCGTAGACGTTGGCGTAGCGGAGTGCGACCGTCGTGAGCCCGTGCACGCGGCCGTAGTACGCGAGATACAGCTCGCCACTCAGCTTGGCGATGCCGTAGGGCGACTCGGGATCCTTCGCCGTCGTCTCGTCATTCGGCGGCGTCACGAAATCGCCATACAGCGCGCCTCCGGTCGACGAGAAGATCACGCGCGCCGTCCCGCCTGCCGCGCGCACCGCCTCCGCGACGCGAATCGTCCCCAGAATGTTGATCGCCGCATCGGCCGCCGGGTCGGCGACGCTCTTGCGCACGTCGATCTGCGCGGCCAGATGGCAGACGACGGCGAACCGGCCGTCGGCGACGATTTTCGAGAGCTCCGGCGACGTGACGTCGGCCTCGACGAACGTGGCGCCCGCGGGGACGTTCTCGCGCCGACCGGTGCTCAGATTGTCGACGATCGTCACCACGAACCCTTCCGCCAGCAGCAGATCCGCGACATGCGACCCGATGAAGCCCGCCCCACCCGTCACGAGCGCGCGCGCGCCGGCCCCCGTCACGAGTGGCCGCGCCGTCTGCGCGCTGCGTCGGCATCGACCGGCGCGGCGGGGTCCGGCGCCGCCGGCGGGGACGCCGACGGCGCGCCCTCCACCCCGAAGAGGTAGCGCGCCGCGTCGACGACACCGAGCCCCCGCCCGTTCGCGGCCGCCGCCCGCAGCCGGACGCTCGGCTCGTGCAGGAACTTGTTCATGAGACTCCGCGAAAAATGTTCGATCACCTCGTGCTGCTCGGCGCTCAACGGTCCCAGCTTCCGCACGAGCTGCGCCAGCTCGTGCGCCCGCAGCCGCTCCATCGCCGCGCGCACGTCCGTCACCACCGGCACGGCGGCCAGCCCGGCCAGCCACTGCCAGTACTTCTCCACCTCGCCGTCGATCAGCTGCTCGGCGGTCGGCACCTCCGACCGGCGCTGCTCGATCCCGACCGTCACGACGGCCCGCAGGTCGTCGATGTCGTAGAGGAAGACGTTGTCGAGCGCGCCGACCCGGGGATCGACATCGCGCGGCAGCGCGACATCGAGGATGCAGAGCGGACGGTCGCCCCGATCGGCGAGCGCGGACGCGAGCAGCGACGGCACCACCACCGGATGCGGCGAGGCCGTCGAGCAGACGAGCACATCGACGCCCGCGAGCGCGGCCCAGCAGTCGTCGAGGGGGACCGCGGTCGCGCCATGCCGCACGGCGAGCGCCTCGGCGTGCGCGAACGTCCGGTTCGCGACGAGCGCCGACCGCATCCCCTCGGCCATCAGCCGCTCGAGCGCCAGTTCGGCCATCTCGCCCGCGCCGAGGACCAGCGCCCGCCGACCGGCGAGCGACCCGAAGATCTTGCGGGCCAGCATCACCGCCGCTGACGGCACCGAGCCGGCGCCGCGGCCGATCGCGGTCTCCGTCCGCACCCGCCCCGCGACGGCGAGCGCGGTCTGGAAGAGGCGATTGAGCATCGGCCCCGAGCGGGCGCGGCTCAGCTCCCACGCATCGCGCACCTGCCCCTGGATCTGCGCCTCGCCGAGGACCATCGCATCGAGGCCCGCTGCGACGCGCATCAGGTGGCGCACGGCGTCGCGATCGCGCCGCACGTAGCCGAGCGGGGTGGCGTCGGCACCGAGCCGCTGACCGAGCGTCTGCCAGACCGTGTCGGCGGCGTCCGCGTCCCCTTCGACGAGGTAGAACTCGGTGCGATTGCACGTCGACAGCACGACGGCTTCGCGGGCGCCCGCGGCGCCGAGCACCGCATCGAGGACGCCGCCGACATCGGCACCGCCGACGACGCACCGCTCCCGCGCCTCGATCGGCGCCGTCCGGTAGCTGATCCCCGCCGCGATCAGCGCCACGCCATCGCCCGTGAGACGGTCTCGCCGCGTTCGACCGCGTCGCAGAAGTCGCGGCCGATCAGCGTCTGCTCGGCGTCGACCCACGCCGCGCGCCCGGTGGCGCCCTCGGCCAGCAGGCGCGCGCGCAGCGTCCCGAGCGCGTCGAGCGCCGTTCCGTAGCGGTCGTCGAACCGCGCGGCGACCGCGTCACGAATCCGCACCGCCGCCGACGGCACGCCACCCGCCGAGACCCCGACGACGAGGGGACCCGCCCGATGGGCGGCCACCGTCACCCAATCCCCTTCGGTCGGCACGTCGACGACGTTGACGAGCCGGCCGGCGGCGCGGGCATCCGCGGCGACCCGCGCGTTGACCGCGCGATCGCTCGTCGCCGCGATGACGAGCGTGGCGTCGGCGAGGTCGCCGGTCCGATAGGCGCGCACGGAGAACGTGAGCCGCCCGCCGCTTCCCGCCTCGCGCGCGCGCGCCGCCTCGCCGATCGCCAGCGCCACGACGTGCACGCGCGCGCCGGCATCGAGCAGGGCGCCGACCTTGCGGTCGGCGACCGCGCCGCCGCCGACCACGAGCGCGCGGATGCGAGCGCCGTCGAGCAGGATCGGCACTCCGCTCACGCGACGATCACAGGAACTGCCCGGATCGCGCGACGAGGGCCCGCGCCGCGACGTAGGAGACGACGACGAGCGCGAAGCCGACGGTCGCGACCATCGCGGCGCGGCGCGCCGGCCACCGCCATCCCACGCGGCCCACGGCGAGCGCGGACGCGGCCAGCCACGCGCCGATCCCCCAGACCATCTGCGGCACTTCGCTCGTGCGATACGTGATCGAGTAGGCGACGGCGAGGATGACGCCGATCGTCAGGGTGACGGCCGCGGCGAGCGCGCCGACGTGGTTCACGCGATCCAGCGTCTCGAGGGGCGGGAAGGCGCGAAAGACGGCGCCAAACCGCCGCGACTTGAGCTCGCGGCGCTCGATCAGATACATCATCCCGGCCGCCGCCGCCGTCCCGAACGCGGCAATCCCGATGAAGCTGAGCGCGATGTGCGCGGCGAGCCACGCGCCGCGCATCCCCGCCGGCATCGACTGCACATCGAAGTCGCGCGAGGTGAGGAGGGCGGCGACCGCCGTCGCGAGCGCCGCCAGCGGGGCAGCGACCAGTGTCAGGCTGACGTCGCGGGCGAGCGCCTCGACCGCCAGGAGGATCGCCGCGAGCGCGAGCCCGGCAAACGAGAGAGCCGGTCCGAGTCCGGCGAGCGCGAGGTGACCGGCCGCCCGTGTCGCGACGGCGAGCGCGATGAGGTGGAGCACCACGCCGGCGCCAAGCACACTGACGACCGACCGCACCGGAGGCCCGACCGGGCGCGCAAACGGCGTCGCGGCAAGGGCCGCGGCGCCGGCGTAACAGAGCACGGCACAGAGCAAGGCGGTCGGGAGCATGGATTTGCGGGGAATTTAATCCCCGTCCCCGCTCCGGGCATCTTCCCGGGCCCGGACCGCTCACCGGCGACGTCCACGAGGACGCGCCGGCGGGCCCGGTCCTCGCACTCAGGGCATCTTCGCCGTCATGCGGGCCGCGATGCCGGGACGGATCCGCGGCTCGTGCATCGCGATCACGAGCGCCGTGACGCTGCGTCCGCTGACGCGCACGACCTGGCCGATCGCGATCTCTTCCTCCGGCAACATCAGGTTCGTCGCGTACTCGCGCTCCCGCGGGCGGTACAGCGTGACCTGATCGCCGAGCGCGTAGTTGTCCGACGGCTTGGCGCGAATGACGACGTAGTACTGCAGGCTGGGGAGCACCGCTTCGTCATCGACCCACGCGACTTCGCTCCGTGGGCCATCCTCGATCGGCGCCGCGACCGCACCGACTGCGGGGAGCGCCGGCGGCTCGATCGGCAGGACATACTGCCCGAGCCGGATCACGCCGAACATCTGGCTGATTCGCGCGGACGTCACCTCGCCGGGCGCGCCGGGCTGGACGACGGTGAGCACGCCCGTCGGGATCACCACCTCGGCGTCGTTCTCGAATGACTCGCCGAGTCGGTACGTCAGGAGCTTCTGCCCGACCTCCGGCGCGACGCCGTCCGGCATCTTGATGTAGACCAGCTCCTGCAGCTGAAATGGCGAGCGCGGGACGAGCAGCGCGACGGCCGTCATCTCGCTCGACTGCAGCAGCTCGCCGGCGCCTTTCGGGCCGCCATCGCGATCGAGATACGGCGCGGCGAGATACTCGCTCAAGCGGACGGCGGAGTGCTGCGGCCGCGCGGTCGAGACCGACCGGCCGGCGACGGTGACGGAGCCACCGGCGCCATGCGCCGACGCGTCAAAGACGGTCGGACCGTCCGCCGTGGGGCTGCTCATGACGTCGCCCGTGGCCGGTTGCGCCGGCACGGCGGTCGCCCTAGTGTCTGCTTGCGCGACGACGGTACCCGGCGCGGCCACGAGGCCGAGCGCCCAGCACAGACGTGCGAGACCCAGTCGCTTCATTCAGTGATCCCCCTCGATGTCCCGTTCCGACGGCTGTCCGAGTGAGACGACGCATACCGTCCGGACGAAACGTCCCGGCACCCTGACCGGTCCCGGGCTCGTCGTCTTCGACATCGACGGCACCCTGACCCGCAGTATCGCGATCGACGATCTCTGCTACCTGCAGGCACTTGGCGACGTTTTCGGGATCACGGGCGTCGAGCCCGACTGGTCCGCCTACGAGCACTCGACCGACCCCGGCATCGTCGCCGAAATTGTCCGACGGCGCCTCGGGCGCCCGGTCGCGGCGACCGAACTGGCGACCTTCCGGGCCCGATTCGTCGAGCTGATCCGGACCCGGCTCGCCGCCGACCCCGCCCTCTCCCCGCCCGTCCCCGGCGCGGTCGCCGCCACGACGGCGGTCGTGGCGGATGGCGCCTGGCGGACGGCGATCGCGACGGGGGGATTCGGCGATTCGGCCCGCGCCAAGCTCGCGGCGGCCGGTCTCGCCGCCGTCGCGGCGTGGCCGTTCGCCAGCAGCGACGACGGGATCGCCCGGGAATCGATCATCGCCGTGGCCCGGTCGCGCGCGGGGGCGATCGACGACGCCGCGCCGATCGTCTACGTCGGCGACGGCGTCTGGGACTATCGCGCGGCGACGCGCCTCGGGATGCGCTTCATCGGGATCGCCACCGGCGCGCGCGCCACCGCGCTCCGCGCCGCCGGGGCGACGACCGTGCTTCCGGACCTCGAGCCGCTCGCCGAGACCCTGGACGCGATCACGCCGTGACGCGGTCCTCCTGTCGGAGGGCCTCGACCGCCGACCGGAGCTGCGCCGCGAGCAGGCATTCGCTTCGCAGCGTCTCGGCCAGCGCCTCCGCCTGCTTCATCTGAAACTCGAGCGCGCCCGCCCGCTCGAGCACGTGGTCGACGACGGATCGCTGGGCGACGAGGACCTCGACCGTCGATCGCACCGTGACCGCCAGCGCATCGGCGCGCGCCAGCCGGCGCTCGACGTCGTCGACCTGGCGTTTCCGGTCGGCGAATCCGTCCATCGCCGTCTGCGCCTCGCGGAGCTGCCCGGTCGTCGCGTCGACGAGGGCCCGGGTCTCCTCGATCTCGCGCCGCGCGCCGGCGATCGACTGCACGTGACCGGCCGTGCGTTCCGCGAGCTCGACGACGTGGGTGATCTGCCCCTGCAACGCGTCGATCATCGCCTGGCGGCTGGTGATCTGCTCGAGGGCCTGCTGCGCCGCCCCCTGCGCCTGCTCCCACTGGCCGAGGAGTGCCTCGAACCTGGCCATCCGTGTCTCCACGTCGCCGAGTGACGCGACGCGTCCATCGAGGTCGTGCAGGATCTGCGTCAGGCTCGCCGTGCGGCCGTCGGCGGCCGACAACTGCGCGCCGATCCCGCGGGTCAGTTCCTCGAGGTGCTGCGCCGCGTCGGCCGCCTCGCGCCGCATCGTCGAGGCACGGGCGAGGTGCTCCGACGCCTTGTCGAGCGCCCCCTGGCGCTGCTCGAGCTCCTGCCCCAGCAGTCGCATCCGCTCGCCAAGTCCGTCGAGGACGAGCGCCCGCGACTCGAGGCCGTCGACGCCGGCCGCGACGGCGCGCATCCGGTGATCGGCCGCCTCGACCGCGGCCGTCACCGCGGCGACGGTCGTCGCCACCCGCTGGGCTTCCCCGGCCTGGCGCGCGAGGTCGGTGAACCGCGCCTCGGCGGCATCCATCCGCTGGCGCACGCCGTCACTGCGCTCGCTGAGCTGGCCGACGGTCGAATCGAGATCCCCGAGGCGGCGGTGCAGCGCATCGACCATCTCGGCGCGCGCGTCGAGCGCGCCGACGGAGCCGGTCAGCCGGTCCACGGCCGTGCGGAGCGCATCGATCCCCGGGCGCATCCGGTCGAGCTCGTGGACCTGTCCGCGCAGCGCGGTGAGGCGCCCATCGGTCTCCGCCAGCCAGCCATCGGTCGCTGTCTGCTGGTCGCGCAGCCGCGTCATCTCCGCATAGGCGGCGCGCACCTGCTCGAGCCCATCGCGGATCGACTCGTGCGCACCCTCGAGCGACGCCATGTCGCGCGCGATCCCCTCCACGGTCGGCCGGACCGACTCGACCCGTTCCATCCGCTGCGCCATCTCGCGCAGCGTCCGATCGAGCTGCCCGACATCGTCGCGCACCGCTCGCAGCCGCTCCGCCTGCCCGGCAATCCGCTGCACATCCTCACCGACGGCCGCCACCTGCGCCGTCACCGCCCGCGCCCGGCCCTCGATCTCGGCGATGCCGCGCGTGGCGACATGCAGCGCCACGACGCGCGTCTCGCACTCCTTGACCCCGCCGCGCAGCTCGGCGACCCGCTCGCTGACCGCATCGAGACTCTGGTTTTCGAGTTCGAAGCGCTCGCTGCTCGCCTGCATCTCGGCGCGCAGATCGGCGAGCGCGCGCGTCGCGTCGCGCTCGGTTTCCTCGAGCTGCCGCTGGTTGGCGCTGATCTCATCGGCGCGTGCCAGCACGCTGGCGTGCAGCGACTGCACCTCGCCCAGCCGGCCATCGATCGCCTGCAGCGCCCGCGACGCATCCTCCTGCCGACGGAGCGCACCCTCGACCTGCCCGGTGAGCGCGACGACGTGCCCCACCTGGGCCGCGGCGCGATCGACCATCTCGCGCTGCTGCTCGAGCGCGGCCGTCTTCTGCGCCACCTGGTCGGCCAGCGCCTTCAGCACACCGAGCTGGTGCTGGACATTCGGAATCCCGCTCGCGATCCGCAGCAGCCCCTCGAGCGCCTGCTCGGCCGACGAGGCGCGGCGCTCGATCTGATCCATCTTGCCGCTCGTCTGCGAGGAGCGCTGCGCCAGCCCATCGAGCCGCGCCGTCGCGTGCTTGTGCGCGCGCAACGCGTCGTCGTGCACCGTGCGCAGCCGGCCGATCTGCTCGGTCAGGTCACGCACCTGCTCGGCGACGCCGTCCGCATCGCCGCGGAGCGCCGTGAACTGCGGCGCCAGCGACAGGAACGAGTCGAGGCGGTCGCGAAGCGCGAACGCCGCCTCGAGCTTCTCCATCATCTCGCCGGTCGCGGCGCGCGCGCGCGCCGCATCCTCGGTCGCCGCCGCGATCCCGTCGGCGGCGCGTCGCTGCGCCTCATCCAGCGCGCGCGCCCGCTCGTCGGCTGCCGCGACCTGCGCGTGCAGGCGCGCCGCACCGGCAAACGCCTGCTGCAGGGCCTGCAGCCGCTGCTCCATCTCGGCGAGCGCCGTCGCCCGTTCGCCCGTCGGTTCGAGGGCGCTCAGCGTCGTCGCCACACGCTCGGCGCGCGTGACGAGGGCGTCGAAGGCCGCGAGGTCGGCCGGCGAGAGCGCCGGCGCCGCGTGATCGGTCGCGCCATTGGCGGACCGCTTCCTGAACGTCGGGAGCGCTATCATCGGGAGTCTCTCGGATGGGCAGTCTCGGCCACGCGTCGCCACGCATCGGTCGCTGCGTGTGGTTGACGGCCGGTCCGGACGCCGGTCACGGCATCGCGGACCGTGTGCCAATCCGATCGCGCCGCGATCGGCGGACGGATTGACCGGAGGCGCCAAGCGCGCGGTCCGTGCCACGCGCGCTGCTGCGGAATCGCACATCGGCGGCGTCGCGCCGCATGCGCGAATTCCGTCTCGACGTCGCGCGCCGATCGCCGATCGCCGCATCGCGCAGTGGACGCGCGGCGCGTGCCGACGCGAAAGACGACACCACGGCCCGGCGCGCGCGCGACGAGCGATGACACGATCACGAGCCGGATCGAGCGCGTCCACGTCACCCGGCCGCCTTGCCCGCGCGGCGCGCCGTTCGCAATTTCTCTCGTCGCCCACGTCCCCGGAGACGTCTCCGGAGCGTTTCCCGACACTTCCCCGAGGTCGTCCGCATGGCCGGTCGGATCGTGATCGTCGCGTATCGTCCCAAGCCGGGGTGCGGCGAGGCGCTCCGGGCGCTGGCTCGCGAGCATCTCACGATTCTCAAGACCCGCTCCCTCGTCACCGATCGGCCGCCGGTCCTGATGGCCGCCAGGGATGGCACCGTGGTCGAGGTCTTCGAGTGGCGCTCGCGCGAGGCGATCGAGTCGGCGCACAGCGATCCGGCGATCCTCGCGCTCTGGGAGCGCTACGCCGCCGTCTGCGACTACCTGCCGCTCGCGAACCTCCCCGAGGCGAGCGACCTCTTCGCCGAGTTCACGCCGTTTTCCTAGGGCGCACCCGTGAACAACGGGCGGCACCCGTCGCTGGGGTCCCGCCCGTCGTCCACCATCGCCATCCCGACCAGGGGCCTAGAACGGCAGGTCGTCGTCTTCCTCTTCCAGCGCGCCGGGAAAGTCGCCGAATTCCTCGTCACTCCCCTTGCCGCCGGCACTCTTCGCCGGCGCCGTCGCCCGTTGGCGTGGCGCCGACGCGGTCGCCGGCGCCCCGTCGCCGTCACTGGCGCCCGCACCGCCACGGCCGCCGAGGAGGATCAGTTCGCGCACGTTGATCTCCGTCGTGTAGCGCGTCTGCCCGTCCTTGTCCTGCCACTGGCGGTACTCGATCCGCCCCTCGACGTACAGCTTCTCGCCCTTCTTCACGTACTTCTCGACGATGTCGGCGAGCATCGCGCCCTTCGAGTTCCACGCGATGCACTTGTGCCACTCCGTCTTCTCCTGCTTGTCCCCGGCCTGGCCGGTCCACTGCCGGCTCGTCGCCAGCGAGAAGCTCGCCACGCGACTGCCATTGGTGGTCGATCGGATCTCGGGATCGTTCCCGAGGTTCCCGATCAGCGTCACCTTGTTCAAGCTGCGACTCACGTGTCCCTCCCGGAATGCAGGGAAATCTACCCGTCCGCTGCCGACACCGCCCCATCACGCCGGCGCAGGTCGCAGCGCAGCAACACGGCGTCCTCCACCGGATCCCGATAGTAGCGCCGGCGGCGCCCCACCGGCTGAAACCCGCGCGACTGGTACAGGCTGTGGGCGGCGACGTTCGTCTCCCGCACCTCCAGATGCGCCACCCGCGCCCCCTGCTCCGCGACCTCATCGAGCGCGGCGTCGAGCAACTGCGCCCCCACACCGCGGGCCCGCCACGAGGGGCTGACGGCGAGATTCGCCACCTCGGCCTCGTCGCCGACCGCCCACGCCACGACGTAGCCGATCACCCCCTGATCCGCCGGCGAGAGCGCGACCGCGAAAAACGCCCGGCGGTTGGTGATCAGCGAGAGGAACGACGCGTGCGACCACGGGGGATCGCTGAACGACATCTGCTCGATCGCCACGACGGCCTCGAGGTCCCCGAGTACCGCGGGCCGGAGCGCGACCGGCACCGGGCGACGCTCACGGAACATCGGCCGCACGCCGGTCTTCGGCCGCCGACGCGCGCCCGTAGTCGGGTTCCCAGCTCGCGAGATCGACCGCCGTCGGAGGCCCGAGTCGCGCGACCCCGCGCGCGGCCGGCCAGACGTCCCACGCCGCGCCCGGCCCGATCGCCCGCGCACCGGCGTCCGTCGCCAGCGCCTCGACCGCCGACGCCGGGACGAGTCGCGGCGCACCGACCTGGCGGATCGATCCGTGCCCGATCGATCCGTGCCCGATCGATCCGTGCCCGATCGATCCGTCGACGACGATCGACGCGACGAACCGCTCGCCGCGCATCGCGTCGATGACGGCGAGGTAGTGGCCCGGCGCCGGCGGGTCGGCGAGTCCGGCGACGACGAGGAGCGGCGACGAGACCGCCGCCAGGATGGCGCCGGTCGCCACCGCGAGCCCCTTGGCCGTCGCCGCTGCCACCCGGAGCCCCGTGAAGCTGCCCGGCCCGGCACCGACCACGATCCCGCGGATCGCCGCTGGCGCGACGGCCGCGCGCGCGAGCTGCGCGAGCAGCAGCGGCAGAAGCTGTTCCTCGCCCCTGTCTCGGGCGGCGCCACTCCCCTCGGCGAGCACGCGCTCGCCGCGCAGCACCGCCACCGTCACCCGCGCGGTGGACGCGTCCAGCGCCACGACGGGATCGTCCGGCCCGAGCGTCCACGCCGGCGACGGCGTCATCCCGCGAGCAGGAGCCGGCGCTCCGGATCGTCGGGCACCAGCGCCAGTTCGATCGGCACGTGCCCCGGGAGACGCGCGCCCGCCCGTTCGGGCCACTCGACCAGCACGAGCGCCTCGCGGCCCACGATCTCATCCCATCCGATCGCCGTCAGATCCTCGGGGCGTGACAGACGATAGAGATCGAGATGGAAGACCGGCGACCGCGCGCCGGCGTATTCGTGCACGAGGGTGAACGTGGGACTCGTCACGCGCTCCGCGACGCCGTACCCGCGGCAGATCGCCTGCGCCAGCGTCGTCTTCCCGGCCCCCAGCTCCCCCGACAGGGCCACGATCAGCGGCGCCGCGACCGCGCGGCCGAAGCGCTCCCCCCACCCAATCAGCTCCGGCAGCGTCAGGCTGACCCGACTGTCCGACGCCCGCGCCGGGACGATGTGATGGCCGACGACCATCCGCCCTACTCCCCGCCGGAGACCGTCCCGGCCCCGCCGACGACCGGCGCGCCGGGCGATCGGCCCTGCCGCCGACGGATGCGCTGCTCGCGCGGGTCATCGGACCGGGGCGCGGCGGCCCGCAGGTCGAAGAGCTCGTCGCGCAGCCGCGCGGCCGTCTCGAAGTCGAGCGCGGTCGCCGCCTCCGTCATCTCGCGCTCGAGCCGCGCGATCACGGCCGCGCGATCCTTGAGGTCGGCGACCGCGGCCGCCGTCGGCTTCGCCACGCGCTCGCTCCCCTCGCCCCGCGCATCGGCGACGCGCGTGATCAGCCGCACCTGGTCGACGCTCTTCACGACGCCGCGCGGCGTGATCCCGTGCGCGAGGTTGTAGGCGCGCTGGATCGTGCGCCGCCGCTCCGTCTCGCCCATCGCCCGCTCCATCGAGCCGGTCACGCGGTCGGCGTAGAGGATCGCCCGCCCGCTGACATGGCGCGCCGCCCGGCCGATCGTCTGGATCAGCGACCGATCACTGCGCAGGAACCCCTCCTGGTCCGCGTCGAGGATCGCGACGAGCGACACCTCGGGCATGTCGAGTCCCTCGCGCAGCAGGTTGATCCCGACGAGCACGTCGAAGTCGCCAAGCCGCAGCCCGCGGACGATCTCCATCCGCTCGATCGCATCGATGTCGGAGTGCATGTATCGCACGCGCACCCCCATCTGCTGCAGATAGTCGGTCAGGTCCTCGGACATCCGCTTGGTGAGCGTCGTGACCAGCACCCGCTCGCCGCGCGTCTCCCGGGCCCGGATCTCGTGCAGCAGGTCATCGACCTGCCCCCGCACCGGCCGGACCTCGATCTCCGGATCGACGAGTCCCGTCGGGCGGATGATCTGCTCGACCACCACCCCCTGCGACAGTTCCAGTTCGAGCTCGCCCGGCGTCGCCGAGACGAGGATCGCGCGCGGCGTCAGCGCCAGGAACTCGTCGAAGATCAGCGGCCGGTTGTCGAGGGCACTCGGCAGCCGGAACCCGTAATCGACGAGCGTCAGCTTGCGCGCCCGGTCGCCGTTGTACATCCCGCGCACCTGCGGCAGCGTCACGTGCGACTCGTCGATCACGACGAGAAAGTCGTCGGGGAAATAGTCGAAGAGACACGCCGGGCGCTCACCGGCGATCCGGCCGGAGAGATGGCGCGAGTAGTTCTCGATCCCGGCGCACGTGCCGATCTCGAGCATCATCTCGATGTCGAACTGCGTGCGCGACTCGAGCCGCTGCGCCTCGAGCAGCTTCTGGTCGCCGCGCAGCACCGCGAGCCGCTCGGCGAGCTCCGTGCGGATCAGGCCGACCGCGCGCTCGAGCGACGGGCGCGTCGTGATGAAGTGCTTCGCCGGGTAGATCGCCGTCCGGTCGAGCGTCGTGATCGTCTCGCCGGTGATCACGTCGATCTTCGAGATGCGCTCGATGTCGTCGCCCCACATCTCGACGCGCACGCCCTGCTCCTCGTACGCCGGGAAGATCTCGACCGTGTCGCCGCGCACGCGGAACGTCCCGCGCTCGAACGCGACATCGTTGCGGTTGTACTGAATGCGCACCAGCGCGCGCAGGATGTCGTCGCGCGCGATCCGCTGCCCCCGGGTCAGCGTGACCATCGTCTCGCGGTACGAGACCGGATCGCCGAGGCCGTAGATCGCCGAGACGGTCGACACGATCACGACGTCCTCGCGTTCCATCAGGCTGGACGTCGCGCGCAGCCGCAGCCGATCGATGTCCTCGTTGATCGAGGCGTCCTTCTCGATGTACGTGTCGGTCGTCGGCACGTACGCCTCGGGCTGGTAATAGTCGTAGTACGAGATGAAGTACTCGACCGCGTTGCGCGGGAAGAATCCCTTGAGTTCGCCGTAGAGCTGCGCGGCGAGCGTCTTGTTGTGCGACAGGACGAGCGTCGGCCGCTGATGGCGGGCGATGACGTTGGCGATCGTCATCGTCTTCCCCGACCCCGTGACGCCGAGGAGCGTCTGGAACCGGTCGCCCCGCGCGAGCCCCGCCGTCAGCTCGGCGATCGCGGCCGGCTGGTCGCCGGCGGGCTCGAACGGGGCCTGCAGATCGAACCGCGGCGCATCACTCATGATCGAAATATACTGCCCCCCGGCCGGGCGCCGGCGGGTTACTCGTCGGTGGCGAGCCGATCGCGACGCGCGACCTCGGAGACGCCCTTCACGCGCCGCGCGGCCTTCATGATCCGCTCGAGGTGCGCCAGATTCTCCACCTCGACGAGCGCCGAGCCGGTCACCCGCCCGTCGACGGTCTGCAGCTCCATGCTGCGGATATCGGTCCCCGTCGCGCTCACCGCGGCGGCCACGTCGGCGTAGAGTCCGCGCCGGTCGGACGCCTCGAGCGTCAGCCGCACCGTGAAGCGCTCCCCCTCGACTTCCTGCCAGTCGATCTCGAGCCGGCGCTCCGGCTCGTGCGCGAGGAAGAGGAGATTGGGGCAGTCGCCGCGATGGATGCTGACCCCGCGGCCCCGCGTCACGTAGCCGACGACCGGATCGCCCGGCACCGGCTGGCAGCACTGGGCGTAGCGGACCATCAGGCCGTCGGCGCCCTGGATGCGCACGCCCTTCGTGCCGCGCCGCACGCGGTCGACGAGCCGCTCGAGTGCGCTCGCCTTCGGCGCCGCCGGCCCGTCGGGGGTCTCGAGCTCCGGGTGCAGGAGCTTGAGCACCTGCCAGATGTTGACGTCCCCCTGCCCGATCGAGGCCATCAGGTGGTCCTCGTCGGTCAGTCCGAGCTCCGTCGCCACGAGTTCGAGATCGTCCTCGCCCGGCTTGGAGAGCCGCCGGCGCTTCACCTCGCGCTCGAGAATCTCGCGCCCGAGCTTCTGCGACGTCTCCTGCTCCTCGTGCCGCAGCCACTGCCGGATCTTGCTCCGCGCGCGCCCCGTGCGCACGTGCGCCAGCCAGTCCCGGCTCGGGCGCGCCGACGGCGCGGTCAGGATCTCCACCGTCTCCGAATTCTTGAGCGGGCGCGAGAGCGGCGCGATCTTGCCGTTGATCTTCGACCCCTGGCAGTGCAGCCCGACCTGCGTGTGCACGGCAAAGGCGAAGTCGATCGGCGTCGCGCCCTTCGGCAGCTGGATGACGTCGCCGGTCGGCGTGAAGACGAAGATCTCGTCCTGGTACAGGTCGAGCTTCAGGAACTCGAGGAACTCGTCCGGCGTCTTCGCGTCGAGCTGCAGCTCCAGGACCTGCCGGAACCACGACAGGTGGCGCTCGAGATCCTCGGCGCCGCCGCGCTGCCCGGCCGTCTTGTACAGCCAGTGCGCCGCAATGCCGAATTCCGCCGTGCGATGCATGTCGCGCGTGCGGATCTGGATCTCGAAGAGCTGCCGTCCCGGACCGAAGACGGTCGTGTGCAGCGACTGGTAGCCGTTCGACTTGGGCTGCGCGATGTAGTCCTTGATCCGCTCCTGGAGCGGCGTCCAGCCGTCATGGATCAACCCGAGCGCGTGATAGCAGTCGGGCACGCTGTTCACGAGGACGCGGATCGCCAGCAGATCGTAGATCTCGTCGTACGGCTTCTGCCGCTTCTCCATCTTCTTGTGGATCGACCAGAGGTGCTTCGGCCGGCCCGTCACCTCGACGTTCGTCAGCCCGGCGGCCTTGAGCGACTCGTCCAGCGGATCGCGCATCTGCGCGATCAGCGACTCCCGCTCGCCGCGCTTCTGCGCGACCTGGCGCGCCAGCCCCTTGTACGACTCCGGCTCGAGGTGCTTGAAGGCGAGGTCCTCGAGCTCCCAGCGCATCTGCGCCATGCCGAAGCGGTGGGCGAGCGGCGCGTACAGGTCGCGCGTCTCCTGGGCGATGCGACGCTGCTTCTCGGGACGCAGGTACTCGAGCGTCCGCATGTTGTGCAGCCGGTCGGCCAGCTTGATGATGATGACGCGCGCGTCCTTGGCGATCGACAGCAGCAGCTTGCGGTAATTCTCGACCTGCCGTTCCTGCGACGAGTGCGCGGGCAGCGTCCCGATCTTCGTCAGGCCGTCGACGATCTCGGCGATTTCGTGGCCGAACTCGCGCTCGATGTCGTCGATCGTGACCGCGGTGTCCTCGACGACATCGTGGATCATGCCGCTGGCGACGGTCACCGAATCCAGCTGCAGCTCGGCCAGGATCTTCGCCACCTCGATGCAGTGGACGACGTAGTCCTCGCCCGAGAAGCGCTTCTGCCCGAGATGCGCCTGATAGCTGAACTGGTACGCCTTCGCCAGCAGCTCGTGGTCGAGCCGCTCGGCCGTCGCCTCGGCGACCGTCCAGTTGGGAATCACCTCCTGCAGCGCGATCGCCGTCACAGCCAGCCCGCCTCCGCTAACGCCGGAAAAATCGCCACGCCCGTCATAACGCCCCGTCAAAGAAGGCGCGCACCTGGTCGACGGTGCGCAGATGCACGGCGTCACGATCGACGCCGGGGTTGTCCACGCAGTACGCCCGTCGAGTGTCGTCCGCCGACGGCACGCAGGTATCGAGGAATGTGTAGTGCGAGACGCCGGGCAGCATCGTGACGGTCGCCGCCGGCAGGAAGTGCGCGACGCGAGCGATGTTCGTCGCGACCGGCACCGTGACATCGGCGCTCCCGCCGAGCAGCGCGACGGGCACGCGGACCTCGCGGAACGAGGTGGCATCGAACGCCTCGCCGACCGCCGGGGCGATGGCGAACACGGCCCTGATGCGGGCGTCCCGATACGACGCGCCGGCGCGCGCGACCGACGCCCGGCGCGCCGGCGACGGCGCGGCGTGTACCGCCTCGGTATCGGCGAGGCTCTGCATCTCCGGCGGGCGGCACGTGACGTCCGCCTGCGGCGACCGGCAAAACTCCTCGAATGCCTCGAGATCCGTCCGCGCGCCGGCCAGTTCCAGGACCGTGTAGCCGCCGAGCGAGAAACCGATGGCGCCGATCCGCGCGTGGTCGATGTGCGGACCGAACGCGCGATCGGCCAGCATGCCGTCGAGCGCGTCGCTCAGGTCCGTCGCGCGCTCCCACCACAGGACGAAGCCGTCGGCCGTGAGCGGTTCCAGCGCGTTGTTGCCCGGATGGTTGACGCCGACGACGACGTATCCGGCCCCCGCGAGACCCGCGCCAAGCCAGTCTTCACTGTCCGCGCTCCCGCCGGTTCCGTGCGACAGGAGCAAGAGCGGATAGGTCGCCCGGGCGGCAGACAGCGGCGCGTCGACCGCGGCCGGATGGCCGCGGAAGATCGGATCCCCGGGCGGGCCGATGTCGTGCGGGGCCTCGGGGACGGTCGTCGCGACGGGATACCAGATCCTCGTCACCAGCGCCTCCGTGACGGCGCCGCGCCAATCGCGGACGACAGCCGGGCGAAAGACGCGACCGGTCTCGCCGACGTGATACGCACCGACGTGATCCGCGGCCGAGGCGGCTGCGCCCCACGCGACTGCGAGAGAGGCGACCTGCAGCGCGATCGCCGTCACAGCCAGCCCGCCTCCAGAAAACTCGTGTACCGTCCGAGCCCGACGATGACATGGTCGTACACCGGGATGTCGAGCACGCGCCCGGCCGCCACCAGCTGCGTCGTCACCGACCGGTCCGCCGCCGACGGCGTCGGGTCGCCGCTCGGATGATTGTGCATCAGGATCACGGCGGCGGCGTGCTCGGCGATCGCCTCGCGGAAGACCTCGCGGGGGTGCACGGGCGACGAGCTGAGGAGGCCGCGCGTGACCGTGACATCCCGCACCGCGCGGTGCTGCGTGTCCAGGACGATCACGTGAAATTCCTCCACTCTGAGATCCCGGAGCCTGGCGCCGAACCGGGCGACGACGTCCGCCGGTGAGCCAAGCGGCGCGTCCGCCGAGCCGTCCGCGCTCCCGCCGTCCTCTGCCCACCGCCGACCCAGCTCCAGCGCGGCCTGCACCACCGCCGCTCGTGCACGTCCCACGCCCGGTATACGCGTCAGATCGGCAAGCGGCGCGGTCCCGAGCCGCCGAAGGGACCCGTGCACGGCTGCCATGATGGCGCTCCCCGTATCGAGCGCCGAATAGCCAGGGCCGCCGCTCCCGACCAGCAACGCCAGCAACTCCGCCGTCGACAGCGCCGCGGCGCCCAGATGTTGCAGGCGCTCGCGCGGCCGGTCGCCGCGACGGATTCCTCTAATAGCTAACCTGCAGGGGGGAGGGTCGCCAGACATGCGCGACCCGAATCTGCGCCCGGCCCGGCGCGGCGCGGCATCACGCCGTGGCGCCGTGGCACTTCTTGAATTTCCGCCCGGATCCGCACGGGCACGGGTCGTTACGCCCGACGTTGGACCAGTCGGCGGGACCACCACCAACCGCCGTCGCCGCCCCGGCCGCCGAGAGCGCATGGGCGCGCCCGGCGCCGACGATGACGGGCTCGGGCTTCGTGACGGTGCCCCGCGCCGGCGCCTCCGCCGGTCCACTGTCGACGAGCCCGTCGCCAGCGACCGCCGCCCCCACGCCGTCGCCACCCGTGTCGGCGCCGCCATCGCCGTTGTTGCCATCGGGCACCGATTCCAGGATGCCGAGCGCGTTGTAACGGCGTGTCGGACCGCCGCGACGCGGGCCGCCACCCGCGGGTCCCGCCGGCGCGCCGGTCGCCGGACCGCCGGGGCCGCCGCCCACGAACCCGCCCGGCGCGCCGGGCGCCTCGTACACGATCTGCGCCCGGAGGAAGCGCTCGGTGAACGTCGTATAGATGTCGTGCATGAGGTCGACGAACATCGCGTAGGCCTCCTGCTTGTACTCGACGAGCGGATCCTTCTGGCCCCACGCGCGATAGTTGATGCCGTTGCGGAGCTGATCGAGGTCGTAGAGGTGGTCCTTCCACTTCTCGTCGAGGACGCCGAGCATCACGTGCGACAGCAGCCGCTCGGAGAGCTCGCCAAAGGACTCGAGCTTCCGATCAAACGCCTCGCGTCCCGCCTCGACGGCCGCCTCGGTCGCATCGGCGAGCGACGCCGGCCGGAGCTCGGCCTCGAGCGCCGGCACCGTCAGCAGGTAGTGCATCAGGAGCTCCTGCCGCACCAGCGCGAGATCGGTCTCCGGATCCGCGTCGTAGTCGGCGAGGTCGCGCTCGATGCGCCGGGCGACCGCCTTCTCCACCATCCGCCGCGCCTCGCCGCGCAGCTCCTCGCCGCCCTCGAGCGCGAACGTGCGCAGCGAGTAGACGACCTCGCGCTGCTGGTTCATCACGTCGTCGTAGTCGAGCAGCCGCTTGCGATTCTGGAAGTTCTGCAGCTCGACGCGCTTCTGCGCCGTCTCGATCGACTTCGTGATCATCGGGTGCGTGATCACCTCCCCCTCCTCGACGCCCAGCTTGTCGAAGACCGAGGCGAGCCGCTCGGACCCGAAGATCCGCATCAGGTCGTCCTCGAGGGAGAGGAAGAACTGCGACGCCCCCGGATCCCCCTGGCGGCCGGCACGGCCACGCAACTGGCGATCGATGCGCCGCGACTCGTGCCGCTCCGAGCCGATGATGTGCAGGCCGCCGCATTCCGTCACCGGCACGTCCTTGCCGTTTTCGTCCTTGACCGTCGACGGCTTCGGGTCGGTCACGCCATCGCCCAGCTTGATGTCGGTCCCGCGGCCGGCCATGTTCGTCGCGATCGTCACCGCGCCGGCCTGCCCGGCCCGCGCCACGATCTCGGCCTCGTGCTGATGGTACTTGGCGTTGAGCACGGCGGGCTCGAGACCGGCGCGCTTGAACATCCGCGCGAGCAGGTCCGAGACGTCGACGCTCACCGTGCCGACGAGCACCGGATACCCGAGCCCGTGCAGGCGCTTCGCCTCCTCGACGATCGCGTTGTACTTCTCGCGCCGCGTCTTGTAGACGAGATCGTGGCGGTCGTCGCGGACGATCGGCTTGTTCGTCGGGATGACGGCCACGTCCAGCTTGTAGATCTCGAAGAACTCCGTCTCTTCCGTCTCCGCCGTGCCGGTCATCCCGGCCAGCTTGTCGTACATCCGGAAGTAGTTCTGGATCGTGATCGTCGCCATCGTCTGGGTCTCGCCCTTGACCTGCACCCCCTCCTTGGCCTCGACGGCCTGGTGCAGCCCCTCCGACCAGCGGCGGCCCGGCATCGTGCGACCCGTGAACTCGTCGACGATCAGGACCTGCCCGTCCATGACGACGTAGTTCACCTCCCGCTCGTAGAGGGCGTGGGCGCGCAGCAGCTGGTAGACGATGTTCAGCTTCTCGCTCTTCAGCGCGTACTCCGTCTCGATCGCGCGGCGCGCCTCGATCCGCTCCTGCGGCGACAGCGTCTCATCCTTCTCGACGCGGTGGATGTCGCTCGAGATGTCGGGCAGCACGAACGCGTCGTGGTCGTCGGGGGAGAGGAAGTCGACGCCCTTGTCCGTCAGGTGGACCGTCTGCCCCTTCTCGTCGAGGACGAACAGGAGCTCATCCTCGATGTCGCGATACGCCTGCTTCCCCGCCGGCAGCTTGCGATCGGCGATGTGCTCGAGCTCCATCTTCTGCACGAGCGTCTTCGCGCCGGTCTCCTGCAGCGCCTTGAGCAGCCGCTTGTTCTTCGGGTCGCCCATCTGCGCCTGATACAGCAGCAGCGACGCGGACGCGGTCTCGCCCGCGGCGAGGCGACGCTCCCCCTCGGTCACCAGCCGGTTCACGAGGTCGGCCTGCCGGCGCACGAGCCGCGCGACGTTGGCGTTGTGCTCGGCGTACTGCGCGTCGCTGTCGCTCCCGACGGGCCCGGAGATGATCAGCGGCGTGCGCGCCTCGTCGATCAGCACCGAATCCACTTCATCGACGATCGCAAACGCATGCCCGCGCTGGACCCGCTGCTCGAGCGACACGACCATGTTGTCGCGCAGGTAGTCGAAGCCGAACTCGTTGTTCGTGCCGTAGGTGATGTCGGCGGCGTACGCGGCGCGGCGCTCCGGCGACCCGGGCTCGGTGTCGTCGAGGCAGGCGACCGTCAGGCCCAGATAGCCGTAGATGTGGCCCATCCACTGCGAGTCGCGACGGGCCAGATAGGAGTTCACGGTCACGAGATGCGCGCCACGGCCGGGGAGCGCGTTGAGATAGAGCGGCAGCGTCGCCACCAGCGTCTTTCCCTCGCCCGTCGCCATTTCGGCGATCCGTCCGAGATGCAGCTGGATCCCGCCCATCAGCTGCACCTCGTAGGGCACCATGTTCCACTCCTGCGGCTGCCCCGTCACCATCACCTGCTGCCCGACCAG